>ERZ1645187.1418-NODE-1418-length-22060-cov-30.139786_pt1 | contig 22060 bp, 19 predicted proteins | sample MGYA00575352_ERZ1645187 | MGnify/ENA primary metagenome ERZ1645187 (study PRJEB40837, sample SAMN11349314) | freshwater sediment metagenome | isolation source: river sediment | host: Sediment | place: India: Wazaribad , New Delhi | collected 2017-02-21 ... | reverse complement strand
CGTCGGAATAGACCGCGACGGTCTTGATGCCCATCTTGCGCGCGGTCTTGATGACCCGGCAGGCGATTTCGCCACGGTTGGCGATGAGGATCTTCTTGAACATGTGTCGGCACCAGAGAGGTACGAGAAGACGTCAGCTTGCGAAGCCGGCGCTCGCACTCGGGGCCTCGCCCCGAGGGAACGCCTCGGCCCGGTGGCGTGGTCACCCACGCTCCGGGCCGGCGATCCGCCTCACAGCGGGATGTTGTCGTGCTTCTTCCACGGGTTCTCGAGGTGCTTGTTGCGCAGGAGGCGCAGAGCACGCGCGACGCGAGAACGGGTGGAGTGCGGCTTGATGACGTCGTCGATGTAGCCACGCTCGGCCGCCACGAAGGGGTTGGCGAAGCGGCGCTGATACTCGGCGGTGCGCGCCGCGATCTTCTCCGGATCGCCCAGCTCGGAGCGATAGAGGATCTCGACCGCGCCCTTGGCACCCATGACGGCGATTTCCGCCGACGGCCAAGCGTAGTTGAAGTCGCCGCGCAGGTGCTTGGACGCCATGACGTCGTAGGCGCCGCCGTAGGCCTTGCGGGTGATGACGGTGATCTTCGGCACGGTGGCTTCGGCGTAGGCGAAGAGCAGCTTGGCGCCGTGCTTGATCAGACCGCCGTACTCCTGCGCGGTGCCGGGCAGGAAGCCGGGCACGTCGACGTAGGTGACGATCGGGATGTTGAAGCAGTCGCAGAAGCGCACGAACCGCGCCGCCTTCTTGGAGGCGTCGATGTCGAGCACGCCGGCCAGAACCATCGGCTGGTTCGCCACGATGCCGACGGTGCGGCCTTCCATGCGGGCGAAGCCGACGATGATGTTCTTGGCGTGGTTGGCCTGGATCTCGAAGAAGTCGCCCTCGTCGACCGTCTTCAGGATCAGCTCCTTCATGTCGTAGGGCTTGTTCGGATTGTCCGGGATCAGGCTGTCGAGCGACAGCTCGACGCGGTTCGGATCGTCGGTGGTGTCGACTTCCGGCAGCTCGGCCTTGTTGTTGGTCGGCAGGAAGTCGATCAGGCGGCGCATCTGCAGGAGCGCCTCGACGTCGTTCTCGAACGCGCCGTCGGAGACCGACGACTTGGTGGTGTGAACCGAGGCGCCGCCCAGCTCTTCGGAGGTGACGATCTCGTTCGTCACCGTCTTCACCACGTCCGGACCCGTCACGAACATGTAGGACGTGTCGCGCACCATGAAGATGAAGTCGGTCATGGCGGGCGAGTAGACGTCACCACCGGCGCAGGGGCCCATGATGACCGAGATCTGCGGGATCACGCCGGAGGCCAGCACGTTGCGCTGGAACACCTCGCCGTAGCCGCCGAGCGCCGCCACACCCTCCTGGATGCGGGCGCCGCCGGCATCGAACAGGCCGATGATCGGCGCGCGGTTGCGCAGCGCCATCTCCTGCAGCTTGACGATCTTGGCGGCGTGGGTCTCGGACAGCGAGCCGCCGAACACCGTGAAGTCCTTGGCGAACACGTAGACGGTGCGACCGTTCACGGTGCCGGAGCCGATGACCACGCCGTCACCGGCGATCTTGGTCTCGTCCATGCCGAACTCGGTGCAACGATGTTCGACGTAGATGTCGATCTCCTCGAAGGACTGCTCGTCGAGGAAGACGTCGAGCCGCTCGCGGGCGGTGAGCTTGCCGCGCTTGTGCTGCGCATCGATGCGCTTCTGACCGCCGCCCATCCAGGCTTCGTCGCGCCGACGCTGGAGTTCCGCGAGAACTTCTTTCATGGGAGAGACCCCGTCATCACAAGGAAATGATCGGGGGCGGTAGTTAGCACGGCACGTCCCCCTCGGATAGTGCCCCCAACGTCGTAAGTGACCGTGGGTGGCAACGAACTCGCGTGTACGTCAACGTCCCATCACCAGCGCCGCCGCGTCGTACTCGACCCGGCGAACGGCCAGACGGCGCTCCGCCTCCTCGTCGCGGCCCCAGCGCTCGGCATTCCAGGCTTCGTCGATGTGCGCCAAGGCCCAGGCGTCGTCCCGATCGAGCCGTCCGGTCGCCAGCGCCAGCGCCATCACCAGCGAACCGGTCAGCGTCGTCACCACGTGCAGGCCGCCGAGCACCCAGGGATCGAACCCGTCGACCACTGCTTCCAATGCATGGATCGCATCACTGTCCTGCGCCACATGCATGATACCCTCGGCGACCAACAGGCGGCAGCCGAAGGTCTCGTCGGCCCAGTCGAGCAACGGGTCCCAGCCGGAGGCCTGCAGCGCCACCAGCCGCTCGGGCGCGTCGGCGCGGTAGCAGACGAGATCGCTGCCGGCATATTTGACCGCGTCCGCCGCCACCTCCGCCCGGCGCGGTCCGACTGCGTCGATGATGGAATTGGCGATGCGGGTGAGCGGCATGGTGGTCGGATCGAGATGGGTCTCCTGCGCCGACCATTCCGCCGCCACCGCCTCGGCGAGATCGGGCCGCGGCAGGCGCAGCTCGTGCTTGCCCGGGGTCTTGACCGAACGGCCGTCGAGCAGGATGGCGAAACCACCCTCGCGCGCCTCGACCGTCACTTCCTTCCAGAATCGCTTGGGCAGGTCGCGCTTCATCGCCGCCTGCGCCCGCTTGACCGGATCGGGATGGCTCAGCACCCGATCGGGGGCCTCGGGCTCGGCGCTGGGATCGAACCACAGGATGTCGCGCATGGGGGATCTCCGAAGGATGTCTCACCAGCCGAACAGCCGCGCGAGCGCGGGATCGAGGTCGGCGAAGTCGTCGAGCACGCTCTCCGCCCCGGCGGCGGTGAGCGCGGCCGCGTCGTGGTAGCCCCACGAGACGCCGAGGGCAAGAATTCCCGCCGCCCGGCCCATGGAGACGTCGAACACCGTGTCGCCGAGGACGACCGCCCGCTCGGGCGCCACCCCGGTCTCGGCGAGCGCCGTCACGACCATCGAGGGGTGCGGCTTGGAGGGATGATCGTCGGCGCACTGGACGGTGACGAAGCGGCCGTGCAGATCGTGCAGATCGAGCACGGCGCGCACCCCGCGCTTCGACTTGCCGGTCGCCAGCCCGAGCAGGACGTCGTCGCGCGCCGCCAGCCGCTCGATCGCCTCGAGCGCGCCGGGATAGAGCGCCTCCTGCGGCCCGCCGCCCTCGCGCAGGGCGAAATAGGCGCCCTTGTAGGCCTCGCCCAGGGCCTTGATCGGCCCGTCGGCGGTGCCGAGCAGCTTGGTCATGGCCTCGTCGAGCGACAGGCCGACCACCGACAGCGTCGCGGCCCGGCCGGGCTCGGGCAGGCCGACATCGGCGAAGGCGCGGTTCATCGCCGCCACGATCATGTGCTGGCTGTCGACCAGGGTTCCGTCGACGTCGAACAGGACGAGATGCAAGACCGGGCACTCCTCTCGAGATCGGCCGAGACGCGAAGGTCGCCGGTGGCGACGCCGATCGTTTCGTCTCGGATCACTCCGTCTAAGACCGAACGCGTCGACGGACAATCGAAGAACGCTCCGTCTCCCCTCGCTCGGGCGCGGTTCGTCCTTCCATGGAGACCGCCGGGGAACCCCTTCCCCTCAGGGGAGGGGAAGGGGTGGGGTGAACGCCCGAAGGGCGCCCCCCCGAGCGAGAGCGGCCCATCGCCCATCGTCCCTCGAAAGCCTGAACCCCACCCGGCCCTTCGGGCCACCCTCCCCTCGAGGGGAGGGACATCCCCTTCGGCCTACCGAGGCGCGGAGAGATCGTCCGGAAACGACGAAGGCCGGCGGGTTGCCCCACCGGCCTCTCGAGGCCGCGTCTGCGGACCTCGATACCACGGACCCGTCCGCGGGTCAGCCGAAACGGCCCGTGATGTAATCCTGGGTCTTCTGCTCCTTCGGCGACACGAACATGTCGGCCGTCGGCCCGACTTCGATCAGCTTGCCGAGCAGGAAGAACGCCGTCTGGTCCGAGCAACGCGCCGCCTGCTGCATGTTGTGCGTCACGATGACGATGGTGAACTCGCTCTTCAGCTCGTCGACCAGTTCCTCGATGCGGGCGGTGGAGATCGGGTCGAGGGCCGAGGTCGGCTCGTCGAGCAGGATCACCTCGGGCTTCACGGCGATGGTGCGGGCGATGCACAGGCGCTGCTGCTGGCCGCCGGAGAGGCCGAGCGCGGAGGTGTGCAGGCGGTCCTTCACCTCGTTCCAGATCGCCGCCTTGGACAGGCACCACTCGATGCGCGCCTCGAGGTCGGCCTTGGACAGGCGCTCGTGCAGCTTGATGCCGTAGGCGATGTTGTCCCAGATCGACATCGGGAAGGGCGTCGGCTTCTGGAACACCATGCCGACGCGGGTGCGCACCACGGTCGGCTTGGCCCTGGCGTCGATCAGGTTCTCGCCGTCGAGCAGGACCTCGCCGGTGGCGCGCTGGCCCGGATAGAGGTCGTACATGCGGTTGAGCACACGCAGCAGCGTGGACTTGCCGCAGCCCGAGGGGCCGATCATCGCGGTCACCCGGCACTCCGGCACGTCCATATCGATGGCGTGCAGCGCCTTGTGGTCGCCGTAGTAGAAGTCGAGGTTCTTGATCCGGATCTTCGGCTCGGCGGTCGGATCGAGCGCCGTACGGCCGGAAATCGAGGCCATCATACCCATGTCGGTCGCACTCATGTTCATGGCTCAGGACCTCCGGACGCCCGCGATCAGCACGCGGGAAAGAATGTTGAGGGTGAGCACACCCACGGTGATGATCAGAGCGCCGGCCCAGGCGAGCGCCACCCACTCGTCGTAGGGGCTACCGGCGTAATTGTAGATGGCGATCGGCAGGCTGGCCATCGGCTTGGTCATGTCGAACGACCACGAGGTGTTGCCGAGCGAGGTGAAGAGCAGCGGTGCCGTCTCGCCCGCCGCACGCGCCACGGCGAGCAGCACGCCGGTGACGATTCCGGCGCGCGCCGCACGCCACATCACCGAGGACACCACCATCCAGTGCGACGCCCCCAGCGCGAAGGCCGCCTCGCGCAGGGACCCCGGCACCAGCCGCATCATGTCCTCGGTGGCGCGCACCACCACCGGCAGGATGACGATGGCGAGCGAGATCGCCCCGGCCCAGGCCGAGAAGCCGCCGAAGGGCAGCACCACGATCTGGTAGACGAACAGGCCGATCAGGATCGACGGGGCAGAGAGCAGCACGTCGTTGATGAAGCGCACCGTGCCGGCGATCTTGGAGGTGTTGCCGAGCTCGGCGAGATAGGTGCCGGCCATGACGCCGATCGGCGCGGCGATCACCACCGACAGGCCGACCTGGATCAGGGTGCCGACGATGGCGTTGGCCATGCCGCCACCCTTGCCCGGCGGCAGGGTCGGCTGAGTGAAGACCGAGAACGACAGGGCCGACAGGCCGCGGTAGAACAGCGTCCACAGGATCCAGGCGAGCACGGCGATCATCATCACCGCGAGGGTGGTGGCGACGATCTTCATCATCGAATCGAAGACGGTGCGACGGCGAAGCAGGGTCATGACGGGCGTCTCCTCAGGACTTCAGCCGGCTGCGCACCATCCAGCGGGCGAGCGCGAGCACCAGGAAGGAGATGACGAAGAGCAGGAAGCCGAGTTCGAGCAGCGCATTGAGCTTGAGCGAACCGGGTCCGGCCTCCGGGAATTCGTTGGCGATGGTCGAGGCGATCGAGGCGCCGGGCGCGAACAGCGAGGCGGCGATGCGGTTGGCGTTGCCGATCACGAAGGTGACCGCCATGGTCTCGCCGAGCGCGCGGCCGAGGCCCAGCATCATCGCGCCGACCAGAGCGGTGCGGCCGAAGGGCAGCGCCACGTCCTTGAACACTTCCCAGGTCGTGGCGCCGATGCCGAAGGCCGATTCCTTCAGCATGGCCGGCACCGACTCGATGATCTCGACGAACATCGCCGTCATGAACGGCACGATCATCAGCGCCAGGATCAGACCGGCGGTGAGAACGCCGGTGCCCATCGGCGCGCCGGAGAAGAGAACGCCGATCACCGGCAGGCTGCCGAAGATCGTCGCCAGAACCGGTTCGACGTGCGACGCCATCAGGGGCGCCACCACGAAGAAGCCCCACATGCCGAAGATGATCGACGGCACCGCGGCGAGCAGCTGGATCGCCATGCCGATCGGCCGGCGGACCGCCTGCGGCGCCACCTCGGTGAGGAAGAAGGCGATGCCGAAGGACACCGGCACGCCGACCACGACCGCGATCACCGAGGTGACGAGCGTGCCGTAGAGCATGACCGCGGCGCCGTACTTGTCGGTCACCGGGTTCCACACCGCGGAATAGAGGAATTCGAGGCCGAAGGCCTTCAGCACCGGCAGACCGCCGAGGAACAACTGCACCAGGATGGCGCCGAGCAGCACCAGAACCAGCGCGCCGGAGGCGATCAACAGGCCGTGGAACAGCTTGTCGCGCCACAGCCCTCCCCCTTCGAAGATGGACGGCTGATCGGCCGAAAGGCCGACCGCGTTGGGAGAGATCGTCTGATCCGTCACGTCGAAACCCTCTGGGTCGCGGAGGAGCGCGGGCGGGGCCGTCCGCGCGGGTCGTCGGGCGCGCTCTCACGCGAGGAAAGCGGAGCGGGATCGCCGGGGATCCCGCTCGCGCGCGGTCACTTCAGGACCGGGGCGCCGTTGCCGTCCTTGATCTCGGCCTTCCACGCCTTGCGCACTTCGTCCTGCACCGACTTCGGCAGCGGGATGTAGTGCAGCTTCTCGGCGACCGGGCCGCCGTCGGTGTAGGCCCAGTCGAAGAACTTCATGACCTCGGCCGAGGCCGCGGTGTCCTTCGGGTCCTTGGGCAGCAGGATGTAGGTCGCGGAGACGATCGGCCAGGTGGTGTCACCGGCGGTGTTGATCATCGAGGCGGCGAAGTCCTTGGCACCGGCCCAGTCGGCGTTGGCGGCAGCGGCCTGGAAGGCGGCGACCGACGGCGACACGAACTTGCCGGCCTTGTTGCCGAGCTGGGTGGTGGTGAGGTTGTTGGTGGCGGCGTAGACGTACTCGACGTAGCCGATCGCGCCCGGAGCGTTCTTCACCGCACCGGCGACGCCGTCGTTGCCCTTGGCGCCGTTGCCGGCGGCCCACTGCACCGAGGTGGCCGCACCGACCTTGCCCTTCCAGTCGCCGGAGACGTCGGCGAGGTAGGAGGTGAAGACGTAGGTGGTGCCCGAGCCGTCCGAACGGTAGACCGGCAGGATGGCGAGGTCGGGCAGCTTGACGCCCGGGTTCAGCTTGGCGATCGCCGGGTCGTTCCACTTGGCGATCTTGCCGAGATAGATGTCGGCCAGGGTGGCGCCGTCGAGCTTGAGCTCGTTCGGCTTGATGCCGTCGAGGTTGACGATGGTCACCACCGAGCCGATCACCGTCGGGAACTGCAGCAGCTTGCCTTCGGCGAGCTTGGCGGTGTCCATCGGGGCGTCGGAGGCGCCGAAGTCGACGGTGCGGGCGAGGATCTGCTTCTGACCACCGCCGGAGCCGATCGCCTGATAGTTCAGGCTGGAACCGGACTTGGCCTTGTAGTCGGCGCCCCACGCGGTGTAGGCGGGCGCCGGGAAGGACGCGCCGGCGCCGGTGAAGTCGAGCGCCTGGGCCACGCCCATCGAGGCGAAGAGGCCGAAGGCGGCCACGGAAACCACGAGACGACGGTCGTGGGCGAACAGGTCGAGCATGTCGATCTCCTGAGGGGGCGATCGGCCCCCGGATCGTGTCGCGCCCGCATCGGCGCAACGGGATGCGCGCCCCTGGCGCGCGGGAAGAGCGGAAGCGCGCTCGTGCGCGCCACGCCGCGGGTGACCCCACGGCGACCGCTGCACTCTCCTCGGTCTCGATGACGGTTGGATGACAGCGCCGCAACAAAATCGTCATGTTGGTCACGAAGCAGCATTTCAGCGCTTCTTCGGCCGCGCTCAGGCGCGCTCCGCGCCGCCGGCGGTGCCTCTTGCCGCAAATTCCGTGGGAATCGGCGCCTCGAGCACCCGCTCGCGCCCATCGCCGTCGACGAAGGCGAGGCGCAGGGCATGCAGCATCAGCCGGCGCGCGGTGCCGGCGCGGCCGTAGAGTCTGTCACCGAGGATGGGATGACCGAGCAGTGCGGCATGGGCGCGCAGCTGATGCTGGCGGCCGGTCTTCGGCCGCAGGGCGAGGAGCGACGCGCGCCCGTGGTCGCGCACCTCCAGCACTTCGTAGAAGGTCTCGCAGGCGAGCCCGTCGGGATCGTCGGCCGCCGCCTCGACCATCCGGCCGCCGCGCGGGGTGGCGGTCTTCTTCAAAGGCAGGGCGATCCGCCCGCTGCGCGGCTCCGGCACCCCTTCGACCACCGCCAGATAGGTCTTCTCGATCCGCCGGCCGGCGAAGATCTTCGACCACCGCGCCGCCGCGGCCCGCGTCCGCGCCGCCACCAGGAGCCCGGAGGTGTCCTTGTCGAGCCGATGCACCAGCACCGGCCGTTCGCCTTCGGCATCGGCGAGCGTGGCGAGGAGCGAATCGAGGTCCTCCTCGGTGCGCGTGCCGGCATGGACCGCCAGACCCGAGGGCTTGTCGAAGGCGATGATCTCGTCGTCGGCATGGAGCGTCATCGCCGCGAGACGGGCGACGACCGCAGGATCGGCCGGCGGGCGGGCCGTCGCCGAAGCCCGACCCTCGGCGGAGGAGGCGGGGTCGCGCCCCTGCCCCGCCCCGCGCGGCGCCTCGGCGATGCGCACCACCTGCCCCGCCGCCAGCGCATCGGCGAGGCGAAACGGCCGTCCGTCGACGGTGAGCCGCCCGGATTTCAACAGACGCGCGGCATTGCCCGCCTGCGGGAAATGAATCCGCAGGAAGCGATCGAGCCGCATGCCCTTCTCGGAGACGTGGACGGTGGCCTGCATGACTCTCCCCGGATGTCGCCTCGACGGTAGTCCAAAGCGGTCCTCTTGATAATTTCTCTGGAAAGACCATTTTATGGTGCCGAGAAAGATACTCAGGAGGGCACCATGGTCGCCACGGTTCTGGCGGAGACGACGGCCAGCGTCTCCGAACTGAAGCGGAATCCGATGGGCACCGTCGCCGCCGGCGAGGGCGCCCCGGTCGCCATTCTCAACCGTAACGAACCCGCCTTCTATTGTGTGCCGGCGAAGGCCTGGGAGGCGTTGATGGACCGCCTCGAGGACCTCGAGCTCTCCGCTCTCGCCGATTCGCGTGCCGACGCACCCGTGGTGCGGGTTTCGCTCGATGAGCTATGAACTCGCCTTCGTCGAACCGGCCCTGAAGGAATGGCGCAAACTGGCGCCCGATATCCGCGAGCAATTCAAGAAGAAGCTCGCCGAACGGCTGAACGAACCGCGCGTGCCCTCGGCGGGCTGCACGGCGCCGGGGACCGCTACAAGATCAAACTGCGAAGCGCCGGCTGGCGCCTCGTCTACGAGGTCCGCGACGCGGAGATCCTCGTCCTGGTGATCGCCGTCGGCCGGCGTGACCGCAACGCGGTCTATCGTGCCGCCGAGACGCGCTGAAACCTCAATCGTCGTCGCCGTCGAGATCGGGGTCGTAGCTGGCCGCGTCGAAGCCGAGCAGGTTCCACGACTGCTTCATGTGCTGCGGCAACGGCGCGGTGACGTCGATGACGCCCCTGCCCTTCGGGTGCGGCAGAACGATGCGGCGGGCGAGCAGATGCAGCTTGTTCTGCATGCCGCCCGGCAGTTCCCAGTCGCGCTTGTCGAAGTACTTCGGGTCGCCGACGATCGGATGGCCGATGTGGGCGGTGTGGGCGCGCAGCTGGTGGGTGCGGCCGGTCACCGGCTTGAGGCTCAACCACGCGAGCTTCTGGCCCGCCGTGTCGACCACGGAATAATGGGTCAGCGCGTGGCTGGCACCCTCCTCGCCGTGGCGGGCGACGCGCATCTTCTCGCCGTCCTTCTCTTCGTCGCGGGTGAGCCACGTCGAGATCTTGCCCTGCTTGGGATGCGGCACCCCGGCCACCAGCGCCCAATAGGTCTTCTTGGCCGAGCGCGAGCGGAAGAGGCCGGCGAGCTCGGCCGCGATCAGGCGCCGCTTGGCGATGACCAGACAGCCGGCGGTGTCCTTGTCGAGCCGGTGGACGAGGCGCGGCACCTGTCCGCGCTTGTCGACGAGGCTCTGCAGCATGGCGTCGACGTGGCGATGCACGCCCGAGCCGCCCTGCACCGACAGGCCGGCCGGCTTGTTGAGCACCATCACGTCGTCGTCCTCGAAGAGCACGATCGACTTCAGGAACGCCGCATCGCCCTCGAGCGGCTTTTCCTCCACCTCGCGCGGGCGCTCGACCTTGGCGTCGGTGGCGAGCGGCGGCACGCGGACGAGCTGGCCCGGCTGGACGCGGGTCGCGGTGTCGCAGCGCTTGCCGTCGACACGCACCTGTCCGGTGCGCGCCAGCTTCTGCAGCGCGGCGAAGCCGAGGCCCGGATAATGACTCTTGAACCAGCGATCGAGACGGAGACCCGCCTCGTCCTCGCCGACCGTGATGGTTTCGACGCCTGCCATGGATTTTTCCCGTTGAGCCCCCGTGATGGCGGAAACCGCCGGGGGATGCAAGCGCGACCGGCAATCCTGCCCGGCATCTCGACCGCCGGATCGAACCCGAAGCACCCGCCGGGGTGTCCCCTTCTCCCCTTGCGGGAGAAGGGAGACGGGGCTCCCCCTGCGCCGTCCGACCATCATCGACGCCGAAGGGCACAAATCGTAGGCACTCATCCGACCGGCCGGAACCCCGTCGTCGCCACCAGCCCGCCCTGCCGATCGAACACCGCCACTTCCAGCGCGATCCCGGACCCCGCCACGAGCCTCGCCGCGGTGCGCCAGCCGGCCTCGGCGATCGGCCCGCCGAGATCGAAGCCGTGCGTGCGCGCGAGCTCCAACACCTCCAGCGCCGAATTGGCCCCGCGCACCCGCGCCACCACCTCGGCCGAGGCCCCCTGCCCCGCCGCCACCTCGGCGAGGAAGTCGTGGTCGACGGATCCGCGCTTGGAATGGAGATCCGTCAGCCCCTGCGCCAGTTTCACCATCTTGCCGATGCCGCCGGCGACCGTGACCTTCGCCACCGGATGGGCGGCGAGATACTTGAGCATGCCGCCGACGAAGTCGCCCATGTCGATCAGGGCCTGTTCCGACAGCCCGTGCAGCTTCGCCACCGCCGTCTCGGTGGTGTTGCCGGTCGAGCCGGCGACGTGGTTCAGCCCCATGGCACGGGCCACGTCGATGCCGCGATGGATCGAATGGATCCACGCCGCACACGAGAACGGCACCACGATCCCCGTGGTTCCGAGCACCGACAGCCCACCGACGATACCGAGCCGCGGATTGAGCGTCTTGGCGGCGATTCGCTCGCCGTCGGGGATGGAGATCTCGATCTCCACGTCGTGTCCGCCGCCGTGCGCCACCTCGACCTCGGCGATCGCGGTGCGCATCATCTCGCGCGGCACCGGGTTGATCGCCGGTTCGCCGACGGGAAGCGGCAGGCCCGGCCGGGTCACGGTGCCCACGCCCGCGCCGGCACGGAAGGTGACGCCCGAGCCCGGCACCCCGTGCTTTACCGTGGCGACGAGCGTCGCGCCGTGGGTGACGTCGGGATCGTCGCCGGCGTCCTTGACCACGCCGGCGCGCGCCCAATCCTCTCCTCGTTCGCCGAAGGCGAGCGCGAAGGCCGGACGTGAACCGCCGGGGAGAGAAATCTCCACCGGATCGGGGAAGGAACCGGTCACCAGCGCCGTCCAGGCGGCCTTCGCCGCCGCCGTGGCGCAGGCCCCGGTGGTCCAGCCGCGACGCAGTTGCGCATCCGGCTTGATTTTCGTCGATGCACCATCGTCATTCATGGGATCAGTTGGTATCTGATCGCCAAACGACGTCAACGGAGGCACGCTCATGATCGATCTCGGACCGCTCGCTCGGCACATGCCGCAGTTCGCGCCGGGAGAAGTTTGGCTGGTCGGTGCCGGCCCCGGCGATCCGGGTCTGCTCACCGCTCAGGCCATCCACGCCCTCGCCACCGCCGACGTCCTGGTCTACGACGCCCTCGTCGCCGACGACATTCTGAAGCTGGTCAATCCGCAGGCCGAGCTCGAATTCGCCGGCAAGCGCGGCGGCAAGCCCTCGGCCAAGCAGCGCGACATCACCGAGCGGCTGATCGAACTCGCCCGCCAGGGCAAGCGGGTGCTGCGCCTCAAGGGCGGCGATCCCTTCGTCTTCGGCCGCGGCGGCGAAGAGGCGCTGGCGCTGGTCGCCGCCGGCGTGCCGTTCCGCGTGGTGCCGGGCATCACCTCCGGTCTCGGTGGCCTCGCCATCGCCGGCATCCCGGCCACCACCCGCGACACCAATCAGGCCATCACCCTGATGACCGGCCATCTCGCCAACGACGGCCCCGAGGCGGTCGACTGGGCCGCCTTCGTGCGCACCCGGACGCCGATGATCCTCTACATGGCGATGAACAACCTGCCGAAGATCATCCCCGAACTCCTCGCCGCCGGCATGACCGAGACGACCCCGATCGCCTTCGTCACCCGCGCCACCACGCCGGAACAGCGGGTGGTGGTGTCGACGCTCGGCACCGCGCTCGCCGATGTCGAGATCTACGGCATCGAGGCGCCGTCGATCACCGTGATCGGCGACATCGTGCCGCTGCGCGCCGCCCTCGGCTTCGGCGACGGCCGCCCGTGAACGGAAGCGAGGCCGCGCCCATGACGTCTCCCCGCGGCTTCCTGCTCGCCGCCGTCCGCTCCGGCTCCGGCAAGACCACGGTGACGCTCGGCCTCCTGCGCGCGCTCGCCCGTCGCGGCCTCGCGGTGGCCGGCGCCAAGTGCGGCCCCGACTACATCGACCCCGCGTTCCACGAGGCCGCCTCCGGCCGACCGAGCCTCAACCTCGACGCCTGGGCCATGCCGCCCGCCCTCCTCGCCGATCTCGCGGCGAAGAGCGGTGCCGGCGCCGATCTGATGGTGGTGGAGGGGCTGATGGGCCTCTTCGACGGCGTGCCCGCCGCCCCCGGCCGTTCCGGCGCCTCCGCCGACGTCGGCCTCGCCCTCGGCCTGCCGCTGGTGCTGGTCCACGACGTCTCGGGACAATCGCAGTCCGCCGCGGCCATCGTCGCCGGGGTGCGGGCCTACTGCCCCGATCTGCCGCTCGCCGGGGTGATCCTCAATCGCGTCGGCTCCGAGCGCCACACCCGCCTCGTCACCGATGCCATGACCGCCATCGGCGTCGACGTCCTCGGCGCCATCCCGCGCCGGAACGCCATCGCCATGCCCGAGCGCCACCTCGGCCTCGTCCAGGCGGCCGAGACCGAAGGGCTCGACGCCCGCATCGACGCCATGGCCGACCTCGTCGCCGCCCACGTCGACCTCGACCGCCTCGTCGAGGCCGCCCGCCCGCTCGCCCCCCGCGCGACCGGCAGCGCCCGTGCGCTTCCCCCGCCCGGCGGACGCATCGCGGTGGCGCGCGATGCCGCCTTCACCTTCCTCTATCCCCATCTGGCGCTCGGCTGGCGCACCGCCGGAGCCGAGATCGCCTTCTTCTCGCCGCTCGCCGACGAGCCCCCGCCGGCCGACTGCGACGTCTGCTGGCTGCCCGGTGGCTACCCGGAACTGCATGCCGGCCGCCTCGCCGGAAACAGCCGCTTCCTCGATGGCTTGCGGTCCTTCGCCGAGACCCGGCCGGTGCACGGCGAATGCGGTGGCTACATGGTGCTCGGCGCCACCCTCACCGATGCCGACGGCGTCACCCACCCGATGGCCGGCCTGCTCGACGTCGCCACGTCCTTCGCCAAACGCAGGATGCACCTCGGCTACCGCACCGTGACGACCCGCGCCGACGGTGTCTTCGGGCCCGCCGGCACCCGTCTCGCCGGCCACGAGTTCCACTACGCCACCATCGTCGATCCGGGCCGCGATTCCCCCTTCGCCGATGCCGGCGACGCCTACGGCTCGGCGCCGAGCCCGGCCGGCAGCCGGCGCGGTCGCGTGTCGGGCAGCTTCTTCCATGCCGTCGCCGCCGCCGACTGACCCGCGCTCGGCGAAACGGGTCGCGACGGACATACGGCGAGGAAACGTCCATTTGCCGCAGGTGGAAAGCGCCCATCCAGGCCTTGGAGATTCGTGTCGCATGCGGGGAAATGCGGATTGCTTTTCGCACCTGCGAAATACACAGCCTAGTGAGCCCTTTTTTCGAGCGAAGAGACCCATGGACCGCGACCCCGTCGACATCGAGCAGGCGATCGATCGCTGTGTGCGTCGTTTCTATGCCAAGGGTGACGGCGACCCGTTGCTCGGACCGATCTTCCGCGCCATCCCGGCCTTCGAGGAACACATCGGCATCATCGTCGATTTCTGGTCGCGCCAACTGATCGGCACCGATCGTTACACCGGCCGCCCCTTCCCGCCGCACTGGAAGCTGCCGATCGAGCCGGAACACTTCGATCGCTGGATGGAGCTGTTTTCCGAGACGGCGCGCGAAGATCTGCCCGCCGATCTCGCCGAACAGGCGATCACCAAGGCCGGCCACATGTCCGTCGCCTTCCAGGCCGGCATGTTCCCGATCAAGGGACCCGACGGCCGGCCGATGCGCCTGCCGACGCACGGCTGAGCCGCGCCGCGACCCTCCGAAACGCCCCCGAAGACAAAAAAAGGCCGCCTCGTGGGCGGCCCAAGTCTTAGGGAGGAAACGCCCAAGGAGGGCCATGAGAGCGCCGCGAAGCGCTGCTCACGAATGTCAGGATAATGCTGCACTGCAAAAAGTCAAGCGGCATTCTTCCCTCGCCCGGACAACTTCGAAACCCGGCGCCGGCTCGGGCCGTTCGACCCGGCCGGCAGGCTCCCGCGCGCTGGTTCGCATCGCACCGCGTCGCCGGTCGCCGTTTCCGTTCGAATTCGTCGAAAAAGTGATTTTCCCGGCTCTGCGGAGACATTGCGCAACCAACGGGCATACTGACGCAGCGTTAGCATCGCCAACGGCGCATCGGCCGTCCGCCAAATCTCTCGCAAGTGCGACGAAACCGGTCCGGGTCTCATGCGAATTCGCTCGTCGGTAAAGAATTTCACTTGCCGCCGAGGGCACCGCATCTTTTCGAACACCCTTTGTTAACCGAGGAAACGGTTATCATTTCCGCCATCGAGTTTCCGTCGTTGCGCACGAGGCATTCATGGCCACGACCGTGGTTCCCACTTCTCGGGAAGTCACCTTTCGCCCGGACGAGATCATCGTCTCGAAGACCGATCTGAAGGGGCGCATCACCTACGCCAACCGTACCTTCGCGAAGATCGCCGGTTACAGCCGCGCCGAACTGATGGGCGCGCCGCATTCGGTGATCCGCCATCCGGACATGCCGCGCGCCGTCTTCAAGCTGCTGTGGGACCGGCTCGGCGAGGAGCACGAGGTCTTCGCCTATGTGAAGAACATGGCGCGCTCCGGCGACTACTACTGGGTCTTCGCCCACGTCACCCCGTCCTACGACGCCGGGCGCAACGTCGTCGGCTATCACTCCAACCGACGGGTGCCCGACCGTCGCGTCATCAAGGACGTGATCGAGCCGGTCTACGGCGAACTCCTGCGCATCGAAGCCTCGCATTCGAACGCCAAGGACGGCCTGCGCGCCTCCTTCGCCCGCCTGATCGAAATCGTGAAATCGAAGGCCGCCAGCTATGACGAACTCATTTTCGCGCTCTGAGGCCTTCCTTCCCGGCATCGCCGCGCTGATCGGCCTCGCCGTCGCCGCCGCCGGCATCGTGTCGGCCGCGCCGATCGTCGCCTTCGCCGGGCTGATCCTGAGCGCGCTCGCCACCGCGGCCGCCTTCTGGGTGGTCCTGCACCTGCGCGGTGGCATCAATCGGGCCGTCGGGGTCTGCCGCGCCCTGTCGCAGGGCGACTTCGAGACCCGCGATCTCGTGTTCGACGAGCCCGGCATGGTCGGCGAGTTGTCGGAAGCGATCAACGACATGGCCGACCACATCGATGCCTTCGTTCGCGAATCCGCCGCCGCCATGGATGCGGTGCGCCACAACCAGTATTATCGCCGCATCCTGCCGCACGGCATGGGCGGCGCCCTGCTCACCGCCTCGGAGACCATCAACGAGGCCGCCGACACCATCCAGGACCGGATCCAGGCGTTCAACGCCTCGACCGAGGACTTCGGCAACACCATCAACGCCATCGTCGACAGCCTGATCGGCGCCTCCAAGGGCATGGGCGACAGCGCCACGCGGATGCGCGAAGGTGCCGGAACCACCGATTCCCGCGCCTCGCAGGTGGTGCATTCCTCCGAGGCCGCCTCCTCCGACGTCCAGGCCGTGGCCGACGCCGCCGACGACCTCACCCGCTCGGCCTCCGGCATCGGCACCGAGGTGGAGCGCTCCGCGGTCATCGCCCGCGCCGCCGTCACCCGCGCCGAGGAGACCGGACGCATCGTCTCCGGCCTGTCGCGCGCCGCCGAGAAGATCGGCACGGTCATCGGCCTGATCGAACAGGTCGCGGCGCAGACCAATCTGCTGGCGCTCAACGCCACCATCGAAGCGGCGCGCGCCGGCGAGGCCGGTCGCGGCTTCGCGGTGGTCGCCTCCGAGGTCAAGAACCTCGCCGGCCAGACCGCCAAGGCGACCGAGGAGATCGGGCAGCACATCACCGAAGTGCAGACCGCCACCCGCGCCGCCGTCGAATCGATCACCGGCATCGCCGGCACCATCGCCGAGATCGATGCCATCACCTCGTCGATGCGTGCCTCGATCGAGGCGCAGATCTCCGCCACCAACGCCATCGCCGGCAACGTCGGCAATGCCTTCGAGGGCACCCGCGCGGTCACCGACAACATTCAGGGCATCTCGGCGATCGCGCGCGAGACCGCCAGTCTCGCCCACGGCATCCTCGACACCTCGCGCTCGATCTCCACCACCGGCGAGAACCTGTCGACCACCGTGCGCGACTTCCTGGTGACGCTGCGGCGCGGGCCGCTCGACCGTCGCCACACCGCCGAACCGCGCGTGCCCGCCGGCCACGAACTCCAGGTGACCCGCGACGGCGTCCACCATCGCCTCGTGTGCAACGACGTCTCGATGACCGGCGCCAAGGTATCCGGCGGCATCTCCGGCCTCGCCGTCGGCGATCGCGTCACCCTGTCGGGCGAACCCGGGGTGTTCACGCCCGGCATCGTCAAATGGGTTCAGGACGACGGATTCGGCGTCGAATTCATCGCCGCCGAACTCTCCGTCGCCTCGGTCGAGCGGCTGCGCCGGCTCGTCGGCCGCGACGCCGCCTGAGCGTCGCGGCGAGACGAAGCCGGACGAAAACCGGAACACATTACGAAGAATTACGAATCCGTGTGGTGACGACCGCACTGCCCCCGTGCTGATATGCGGGAAACGGCCGGAGCGACCCTCCGGCCGACCTGTTCTCGCATGTGCCCGAGGTTCGACCATGCGGCGTCTCGCCCGTCTCGCCCTGCTCTCCGCCCCTCTCTTCGCGATTGCCGCCACCGTCGGCGCACACGCCCAGCAGGCCGGCGCGCCGCCGCCGCCCGCCGTCACCGTGGCCAAGCCGGTGGTGCGCGAGGTGCAGGAGACCGTGACCTTCACCGGCCGTTTCGACGCCACCCAGGTGGTCACCATCAAGTCGCGGGTCGCCGGCTATCTCCAGTCGGTCCGGTTCGAGGACGGCGCCAACGTGAAGAAGGGCGACGTGCTCTTCGTCATCGATCCGCGCCCCTATCGCGCCGCCGTCGATCAGGCCGAAGCGGCGGTCAAGGTGTCGGAGACCGCCGTGCAGTTCGCAGGCGCCGACCTCGACCGTGCGGCGCAGCTGCAGAAGACCGGCAACATCACCGAGCAGATCTACGACCAGCGCCGCCAGACCACGCTCCAGGCGCGCGCCAAGCTCGCCGGCGACAAGGCCGCGCTGGCGGCGGCCGAGCTGAATCTCGAGTTCACCGAGGTGCGCGCGCCCTTCGACGGCCGCGTCTCGCGCCGGCTGGTGTCGGAAGGCACCCTCGTCGCCGCCTCCGACACCCAGCTCACCACCATCGTCTCGACCGATCCGATCGACTTCTACTTCGACGTCGACGAGGCGACCTTCCTCGCCTTCGAGCGTGCGGTCGCCAAGGACGGACAGAAGGTGGAACTGGCCGGCGCCACCGCCCGGGTCGGCACCACCGACGAGCCGGAGCCGAAGCGCGAGGCGAAGATCGACTTCGTCGACAACCGGGTCGATCAGGCCTCCGGCACCATGCGTCTGCGCGCCAAGGTGGCCAATGCCGACCTGTTCCTCACGCCCGGCCTGTTCGGCCGCATCGTCCTCGGGCTCGGTGCGCCGAAGAAGGGCATCCTGCTGCCCGACGAGGCGATCGCCTCCGATCAGACCCGCCGTATCGTCTGGACCGTCGCCGACGACGGCTCGGTCACGCCGAAGCCGATCGTCCAGGGGCCGAAGATCGACGGCTATCGCCTGATTCGCTCCGGCCTCGACGGTTCGGAGAAGGTGGTGGTCAACGGCATCGTGCGCATTCGCCCCGGCATCAAGGTGACGCCGCAGCCGACCGAGCTGCCGCCCGTCGCGGCGGCCAAGTGAGAGAGGGCGAGACCCCATGCGCTTCGCCCATTTCTTCGTGAAACGGCCGATCTTCGCGTCGGTCCTGTCGATCTTCATGGTGATCGTCGGCCTCATCGCCTTCCAGGCGCTGCCGGTCGCGCAATATCCCGAGATCGCCCCGCCGACCATCGTGGTGCGCGCCTCCTACCCCGGCGCCGACGCCGAGACCGTGGCGGCGACCGTCGCCACCCCGCTCGAGGAGCAGATCAACGGCGTCGAGGACATGCTCTACATGTCCTCCTATTCCTCGGCCGACGGCTCGATGGCGCTGACCATCACCTTCCGTCTCGGCACCGATCTCAACAAGGCGCAGGTTCTGGTGCAGAACCGCGTCGCCATCGCTCAGCCGCGCCTGCCCAACACGGTGCAGCAGCTCGGCGTGACCACCAACAAGTCGTCGCCCGACATCATGATGGTGGTCACCATCAATTCGCCCGACGGCTCGCTCGATCCGCTCTACGTGTCGAACTGGGCCCGCGCCAACGTGCGCGACCAGCTCCTGCGCCTCGACGGCGTCGGCGACGTGACCATCTTCGGCGAACGGCTCTACAGCCTGCGCATCTGGCTCGACCCCGACCGGCTCGCCTCGCTCGGCCTGACCGCCGACGACGCCATCCAGGCCGTCCGGGCCCAGAACGTCCAGGTCTCCGGCGGTGCGCTCGGCGCCCTGCCCTCGCCGCGCAACAATGCGCTGGAACTGACGGTGCGCACCCAGGGGCGCTTCGACAGTCCGCAGCAGTTCGAGCAGGTCATCATCCGCAATACCGCCGACGGTCGCATCGTGCGGCTGAAGGACGTCGCCCGGGTGGAGATCGGGGCGCAGAGCTACACCAACTTCTCGTCGGTCAACGGCGCCCCGGCGGTCAACATCGGCGTGTTCCAGCGCCCCGGCACCAACGCGCTGGCCGGTGCGGCCCAGATCCGCGGCCTGATGGAGGAGCTGAAGCGCTCGTTCCCGCCCGGCATCGGCTACCAGATCCTGTTCAACCCGACCGAATACATCCAGGCCTCGGTCGACGAGGTCTACAAGACCCTGTTCGAGGCGGTGCTGCTGGTCGTCGTCGTCGTCATCGTGTTCCTGCAGAGCTGGCGCACGGCGATCATCCCGGTGTTGGCGATTCCCGTGTCGCTGATCGGCACCTTCGCGGTGCTGCTGGCCTTCGGCTACTCGCTCAACAACCTGACCCTGTTCGGCCTCGTCCTGGCGATCGGCATCGTCGTCGACGACGCCATCGTCGTGGTGGAGAACGTCGAGCGCAACATCGCCGGCGGCATGCGTCCGCGCGACGCCGCCCACACCACCATGGACGAGGTCGGCACCGCCGTCGTCGCCATCGCGCTGGTGCTGGCGGCGGTGTTCATTCCGACCGCCTTCGTCTCCGGCATCACCGGGCAGTTCTACCGCCAGTTCGCCGTCACCATCGCGGTGTCGACGATCATCTCGGCGATCAACTCGCTGACCCTGTCGCCGGCCATGGCGGCGCTGCTCCTGCAGCCGCACGACGCCGACCACGAGCCCCATACGGTGCTGGGGCGTTTCGGCCGCCGCCTCGCCGATGGCTTCAACGGTGCCTTCGACCGCATGGCCGAGGTCTATTCCCGCATGGTCGGCTTCGCCGTCCGCTGGAAGAGCCTCAGCCTGCTGGTCTATGCCGGCCTGATCGCCGGCTCGATCGCGCTGACCAAGATCCTGCCCACCGGCTTCATCCCGGCGCAGGACATGGGCTATGCGCTGGTCATCGTGCAGTTGCCGGACGGCGCCTCGCTGACCCGCACCCAGGAGGTCGTCGCCGAGGCCGGGCGTCGCGTCCGCGCCGTCGACGGCGTCAACGCCACCGTCGAAGTCGCCGGCATCAACGCCTCGACCTTCACCCCCGCCTCCAACGGCGCCATCCTGTTCACGCCGCTGAAGCCGTTCGAGGAGCGCATCGCCAAGGGGCGCTCGGCCAACGTCATCGTCGGCGACATCATGAAGGCGCTCGCCCCGATGCAGGAGGCCTTCACCGTGGCTGTGCCGCCGCCGCCGGTGCGCGGCCTCGGCAACCAGGGCGGCTTCAAGCTGCAGGTGCAGGAGAAGGAGACGGCCGACATGCGCCGCATCCTCGGCCTGTCGTTCCAGATGATGGGCGCGGCGGCGAAGGACCCCGACCTCAGCCGGGTCTTCACCACCTTCACCGCCTCGACGCCGCAGGTCTGGCTCGACATCGACCGCACCAAGGCGCAGATGCTCAACGTGCCGATCGCCGCGATCTTCGATGCCCTGCAACAGAACCTCGGCTCGGCCTACATCAACGACTTCAACGCCTTCGGCCGGGTCTATCAGGTCCGCGCCCAGGCCGACGAGGCCTACCGCGTCTCGCGCGACGACATCGCCCAGTTGAAGGTGCGCTCGTCGAACGGGTCGCTGGTGCCGCTCGGCTCGCTGGTCACCATCCGCGACGTCGCCGGCCCCTCGCTGATCCAGCGCTACAACATGTACACCTCGGTGCCGCTGCAGGGGTCGGCCGCGCCGGGCGTGTCGTCGGGCACCGCGCTCGACAAGATGGAGGCGCTCGCCGCCCAGATCCTGCCGCCCGGCACCGGCATCCAGTGGACCGAACTCGCCTTCCAGGAAAAGGCGGTGGGCTCCTCGACGGTGGCGATCTTCGCCCTCGCCGTGCTCTTCGTCTTCCTGCTGCTCGCCGCGCAATACGAGAGCTGGGCGCTGCCGCTCGCCATCATCCTGATCGTGCCGTTGTCGATCGGCGCGGCGCTGTCGGGCGTGTGGCTCCGGGGCATGGACAACAACATCCTGACCCAGATCGGCCTCGTGGTGCTGGTCGGCCTCGCCGCCAAGAACGCCATCCTGATCGTCGAATTCGCCTCTCAGGGCGAGATCCAGAACCGCAACGGCCCGGTGGCTGCGGTGATCGAGGCCTGTCGCCTGCGCCTGCGCCCGATCCTGATGACCGCCTTCGCCTTCATCCTCGGCGTGGTGCCGCTGGTGATCGCCAAGGGCCCGGGCGCGGAGATGCGTCAGGCACTCGGCACGGCGGTGTTCTTCGGCATGCTCGGCGTGACCTTCTTCGGCCTGTTCCTGACGCCGGTGTTCTATGTGGCGATCCGCAAGACCACCGGCTGGTTCCGCCAACGCGCCAAGCGCCGTGCGGTCGCCGCCGCGCGGGGGTGAGGCGGAAGGCCCCGGAAAGAGTGAAAGCCCCCGTCGGAGCGATCCGGCGGGGGCTTCGATTGCCGACAAAGGGTGCAAAACCATCCTTCGTCGTGCCCGGGCTCGACCCACGGCTGTCCGGTTCACGCTCGGAGGGCTCCTCCGCCTCCCGCGCGGGTCACGCGCGCTCCCCTTCTCCCCTTGCGGGAGAAGGTGGCCCGAAGGGCCGGATGAGGGGTCGCGAGGCTTCCGCAAGGAATTGATTCTGCGATTGAATCAGGATGCGCCTTCGGCGCGCCCCCTCATCCGCCCTTCGGGCACCTTCTCCCGCGAGGGGAGAAGGGGGGAGCCCGAGTGGCACG
>ERZ1645187.1414-NODE-1414-length-22069-cov-6.736940_pt1 | contig 22069 bp, 19 predicted proteins | sample MGYA00575352_ERZ1645187 | MGnify/ENA primary metagenome ERZ1645187 (study PRJEB40837, sample SAMN11349314) | freshwater sediment metagenome | isolation source: river sediment | host: Sediment | place: India: Wazaribad , New Delhi | collected 2017-02-21 ... | reverse complement strand
GGTGGGGTGGAACCGGGGGGCCGGAAGGGCGGCTTGCGGGGCAGATGCCGCCGCAAGCCGAAGTCAGCAGGGCCGATGGGAGCCGGCCCCGCCGGGAGTCTTCGCCGGGGTTACTGGATGTAGCCCGCGGCCTTCATCTCGTCGGTGACGGCGGCCTGCGCTTCGGCCAGCGCCTCGTCGGCCGTCTTCTGGCCGGCCAGCGCGGCCGAGAAGATCTCGCCCACCGTGGTGCCCAGGCCCTGGAATTCCGGGATCGCCACGAACTGCACGCCGACATAGGGAACCGGCTTGACCGTCGGGTTGTTCGGGTCGGCCGAGTTGATCGAGTCGAGCGTCATCTTGGCGAAGGGCACCTTGGCGTATTCCTCGTTCGAGTAGAGCGAGGTGCGGGTGCCCGGCGGAACGTTCGCCCAGCCTTCCTTCGACGCGACCAGCAGCAGGTAGTCCTTGTTGGTCGCCCAGTCGATGAAGACCTTGGCCGCATCCGGCGCGTCGGACGAGGTCGGGATTGCCAACGACCACGCCCACAGCCAGTTGCCCCGCTTGCCCAGGCCGTTGTCGGGGGCCAGCGCGAAGCCCACCTTGTCGGCCACGGTCGAATCCTTGCCGGTCACGAAGCTGGCGGCGACGGTGGCGTCGATCCACATGCCGCACTTGCCCTGCTGGAACAGCGTCAGGTTCTCGTTGAAGCCGTTGTTCGAGGCGCCGGGCGGGCCATACTGGTTCATCAGGTTCAGATAGAAGTCCAGCGTCGCCTTCCATTCCGGCTGGTCGAACTGCGGCATCCAGTTCTCGTCGAACCAGCGCGCGCCGAAGCTGTTGGACATGGCGGTCAGGAAGGCCATGTTCTCGCCCCAGCCGGCCTTGCCGCGCAGGCAGATGCCGTATTGTTCCTTCGACTTGTCGGTCATCGCGGCGGCGGCCTTCTCGATGTCGGCCCAGGTCGGCGCATCGGGCATGGTCAGGCCGGCGGCCTCCATCAGGTCCTTGCGGTACATGACCATCGACGATTCGCCGTAGAAGGGCGCGGCGTAGAGGTTGCCGTCGACCGTCAGGCCGCCGCGGATGGCGGGCAAGAGGTCGTCGACGTCATATTCGGCGGGCAGGTCGTTCAGGCTGACCAGCCAGCCCTGCTTGCCCCAGATCGGAACCTCGTAGGTGCCGATGGTCATCACGTCATACTGGCCGCCGCCGGTGGCGATGTCGGTCGTCACGTTCTGGCGCAGGACGTTCTCTTCCAGCGTCACCCATTCGACCTTGATGTCGGGGTGCTTGGCGTAGAAGTCGTCCATCAGGCCCTGCATGCGGATCATGTCGCCGTTGTTCACGGTGGCGACGGTGATGGTGGTTTCGGCCATCGCGGCACCCGCAAGGGTAAGCGAAACCGTCGCGCCCAAAAGGGCACGGAGCGAAAGCGTCATGAGTGTTCCTCCCTGAAGCGAATGAGCAAATCATCGCTGTATGAGTAAATGCTCATACCATGGGCCGAGTCGTCAAGCCCCCTTTTCCGCCGCAGATGCAGCCTTCAAGGGCGGTCCAACAGGGCGCGGGCGGTGGTCTCGTCGGTGACCAAACCGTTGATAATACGGGATTTCAGGGCGCCGCGAATGGCCGGAACCTTGGATGCGCCCGCAGCGATGCCGATGGCGGGGCGGTCCAGGCCCGGGGACACGCGCACCCCGCCGGTGCGGCGGTTGGTGCCGACCTCCAGGTAATTGCCCTCGGTGTCGAAGACCCAGCCGGCCACCTCGCCGGTGGCGCCGGCGGCCTGCATCTCGGTCAGTTCGGCGCGGCTCACGAAGCCGTCCTTCAGCAAGGGCGCATCGTCGGACATCTGGCCGACGCCGACAAAGACCACATCGGCGCGTTCGGCCAGGTCGACGACGCGGCGCACCGGGGGCAGGGCGTGGAAGGCGGCGTTCTCTTCGGCGGTGGGGCTGATGACCGGCACCAGCATCGGATAATGCGCGGCGTGGATCTTGTCGGCCAGCCGCATCACTACGTCGAAGAAACTGGCCGAGCCGTCGGGCGCGATGTTGCCGATCAGGCTGACCAGGCGGTGGTGCGGCGCCTCGAGGCTGTCGATGGCATCGACCATGCCGCGCAGCGCCCGCCCGGTGCCAAGCGCGATGGTCAGCGGCGCGGGCATCCGCAGCACGCGCTCCAGTTCCGCCGCCGCGGCGGGGGCGATGGCGCGGACCGGGTCGGCGTCGGGGCCAAGCGCGGGCATGACGCGGGCGCGCGTCAGGCCGAAGCGGTCCTTCAGCGCGGTCTCCAGGTCCAGGCAGGCGCCGATGCGGTGGTGCAGGCGAACGTGGATCAGCCCCTCGGCCATGGCGCGGCTGACCAGCCGCTGCGCCCGCTGGCGCGAGATGCCCAGTTCGGCGGCGATCTGATCCTGCGTCAGCCCGCCGACATAGGACAGCCAGCCGGCGCGGGCGGCTTCGTCAAGCGGGTTGGGATCGGCGTCCTGGGTCATCGGGGGTTCAGGTCTGCAGCGTCAGTTCGGGGCTTTCAGGTCGGGCGCAATCTGGAAGAAATCGGCAAAGGATGCAAACCGGGCGTGTGGCCGGGCCTCGGGCGGCTCGGGCGGGGTGTCGGGGCCCATGTGGCTGCCGCCGGTGAACCGCCAGACCGTCATCCCCGCCGCGCGCGCCGACTGGATGCCGGTCAGGCTGTCCTCGATCACCAGGCAGCGCTCCGGATCGGCGCCCATCCGGGCGGCCGCATGCAGGAAAAGGTCAGGTGCAGGCTTGCCCCGGGCCACTTCCGAGGCGGTGAATGTTCGATTTCGGACAGTCTGCCAAAGGCCGACCAAGGTCAGAGACATCTCGACCCGGCGCGGAGAGGACGAGGTGGCCACGCAGAACGGCACGCCCAACCCCTCCAGCACCGCGCGGACACCGGGCATGATGGTCAGGCTTTGGCGAAAGCCCTCCAGCAGCCGCTCGCGGTAGTCGTCCTCGAAGCCCGGCGGCAGGTCCAGGCCAAAGTCCTGCCGGATGGTCTGCATCACCACCGGGTAGCTGCGGCCCAGGAAGTGGCGGGCGACGTAGGGCAGGTCGATCTGTACGCCGCGGTCGGCCAGGGCGGCCACCAGCATCCGGGCGCTGATGATCTCGCTGTCGATCAGCACGCCGTCGCAGTCGAAGATGATCAGGTCCGGGCGCATGCGGCGGATGTCCGGGCGAACCGGAGTTTTTGAAAACTCCGGTCCGATTTCTTCAAAGAAATCGGGCGCCGCGTCACCCGTCGATCCGCGCGCCCATGATGGCGATGGCCTGCTGATAGACCTTGGCCGCGTTCCATTCCTTGATCACGGCAAAGTTCGGCTCGCCCTCCTGATAGCCCTTGCCGGGTTTCCAGCCCTTCTGGCGCAGGTAGTTGGCGGTCGAGGCCAGCGCATCGGCGGTATTGTAGAAATCGACCGCGCCGTCGCCGTTGCCGTCGACGCCGTATTTCAGCGCATTGCCTGGAAGGAACTGGGTGTGGCCCAGTTCGCCATGCTTGGCGCCGATCGTCTTTGACGAAATCGAACCACGATCCACCAGGATCAGCGCTCCGATCAAGTGCGGCTTGAAGAAATCGGACCTGCGGCAATCGTAGGTCAAGGTGGCGATGGCCGACACGACATTGGTGTCGCCCATGAAGCCGCCAAAGCCGGTCTCCATCCCGTGGATCGCCAGCAGGACGCCGGCGGGCACGCCGTAGGCGGCCTCCAGGCTGTCATAGAAGGCGCGGTTCTTCTTCAGCTTGGACCGGCCCTGCGAGATGATCGTCTCGGCCCCGCGGACCGAGAGGAATTTCTCAAGGCTGTACTTGAAGCTCTTCTGGTTGCGGTCGGCCGAGATCGTCGCCTTGGAGTAGGACGACGCCATCAGCGCGTCGATCCCCCGCTTGCCGACACCGGCGGCGCGCGCCTCGTCGGCCATCACGGCCTTCCAGGCCTCGTAGCCGCCACCGCTGTCGGAGCAGGGGGCGGCCAGCGCCGGCAGCGACAGAGTGAGGAGAAGGCACGGGATAAGCAACTTGCGCAGCACGTCGGCACCCTGGATTTGAGGTTTTTCGCAGAATAGTGGGGGGTTTGCGCATTGCAAGCGGTGTTGGCGGCGGTTTCGGTCGGGAATTCCGCCAGCGCCCGCGAAACTCGTCGCGAGGCGGGCAGTTTCGCGCTATGATCGGCGCATTGATTCAGGATTTGGCGCCATGATTGCAGACAGGCAGATCGTTGACGGCGTGGTGATCGGCATGATCCTGGGATTTCGGGATGCCGCGCCGCTGGTCGTGTTTCCCGGCAACCCCAGCGACCAGGCCACGGTCGCCCGCAGCCTGACCCGGCTGGGCGCCGATGACGTGGGCGCCGAGGTGGCGCTGTTGTTCGAGGATGGCGACCGCGCCCGCCCGCTGATCGTGGGCAAGCTGGTGGAACCCGCCCGCGACGATGCCGCGCCGGTGGTGGTGGCGGACGGCCAGATGCTGCGGCTGGTCGCGAAAGAGCGGATCGAGCTGCGGGTGGGCAAGTCCAGCCTGATCATGGAGGCCGACGGCCGCATCACCCTGCGCGGCACCGATCTGGTCAGCCACGCCTCGCGGTCGAACCGCATCCGCGGCGGGTCGGTGAACCTGAACTGAGATGTCGGTTCCGGTCCTGCCCCATATCCTGCGCCAGCACGCCGAGCAGGCCGCCTTTCTGTGGACGGTCTACGACCGCGCCCTCTTGAGCCCCGCCGATCATCCCGAGATGGACGCCGCCGCCCTGGCCGATCTGGTCGAGCGGCTTGAGGCGCATCTGGACGGGCTGCGCATCGCCGGCGCCGAGGGGATGAAGGTGGCCCAGACGCTTTACGCCGAATATCCCGAACCGGGCGAGTTGTTCGTGGTGCGGATGATGACGGCGGGGGCGCCGATTGCGGTGGCGGACCTGGACCTGCACCGGGTGCGGGCCTATCTGGCCGATCAGTTGGGCACGCCTTCGGGCTGAGAGGCCGCGCCGGCGTCGCGGATGTCCTCGATCTCGGTCAGGGTCCACTGGCCGCCGGCCAGCCGGAACACGCCTTCGCGGTCGATCGCCCACAGCACCCGGCCGGTCGAGACAAGTTGTTGCAGGCCAAAGGGTTCGCGGGCGCAGCCGGTTTCCACCGGGACAAGGTCTTCGCCCTCCAGCCGGAACAGGTTGGGGCCGTCGTAATCGGGCGACAGCCCGGCGCCGATATAGCGGGTGCCGCCGTGCAGCGCGGTCAGGTGCAGCGCGCGTTCGTCGTTCTGGAAGATCAGCTCGAAGCCCTCTTCCTGCGTGCCGGCAAAGATCTGGGCAATCGGCTGGTCGCCGCAGAGGATCGCGCGGCTCCCTTCGCGAAAGCCGTGGACCAGCCGCGCGCCGCTGTCCAGCCAGCTTTCCTCCATGATCCGGCCGCGCAGCACGACCAGATGGCCAAGCGCGCCGATGAAATAGGTATCCTCGCCCATGGCAAAGGACTTGTAGAAATCGGGGAACTTGTGGGCATAGTCGAACTGCGCCGGGCTGGTGCGCGCGGTATAGGCGCCGGCGCCTTCGCCGTCTTCGCGCGGCGGCAGCGGCGGGCGCGGATCGGGGCGCAGCAACTGCACCCATTCCTCGACCTCGCGTTCGTAATACCAGATCGTCGCGGCATCGCAGCTGACGTAGTAGCGCGCGCCGATCAGGGTCACGTCGAAGGCGACGGTATCCCTGGCCGGAAACGGCAGCCGCATCGCCACCCGCAGCTTGCGCGAGGCGGCGAACAATTGGCCACGCGCCAACAGCCAGGCCGCCTGGGTTTCGGGGTTCACCGTGGCTGCGGCCACCACCCCCCCGGCCGGCGTGGCAAAGCTGTCGACCACCAGCGGGTCGAAGTCTGCGTAGTGGAACAGCCAGTCTTCGGGGTCGTCGTCCTCGACGGCGAACAGCTGGGTGTCGGACAGCGCAAGGGCAAACATGGCGGGGCCTTTCTTCGGGCAGCGGGCCTCAGGTCAGCGAGGAATGGCGGGTCGGCATCATGTTCGGCTTCAGGTGGCCTTCAGCGTTCAGCCGCTTTTCGGCCTCGTCGAAGCGGTCGTTCGACTTGCGGATGTTGCCCTTGGCCTTGGGCTGGGGTTTCTTGTCGCAGGCGGACTTGTATTGCTGGTCGATGCATTCCTTGGCCTTGTCGGCGCAATCGGCATCCAGCGCCGAGCCCTCGAAGGCGGCGCAATTGGTCAGCGCCTCCTTGGCGATGGTGACGGCATCGCCGATCGGGCGGGCATCGTTGCCGAACTTGGCCTCGAAGAAATAATGCAGGTAGCCATGGCCGCGGTCGTTGTTCAGCGGGCGCGAGCCGTTGTCCTTGGCGTATTCCTTGGCCTTCTTGGCGATCTTCTTGCCGACATCGCTGGAGCGGTCGTCCGACGACTTGCCCGAGGCCTTGCCGCCGACGCAGACCGCGCAGGCATCGCCGATCTTGGGGAAGGTCGGGTCCGAGGGGGTGGATTCGGCGCGCGTGCCGTCGCGGACGTATTCGTCGGGGATGATGTGGTGCGCCTCGCCGCCGCGTTCGTTGCACTTGGCGACGATGGTGTCATAAGAGCCGACCAGGCAGTTCAGGCTGTCTTCGAAGCCGGGCTGGCCGGGCTTGCCGATCAGCACCATGGGCGGCGTGTCGCCGGTGTTCGAGCCGTGGTTCGACGTCGCCATGTCGCCGAACCGGGCCACGCCCTTGCCTTCGACCTTGACGTCCGAGGACCAGGCCTGGGCATATACCTTGCCCATGTTCTTCGAGGTGACGACGCCCTTCTTCGGGGCGCAGCCGGCCTCGTCGCCGGAACACTTGCTGTAGTGGCTCTTGTTTTCCAGGCTGACCGGCTCGCCACCGATCTTGACGGTGGTGCTGCCCGAGGTCAGGTCGCTGTCCAGGCCGAAGTTGGGGTAGGGGATCGGCACGCCGGGCGGGGTGGCGGGGGTCTGCGGCGGGGTGAAGCAGACGTCGGGGAAGGCCGCGATGACCTTGCAGCCCTGCGCCTTGGCCGAGATTTCCCTTCCGTTGGCAAAGACTGTCATGTTCGGTGTACCACGGCTGCGCCGCAGGCGCCGTCATCGCCCGAGGCTTCCAGGATGATCGGCCCGGGCGGGACATAGCCGCGCGCGGCGGCGGTCATCGCCCAGGCCAGCAGAACGGGGGTGGCGGCGGCGCCGATGTTGCCCAGGCTGGCGGCCAGCGACCAGATCGGCTGCACCGCCGAACGTTCGCGTTGCAGCCGCAGCATGGCCAGCGCCATCTGCTTGAACCAGTAGGCCTCTCCGATCAGGTCGCCCATCTTCAGCACCAGGTCGGAATGGCGGCAGCCGGCCTGAACCAGGGCCAGTTCATGGGCGCGCGTCATGCCTTCGCCGCGCATCGGCAGCGGCAGGCCGTCTTCGCCTTCGGTGTTCTGGATGTAGGACGGCTCGCGCGCCAGGCCCAGGCCGGCCAGCCGCAGCGGCGCGCGTTCGGCGGTGCACAGCACGGCGGCGGCGGCCTCGCCGGGGATGAAGCCGTTGGCATTGGCCGGAGTCAGCAGCCGCGACCGGCCCAGGAAATGCGCCACCGACTGCGCCGTCAGGTAGCTGTCGACGCCCAGGATCACCACCGGGTCTTCGCCCGCCGCGATCAGCCGGCGGGCGCGGTCCAGCGCGACAAAGCCCGAGGGCCGGCCATGCGCGATGACCTGAAGCCGGGGCAGGGCGGGCAGGTCCAGGATCTCGGCCACCTGGCGGGCAAGGGCGGCGGCATCGGGGACCGGCCGGCCGGGGCGGGTTTCCTCGGCCAAACACAACAGGATCGGCGCGCCCTCCAGCGCGCGGGCCTGCTGGCGGCGCAGGTCGGCCAGCGCCCCCGCGGCCAGGTGCGCCATCCGCCGCACCCCGATCCAGTTGCGCGGCAGGGGCACCGCGGCGCCCTTCAGCCATTCGCCGTCCGGCCCCATGAAGCGGGTTTCGGCGAACCCGTCCAGCCGCCCGCGCAGCGCCGCGCAAGAGGACGCGGCATCCAGCCCGACGCAGGTGACCATGCCCGCGGCCTGGATATGCAGCGCCCCGCTCATGCCGCGGCCTTGGGCGGCGGGGCCAGCGGATCGGGCCGGACATAGGCCTTGCCGCTGGCCAGCGCGTGCAGCAGGCCGCGCGACGGCGGGCCGACCCAGGCCTCGGAGAACTCGGTCAGGTGGTGGCGGATCGGCACGTCGCAGCGCCAGGTCAGGGTGAACTGGCGGGCCTCGGTGTCGAAGCACAGGGTGTCGGGGCGCAGGGTGGCGGCCAGCGCGGTTTCGCGGCCGCGAAAGACGCGCACCGGCAGGGCGGTGTAGGGCAGGCGGAATTCCTCGCGGCCCTGAGGGGTCAGGCCCAGGATCACCACCGGCAGGCCCGGGGCGGGGGGAGCGATCTGCTGATCCTCGGGGGCGCACTGGTAGTAGCGTTCGTCGAAATCGGCGGGCAGGAAGGGAAAGACATTGGCCTTCCAGTCGTCGTCATAGGTGCCGGCGTGGCGGGCGCGGCGGGGGGTGACGCGGGCGACGGGGCCAAGCGCCATCGGCCGATGCGCGCCGAAGGGCGAGGTGACGGGATCGGCGGGGTCTTCGGTCAGCGGCAGGTCCAGCCCGTCGATGCGGCTGCCCGACCGCGCGGCGGCAAAGCCCAGGCCATAGGGGTTGTCCATGAACACCGGGGCGCCCTCGCCCTGCCAGCTGCGGTCGGGGCCGCCAAACGCGGTGTCGTAGGAAAAGGCAAGCCGGGTAAAGGGATAGGGCCGGGTTGCGGTGACCGAAGGACCCAGCGTGCGCCATTGCCGGGGGCCGACCACGTCGAACTGCTTGACCCAGTCGCCGACCCGCAGCCCGACGCGGACGCGTTCGGCGGGCTGGCCGCCGGGGGCATAGGCCGCGCCTTGCAGCACCACGTCGCAAGCGGCCTTGCGAAAGGCAAAGTCGGTTTCCCATTTCGGCGCCGAAAACCCGGGCGGGCCGTCGTAGATGTCGGCCAAGATCAGCGGGCGCTGGTCGCGGGACCGGCGGGCCACCTGGCCGGGGCCGGGAAAGTCGAAGGTGCCCTTGACCACCAGCGACAGGAACTCGCGCCCCGCCACGTCCATCGCCATGGTGAACTGTGAGGCATAGCGGGTGGAGGTGCGGATCAGCATGGCCCTGCGCGCCCCCCGCTATTCGAAGGCGTAGGAAAAGCCGTCGGGCGTGCCGGTCACGGTGACGCGGGTCAGGGGCGCGCCGTCGAGCTTGCGGTTCAGGACCTGTCTGGAAAGCTCGGGCAGCAGGGTGTTGGTCAGGATGGCGTCGATCATCCGTCCGCCGGATTCCAGTTCGGTGCAGCGGGCCTTGATCTGGTCCATCACGCCGTCGCCGATGATGAGGTCGGCCTCGTGGCCCTTTTGCAGGCGACGCGCGATGCCGCGCAGCTTGTGGCCGGCGATGGCCTCGATCATCGCGTCGGAGAGGGGGTAGTAGGGGATGGTGACGATGCGGCCCAGAAGGGCGGCGGGGAAGGTCTTCAGCATGGGCGCGCGCAGGCTGGCGGTCAGGTCCTCAAGATCGGCGGTGCCACGGCCTTCGTCGGTCATCGCCATGATTTCCTCGCTGCCGACGTTGGTGGTCAGCAGGATCAGGCAGTTCTTGAAGTCGATCCGGCGGCCTTCGCTGTCGTCCATCATCCCCTTGTCGAAGACCTGGAAGAAGATTTCGTGGACGTCGGGATGGGCCTTTTCGACCTCGTCCAGGAGGACCACGGAATAGGGGCGGCGGCGGACGGCTTCGGTCAGGATGCCGCCCTTGCCGTAGCCGACATAGCCGGGGGGGGCGCCTTTCAGGGTGGAGACGGTGTGCGCCTCCTGGAATTCGCTCATGTTGATGGAAATCAGGTTCTGTTCGCCGCCGAACAGGGTTTCGGCCAGCGCCAGCGCGGTTTCGGTCTTGCCGACGCCGGAGGGGCCGGCCAGCATGAAGACGCCCACGGGCTTTTCCGGGGCGCCAAGGCCGGCCAGGCTGGTCTGGATGCGCGAGGCGATCATCTGCATCGCGTGGTCCTGGCCGACCACGCGCTGCGCCAGGATCGAGGCCAGCGTCAGCGCCTGTTCGGCCTGGGAGGCGAGCATCCGCCCGGCGGGAATGCCGGTCCAGTCCTGCACCACGGAGCCGACCGCGATGCGGTCGACCGACGGCAGGATCAGCGGGCGTTCGCCTTGCAGGGCCAAGAGGTCGGCCTGTCTGGCTTTCAGCGTTTCCAGCGTGGCGGCGCGGTCTTCCGCGGTCATCCTTGCCGGCGCCTCGTCGGTTGCGTCGACTGCGTCTCCGCCCTCCTCGGGGGGGTCGGCGGTGTCGTCCACCGGCAGCCCTTCGGCGCGCAGTTTCGCGCGCAGGTCCAGCACTTCGTCCACCAGCAGCTTTTCGCGGTCCCAGCGGGCCTTTGCCGCGTCGAGTTCGGCGCGGGCGGCTGAAATCAGCGCCTCGGTTTCCGGCCCACGGTCGCCGGTGTCCATGCCGACCTGCGCCTCGCGGGCGATGATGGCGGCTTCGACCTCAAGCGCCTGCAGGCGGCGTTCGATGTCTTCGACCTCGGCGGGGGTGGCGTGCTGGCTGACCGCGACGCGGGCGCAGACGGTATCGAGCAGGGATATCGCCTTGTCGGGCAGTTGCCGGGCGGGGATGTAGCGGTGCGACAGGCGGACGGCGGACTGGATCGCCTCGTCGAGGATCTCGACCTTGTGGTGCTTTTCCAGCACGGCGGCGACGCCGCGGACCATGCGGATGGCGGCGTCTTCGCTGGGTTCCTCGACCTTGACCACCTGGAAGCGGCGGGTCAGGGCGGGGTCTTTCTCGATGTGTTCCTTGTATTCGGACCAGGTGGTGGCGGCGATGGTGCGGAGTTCTCCGCGCGCCAGCGCCGGTTTCAACAGGTTCGCGGCATCGCCGGTGCCCGCCGCGCCGCCGGCGCCGATCAGGGTGTGGGCCTCGTCGATGAAGAGGATGATGGGTTTCGGGCTGCCCTGAACCTCGTCGATCACGGCCTTCAGGCGCTTTTCGAATTCGCCCTTGACCGAGGCGCCCGCCTGCATCAGCCCGATATCCAGCATGTGCAGGTCCACCGCCTGCAGTTGCGGCGGCACGTCGCCGCGCGCCAGCCGCAGGGCGAAGCCTTCGACCACCGCTGTCTTGCCCACCCCGGCCTCGCCCGTCAGGATCGGGTTGTTCTGGCGGCGGCGCATCAGGATGTCGATGATCTGGCGGATTTCCATGTCGCGGCCGATCACCGGGTCGATCTTGCCGTCGCGCGCCCGCTGGGTCAGGTTCGTCGCATATTGCGCCAGCGCCGATTTGCCCTGCGGCTTCGGCCCGGCCTCGAGCGCGGGCGTGGCGGCCGAGGCGGGGGATTCGACCGACGCTTCCAAAAGGCCCTGCAACTGGGGTTCCAGCGACTCCGGGTCGATCTTGTCGAATTCCAGGCTGATCTTCAGCATCAGCCCTTCCAGCACCGGCGTCTTCATCGCCGCCAGCAGAACCCAGGCCGAGCGGACCTGGTCGTCGTCGTGGTCGACCTTGCCGTAGGTCCAGGCCTCGCGGATGGCGTGGAAGATGTGGTCGGAGAACTCTTCGACCGCGCTGGCGCCATGCGGCAGGCGGTCCAGCGCGCGCTGGATATCGCCCTCCAGCCGGGCGCCGTCGACCCCGGCCGAGCGGCAGAGGATGTCGAAATCGGTCCGTTCGCTGCGCGACAGGGCGTCGATGAAATGCGCAAGCTCGACGTAGGGGTTGCCGCGGCTCTTGGCGAACTGGGCCGCGGTCGAAAAGGCCCGCAGGCAGGTTTCGTTCAACTTGCCGACCAGCTCTTTGCGCTTGACGGTTTCGGGAGAGCCGCGTTGGGCCATAAGTCGCCTCGTGGAAATGCGTGACAGGAACGGTCTTGAAAAAAGGGCGGGAAATCCCGCGAGACTCAGTCTAGTCTGGAACCAGGCATTTTGCGACTGTTTTGCGCGGGGGTCGGGTTTTCCCTTCCCCTGAAAGGTTGGGTCCGATGATTGACGCACTGCCCGGAGACATCTTTCACCGGGGCCAGATCCTGAACAACACCTACGAGATCGAGGGTGTGCTGGGCCGTGGCGGCACCGGCGAGGTCTATCGGGCGCGCAACCTGATCTCGGGGCGGGTGGTGGCGATCAAGGCGCTGAACGCGCAATTTTCCGGCCAGGAAGGCTATATCGAGCTGATGAGGCGCGAAGAGCAGATGCGCGACATCCGCGACGACGCGGTGGTGCGCTATACCGAATGCTCGCGCATGGATCAGGGGCATGTCTTCCTGGTGATGGACTATATCGCCGGGCCGTCGATCGCCGATGAGATGCTGCGCCGGCGGCTGGAGCCGCGCGAACTGATGATCATCGCGCATCGGGTGGCCGAGGGGTTGGTGGCGGCGCACAAGCAGGGGATCGTGCATCGCGACCTGTCGCCCGACAACGTGATCCTGCGCGACGGCAGCCCGGAAAAGGCGACGATCATCGACTTCGGCATCGCCAAGGATACCGGGGCAGGGGCGCGGACCATCGTCGGCAACGACTTTGCCGGGAAATACGAATACGCCGCCCCCGAGCAGATGGAGGGCAAGGCCGAGCCGCGGTCAGACCTTTATGCCTTGGGCGCGCTGCTTCTGGCGGCCTGGAAGGGGCAGGTGCCCTTTGCCGGCATGACCCCGGGCGAAATGATCCGGCGCAAGCAGGAGCGGCTGGATACCGCCGGGGTGCCCGAGCCGCTGAAGGGGTTGATCGACTGGCTGACCGAGCCGCAGCTGGCCCATCGCGCCCCCAGTGCGGCGGCGGTGGTCGAACAGGTGGGCCGCGCGTTGAAGGGGCCGGCGCCGGACCGCAGCCGCACGGCGCCTCCGACGCGGGCGCCCACCACCCGCGGTGCGGCGGCCCCGCGGCGGTCGGGGGGCGGGTTCCTGGTGCTGGTGCTGGTGGTGCTGCTGGCGGCGGCGGGCGGCGGGGCCTGGTTTGCGGGCCTTCTGGACGGGCCGCTGGCGCGGGTGCTGGCGCTGATGGAAAAGCCGCTGCCGGTGGCCGCGCCCTATGCGCTGTCGGCCACCACGGGCGGCGGGCTGGGGGTGGTGCGGCTGGAGGCGAACGCACCCGATCCGGCGGCGGCCCAGGCGATTCGGGCCGGCTTTGCCGCGCTGGCGGGCAAGGAGGCCGCGCCCGAGGCGGTGACGCTGGCGCAGGGCATGCCGAAAGAGACCTGGGCCCCCGGCGCGGCAGCGGTCTTTGCCGCCATGGCGCGGCTGGAGGACTGGCGGGTGGAACTGTCGGACATGACGGCGCGGGTCTCGGGCCTGGCCCCCGACGCCCCCGCCGCGCGCGAGATCGAGGCGGCGTTGCAGGCCTGGGCGCAGGAATACGGCTTTGACCTGTCGGTCGATCTGGTCCGCGGCCCGCGCCTGCTGCCGCCGGAAACGGTGCAGACGGTGCTTGATAGCCTGGCCGATTGCGGCCCGCTGCAACAGGCAGAGGCGCCGGCCGACGGTTATGCCCTTGGCGCCACCATCACCATCACCGGCAACGCCGCCGGCCCGGCCCTCGCCGCGGGGCTGGAAACGGCGCTGGCCGACACGCTGGGCGACCGCAAGCTGCGCAGTTCGGTCTCGGTGCTGAACGACCAGCTGTGCACGGTGCGCAAGGTGCTGCCGGCGCTGCCGACCAATGCGCTGTCGATCTGGATGGGGCAGGGCGACACGGGCGAGGCCAACCTGACCGGCATCTACCGCACCGGCGAGAACCCGGTGGTCGAGGTGCTGTTGCCCGCCGACATCGAAGGCGCGCGGCTGTGGGTGATGGCGGTCGACACCACGGGGCAGACCTTCAACCTGCTGCCGACCGAATTCTTCGGCGAGACCGATGTCGGCAAGCTGGGCGTGGTCGAGGGCGGCACCCGGCGCATCCGCGTGCTGTTCAGCCTGGACGAAAAGCGCGCCGACACCCGGCGGCTGGCGATGAAGGTCACCGACAGCGACTATGGCAAGTCCGAGATCATCGCCTTTCTGGCGCTGAAAGACCCTTTCGCAACGCGCCGGCCGGGCGACGAATCCGCCGGCTCGCTGGCCCAGGCGCTGGCCGAGACCCAGGCCGAGAACCCCGGCAACCTGATCGGCTTTGCCGCCCGTGTGCTGGAATCCCGACCTTGACCGGGGGGGATGCTTCTGTAGGTTGCGTGAATCATATCGCTCTGTCAGTCTTTACTTGAATTTCTACCGTTTCTTTCTGGCGTTCCTTGATGGACTCCTTGATGGACATTGACCCGTTCCTGGCCCCTCTCGACCCCGCGGCTCCGTCAGGGTCCGACCTGCGGAACGACGCCCGCTTTCATGCGCTGGAAACCCGCCTGCAACCCGCCGCCCGCGCGGCGCGGCAGCGGCTGATCGACCAGGGCGGCACCGGCGCGGTGGAACTGGACTGGGACGAGATCCTGGACGAGACGCGGGTTCTGGCCGCCAACGGGCGCGACCTGCGGCTGCTGGTGATCGTGGCGCGGGTGCTGGTCAACCAGTCGGGGCTGGACGGGCTGGCGCGCGGGCTGCGGCTTCTGGCCGAAACGGTGACGCAGTACTGGGACAGCGTGCATCCCGCGCTGCGCCCGGCGGCCAGCAAGCGCGAAGCGGCGCTGCGGCGGACCAATGCGCTCTATCAGATCGAGAACAACGACGGCGGCGTGCTGGGCGACCTGGAGTTCGCCACCCTGATGGCGCCGCGCCCGATCGGGCCGATCACCGCCGGAGATCTGGCGGCGGCGGCGCTGAACCGGCAGGGCTTCCTGTCCGAAGGCCCCTCGGGCCTGGGCGAAAAAGAGATGGCCGAGTTGCTGGCCCGCCACGAGGCGCGGGTGAACAAGGTCACGGCCGCCTGCCGTGCCACCGCGACCGAACGGCCCGAAGAGATGGCCGCGCTGAAAGAGGCGCTGGCCGCCGCCCGGGCCGCGCTGGCGGCGCTGGAAGCCGCGCTGGACCCGCACCTGACCGAGAACGACACCGCCGTGCGGTTTGACAAGCTGGGCCGTTTTCTGGCGCGGATCGGCCAGACCCTGGACACGCTGGCCGCGCCCGCGACGGCCGCCCCCGCATCCCCCGCCGCACAGGAGGCCCCCGCGATGTCGACCGCATCCCCTGCGGCCCCCGCCGCCGCCGCCATTCCGGGCCAGATCAACAGCCGCCGCGATGTCGAGCGCGTGCTGGACCTGGTCATCGACTTTTACGAACGCACCGAACCCTCGTCCCCGATCCCGCACCTGGCGCGGCGGATGCGCAAGATGGTGCCGATGAATTTCATGCAACTGATGGAAGAAATTGCCCCGAGCGGACTGAAGGAGTTCCGCGGAATTGCCGGGGTCTTCGATGAAAAGAACAAATCCGGGAGAGAATGAGCCATGAGCGAAAGCAAGGCAAAAGTCATCGAGAGAAACCGTGCCCCGCGGGTGCAGATTGCCTATGACGTCGAACATTACGGCAGCCCGACCACCATCGAGCTGCCCTTCGTGATGGGCGTGATGGCTGACCTGGCCGGATCGTCCGAAACCCGCGAGGCGCAGAAGTCGCCGAACGACCGCACCTTTGTCGAGGTCGATGCGGGCCGCTTCAACAAGTTCATGGAGGCGCTTTCGCCGCGGGTGAAGGCGCGCGTGCCGAACACCCTGCCCGGCAAGGAGGGCGAGGCGGCCGACGAAGAGATGTTCGTCGACCTGTCCTTCAAGAGCATGGGCGACTTCACCCCCGACAAGATCGCCGAACAGGTGCCCGCGCTGGCCGAGCTTTTGGCGATGCGCAAGCAGCTTGAGGAATTGCTCAGCTACATGGACGGCAAGGTGAACGCCGAAAAGCGCATCGCCCAGCTGTTGCAGAACGAACCGCTGCTGGCGCAGGTGGCCGATGAGGCGATGAAGGATCAGGGAGGCAAGGAATAATGGCCGAGACTGAAAAATCCGCCGGCGCCCCCGGCGCAGCCGAAGCCCAGGCGATCGATCTGGGCGAATTCTCGGACCTGCTGGAAAAGGACTTTCGCGTCAAGGACGACGGGTCGGCCAAGCTGAAGAAGCTGGTCCACACGCTGGCCCTTGCGGCCAAGGAAAAGGCCGGAACCGCGACGATCTCGGGCAATGCGGTCAAGTCGATCAAGTCGCTGATCGCCGGCATCGACCAGGTGCTGACCCGCCAGATGAACGAGATCCTGCACGCGCCGGAAGTGCGGCAGATGGAGGGCACCTGGCGCGGGCTGCACTATCTGGTCAACAACACCGAGACCGATGCCAAGCTGAAGATCCGCGTGCTGAACATCACCAAGGACCAGCTGGCCGACCAGCTGGAAGACTTCGAAGGGCAGATGTGGGACCAGTCCCCGATGTTCAAGAAGCTGTATTCCGAGGAATACTCGATGTTCGGGGGCGAACCCTATGGCGCGCTGATCGGCGCCTATGAGTTCAGCCACCATCCCCGCGACGTCGGTCTTCTGCGCAACATGTCGGGCATCGCGGCTTCGGCGCATGCGCCGTTCATCGCGGCGGCCGCGCCGCAGCTCTTCCGCATGGAAAGCTGGCAGGAACTGCCCAACCCGCAGGACCTGAAGCAGATCACCTCGTCGCCCGACTATGCCTCCTGGCAGTCGCTGCGGGAATCCGAGGACGCGCGCTACATCGGCCTGACCATGCCACGCGTGCTGGCGCGTCTGCCCTATGGCGCGAACACGGTGCCGGTGAAGGGCTTTGCCTTCGAGGAAGAGATCGACGGCAAGCATGATCACTACGTCTGGATGAACGCGGCCTTTGCGATGGGCGTGAACATCAACCGCAGCCACAAGCTGTATGGCTGGGGCACCCAGATCCGCGGCGTCGAAAGCGGCGGCACGGTGACGAACCTGCCGGTGCATGCCTTCCCCACCGACGATGGCAGCGTGGCGATGAAATGCCCGACCGAAATCGCCATCGACGACCGGCGCGAGGCGGAACTGGCCAAGCTGGGCATGATGCCGATCCTGCACCGCAAGAACACCGACCTTGCGGCCTTCATCGGGGCGCATTCCCTGCAGGACGACGACGCCCGCGCCGGCCGTCTGGTCGACCCCGACGCGCAGGCGAACGAGCGGCTGTCGGCGAACCTGCCCTACCTGCTGCCGGTCTGCCGGTTCGCGCATTACCTGAAGGCCATCGCCCGCGACAAGATCGGCACCTTCAAGGAACGGAATGACATGCAGGTATGGCTTTCCGAATGGATCAACCGCTACGTCCTGGCCAATACTGCCATGGCCGACGACAAGGCCAAGGCCAAGCGCCCGCTGGCGATGGCCGAGGTTCAGGTCGACAGCGTCGAGGGCCGTCCGGGCTATTACAACGCCCGGTTCTACCTGCGGCCGCACTACCAGCTGGAAGGCATCAACGCGAGCCTCAGGCTTGTGTCGGAACTGCCTTCGGTCAAGGGCGCCTGATCCGCCGCGCCCCCCGTCCTGCGGCCCCGTCCAGGGGCCGCCGGCAAACACATTCAGGCGCCTCCGCCGCGATTGGCGGAGGAAGGATTTCTCAACCGAACCCCATATTTGAAAGGGCAAGACAATGGCTTTTACCGGTTATCTGAAGATCGAAGGCATCGACGGCGAATCCAAGCGCGCCGACCACGAGGGCGAAATCGACTGCTTCGGCGTCGAGTTCAACGCCAGCCAGATGAGCAGCGCCGCCGTCGGTTCGGGCCGCACCCGCGGCCGCGCCACGCTGTCGGACTTCAAGTTCCACAAGTGGCTGGACGCCGCCTCGCCCTATCTGATGCTGGCCTGTGCCAAGGGCAAGTCGTTCGCCGAGATCGTCTTTACCGTTCGCAAGGACAGCGGCGACGCGCATCTGGATTACCTGATCATCACGCTCGAGAACTGCATCATCTCGGGCTACAAGATGGCCCAGAACGCGCCCGAGGCGACCTCGAACGAACTGGTCAGCGAAGAGATCGAGGTCAGCTACGAGAAGGTGAACTTCAAGTACGTCGTGCAGGCCGACGACCATTCCAAGGGCGACGAGCACGAGGTCGAATACGATCTGGTCGCCGCCAAGTAAGGGGCTGGACGCTTGGCACAGGGTCCGGTCACGGTCACGGCACGCAAGGAGGCGGTTCAGCCCAGCCTCTGGGACCGGCTTGTCGATGACCTTCCGGGCCTTCAGGCCGAAACCGAGATCCGGCGCCGCGAAATCGGCGCCGGCATCGGCGCGGCGCGTCTGGAGGCGCTGGTCGAAGGCGGCATCCGCGCCGTCGAACAGGCCAACGATCTGGACGAGGACCGCCGCCGCGAGATCGTGCAGTTCCTGGGCCTTCTGTCCCGCCGCGCGCTTCTGGAGGAACGCGGCATCGTCGTCACCGCCGACATCCTGCGCGAGGCGGTGCGCCGCGACCTGGAGGAATTGTTCGGGATCGAACGCCTTCAGGCGCGCTTTCTGTGGACCGATGCCGAACGCGGCGCCACCGAAGACCCGCAGGACATCCTGGCCGATTTTCCGCATGTCTGCCGGTCGGTGCTGAATTACGGCGTGCCCAGCTTCTCGGGCCGCCGCGCCAAGGACTTCGACCCCGAGGTTCTGTCGCGCGAGTTGAAGGAGGTGGTCGCCACCTTCGAACCCCGGCTGAAGCGCGACACCATCCGGGTGACGGTGGACACCGGCGCCAAGGACGGGCTGAAGGTCAGGATCGAGGGCGTGCTGATGCTGGCGCCGGTGCCCGAACGGCTGCGGCTTTCCACCACGATCAACCTGGACAACGGCACCGCCGCGACGCGGATCGAGGACGGCTGACGATGGATCGCGCCTTTCTCAGCTATTACGAGGCCGAACTGGCCCATCTGCGCGACCTCAGCCGCGAGTTTGCCGCGCTGCACCCCACCGTGGCGCGCAACCTGTCGCTGGACACCGTGCCCTGCCCCGACCCCTACGTCGAACGCCTGCTGGAGGGCGTGGCCTATCTGGCCGCCCGCACCCGGCTGAAGCTGGACGCCGAGGGGCAGCGCCATGTCCGCGGCATCCTGGATGCGCTCTACCCCGACCTTGCCGGCCCGGCGCCGGCGATGTCGACCGTGGTCCTGCATCCGGGGCCGCAGGTGCAGACCATGGCTGACGGCCACCTGGTGCGCCGCGGCACCCGGCTGGTGGCCGCGCTGCGCGAGGGCATCTCGACCCGCGCGACCTATTCCACCGCGCAGGACGTGACGCTGTGGCCGGTGGCGCTGGAGGCGGCCGACTACCTGCAAGACCGCGGCGCGCTGTCGGCGGCGGGTGTGCCCGACCGGCTGATGGCGGGGGCCGAGGCGGGCTTGCGCTTCACCTTGCGCCGGGTCGGCGCGGGGCCGCTGGCCGACCTGTCGCTGGACCGGCTGGACATCGAGTTTTCAGCCGGGCCGCGGTCGGGGGCGATCTTCGACGCGGTCTTTGCCGCGCCGTTGGCGGTGCTGGCGCGACGGGCCGAACCCGCCGCACCCTTCCACGCCGCCGCCCTGCCGGACCTGACCGGCCTTGCCGACGACGAGGCGCTGTTGCCCCGCCTGCGCCCCGCGTTCGAGGGCTACCGGCTGATGCGCGAATACTTTCTGATGCCGGAACGCTTTCACGCCCTGCGGCTGTCGGGCCTGCGCCCGGCGGTCAAGGCCAGTGCGGCAAAGCTTGAGGTGATCCTGCCGCTGGGCCGCGCCGCCCCCGCCATCGCCGAGGTCTCGGCCAAGGATTTCCGCCTGTTCGCAACGCCGGTCGTCAACCTCTTCGAGCGCGAATGCAACGTGGTCGAGCTGGACGCCCGCGCCACCGCCCATGTCGTGCACGCCGACCGCACCCGGCCGCTGGATTTTGAAATCCACCGCCTGCTGCGCGTCGCCGATGCCGAGGCCGATGGCCCGCAATCCGAACTGCATCCCCTCTACACGCCCGCCGCCACTTCGGGCTCGGGTCTGGTCTACACCACCGAATGCCGCCCCCGCCGCCCCGGCGCCGAAGAGCTGCGGCGCGGCCAGACCCGCACCAGCTATACCGGAGACGACCTGTTCGTCTCGATCGCGCGACCCGCGGGCGTGCAGCAGACCAAACCCTTGCGGCGGCTGGACATCCGCGCGCTGGTGTCGAACCGCGACCTGCCGATCTTTGACGATGCGCCGAAACTGGCGGTCGATACCGGCGACCCGATCGCCCGGGTGGAGCTGGTCTCGCCGATGCGCCGGCCGCGGCCCTCGCTGACGGCGGGCCTGCCGCAGGTCGGCCGCGAGGGCGAGGCGGCCTTTGACGACCTGACCTGGCGGCTGGTAGGGCAATTGTCGCTGAACCACCTGTCGCTGGCCGAGGAAAGCCGCGGCGCCGAGCCCCTGCGCGCCATGCTGGACCTTTACGCCGACCGCGGCGACCCGGCCCTGGCGCGGCATGTCCGGTCGCTGACCCGCATCACCAGCCGCCAGATCGTCGAGCGGCTGGACCTGCCGGGCCCCCTGTGCCTGGGCAAGGGCATCGAGATCACGCTGCATGTCGACGAGGGGCCGCTGTCGGGGGGCAGCGTGCTGTTGCTCTCGGCCCTGCTGGCGCGGCTGTTCGCGCGCCATGCCAGCATCAATTCCTTTGTCCGCACCCGGACGCGCCTTCAGCAGAAACAGGAGGAGGTGGCATGGCCGATGTGCCTGGGCAACCGAGACCTGATCTAGGCTACCGCAATCCCGACCCCGAGGAGATCGGCTTTTTCGAACTTCTCCGGCGGCTGGAGCGCGACGGCTTGCGCTTTGGCCGCTCGGGCGGACCGGGCGCCGAACCCGCGCGCCTTGGCCAGCGCGCGCGCCTGTCGATGGCCACCCGCGATGTCGCGGGCTTTGCGCCCCCCGGCGAGGATACGCCCGCGCGGGTCGAGGTCGAGGTGCTGGGCCTTTTCGGCCCCGAAGGCGCGATGCCCCTGCACCTGACGCGCTGGATCATGGCGCGGCAGGCCGAACGCTGGTTCACCAGCGGCGCCACCCAGGCATCGGCCGACACCGGTTTCCTGGATTTCGCCAACATGCTGCAGCACCGCCACCTGGCGTTCTTCTGGCGGGCCTGGGGCGACCTGCATCCCGAGGTGGGCGTGGAACTGGACGGCGGCGGCCGCGTCGGCGCCATGCTGCAGACGCTGGCCGGCATCGGCCTGCCCGGCCTGCGCGCGGCGAACCGGCGCACCGCCGATCCCGACCTGGCGGTGCGGCAGGCGACCTCGTTGGGCCATCAGGTCAACGGGGCCGAGCGGCTGACCGGGTTCCTGTCGGACCTGCTGAAGGTGCCGGTTCGCCTGCGCGAATTCGTCGGCCACTGGATGGAGATTCCGCCGCCCTTGCAGACCCGGCTGGGCCGGGCGCATGCCGGGCTGGGGCGCGGCGCGATGGTCGGCGCCCGGGTGTTCCAGCGCCAGGACCGGGCCGAACTGCAACTGGGGCCGCTGCCCTTGGCGCGCTATCTGCAGATCATCCGCGACGGGGCCACGCTGGCGGCGATCCGCCGGGCGATCCGCTTTGTCGCGGGCGCGGATGTGGAATACGACCTGCGCCTGGTGCTGGCGCGCGACGAGGTGCCCGAGCCGCGGCTTGGCCAATGCGCCATCGGCCGCACTTTCTGGCTGGGCGGGCGGCCGGCGCGCGACCCGGCCGACTGGTGCCAGCGCGGCTTTTCGGCCCGGACGGAGGGCGCGGCATGACCCTGCGGCTGATCCTGGAAAGCTACAGCCAGCCGCAGGCGCGGACCGAGGCGCGGCTGGCCGAAGGCCAGCTGGTGATCGGGCGCGGCGAGGACTGCGACTGGACGCTGGACGATCCGCAGATGTTCGTCTCGCGCCGGCATTGTGTGGTGCAGGGGCAGGGCGGGCAGTACCGGGTGACCGACGAAAGCCGCGGCGGGCTGTTCCTGGATGCGGCCGCGGCGCCCTTGGGGCCGGGGGTTGCCGCGCCGCTGGCGCCGGGCATGCGGCTGCGGCTGGGCGATTTCGTGATCCGGGTCGAGATGGAGACCGCGGCGGTGGCTGCCCCTGCGGCGCCCGCGGCCAAGC
>ERZ1645187.1413-NODE-1413-length-22091-cov-42.517245_pt1 | contig 22091 bp, 23 predicted proteins | sample MGYA00575352_ERZ1645187 | MGnify/ENA primary metagenome ERZ1645187 (study PRJEB40837, sample SAMN11349314) | freshwater sediment metagenome | isolation source: river sediment | host: Sediment | place: India: Wazaribad , New Delhi | collected 2017-02-21 ... | reverse complement strand
GCGTCGCGCCGCCGGTGATGTCGTTGGCGATCTCGTCGAGCGTGTAGCCGACGGCCAGTTTCGCCGCGACCTTGGCGATGGGGAAACCCGTCGCCTTGGAGGCGAGCGCCGAGGAGCGCGACACGCGCGGATTCATCTCGATGACGATCATCCGGCCGTTTTCCGGGTTGATCGCGAATTGCACGTTGGAGCCGCCGGTTTCGACGCCGATCTCGCGCAAAACCGCCAGCGAGGCGTTGCGCATGATCTGGTATTCCTTGTCGGTCAGCGTCAGCGCCGGCGCGACCGTGATCGAATCGCCGGTGTGCACGCCCATCGGATCGACGTTCTCGATGGAGCAGACGATGATGCAATTGTCCGCCTTGTCGCGGACGACCTCCATTTCATATTCCTTCCAGCCGAGGACGCTCTCTTCGATGAGCACTTCGGTCGTCGGCGAGGCGTCGAGGCCGCCGCGGATGATGTCGAGATATTCCTGCTCGTCATAGGCGATGCCGCCGCCGGTGCCGCCCATGGTGAAGGAGGGGCGGATGATGGCCGGCAGACCGACATCGTCGAGAGCTTCGAGCGCCTCTTTCAGGCCCTTGGAAATGTAGCGCCGCTTGCGCTCGGGCTCTTCCGAATCCCATTTGCGCAGGAAATCGGCCTTGGCCTTGTCGAGCGCGGCGCCGCTCAGGCCCGAGGCCTCGATGCGGGCGATTTCCTCGCGGTGCTTCTCCTTGTCGGCCTTTTTCAGGTCGGAGGCGTTGGCCAGACGCGCGCGCGGCGTGTCGAGGCCGATCTTGGTCATGGCGTCGCGGAAAAGCTCGCGATCCTCCGCCTTGTCGATGGCCTCCGCCGTCGCGCCGATCATTTCGACGTCGAACTTGTCGAGCACGCCCATATTCTTGAGCGACAGGGCGCAGTTGAGCGCCGTCTGGCCGCCCATGGTGGGCAGGAGCGCGAAACCGCCGGGCGCGGCGTAGCGTTCCTTCTCGATGATCTTGGCGACGACTTCCGGCGTGATCGGCTCGACATAGGTGCGGTCGGCCATGTCCGGGTCGGTCATGATCGTCGCCGGGTTCGAATTGACGAGGACGATGCGATAGCCCTCCTCGCGCAGGGCCTTGCAGGCCTGCGTGCCGGAATAGTCGAATTCGCAGGCTTGGCCGATGATGATCGGCCCGGCGCCGATGATCATGATCGTCGAGATGTCTGTGCGCTTCGGCATGGTCGTCCGGTCATTCTCGCCGCTTCGTTCGAAACGGCGCACAAAAAAAGGCCGCGCTGTCGGCCGGGTGGAGCCTTCAAAGCGCGTCCTCGCGAAAACCCGTTGGCGGGCGTTCGAGCAGGGGCGCCCGGCTCGAAGTTGGCAGTTCCCTAGACGAGTTTTCGCGCCTTGTGAACCCCCGCGAGGACGGGCGGCGCTCTTTCGCCGGCGCGCCGGGACGGTTATAGCTCTGCCGCGTTTGTCGCGCGGGGATCAGGCCATGTCGGAAAAAGCGCCGGTTTTCGGGGCCTATTTCATTCCTTTCGCGTTGGCTTTGAGCGTCTTCGCCATATTTTTGCGCGAAGCGTTCGAATATCTGGCGCCGGCGCTCGGAATCGAGCGACGTTGGGCCTTGCCGGCGGCGGTCGCCGTCGCCATCGTTCTGATGAACCGGTTTCCTGAGGACCGGCGCGCCGAGATCGCAACGCGGTTAAGGGCGTTTTTCGGGGGGAAAGCGAATTGAACCGAAGCCTTGTCGTCATCGCCGCGCTTGCCGCGCTATCGCCTTCGCTCGGCCATGCGCAGCGGGCGCGCTCGATCGACATCGTGCGCGATTGCGTTCCCTGTCATGGCGAGGAGGGAATCGCCAAGGATTCGGAGGTGCCGCATCTGGCCGGGCAGAACGAGCGCTACCTTTATAATCAGCTCAAGGCCTTCCATATGGGCAAGCGCGGCCATAAGGAGATGAAGGTGATGAGCCGCCATATGACCGAGGAGGAGATGGAGGCCATCGCCATTTATTATGCGGGCCTGCCGCCGCGTTAAGACAAACCGGCCGCCGGCCAAATCGAGAGCTTTATGTCCCTTCCCCGGCAAGTCTCCATGTTTTTCGGCGTCGGCGTCATTTCCGTCGTCGCCGATTACCTGACGTTCTACGTGCTGCTGAATCTTCTCGACATCGACGAAGTGCCGGCGGCGCTGGGCGGCTATGCGGTCGGCGGCTTGGTGAATTATCTGCTCAACCGCAGCCATACGTTCGACACCGAACGCTCGCATCTGGAAGCCGGCTGGCGCTTCATGGCGGTGATGGCGGTCGGCTTCACGCTGACCGGCCTGTTCATGCATGTGTTCGTCGAGAGGCTTGATCTGCACCCGTGGCTGTCGCGCGTGATGACGACAGGCCTCGTGTTCTGCTGGAATTTCGTCGCGCACCGGGCCTGGAGCTTCGCGGCGAAGGGGTGATCCTTCGCCGTGCGCCTCACTCCCCGCCGTCGATCTGGCGGCCGATATGGGCGATGGCGCGCTGGTAGACGGAGGCCGCGTTCCATTCCTGCAGGACGCTGAAATTGGCCTGGCCGGGCTGATAGCCGGCGCCGGCGCTCCAGCCGTGGCCGCGCAGGAAATTCGCCGTGGCGGTCAGCGAGCCGGGGCCCGATTCCACATTCGAGCCGCCGGCGTAATTCAGAACCGCCTTGGGCATGAACTGGGTCTGGCCGACCTCGCCATGCATCGAGCCGCGCGTGCCGGCCGAGAAGACGCCGCGATCGACGAGTTTCAGCGCGGCGTAAAGCTGGTCGGTGAAGAAGGCCGAGCGTCGGCAATCGTAGGCCAGCGTCGCCACGGCCGAGATCACGTTCTGATTGCCGCGAATCGCGCCGAAGCCCGTCTCCATGCCCCAGATGGCGAGCAGCGGCCCCGGCGGCACGCCGTAGCGCTGTTGCAGCGAGGCGAAGAGCGCGGCATGGCTCTGCTTGAGCTGGCGGCCTTTCGAGACGATGACGGAGCCGCCGCGCTTGGCGAGGAACTGCTCCAGCGACAGTTTGAAGCTCTTCTGGCCGCGGTCGGCGCGGATAGTCGCCGTATTGTAGGAAGATTGCATGAGAGCCGCGACGCCGCGCTCACTGATTCCGTTGGCGCGCGCCTCGCCCGCGAACTGCCCCTTCCAGTTCTCGAAGCCGCCGGCGGAATTGCCGCATTGGGCTGCGTTCGCCTCGCCGGCTGCGAAAGCGGCGGCGAGGACGATCAGGGGCAGGCTGACCTTTTTCATGGGGGCTCCCTCGGGGGTAATGATTTGAATCGACGCAATCGCCCGAGGATTGTCCCGGCTTGGCGGCAAATGCAAGGCGCTCATGGCCATTTCACTTCCGGCGGCATGGAGGAGAGAATCGAGGCGACGTTGCCGCCGGTCTTCAGCCCGAAAATCGTGCCGCGATCGTAGAGCAGGTTGAATTCGACGTAGCGGCCGCGCCGCACGAGTTGCTCGTCGCGCTCGGCCGCGCTCCACGGCGTCGCGACATTGCGGCGCACGAGCTGCGGATAGATGTCGGCGAAGGTCTCGCCGATGGCGCGGACGAAGGCGAAATCCTTTTCCCAGCCGCTGTTTTCGGCGTCGCCGGCGCTGTTGAGATAGTCGAAGAATACGCCGCCGATCCCGCGCGGCTCATTGCGATGCGGCAAGAAGAAATACTCGTCGCACCATGTCTTGTAGCGGTCGTAATCGGCGATGTCGGCATGAGCGGCGCAGGCGGCGCGCATGGCGGCGTGGAAGTCACGCGAATCCGCGTCTTCCTGCGTGCGGCGACTGTCGAGAACAGGGGTCAGATCCGCGCCGCCGCCGAACCACGCCTTCGAGGTGACGACGAAGCGCGTGTTCATATGCACGGCCGGCACATGGGGGTTCCAGGGGTGGGCGATGAGCGAAATTCCGCTCGCCCAGAAACGCGGATCGACGTCGGCGCCGGGAATCTGCTTGGCGAATTCCGGCGCGAAAGTTCCGAAAACGGTCGAGCAATGCACGCCGGCCTTTTCGAAGACGCGGCCCTTGAGCATCCCCATGCGCCCGCCGCCGCCGGGCGCGCCGGAGGCGTCGCGCCGCTCCCATGGTTCCAGCGTGAAGCGGCCCGGGGCCATGTCGGGGCGGGCGAAGGGGCCGGAGGCCTGCGTCTCCAGCGCCTCGAAGGCGGCGATAATCCGCTCCTGCAGGGTTTCGAACCAATGTCGCGCCTGATTTTGGCGAGCGGAGAGGCGCGTGGGCATGGTCATGGCGTCTTGCCTCCGGGAGGGGCGGGGAAGGATGCGGTCTGGCGCAAGGCCTCGCCCAGCGCCATGGCGGCGGCGACGGCGATATTGAGCGAGCGCAGGCCTTCGCGGATTGGCACAAGGAGCCGCGCGTCGGCGGCGGCGTGGACGTGGTCGGGCGCGCCGGCCGATTCCCGCCCGACCATCACGATATCGTCGGGGCGGAAGGCGAAATCCGTATAGGCGGTCTCGCCTTTGGTCGTCAGCAGCACGAGTCGGCGCCCGGACGTCGAGCGCCAGCGCTCGAAAGCCGCGAAGGAGGCGTGGCGCGCGATGGCGACGGCATCGAGATAATCCATGCCGGCGCGGCGGAAGTTGCGATCGGCGACGGGGAAGCCCGCCGGCTCGATGATTGCGGCGTCGATTCCGAGGCAGGCGCAGGCGCGCAGCATCGTCCCGGCGTTCTGGGGAATGTCGGGCTGGTAGAGCGCGAGCGTCAACGGCATGTGCGACCTATAGGCGCAGGCGACGCGCGCCCGCAAGTGCGCCCGCCCCTTCCGACGCGCCCCTTACTTTGGCTCTATGGACAAGGCGCGCGAAGGGTGCGAAATAGCCAGCGCTTAACGGCGGGTTAAACGTCAGTGCGTCAGCGGGCGCAGGGCGTTTCGGCCCGCATTTCGACATGCGACGGCGGCGCTGTTCCGCGCGCCGCGGTTCAAGACGAGATTTGGGGGTTTTCACGTGGCCAGCGCAGCGACAGTCGAGCCGACCCGCAGGGATTTTCTTTATATCGCCACCGGCGCCGCGGCGGCTGTCGCCGTCGGCGCGATCGCCTGGCCGCTCATCGCCCAGATGAACCCCGACGCCTCGACGCTGGCGCTCGCCTCCACCGAGGTTGATCTCGGCGCCATCGCCGAAGGCCAGAGCGTCACCATCAAATGGCGCGGCAAGCCGGTCTTCGTGCGTCACCGCACCAAGAAGGAGATCGAGGAGGCCAAGAACGTCAAGCTCGCCGATCTGCCCGATCCGCAGGAAGATTCGGCTCGCGCGCAGAAGCCGGAATGGCTGATCGTGCTCGGCGTCTGCACCCATCTCGGCTGCGTGCCGCTCGGCAACCAGGGCGATTATCACGGCTGGTTCTGCCCGTGCCATGGTTCGCACTACGATACGTCCGGCCGCATCCGCAAAGGCCCCGCGCCGCGCAACCTCGACGTGCCGACCTATTCGTTCCTGACCGACACGAAGGTGAAGATCGGCTGATCGCCGTTCGCCTCGCCCTGACCCTTTCGAGCAGAGATTTCACCCATGAGCGGACTTCCCGGACACTCCGTCTACACGCCGAAGAGCGGCGTCGCGCGCTGGCTTGAGGCGCGCCTTCCCATCCTGAGCTTCATGCACGGCTCCTTCGTCGCCTATCCGACGCCGAAGAACCTCAACTACTGGTGGACCTTCGGCGGCATCCTGTCGATGATGCTGATCGTGCAGATCATCACCGGCATCGTGCTGGTGATGCATTACACCCCGCATGTCACGCTCGCCTTCGACTCGGTCGAGCACATCATGCGCGACGTGAACTACGGCTGGCTGATCCGCTATGTGCACGCCAACGGCGCGTCGATGTTCTTCATCGCCGTCTACATCCACATGCTGCGCGGCCTCTATTACGGCTCCTACAAGGCGCCGCGCGAGGTGCTGTGGATTCTCGGCGTCATCATCTACCTGCTGATGATGGCCACGGGCTTCATGGGCTACGTGCTGCCGTGGGGCCAGATGTCCTTCTGGGGCGCGACCGTCATCACCAACCTGTTCTCGGCGATCCCCTTCGTCGGCGACGCCATCACCACCTGGCTGTGGGGCGGCTATTCGGTCGACAACCCGACGCTGAACCGCTTCTTCTCGCTGCACTATCTGCTGCCCTTCATGATCGCGGCCGTCGTCGCGCTGCACGTCTGGGCGCTGCATGTCGTCGGCCAGAACAATCCGGCAGGCGTCGAGATCAAGGACGTGAAGAAGGACACGGTGCCGTTCACGCCGCATGCGACCATGAAGGACGCCTACGGCATGGTCTGCTTCCTGATCTTCTTCGCCTGGTTCGTGTTCTACAACCCGAACTATCTCGGCCACGCCGACAATTACATCGAGGCGAACCCGATGGTGACGCCGGCGCATATCGTGCCGGAATGGTATTACCTGCCGTTCTACGCGATCCTGCGTTCGATCCCGGACAAGCTCGGCGGCGTCATCGCCATGTTCGGCGCCATCGCCATCATGGCCTTCCTGCCCTGGCTCGACACCTCGCGCGTTCGCTCGGCGGTCTATCGCCCGGTGTACAAGGTGTTCTTCTGGGTGTTCGTGGCGACCTGCATCGGCCTCGGCTATCTCGGCGCCATGCCGGCCGAAGGCGGCTACGTCATCGCCTCGCGCATTCTGACGGCCTGGTACTTCCTCCACTTCCTGGTGGTCCTGCCGCTGCTCGGCCTGTTCGAGACCCCGCGTCCGGTGCCGGCGTCGATCCACGACGCCGTGCTGGAAAACAGCGCGGCCAAAGGCGCAGCTCACTGATCGCAGCGGAATTCAGGGAAACACGACAATGGTCCTTTCAAAGACTTTTCGCCTGACCGCCGCTCTTCTCGGCGCGCTGGCGATCTCCACCCCGGCGCTCGCCTCGGGCGACGGCCACGCGGCGCCCAAGATCGAGCGTCAGGACTGGACGTTCGGCGGGTTGTTCGGCACGTATGACAAGGCGCAGTTGCAGCGCGGTTTCCGCGTTTACAAGGAAGTCTGCTCGGCCTGCCACGGCCTGAGCATTCCGATGCGCACGCTGTCGCAGCCGGGCGGCCCCGGCTTCACCGAAGATCAGGTGAAGACGCTCGCGGCCGAATACAAGGTCAAGGACGGTCCGAATGACGCCGGCGACATGTTCGAGCGCGCCGGGCGGCCGTCGGACAAGTTCCCGCAGCCCTTCGCCAACAAGAACGCGGCCGCCTCGGCGTTGCAGGTCGCGCCGCCGGACTTTGCGGTTCTGGCCAAGGCCCGCACGTATTCGCGCGGCTTTCCGCTGTTCCTGCTCGATCCGCTCCTGACCTATCAGGAGCATGGCGTCGATTACATCTACGGACTGCTGAACGGCTATTCGAAGGATGACGATCCGAACTGGAACGACGTGTTCCCGGGAAACAAGATCGCCATGGCCAAGCCGATCAGCGACGGCGCGGTGGAATATACCGACGGGTCGCCCAAGACCGTGCAGCAATACGCCAAGGACGTCTCCGCTTTCCTGATGTGGGCGGCCGAGCCGGCGCTGGAGCAGCGCAAGGCCATGGGCCTCAAGGTCATCATCTTCCTGATGGTCTTTGCGAGCCTGCTCTATCTGACCAAGAAGCGCATCTGGGCGAATGTCGAGCACTGAGGCCGACGCGCCGCGACGACAAAAAGGGGCCCGTTCGGCCCCTTTTTTCATGGCGCCCGCCCGCCGGGGCGGGCGCATAAGAAAGGCGGGCCTCTGGCCCGCCTTCGCTTATCAGATTGCGGCGAACTCGCTCAGTGTCCGTTGTTCCGCGCGGCGGCGGCGTGAGCGATGATCGCTTCCGCCGGTTTGCCGACGATCTCGGCGAGGTGATCGAAGCGCGCCGTATAGAAACCAACGCCGGCGGTCGCCGAGCGCAGCTCCACGATGAGATCGCCCATTTCGGCTTCCGGCATCAGGACGTTGAGAATTTCCCAGCCGTCCCAGCCCGGGCGCCCGTCATAGCCGAGAATCTGGCCGCGACGGCCGGAGGCGATGCCGGTGGCGCGCGACAGGGCGTCGCTCGGCACATAGATGTCGACGGCCAGAATCGGCTCCAGCAACACCGGTCTGGCCTTCGGCAAGGCCTCGGCCATGCCGATCTTTGTGGCGGCGCGGAAGGCCATGTCGGATGAGTCGACCGTATGGTAAGAGCCATCGGTCAACGTCACGGCGACGTCGACGACGGGGAAGCCGAGCGGGCCGTGGGCGAGCGCGTCTTTGGCGCCGGCCTCGACCGACGAGAAATATTGCTTCGGCACCGTGCCGCCATGCACGCTTTCGGAGAAGGCGAAGCCCTCGCCGCGCCCGCGCGGCGCGACGGTGATCGCCACGTCGCCGAACTGGCCATGCCCGCCCGATTGTTTCTTGTGACGGCCGCGCACAGCCACTGAATCGCGGATCGTTTCACGATAGGCGACCTGCGGCTTATGCGCCTCGACCGCGACGCCAAAGCGAGCCGCGAGCCGTTCGAGCGCGACGCGCAAATGCATCTCGCCCTGGCCGAACAGCTTCATCTCGCCCGATTCCTGATCCTGCACGAAGACCAGCGAGGGGTCTTCCTCGACGAGTTTCTGCATGGCGGCGGCGAGGCGGACTTCGTCCTTGCGATCCTTGATCGTCAGCGCGAAGGCGTGGACCGGCTGCGTGCCGGCCGCGCCCTGAACCACGGGTTTGGCGGCGACTTTCGGGTCGCCGAAAGTGTCGCCCGTCGCAACATGTTCGAGGCGGCCGAAGGCGAGCGTGTCGCCTTCTTCGGCTTTGGCGATCTTGCTGGCGGCCGATCCCATCAGGCGCGACACGCCGGCGATGCGATCCTCGCCGCCGCGCGAGGAATGGACGACCATGCCGTCGGGGATGGTTCCACGCAGCACGCGGGCGATGGTCAGCTTGCCGCCATGGGCGGTGTGAACCGTGCGCAGGGCGTGAGCGAGGGGCGCGCCTTCGTCGGAGACGCCAAGGCGCGCGCGCGTCGCGGCGACGCCCGCGGATTCATGACGCAACGCCTTCAGGAGACGCGTGACGCCGTTGCCGCGCTCGGCCGAGCCGATCAACAGCGGCGCGACGAGGCCCTTGCGCAATTCGTCGGTGAGATCGTCGAACACCTGATCGCGCGGCGGCTCGATGTCGGAAACCAGCTCCTCCATCAGCGCGTCGTCATAATCGGCGAGGCGCTCAAGCATCGAATAGCGCGCTTCCTTCTCGCGCGGGACTTCGCCGGCCGGCACGTCGATGATCACCGAGGGCGCATGTTCGCGATAGACGAAGGCGCGCTCAAGCGCGAGATCGATGAAGCCGGTGGCGATGCCATTCTGCCAGATCGGAATCTGGCGCAGCAGCAAAGGCGTGCGCGAGGCCGGCTGCAACAGCTTCAGCGTGTCGGAGACGCGCGACGTCGCGATGTCGATCTTGTTGAGGAACAGAATGCGCGGGATGTGCAGTTCTTCCAGTTCGCGCAGGACGAGCTGAAGGGCGGGAATCTTGCGCGGGTCGGCTTCGCAGACGACGACGGCGGCGTCGCAAAGCGGCAATACGCTGCGCATATCGTGCGAAAATTCGACCGAGCCGGGGCAGTCGATGAAAGTGTAGCGATCGCCGAGATAGTCAGTGGAGGCGATATTGGCCTCGACGCTCATGGCGTGGGCGCGGGCCTCGGCGGAGGAATCGCCGACGCTGGAGCCATCCTTGACCGCGCCCTGACGCGACAGCGCGCCCGAACGCGACAGAATGCTCTCCAGCAGAGTTGTCTTGCCGCTCTGGAACGGGCCGACCAATGCGATCAGCCTCGGTCCCGAAATTCTCCTGTCGCCCATGACATACCCCCAGATAAGAGAGACGCCCGGACGCGCGGCGCGGGGCGCCGTCTCAAGAAAAGCCCGAGCATGCTTTCAGGACTTCGCGTGCGGCGCAAGAGACATGGATCAATGCGCGCGCCCGCCAAGCGACATAGGCGGCGCGTTTCGCGCCCCATATTTTCGATTGCCCTTGGCGCGCATGAAACTTAAGGTCCGGCCCGCCTTTGGGCCGATAATCAGGAGTTTTGTCCATGCCGTTCATCGCCGACGCCCTCTTGCGCGTAAAGCCCTCCGCGACGATCGCGGTGACGCAGAAGGCGCGCGATCTGAAAAACGCCGGCCGCGACATCATCTCGCTTTCCGTCGGCGAACCTGATTTCGACACGCCCGACAACATCAAGAACGCCGCCATCGAGGCCATCCGGCGCGGCGAGACGAAATATACGCCGGTGCCGGGCATCGCGCCGCTGCGCGAGGCGATCGCCAAGAAGTTCAAGCGCGAGAACGGCCTCGACTACAAGCCGACGCAGACCATCGTCGGCACCGGCGGCAAGCATATCCTGTTCAACGCGTTCCTCTCGACGGTGAACCCGGGCGACGAGGTCATCATTCCGGCGCCCTATTGGGTGAGCTACCCGGACATGGTGCTGCTCGCCGGCGGCACGCCCGTCTTCGTGCAGACGAAGATGGAGCACGCCTTCAAGTTGCAGGCCGAAGATCTCGAGCGCGCCATCACGCCGAAGACGAAATGGCTGCTGATCAACTCGCCGTCGAACCCTTCAGGCGCAGCCTATTCGCGCGAGGAGATGAAGAAGGTCACCGACGTGCTGATGCGTCATCCCCATGTCTGGGTGCTGACCGACGACATCTACGAGCACCTGACCTATGGCGATTTCCAGTTCGTCACCCCAGCGCAGGTCGAGCCGAACCTGATGGAGCGCACGCTGACCATGAACGGCGTGTCGAAATCCTACGCCATGACCGGTTGGCGCATCGGCTTCGCCGCCGGGCCGGACACGCTCATCAAGGCGATGGACATGCTCCAGGGTCAGCAGACGTCGGGCGCCTGCTCGATCGCGCAATGGGCTTCCGTCGAGGCGCTCAACGGCCCGCAGGATTTCATCGGCGAACGCCGCAAGGTGTTCGAGGGCCGGCGCGATCTCGTGGTGTCGATGCTCAACCAGGCGAAATATCTGAAGTGCCCGACGCCGGAGGGCGCCTTCTACGTCTATCCCTCCTGCGCCGAGGCCATTGGCAAGAAAGCGCCGTCAGGCAAGGTGATCGCGAGCGACGAGGATTTCGTCTCCGAATTGCTGGAATCGGAAGGCGTCGCGGTGGTGCAGGGCTCGGCCTTCGGCTCCGGTCCCAATTTCCGTATCTCCTACGCCACCTCGACGGCGGTGCTGGAAGACGCCTGCAAGAAAATCCAGCGTTTCTGCGGTTCGCTGGTCTGAGAATGAAAGGGCGGCCTCGGAGCCGCCCTTTTCAATGACCGCCGAAGGCCACGAGGGTGCGCACGGGCACGCCGAGCGCTTCGACCTTTTTCGCGCCGCCGAGATCGGGCAGGTCGATGACAAAACAGGCGGCGACGACTTCGGCGCCGATCTTCTGCAACAGCTTCACTGCGCCTTCCGCCGTTCCACCTGTGGCGATGAGATCGTCGACCAGCACGACGCGCTCGCCCGGCGTCACGGCGTCCTCGTGCAACTCCATCTGATCGACGCCATATTCGAGGCTGTAGGCGACGGAGAGCGTCTTGTGGGGCAGCTTGCCCTTCTTGCGGATCGGCACGAAGCCGGCCGAAAGCTGATGCGCCACGGCGCCGCCGAGAATGAAGCCGCGCGCCTCCATGCCGGCCACTTTGTCGATACGGCCGCCGGCGTAAGGGTGGACCAGTTCGTCAACGGCGCGGCGGAAGGCGCGCGCGTCGCCGAGCAACGTGGTGATGTCGCGAAACATGATGCCCGGCTTGGGATAATCGGGAATCGTGCGAATGGCGGCTTTCAGCGTGTCGGCGAGAGTCATGACGGCGTCTTTCAGCTATGTTGGGCGGAGATGCGGGCGACGAGCGGGCCGAGCTTTTGCATGAGCGCGGGATCGCGCGCGTCGTGCGCCGTGATCAGCGCCGTGTCGAGGGCGCGGTCGGAGCCGATCGGGCATGGCTCGTGTTCGGCCGGGAAATCCTTCAGCAGGCGCGTCAGCAGGCTCGCGGCCTTCTCCGAATTCTCGCGCACGATTTTCAACACGCTGCCGACGTCGACCGCGTCATGGTCGGGATGCCAGCAGTCGAAATCCGTCACCATGGCGATGATGGCGTAGGACAGCTCCGCCTCGCGCGCCAGTTTCGCCTCGGGCATCGCCGTCATGCCGATGACGTCATAACCGGCGGCGCGATAGGTGAGCGATTCGGCGTAGGAGGAGAATTGCGGGCCCTCCATGCAGATATAGGTTCCGCCTTTCACATGCGGGATATGCTCGGCCCGGGCGGCGGCCTCGATGCGGTTCTGCAGAAGCGGCGCGACGGGATGGGCCATGGACACATGCGCGACGCAGCCGTTGCCGAAGAATGACGATTCGCGGCCGACAGTGCGGTCGACGAACTGGTCGGCAAGGACGAACATGCCGGGCGGCAAATTCTCGCGGAACGAACCGCAGGCGGAGACGGACACGAGGTCGGTGACGCCCACGGCTTTCAGCGCATGGATGTTGGCGCGGTAGTTGATGCCCGAGGGCGACAGGCGATGGCCACGTCCGTGCCGCGGCAGGAATACAGCTTCGGTCGCGCCGATGCGGCCGAACCGCAGGGCGTCGGAAGGCTCGCCCCACGGCGTCGTCACGCGCTCTTCCCGCAGGTCGCTCAACCCGGGGAGATCGTAGACCCCCGAACCGCCGATCACCCCGACAATCGCCTTGCTCATGCGCGCCTCCCAATTCAGCTTCTTTTGCGCCAAGCCGGGCGCGGCGCGCAAGGGCGGCGCTCGCGCAGGCGTGACTTGCGCTGGCGCGCCGACGGGGGGAAATCTTGCGGCGGGAGGATATCGCCATGCTGATCCGCATCCGTCGCAGCTGGGAAATTCCCGAGCGGGAAGCCACGGCGGAAACCGTCTTTCTCGACCGTCGCGCATTTCTTGGCGGCGTGGCGGCGCTGGGCTTCTCCATCGCGCGGCCGGCCCGCGCGCAGGAGAGCGCAACGCGCAATCCGGCCTTCACGCTCGATCGCGAGGTGACGCCCGAGGCCGTGTCGAGCCGGCATAACAATTATTTCGACTTCGGTTCGACCAAGCGCATTTTCTCTGCCGCCGAGGCGCTTCAGACAAGCCCGTGGAAAGTGAAAATCGACGGTCTTGTCGATGCGCCGTTCGAAATGGACGTCGCCGATCTCATCAAGGCCATGCCGGTCGAAGAGCGGCTCTATCGGCATCGTTGCGTCGAGACATGGGCGATGGCCGTTCCGTGGACGGGCTTTCCGCTCGCGGCCCTCGTCAGGAAGGCGCAGCCGAAGGCGGAGGCGAAATATGTCGCCTTCACCTCGTTCCACGATCCGAAAGTCGCGCCGACGCAGCGCCAGACCTGGTATCCCTGGCCCTATCGCGAGGCGCTGACGCTGGCCGAGGCGACGCACGACCTCGCCTTCATGGTCACGGGCGCCTATGGCAAGCCGCTGCACAAGAGTTTCGGGGCGCCGCTGCGGCTGGCGACGCCCTGGAAATACGGCTTCAAATCCGCCAAGGCGATCACGCGCATCAGTTTCGTCGCGCAGCGTCCGAAGACCTTCTGGGAAGAGGTGCAGGGCGACGAATACGGTTTCTGGGCCAATGTGAACCCTGATGTCCCGCATGCGCGCTGGAGCCAGGCGGAAGACCGGCTGATCGGCTCGAACGAAATCCGCCCGACGCGATTGTTCAACGGCTACGCGGCGCAGGTCGCCCATCTCTACAAAGGGCTCGAGCGCGAAAAACTGTGGATGTGAGCGCACAAAAAAAAGCCGGGCCCGAAGGCCCGGCGATTGCCCGGAAAACCCGGACTTCAGAGGGGAACAGCTTGAAGTCCGGCCAGAACGTCGGGGAGGGAGGACGACAGGCAAACCCTCAAGCTGCGAATACTATGCGGCTCGTCCGGGAATCCGACAACGCGTAAGGCTGCATGCGAGATATGCGCTGGATGCATGCTAGCAGTTGCGGGCATGCTGAATCGGCATTTGTGTGCAAATTCCCCCGAAAATACGGATGTGGGGGTCAAAACTGCCAGCGTTGGGCTTTTTCGATCAGAAAATTGCGAAAAGCCTGCACGCGGGCGACGCTTTTCATTTCTTCCGGATAGACGAGATAGCTCTCGAGTTCGGGCGTGACGGCCTGCGGCAGCAGCTGAACGAGATTGGAATTTTCCTCGATCATGTAGTCGGGCAGGACGGCGATGCCGACGCCAGCGTCGACGGCCGCTCGCAGGGCGTTGATATTATTGACGGTGATCGCGGGCGTGCGCGGGTTTTTCGGGTCGCGGCCGAGCGACAGCGCAGCGTTGAGATTGTTGAGAAAGCTCGCCGTCGGCACGCCATAGGCGAGAATGCGGTGACGGTCGAGATCTTCGATCGCCATCGGCTGGCCATGCCGCTTCAGATAGGCCGGCGAGGCGTAGAGGTGATAGTGCACCGTAAACAGGCGTCGCCGTATCAGGTCGGGCTGAGACGGTTCGCGCATGCGCAGCGCAATGTCGGCCTCGCGCATCGACAGGTCGAGTTCGTCGTCGGACAGAATCACCCGCACCTTCACGTCCGGGTAGAGGTCCATGAACTCGCCGAGGCGGGGGGTGAGCCAATTGGCGCCGATGCCGACCGTCGTCGTGACGCGCAATTCGCCATGCGGCTTCTCGCGCGTTTCCGAGAGCATGGTGCGAGCGGCGTCGAGCTTGAGCATCACCTCCTGCACGGTGCGGTACAGCAGCTCGCCCTGTTCGGTCAGGATGAGGCCGCGCGCATGGCGATGGAACAGCGGCGTTTCGAGATCGTGTTCGAGCGCGCTGACCTGTCGGCTCACTGCCGACTGGCTCAGACCCAGCGTTTCGCCGGCATGGGTGAAGGAGCCGGCGGCGGCGGCCGAGTGGAATATCCGCAATTTGTCCCAGTCCAAGCCGCTCTCCCGATGGCTTGAGGATGCCGCTTATTCGGCGGCGGGCTTCGCGTCGGCTTGCGCGGCGAGCCAGCGTTCGGCTTCCAGCGCCGCCATGCAGCCAAGACCGGCCGCCGTCACCGCCTGACGATAGACGTCGTCGGCGACGTCGCCCGCGGCGAAGACGCCGGGGATATTGGTCGCAGTCGAATCGGGCGCGGTCTTGATGTAGCCGTTCGGCTTCAGCTCGATCTGGCCGGCGAAAAGCTCGGAGGCCGGCGCATGGCCGATGGCGACGAAGACGCCGTCGACCTTGCGTTCGCTCGTCGCGCCGGTCTTGACGTTTTTCAGGCGGACGCGCGTCACGCCGGGCGGGTTCTGCTCGCCGAGAATCTCGTCGATGGCGCTATCCCAGACCATTTCGACATTCGGCCGCTTGAACAGGCGGTCTTGCAGGATTTTCTCGGAGCGGAAGGCGTCGCGGCGATGGACGACCGTCACCTTGCTGGCGAGATGGCTCAGATACAGCGCTTCCTCGACCGCCGAATTGCCGCCGCCGACGACGATGACTTCCTTGCCGCGATAGAAGAAGCCGTCGCAGGTGGCGCAGGCCGAGACGCCATAGCCCTTGAATGTCTCCTCCGACGGCAGGCCGAGCCATTTCGCCTTGGCGCCCGTGGCGATGACCAAAGCGTCGCAGGTCCAGAGCGCGCCGGAATCGCAATGCAGCCTGAAGGGACGCTGGCCGAGTTCGACGCGGGTCACGTGATCGGAGACCATGCGCGCGCCGACATGTTCGGCCTGCGCCTTCATCTGCTCCATCAGCCAGGGGCCCTGAATCGGATCAGCGAAGCCGGGGTAATTCTCGACGTCGGTGGTGATCATCAACTGGCCGCCGGGTTCGAAGCCGGCGATCAGCACCGGCTCCAGCATCGCGCGGGCTGCATAGATCGCCGTCGTATAGCCGGCCGGTCCCGAGCCGATAATGAGGATGCGGGCGTGATTGGCGCCGACGGCGGGCGAATTCGACATGAAATCCTCGTGAATTGTCATTGGCGGCGTCCTCAGCCATGCGCCAGACGCCGATCTGTCATGGCGCCATTGTAACGCGCGCGGGGCCGCCCACAAGGCGCGAGACGCCGGCTCCCCCAGATTTGAAGGGGAAAGGCGTCAGCTTTTGAAGGCGCGATAGCGGCGCGCGAGTTCTTCGGCCACCACAGCCGTGGCGTCGAGCGGCGCATAGGTCCAGTTCTCCAGCGCGCCGCGCCATGGACGGATGATTCCGTCGCGCTGCAATGCGCCGAGAAAGGCGTCGATCTTGCGATGCCCGCCGCGTTGCGGGCGCCAGACATGGACGGGGGCGCCTGTCGCGGCCGCTTCGCCGACCATGTTGACGCTGTCGGCGGTGACGACGAGCGCATCGGCCAGCGCCAGCATGGCGAGATAGGGGTTGTCGCCTGCGCCGTCCCACCAGAAGGCGCGGCCGGGCGCGGTCGCCAGCACGGCGCGCACGGCGGTCGCGACCTCTTTCGGGGTGCGGCGCGAGGGCGTCGCCATGACGCTCGCGCCCGAATCGAGGAGCGCCGCGGCGAGGCCTGCGAGTTCGTTCGCCTCCTCGCCGTCGAAGGGGAAATGCTGGCTCCTGCCGCCGAGGATCAGCGCGACGCGCGGGCCGGGCAGCGCGGTAAGGCGTGGGTCGGGCGCGGCGCGCAGCGCGGCGAGGCGCTGCGGCGTCAGAAGATGCGGCGAGGTGACGGTGACGACGACATTGTCGCCGCGCAGGCTGTCGTGCTCGGGAACCCAGATCAGATCGGCGGCGTCGGCGCCGACGCGCGGATCCTGCATGAAGGCGGTGAAGGTCTTGCCGCCGGAGGCCCGCTTGAGGGCGCGCAGATAGGGAACCGTGGCGCGGCCGGAGGCGATGGCGATGTCGGGGAAGGGCGGCGCGAGGACGTTTGCGTCGCGCGGATCGACGGGGCCGCGCGGGGCGAGCCAGGTGAAGGGAAAGCGGGGGGCGACGCGGCGGATTTCCGGCTCGACGCCCAATGCGCGCATGACGCCCAGGCAATTGATGTCGCTGCCGGCGCGGCCGGAGGAAATCAGCCAGGCTGTGGTCGAGGGAGGCAGCGCGCTCACGATGGGCCGTTCGAAATCTCTTTGCGGGGCGGCGATTGTCACCGGGCCGGCGCGCATCTAAACCCTGAGAGCCGAATCCGCCAAATCAGGGCGCGCCCGTGACCACTCGTCTCGACGACATCGATCTTGCGATCCTGCGCGAACTGCAGGCCGACGGGCGCATGACCAATGTCGAGTTGGCGCGGCGCGTCGGCATTTCTGCGCCGCCGTGTCTGCGTCGCGTGCGGGCGCTGGAGGAGGCGGGCGTGATCGACGGCTATCGCGCGCTCATCGACCCGCGCGCGCTCGGTTTCGAGGTCGTCTGTTTCGCCTTCGTGCATCTGGCGGCGCAATCGGAGGCGGAGCTGGCCGATTTCGAGACGCGCGTGCGCGAATGGCCGGAAGTGCGCGAATGCTGGACGCTGTCGGGCGACATCGACTTCATCCTGAAATGCGTGACGCGCGACCTGCCCGCCTTTCAGGCCTTCGTCAGCCGGCTTTCCGCCACGCCCAACGTGCGCAACATCCGCACGTCTCTGGCCTTGAAGCCGGTGAAGAACGCGGCGATCACGCCGATCGGGTGATGCGGCGGAGAGATTTGCGCTTTCTGACGTTGCTTTCGTTTTCTCGGCGCCGGCCCGCCCCTGTTCTGCGCCCAACCTTCTCCCGCTGGGAGAAGGTCCGGCCGGAGGCCGGGGATGAGGGGTTACGTGGGCTGCGGGATTGGCGGCGGCGGGGCGATGGGCGATGTCTTGACCAGCGCGCAACCCCGCTGCGGCGCGTCAGCAACGATGGCGCGGGATATTCGGGCCATGGCGAACCCGCGCGGGTGAAAATTGGTGAATTGGCATCATGCCGCCGTAATTCTAATTCCCGTAATTCAATGTCACCGTAATTCAAATCTCGTTGGTGAATGTGATCAGAAGCGGCAGTGTTGCAGGATCAATATTTGACATGATTTCGCTCGCTCACGACCCATTATGTAGGCGTCAATGTTGCTCGATCTCGTAGAAATCGAGACCTTTGAGCTTGGCCTGCTTCAACGCCGCGCCAAGTTCCGCGGAGGTTGAAATCACATTGGGCAGACGACGTTCAACCCAGATGTGATGGCCCAGCATCCGTTGCACCGAATAAACCGCCTTGTGCTCAGGATCTCCGAGTTTTAATTTGAAGAAATTCGGGGTATCCGGGTATCTGATCAAAGTTGTATGATCCGGATCAAGAGCATCGAGCGTATGGACGATATTGAAGAAATAATGCCGGCCCGCCAGGCTTCCGTCTTTCCAGACGACATCGATCGGGAAAAACTGGTGCACGCCCGGCTCGAATCTCTCGATGATTTCGCGAAAACGCTCCCCGACTAACAAGAGCGAAAACATCATCATATATTCTTCCAGTTTGCGCCTGGGGCCGCCCATCCGTCCCTTCGTCGGCGCGTCGTCCCAACGTACGGGCGCGCCGCCGCCCGTGATGATGCGTGGCGTAAGGACGAAATCGCTCCCGATGTCTGACGGAAACTTCACATAGCGCTCGACATATTTGATGCCTAACGGATCGCCGTCGAGCGCCTTGAACTCATAAAATCGCTGGTCGACCATACTCAGAATACAGGCCATCTGCGCCTCTCGTTAGTGTTCTCAGTGCGTCGGCGATGCGTCGCCGGGCGTGCGCCTCGCCTTCGGTAGGCGCATGCCCTCAATGGGCGAGGGCTCTCTCTCCCGCCGCCGCGCCTTCCTCGTTATTGCGCCCTGCGGCTTTCTCCAGCAACTCGCCCTCCACCAGTCCGCGCACCGCCGGGTGGATGTAGAGCTTGCCGTCCTTCACCACCTGATGAAAATTCGCCAGAACCGACGTCGCCTGTTTCTTCGTCGGCGCGATGACGTCGAGCAGCCAGGCGATGTCGCCGCAATCCCATTCCTCCGCCTTCAGCCGAACCGGAAAGGCGCCCGCCTTGATCTGCTCGCGGATCTTGCCGTCCACCTCCGGCGACACTTTCGCCCAGAAGGCGACGCCCGCCATCGGCGGCTCCGTTCATCCGAAACGAATGAAAGCAGCGCAGGTTGAAGCCTTGCTTAACCCGCAGCCCCCCGATTTTTAGGGGGAGGGGCGGGTTGGGCTTACGCCCCGCCGCGCATCTGCACGAAGGCCGAGCCGAGGAATTCGAAGACGCGCTCGCCGTGCTGGTTGGTTCCGGTGTTGTGGCTGAAGATCAGGCCCCAGCCCGGCTTCGAGGTCGGGCGCTTGTCGGCGAGCACGGTGCGGTAGGAGATGTCGTCTCCGGCATAGACCGGCTTGTTCCATTTGAGATTGCGGAAGCCGGGCGAGGGGCCGCCCTGCGGCAGGGGTCCGCCGGCGTCGAGAACGGCTTGCTGCTGGCGGGCGCGCGTGTCGAGGAACTTGCGCATCCAGACGGAGCCCGTGTGCCAGCCCGAAGCGGCGAGCCGGCCGAAATGGCTTTTGGCCGCGCCTTCCTCCGACAGGTGAAAGGGCTGCGGATCGAAGTCTTTCGCGAAGGCGACGATTTCCTCCGCCGTGAAATGATGCGTCCCGAGATCGAGGCCGCGTCCGACGACCAGATCTTCATAGAAGCCCAGTTGCTGGGGCTGCGGCGCGGGGTCGGGCGTCGCGGCCTTCAGCGGCGCAGGCGCGGCTTTGCGCGCCGTCGGCTCCTCGCCGCCGTCGTAGCCGCGCCGGCCCATCATGGCGAAAAACTCCTGCGTCATCACCACGTCGTCGGCCTGATTGAGAATCTCGTTGCCGATATGCACGAGACCCATTTCCGGCCGCGACGACGAAGCGCGGGCGCCGAGAATCCTGCGCCGGGCGCGCAGCACGTCGCCGGGGCGGACGGGCTTCATCCATTTCAGCTCCTCGACGCCGGGCGCGCCCATGGAGGAGGAATTGTGGATATAGGCGTCGAAGGCGATGCGCATGGCGGCCGACGCCGTGTGCCAGCCCGAAGCCGAAAGACCGCCGAGCATCGATTTTTTCGCCGCCTCGTCGTCGAGGTGAAACGGTTGCGGATCGAACTGGCGGGCGAAGCGGATGATCGCCTCGCGGGTCATCTCATAGGCGCCATATTCCTCGACCGCGCCGGGCTTCAGGTCTTCGAAGCAGAAAGCAGGCATTGCGCATCCGTTGTTGCGGCGGCTCGGGCCGCCTTGTTCTTGGGCGGGCCACGATAACGCGGCGCGCATCAAAGGCAACGCGGCGCGTGACAGTCCGAGGCGTCGGCGATTATGGTCGGCGCGGCGCAGGATCGGCGCGACGCGGGATGGAGCGCGGGCATGAATTCCGTCAAAGACAGCGCGTTCTGGCGCAGGGATTGCCCGGGCCTCGCGGGGCTTGCGCCGGAGGCCGCCCGACTTCTCGACGATCTGAGCCCGGTCGAGGTGGAGGCCGGCGCGTCGCTGTTTTCGCCAGGCGCGGCCTGTCAGGGCTTTGTGGTCGTGCTGTCGGGCGGCGTGCGCGTGACGCTGAATTCCGAATCGGGACGCTCGCTGCTGCTCTATCGCGTCGGGCCGGGCGAGACCTGCGTGCAGACGACGCTTTGCCTGATGGCCGGCCGCGATTATTCGGCCGAGGGCGTGACCGAGAAGCCGACGCGCATCGTCGTCATTCCGCGCGCGCGGTTCGAGGCCCTGATGCAGGCGGCGGATTTTCGCGCCTTCGTGTTCGAGCGTTTCGGCGCGCGGCTCGACGACATGACGCGCGTGCTGGAAACCATCGCCTTCACCCGCATCGACGCGCGTCTCGCCCGGGCGCTCATCGCGCGGGTCGACGCGCGCGGCGAAGTGGCGGCGACGCATCAGGAGCTGGCCGACGACATCGGTTCGGCGCGCGAGGTGGTGAGCCGCCAGCTCAAGAGCTTCGCCTCGACCGGGCTTGTCGAGGCCGGCCGCGGCGCGCTCGTGGTGCGCGACCCGGCGGGGCTCGCGGCGCTGGCGCGTGTGACTTGATCACAGACGCGGCGCGCGCATTGGCGCTACATTCGCGGCGGTTGTCGTCGCGAGCGTTGCGACGCGCTTTCGCATCAGGAGGTTGTCATGGCCAATGTCGGCGGCATCGACCGCATTCTTCGCATCGTCGTCGGGTTGATCCTGATCGCGCTGGTTTTCGTCGGCCCGCAGACGAACTGGGGCTGGATCGGCCTTATCCCGCTGCTGACCGGGCTGTTCAGCTTCTGCCCGGCCTATACGCTGCTCGGGCTCAACACCTGCCCGATGAAGAAGTGAAGCCTCGCATGGGCGAAGCCTTCTTCACGCGCTGAATCTTCGCGCCGGCGCCTTCAGGGCGTCGGCGCTTTTCGTTTGAGATCAATTGGCGAAGCGGAAGTGCAGGACGTCGCCGTCGGCGACGACGTAATCCTTGCCTTCAAGGCGGAATTTGCCGGCTTCGCGCGCGCCGGACTCGCCGTTGCAAGCGACGTAATCGTCGTAGGCGATGGTTTCGGCGCGGATGAAGCCCTTTTCGAAATCCGTATGAATGACGCCGGCGGCGGCCGGCGCGCGCGTGCCTTTTTCAATCGTCCAGGCGCGGGCTTCCTTCGGGCCGACGGTGAAATAGGTCACGAGATGCAGAAGCTCGTAGCCGGCGCGGATGACGCGATTGAGGCCGGGCTCCGCCAGGCCCACGGCTTCGAGAAAATCGCCCTGGTCTTCGGGCGCCATGACGGCGATCTCGCTCTCGATCTTGGCCGAGACGACGACGGCCATCGCGCCTTCCTCCGCCGCGCGGACCTTGACCGCTTCGGAGAAGGAATTGCCCTTGTCGGCCGAGGATTCCTCGACGTTGCAGACATAGAGCACGGGCTTCGACGACAGGAGGCCGAGACCGTTGAACGCCTTCTTCTCCTCGGCCGAGACTTCGGCGAGGCGCGCCGGCTTGCCGTCGCGCAGCAGAACGAGGCAGCGGTTCATCAGATCGACCAGTTCCTTGGCCTCCTTGTCGCCGCCCTTGGCCTTCTTTTCGAGATTGGCCACACGCTTCTCGAGGCTTTCGAGATCGGCCAGCATCAGCTCTGTCTCGATCGTCTCGATGTCGGCGACGGGCGCGATCTTGCCTTCGACATGGGTGATGTCGCT
>ERZ1645187.1412-NODE-1412-length-22093-cov-10.414103_pt1 | contig 22093 bp, 23 predicted proteins | sample MGYA00575352_ERZ1645187 | MGnify/ENA primary metagenome ERZ1645187 (study PRJEB40837, sample SAMN11349314) | freshwater sediment metagenome | isolation source: river sediment | host: Sediment | place: India: Wazaribad , New Delhi | collected 2017-02-21 ... | reverse complement strand
ATGAATCGGCACCTGCGGCACGGCCACGTCATGGCGCCGCGTCGAGATCGTGCCGTGCAGATGGCTGAGCGTCGCGGCGCTATCGAGCGTCTCGCACTCGGGCAGGATCGCGGCCAGCAGCTCGAACGCGCGATCGGTCTCGGTCTGGAACACCTCGAGCGAAGCGAATGCGTCGGCATCGATCGGCTCGGATTGCGGCCGTTCGTAGAAGAAGCGCTCGGCACGGCGTACACTCTCGGGCGGAGGTAGATAGAGGAACGTCAGATGGTAAAGGCTCTCGTGATGCAGGCCTGCGGCGCTGAAGTGGGCGCGTCGCTCCTCATCGACCAGCCAGGAGACCGGATCGCCAAACTGGCCGGCAGGATAGTCGTTGGCTGGAATGCGCTCGGCCTCGAAGAACAGCGCCCAGCCCGAGCCGAAACGGCGCAGCACGTTATTGAGCCGTGCCGAGACGGAGACGAGCTCGGCTTCCGTCGCGCTTTCCAGATCCGGACCGCGATAACGGATCGTGCGCTGGAACGAGCCGTCCTTGTTGAGCACGATGCCGGGCGCGACAAGACACGCCCACGGCAAATAGTCGGCGAGGCTCGACGCCGTCTTTCTGTATTCGGCCAGGTTCAGCATGCGAGCCCTCCCTTGTGACGCGCGTGGCGCGACAGCACGACGAGAAAATCCGGGTCCTTGCACGTCACCCACACCGCCAGCGCCTGACCGACCAGCCAGATCACCAATCCAGCCAGCCAGACGCGCAAGCCGAGCCCGATCGCGGCAGCGAGCGTGCCGTTGAGGATCGCGAAGCTGCGCGGCGCACCGGCGATCAGGATCGGCTCGGTCAGAGACCGGTGCACGGGCACCGCGAAGCCGGGAACGTCATCTGCTTGTCTGCTCATGGGTCCCTCACTCGATCAATGCGCCGCCGGCGAAGGAGAAGAACGACAGGAAGAACGAGGTCGCCGCGAATGCGATCGACAGGCCGAACACGACCTGCACCATCCGCCGGAACGCGCCGGAGATGTCGCCGAAGGCAAGGCTCAGCCCCGTGATGATGATAATGATCACGGCGACGATCTTGGCGACCGGCCCCTCGATCGACTCCAGGATGCGCTGCATCGGCGCCTCCCACGGCATGCCCGATCCCGCGGCCAATGCGACAGAGCATGTGGCGAGCACTGCGAGGATCGTGAGGGCGCCGGCAATGAGGATCGGGGCGAGGTTTCGGCGCTGTCGCTGCGCGTGCGGGCTGCCCGCTGGCTCCGAGCGCTTCGCGCTCGGGGCCGCGCGCGTCTGGGTAAAGTCTCCCGCAGACCCGGTCCTTGAAATCGCAATAAGGTGGGTCGCTCGGTGGGTGTCCCGCCGACGGGGTACGGGGCTGGCCCCGCTCGCGAGGCGATCATCGCCTGGTTGGTTGTCGTTCATGATGCCACCGGACGCAGCACAGGCGTTCCCATCGGCTTGAGGACGTACTCACCGTCCTCGTCGAGACCGTCGAGCGCGGACAGGCCTTCGATACGGCGGTCGGGGCCGCGGCCGGCGATGAACACGAGCACGTCGACCGCCTCGGCGATCAGCGCGCGCGGAACGGTGACGACCGCTTCCTGCACGAGCTGCTCCAGGCGCAGCAGGGCAGCGGGGATCGAGTTGGCATGCAGCGTGGTGATGCCGCCGGGATGGCCGGTGTTCCACGCCTTCAGCATGTCGAGCGCCTCGGGGCCGCGCACCTCACCGATGACGATGCGGTCGGGGCGCAGGCGCAGCGTTGAGCGCACAAGGTCGGACAGCGCGGCGACTCCAGGCTTGGTGCGCAGGGTCACGCAGTCGGGTGCGGCGCATTTCAGCTCGCGCGTGTCCTCCAGGATGACGACGCGCTGATCGTGCAGCGCGATCTCGGCGAGCAGTGCATTGACCAGCGTGGTCTTGCCTGAGGACGTGCCGCCGATGACGACAATGTTCTTTCGCTCGATGATCGCGCCCATCAGCAGCGCGGACTGACGCGGCGACATGAGCCCAGCCGCGACATAGTCGTGCAGTCGGAAGATGACGTCGGCCGGCTTGCGGATCGAGAAGCACGGCGCCGGCGCCACGGGCGGAACGATTCCCTCGAAGCGCTCGCCGGTCTCGGGCAGCTCGGCGGAGACGATCGGTGCCTTGTCATAGACCTCGCGTCGCACATGGGTGGCGACAAGACGGATGATGCGCTCGGCCTCGGCGCTGCCAATGCGCACGCCGCTGTCCTTGCGGCCATCGAGCGCGTGATCGATCCACAGACGGCCGTCGGGATTGAGCATCACTTCCAGCACGCCCGGGTCGGCGAGCGCGGCGGCGATGCGCGGCCCGAAGGCGGTACGCAGCATCTGGCGCTTGCGGTCGTGCGCCTCCTGCGCGGGGTCGAAGGGGAGGGGCTCAGCCATGCAGGTCCTCCTGCCAGGGCGAGCTTTCCGTCTTGGTGCCGTCGGCTTTCGCGGCGGGCTTGGCCTCGACCGTGCCCCCGCCAGTCATCGCCTTCGCCTCGGCGAAATCAGCCTTGGCGAACAGGTCCGGATTGTTCTGCGCGATGGTCTCCAATACCTCGGAGACGAGGCGCTGATCCGTGCCGAGGCGCCGGCCGATCTGCGCCACGAAAATCTCGAACCGTTCCTTGCCGAGCGCCCGGGCCGCCCCTTGCTCGCTCATCGGCAGCGGCGGTGTGATGGTCAGAAAATAGCGGACGAACAGCGCCAGCGTCTCGGTGACGATCGCCATGTCGCGCTGGACGACAGCCGAACGCCGGTTGAGTTCGTCGAGCCGCCGGGCCAGGGCCTCGTCGACACCGGGCAGCTTCTTTGGGGACAGGCTGGCGGCCAGCGCCTCCTCGACCAGGGCCGATTTGGCGCCGTTGCGCAGGACGGCGATCTCGTCGAGCCGCTTGGCCAGATCGCGCGGGAGATAGAGTGTGTAGCGTCGTTTCTTCATGTGCGGCAAAGCTCCGTTGGCTCTTACAGGGGCACGTCGTCAGGGTCGTCCATGGGCGTGAATGATGGCTCGTCGGGCTTCTCGACGACGGGATCGTCGAATAGCGGCAGGCCCTTCACCGACATCCCCCGCTCGCGCTTCGGCTGGCGGCTGCGCGCCACCTGCTTGACAAGCTCCCGCGTCTCGGACGCCGACTCGGGGCTGGCGCTCGTCTGCCGGTCCCACTGCCGCACGAGCTCGGCGTCGGTCGACCGCACGAGGTCGGACCAGGTGGCGGGTGCCGGTCGCGTTTCGGGGCGGCGGCCATTCCCGGCCGGCACGGGCAGGCGCCGCGTGGTGAAGTTGAGATCGCGGTAATGCTGGATCTTCCGAGCCCGGATCGGTGGCACACCGGAGATCATCACGAGCGCCTCCCGCGGATCGAGCTGCAGCACCTCTCCGGGTGTCATCAACGGCCGCGGGCTCTCCTGCTCGGCGATGGACGTGTGCGAGAGCCACATCGACAGGCGCGCGCCGGACAGGTTGCGCTGCGCGCGAAGCTCCGTCGACGTGCCGAGCGCATCCGACAGCCGCTTCGCCGTCCGCTCGTCGTTGGGCGCGAAAGCGACGCGCACATGGCAGTTGTCGAGGATGGCGTTGTTCTGCCCGTAGGCCTTGTCGATCTGATTGAGCGATTGCGCGACCAGGAAGGCGCGTACGCCATAGCCGGCGAGGAAGGCGAGCGAGGTCTCGAAGAAGTCGAGCCGGCCGAGCGCCGGGAACTCGTCGAGCATCAGCAGCACACGCGGCGTCGGCTCGCCCGGGCGCGGCAGCCGCTCGGTCATGCGCCGGCCGATCTGGTTGAGGATCAACCGCATCAGCGGACGCGTCCGCGAGATATCCGAGGGCGGCACGACGAGATAGAGCGAGACAGGCTTGTCGGGCGCCATCAGGTCGGCGATGCGCCAGTGCGAGCATGCGGTGTTGGCGGCGACGATCGGGTCGCGATAGAGCGAGAGATAGGTCAACGCGGTCGACAGCACGCCCGAGCGCTCGTTCTCCGCCTTGTTCCAGACCTCGCGCGCATGCTCGGCGATGGCCGGATGGACGATCGGGCCCGCGTCCGTGCCGAGGTGATTGGTCGTCATCATGATCTTGAGGGTGCGCTCGAGCGAGCGCGACGGCTCCGACAGGAAGCGGGCCACGCCCGACAGCGTCTTGTCCTTCTCCGCGTACAGCACGTGCAGAATCGCCCCGACGAGCAGGCTGTAGGACGTGAGCTGCCAGTGATTGCGGATCGGCTGGGCGCCCTCGGGATCGACCAGGATATCGGCGATGTTCTGGACGTCGCGCACTTCGTTGACGCCCTTGCGCACCTCGTCCAGCGGGTTGAAGCATGCACAATCGGGATCGGTCGGGTCGAACCGCAGGCACTCGGAGAACGTCGACCGCCAGCCGGCCGTCTCGGTCCAGTTCTCGCCCTTGATGTCGTGGACGATCGCCGAGCCCGGCCAGGTCAGCAGCGTCGGCAGAACGAGACCGACGCCCTTGCCCGAGCGGGTCGGCGCGACGGTCAGTACATGCTCGGGGCCGTCGTGACGCAGGTAGTGGCCGTCATACGTGCCGAGCACGACGCCCTTAGTGTCGAGCAGCCCGGCCTTGCGCAAATCCGAGATCGCCGCCCAGCGGGCCGAGCCGAAGGTTGCGGACCGTGCCTTCGTCCCGGATCGCCAGGCGGCGCCCCCCCAGTGCAACAGCGCCGCTCGCGACCCCGCCCGTCGCCGCCAGGAGGCCGGCTGTGTTGAAGACGTGCGGGGCTTGGCGGTCGAAGGCCAGCCACCAGCCGAACAGCTTCCAGGGTGCATAGAGCGCGCAGCCGAACGCCTCGGCCAGCGGGGCGCCGAGGGCGGGCTGATACGCCAGCATGGCAGCCGCCCACTGCGTGGCGGCCCAGAGACCGCCAAGCGAGAGCAGCAGGGCGGTGCCGATCTGGAAGCAGAGTGCTCGTGCCGACATGGCCGATCCTCACGAACGCGCGAAGGCGCTGTTGCGTGATCAGGATGCGGCCGAGTGCACCGCGCCGTGAATGGGGAAACGCGGGGAAAAGAGGGGGGTCGCGGGAAGGGCAAGGAGGAGGCGGGAAGGCGACGCTTGGCAGTGGCGCATCGCGCATCATGAGGCGCGCGATCGTTCTCTAGCGATCTGGCCGCGACATCTACGAACCACTCGCTCGGCGGCGCGCACGCCCGATCGACAAAGGCGCGCCAGCCGAAATCTCGCCTGCACATTCCGTAGCAAGCTCCCGGCTCTTGCGCAGGAACTCGGCGATGAGCTCAAGCTCCTTCGCGCCGTACGTCGACCACAGCGCGAACATGCGTTTCTGGATAGGGCTGTAAACGGCTTCGATCGGCTCGACGGCCTCGGGCCTGATTTCGACCAACACGCGGCGCCGGTCCTTCGGATCATCGACCCGCCGCACGTAGCCCGCCCGCTCCAAGCGGTCGATCAACGCGGTCATGGCGCCGGACGTGAGCCCCGTCGCACCACAAAGCTCGCCAGCGGACACCCTAGTATTCAAAAAGATTAGATCGAGGCACTCGAGATCGGTCGTGTGCAGGGCAAAGCGCGAGGCAATGATCTGGCTGGTCATCACGCTCTGCGCGCCAAGCTGCCTGACTTGCAGCCCGACCTCGGCCAAGAGATCTTTGTGCTGCGAGGTCAAATGCCCCTGTTGGCCCTGCCGTCGTCGCGCCATGTCTTTCCACCTCACCCGATCCGCACCTCATTCGCAAACGCCATCAACATTGCTGCGCAGGTCAAGACATCGAGCGGCAGCCGCCAACGACTCCGCCGCGCCCAACGAACAGCGCGCGTCTCTTCCTCTGCAGTTGCTTCAGTACGCTCGAAGGCTACGGCCTTCGGTATGAAGTCGAAGGCGGACCAGAGCCGCATTGAGACGTGGCTCGCCAGTGCGAGCAGGAGCCAGATGCGGACTGCCGGCGCGCTCCACGCAGCGACCAACGCAACAACCAGTCCGACTTCGAACGCCACGTGCGCCGGTATCCAGAACCGTCGCCGTGAAATGCCGCCACGACCAGGTTGCACGATGTCGAACCGGCGCGGCCAAGCCTTGTCAACTACGGACACCTCATAGAGGCCGCCGCCGAGGCTGATCAGGGCGAGCGCACACGTCGCCGCGACAATGCCGCTCACAAGCATGAGAGAGTGCCTTCAAGGATATCAATATCTATATCATCAAGATACTTGATGATAAATGCATCGTCAAGATGTGGGAGTTTCCGTGGCGGTCTTGGCGGCTGACCCGCCCGCCGGGGGTTGGAATCGCTAGTCTTTCTCCGTAGTGATCGACCAATCCACGCGGACACCGTTCGGTGATGAACGGTTCCTCTCTCCTCATGGTGTTCGCGGCTGTCTCCGTAATCGTTGGAATTGTGTTTGTCATTTCCGCCTGAGACGCGACTTTCCCGGATCACACCAGACGAAGTCGCGGAATTCGTCGTCGCGCAGCTGGACTCCAGGCAGTTCTTGCGGCAGCGGCCGTTCGTTGGTCATTCAATAACATGGAGCATTTGCGAAGTTGCGCCGTTGCGCTCTGCACTGGCCGCCTTGACTCACAACGGTGTGGCCTTTGCGTCTCGGTTCGCGCCTCGAACGCTTCGCGGCGATGAGTCGGCCTCGGTCGACACAGTTCCTGAACCCGCGTACATCCGGCTTCTGCATCTTGCCCCGCGCCGCGCTCAAATCACACAGAGCGAGCGCCGCACGAGCGACCGCAGGCTCGGCGACCGTTACTATGGAGGGGTGAGAGGGTGTAAGCGATGGAAACAGAGGGTCGGCGTCAACAACTCGTCATCACCATCTTCGCGGCTGGCATGGCTCCGAAGCCTTCCAGCCGCGTCAAGTTCGCCGGGAATTACGCCGGGGCGCGCGTTCTCGTGGTGAGCGCCCGCTGCGTATACCCGCCCTGCGGGAATCGTATGTAGAGCGGCAGCCAGCCCTCCACCTTGGTCCGGCCGTCCCCGGACAATGCCTTGCGGATGATGGCCTTCTTTTTGGTGCCGGTGTCGGTGAGATAGCCTGCAGCCGCCTGCGCGCCGATGACCTCGCCCAGCATCGCGCCGACAGCCTCCCTGTCGCGGGCAAGCTCGAAGAAAGTCTCGTCCGGCTGCCAGTGCTTGCCGACATCGACTGCGAGCGTCTCGCCCAGCGTGTCGATCAGCGTCGTGCCGCTGGCCAGCGCCTCGGCCATCACCACGGCGACAAGGCGCATGACCTCCTTGTCGGAGAGCGCGATCAGCTTGGCGAGCACGTCGGCGGTGCGCGCGCCGCTGGCGTCGTCGGCGATCAGCGGGCCGTCCGGCTCGTTCCATCCGAGCAGCTGCCGCGCGGCCTCGCGCTCGGCGGCGAACGCCGTCTGGCTCGGCAGCGCGGACAGCGCCGTGGCAATCGCCTCGCTGGCGGTCTGCTGGCGCTCGGGCTCGATCCGCCAGCGTGACGCGCCCGCGATGACGTGCGCCAGCATCAGCCGCAGCGCGAACTTGGGCGCGTTGGCAACGGCGAGCCGCACGGCGCTGTGGCGGACGAGATCGATGTAGTTGGCGAGCGGCGCGCTCATCTCCGGCCGCTCTGGGCGCGCGGCGTCATCGGCGCTCCCGTCGCCCGTCTCGCCATCCGCCGCGCGCAACACCTTCCGCGCCACCGCGCTCGGCAAAAGTCCCTTGTGAACCGTGACGCGGCCATTGGGCTCGACCTCGATGAAGGCCGCGCCGCCCCTGGCCTTGGGCACGGCCTCGTGGCCCCACGCCTGGAAGCGCTCGGCGGGGCCGATCACCTGCACGGCCTGCCAGCCCTTTGCGGTCAGGTCATCGCGCAGCTCGGCAATAGCCGCGTTCTGCAATCGCCAGAACTGCTCGGCATCGCAGAAGAAGCGCTCGTCACCGAACAGATCGCCTTTGATGTCGCCGCGATACGCGGCCTCGTCGAACAACGCGGACGACGTCGCGATCTCTGCGCCGCCGAGCAGCCACGCCTTCAACTGCCAGCGCGGCGGCGGTGCGGCGTCCGGATCGCGCAGCAGCGCGACATAGGCCTTCTGCCGCTCCTTCTTGGCGAGTGTCAGCAGCTTCAATGTCTCGCCGTCGATCTCGCCCGCACGATAGAGCCGATGGATATCGGGGATCAGGCGGGCCAGCGCCAAGCGGCGGCGGACTATCGCCGACGTGATGCCGAAGGCGTCGGCAATCTCGTCCTCGGTGCGGCCCTTGGCGAGCATCGCTGCAAAGGCGGTGTACTGGTCGAGCTCGTCCATCGGCAGGCGCTCGACGTTCTCGGCCAAGCTCGCTTCTATGGCCGTCGCGTCGTCGTCCGTCTCGATCACGATGCAGGGCACGTCGTCCAACTTGTTTGTATCTGGCTCGGCGTCATGCGCGATCTTCTCCAGCGCCTTGAAGCGGCGCTTGCCGCCGATGACCTCGAAGCCGTTCGTGTTCCTGCGCACGATCAGCGGTTGCAGCAGGCCAATCGAGCGGATCGAGGCGGCGAGGCTGTCGATGGCCTTGGGGCCGTGCTTACGCACGTTCAGCGCGGAGGCGTGAAGGTCGCCAAGCGGAAGATGGGTCAGCGAATGCGGCATGACGGGTCTCCTTCCATTGGGGAGAGGTTGAACAATTGGTGCGAATGAGCCGGGGTCAGTAGTCGCTGGCGAGCATCAGCGTCAGGACGCGGACGACATCCGGTGCGAGCTGGTCCTCTGCGCCGTACGTCAGCGAGGCATCGGCGTACGTATCGATCTTGAAGAAGAAGTGCTCGCCCGCGTGCTCGAACGCGCCGAAGTCGTGCTCCCCCCAGGGATCGTTCTCGGCCGTGAAGGCGTCGAACCGGCGCAGGGCGAGAATTACAGCGGCCAGGGTGTCGGGCGGCATCGCGGCAACGGCGGCGGTCATCACGACGTGTCCGCCGAGCCGGTCGCGCCGCAACGCATCGTTGCGGGCGGCGATTTCGGCCGCGCGGGCTGCATCGGCACTGGAACTTGCCATTGCAGATGTTGGGGCTTGCTGTGTCATGGCTCAGTCCTCCTCGATCGGCTCGTCGGCCGGATAGGGATTTGCGGTGAAGATGCGCGGGTCGAACTCGGCGCGCTTCGCGACCTCGCAGGCGTCGCAGACGAACGCGCAGAAGATATTGTGCGCATCGCGAAGCTCGCGGCGCGGCGCGCCGGAACCGCACCGGCACGGCTTGGCGACTGGAAACAGTCTCGGCATAAGCTCTCTCCTTCTTCAGATGAATGGACGTGCTGGGCCGTTCCGGCGCGCGTTGTGCGCGCCGGTCGGCTGTGCTGGTGATGGGACTTGATCAGGCCGCGCGCTGCTGCGCGGCGGTGCTCGGCTGCAAACTGTCGAGGTAGGCCACGGCCTCCTGCGCCTTGGCGGCGGCAGCGAAGATCGCCCGGGCGTCGGACTTCATCAGCTTGATCCAGTGGTGAATATAGCGGGCGTGGTCCGGGTGCGGCTCGTCGCTGCTGATGCGGAGACGTGCACAGATGAAACATGCCGCCGTCTCGGCTATGCACTCTTCCATGGCATACTGATCATCACCGAACCGCTTGCCGAGCTGGCGGTTGCAGCGCTGCGGCGCCGATGTGAAGTGCGCCATCTCGTGGCTGAGCACGCGATACCATGCATCGGTGCGCGTGCGGCCATCCTTGCCGAGGAACCGCGCCTCGTCGGGCATGTGGATGGTGTCGGCCGAAGGGCGGTAGCAGGCCTGCGTGCCGCCGACGATTACCTTCGCGCTGGTCGCGTCGAAATAGGCCTCGGCCGCTGCGATGCGCTGGATCGGGTTCGGCGGCAGTGCGGTGGATGGCGTGTAGCCGTCCACCTGCTCGGCGGCGAAAACCCAATAGCCGCGTGCCAAGCGGCGAAGCTCGGTCTCGCCGTCGCTGCCAGAGTCGGCAACGCTGTCGCCTTTCACCTCGAACTCGCGGTAGAAGACTATGGGGCTCGCGCGCTCGCCTTTGCGCACGTTCGCGCCGATCGCGTTCCACTGCTTCAAAGTCGCCCACTCGCCCGACTCGTAACCACGCTCCAGCGCCGACACCCACAGCGACAGGATGTTGATGCCGCGATAAGCGGCCTGCGTGGTGGCATTGATCGGCAGAGTCGGATTGAATCCGCCGCGCTGCCACGGCAATACCGGGTCGCCCGGATCGGATTCGATGGCCGCGAGGATTTTCGCGGTGATCGTTTCGTAGATATTGGATCGTGATTTCGCGCTGCTGCTTTCCATGACGGCGTGGGTCATGACGCACACTCCAGAAAGTGGAACCTAACCTGAGGAACTCAGCGCTGATCTCAGTCTCAAAACACTACTACAAGTTCCCTTTTTGTTCCAGTAAATTAGTCGGTTTTCTTGCTCGTTTTCAATCACATAATATTGCACTCGCTATCGAAATCCTGGCGTCGAATTCGACCGGAGAAGTCCAAGGCACTTCCCTTGGAAGGGCTCGGCCTCGTTGCCGTGTGCCTGCCTCGCGGAGCCGTCCCTTGCCTCCGGCCCCATCAGGGGGGACGGCTCCGCGAGGCAGGCACGCGGGCCTGCCTATATGAAGCGTCCTCTCCGTCAAGAGCGCCGATCCATATTCTTTTGTTCGGCCGGAATCCATTCTTCCGTCCCGGCCGTGCAGCTCCGGCCAGCACGGCGCGCAGGCCCAAGTCAAGGACGGCGCGAAGCGCCGCCCGGAGGGCTTGTCCTTGACTGGCCGAGCACCGTGCTATGCTTGCGGCAAGGCGGGATGAAATGCCGTTTTGATCCCTCCGATTTCAGTCGGGTTCGATGGTGAGACTCGTGGAGGACGCGGGAGCGCGTAAGCTTATATCCGGCAGCTCCGTTTCGGCTTGCCATAATGCTGCATTCACGATGACTCACCTCGTTTGGATGGGACTCTGCTTCGTGGCGGCGTTTCAGCCCTTACAAGCCCACAGTCACACATCCAACCCTTTCAATAGCCCACCATCGAGCTATCGAATTCAATGGAACAGCGACGCATCACGCTCTGGGCAACCCGGCACAGATCGCGCCATCAGGGATGGTGCCGCGCTCGAGAAATCTCCAGAATGCGACAGCAAGCTTTCGCGCCAGCGCAACGATCATGATGCGCCGGATGCGTCCGACGTGACCGGCTGTTCGCTGCTGGTACCATTGGCTGAGGCGGCTGCTGGGCTGGTGTTTTAGCCAGAGCCACGCGGCCTCGATCATGACGCTCCGGGCCATGGCGTTACCGCTCTTCGATATCCCGCGACATGTTTCGCTCTGCCCACTGTCGTGAGGACTGGGAGTGAGACCGATGTAGCTGCCTACCTGTCGTCTGTTTTCGAAGCTCCGATAGTAGACTTCTCTGGTCAGGATGGCAGCGAAGGCTGGGCCGATGCCCCTCAGCTTGATCAGCCGGTGGCGGATCGCCTCGCTCTTGCTGCAGCTGGCGTCGGCTTCATCGCGCTCCTTCTCGACCTCGGCAATCTGCTGCTTCACCAGCTTCAATCGAACGATCTCCCGATCGAGTTCGGAACGGAGTCGAGGTGGCAGCGGGTGACCGTCGCCGGTCAGAAGCTCGTCGAGCTTGATCTTGTCACAACGGTACCGAATATTCGTAATTCGGACTCCGTATGCGAACAGCAGACCCTTTATGCGGTTGATATGAGCCGTCCGCTCCCGCACGAGTCGGCTCCGCTCGCGATGTGATCTCCGCAGGTCCTCGTCCTCGCGCGACGGTACGCGCACCATGGAGCAGGCATCACGCTCACCTCTGCACCAGGCCATCAGGGTTCGGACAAGCTTTGCGGCGTCGATGCGGTCCGTCTTCGGGCGTCGAGCACGCCGGTTGACTTCGAGACTTGAGGCATCAATCACAAAGCAGCGGACATCATGCTCTTCGAGCCACCGAGCCAGCCACAATCCGTCGTAGCCGGCTTCAAAGCAGACAACGACTTTGGCCTCCTTGCGCGTTCGAAGCTTGTGCTGTTCGCTCGCACGATTGAGGCGCGTCAACAGGCCGGCCACGTCGCCGCCCTTGATATGATGCATGCTTGGCTGAGATCTGTCGGTGCTGTGGATGGCCAACAGCCAGCTGCCTTTGCTCAGCTCCAATGCAGCGAACACCGTTGTTTCCAGTGGAAACTCGATTTCGGTCTTTGACATCGCCAGCTCCATGAGTGCGGTGGAGGCTGTCGAGTGTGCTACTGCGCGCTCCACGCGCATAGCATCTTCGTGGTGAGTCCGGCAGTAGCGCGTGGTCGTCACAGTCGCGTGCTTATCGTGGCCGTCGCCGGCATCGTGGTCCGCGCCATGGGATCGTCACCGAAGGCCGAGACCCGCGCCAGCGGGGCTCGGGTCCGCGGCCCCAGTGATCGTCAGCCATTCCGTGTGATCGTGGTCGCCGCGGACTAGAGCCCGGCCGCGGCCCCCTTGGGCCGCGGGGCGCTATGACAGGGCCTTGGCCGCTGAAACGCTGGGCTCGGCGCCAGCGTGCACGACATCGTCAACACAACAGGTGCCCGGCATCTGACGCACCACGATCGACCTGAAGGCTGCATTCTCCTCAGTCAGTCGCTTGGCTTTGGCCTGCGTCATGCGCCTTGGCGCAGCTCTCGATCACGGCGGCGTAGTTCGCCGCCGCGAGCCCACAGAGCTTGGCAAGCTCCGTCGCTTTGGGACGCGGCGAGATCCGATGCCGGTCCGACAGCACCGCGTTCTGCGTTGTCGCAGTGACGCCCGCCTGCGCAGTCGCGCCAGTATCGTCCACGACGACAATTCGCTCGGATCGCCGGCTGCATCCATCACGGCGTGCACCCCGAAACCCGGTGTGCTGGTTGGTTGGCAGACGATCCGACCGACCTTTCCGGACTTTCTCTCGTGGGGAAGGTGGTGGCGCGTATTGACGATGTCACGCCGGTTCTCCGCGATGCGCGTTGTTCAGACGATACCATCCCAGGACGCGGCATCTACCGCTCCGCCCGCCGTCCCCCGCCGCGCTGGTGACCCTGCCAGGCGCCTCGCTTCATTGTTCACCTGCTGCCGGAAGGATCGCGATCGCGCGACCAGGCAATGAGGGAAGGGCAGCCCCTTTGACCACGCGGACAGGCAAAAATCGTCGTCATGCCGCACGATGCTTCCGTCACGGACGTACAGCACAGTTGCGATGTCCAAGGATACGGTCCGTCCGGTCGGGGCAAACACATACGCCAGCCGCGTGCTGCTGCGCGAGGAGAACAGCCCGACATCTTCGATCGAGAAGCGCCAGCTCGGGCTTCGCAGCAAGGGGAGTATCAGTGACCACGCTCGTCGTGCTGAGCCGGCGCCCAGATTTCCCAGCACCGGATCGCTGTATTCGGCCGAGGGGCTGTAGCAGCATGCGATAGCGTCCAGATCACCGCGTCGCAGGGCAATTTGGAGACGGCGCGTGATTGCCGCGACTTGGTCCAGTTGCTCATCGATCATCACGTACTCCGGCTGGCTGCTTCGACCTCCTCCCATCAATTGGCTGCTACTCGTGTCGCAGCGCCTCGATGGGGTTCATCTGCGCGGCTTGCCGCGCGGGGAAATAGCCGAACACGACGCCGACGAGCGCGGAGAACGCGAAGGCGAGCAGCACGATGCTCGGGTCGACCGTCAGAGGTACGCCCAGCAGGCTCGTTCCGAGCCACGCCAGGCCCAGGCCGATCAGGACGCCGATCAAGCCGCCGAACAGCGACAGAACCACGGCCTCGGCGAGAAACTGCATGAGCACCTGTCGCTCGAGTGCACCGATAGCGAGCCGAATTCCGATCTCGCGCGTCCGCTCGGTGACTGAGACGAGCATGATGTTCATGATGCCGATGCCGCCGACGACGAGACTGACGGCGGCCACCGCGCCGAGAAGCCCGGTGAGGATGGAGGCTGTGCCGGCGGTCGCCTGCACGATCTGCTTCAGATCGGCGACGGAGAAATCGTCGTCCTTGCCCGCGGCAATATTGCGTCGCTCGCGCAGCAGCGCCTCGATGTCGCCTTGCAGCCGCGCCATATCGACGCCGTCCTTCGCCGACACCATGACGCGAGCAATGTCGGTATTGCCGGCGATCCGCCGTTGGAACGTGCGCAGCGGCATGATCACCGTATCGTCCTGATCCGATCCGAAGCTCGATTGTCCCTTTGCGACCAGAAGGCCGATCACCTCGCACGATACCTTGCCGACGCGGATCGTCCGGCCGACCGGATCGCCGGAACCGAGCAACTTCTGCTTGACCGTTTCACCGATCACGCACGCCGCGCGACCGCCTCTGACCTCGCCGTCGGTGAACGTGCGACCCGCCGCCAATGCCCAATCCTGCGTGACGAAGTAGTCGTTGTCCGTGCCCGAGATCGAGACGTTACGGTTCTCGGTGCCGGCAATGACGGTGGCGGACTTCTGCGCCATGGGCGCGACGGCCTTGACGCCGCTGAGCTGCGACTTCAGGGCTTCGACATCGCGGCTGTTGAACGGCTTTGCGTCCGAGCTGGCGCGGCCGGGACCGAACTGACCGGGGTTGACCATCAGCAGGTTGGAGCCGAGCTTGGCGAGGTCGGCCGTGACCTTGGCGGTTGCGCCGTTGCCGATGGTGACCATGGCGATGACCGCGCCGACGCCGATCACGATGCCGAGCACGGTCAGCAGGGAGCGCATGGCGTTGCGCCGGATCGCCTGCAAGGCAAGCCTCAGGATTTCGACGAGCATCAGACGGCCTCCTTCTTGCGAACGTCGCTCTCGATGCGGCCGTCGACGAAGCGGATGACGCGCTGCGCATAGGCCGCGATGTCCGGCTCATGCGTAACCATGACGACGGTGATGCCCTGGTCGCGGTTGAGACTGGTGACGAGCTCCATGATTTCCATGCTGGTCTTGGTATCGAGGTTGCCGGTCGGCTCGTCGGCGAGCAGCACCTCGGGTGAGGTGACGATGGCGCGGGCAATGGCAACACGCTGCTGCTGGCCGCCCGACAGCTCGCTCGACGTATGCCCGCCGCGATGGCCGAGACCCACCTGCTCGAGCGCGCGCGAGGCGAGCTGCCGCCGCTCGGCCGAGGATGCGCCGCGGTAGATCAGCGGCAGCTCGACGTTCTCCAGCGCCGTCGTACGCGGCAGCAGGTTGAAGCCCTGAAACACGAAGCCAAGGAAGTAGCGGCGGATCAGGGCGCGCTGATCGCGGGGCAAACGCCCGACCTCGCGGCCGTGAAACAGATGGTCCCCGCTCGACGGTGCATCGAGGCAGCCGAGGATGTTCATCGCCGTCGATTTGCCGGAGCCCGAAGGCCCCATGATCGCCACGAATTCTCCGGCGGCAATTTTGAGATCGACACCGGCAAGCGCGCGCACCGTGCTCGAGCCGGAGCCGAACGTACGGGTCACGTTGCGGAGCTGGATCAGCGACGGAACAGTCGAAACCTTCTGCAGCATGGCGGTCACTTCGTGGCCTGAACGGCTTCGACGATCACAGCATCGTCCGGCTTCAGGCCGCCGCTGACGATCTCTGTCCGCTTGCCGTCGCTCGATCCGACGACCACGCTGACGCTTTGCGTAGCGCCGTTGCGCAAGACCCACAGCGTTCGATTGGGGCCCATGTCCTCGCGCTTGCTGGCCGCGCGCATCGAGGGCGGACCGGGCATGAGCCTTTTCAAGAACCCACCTTGCTGTTGAACCGGGGCGGCGGGCGGCGCATAGCGCAGTGCCGCGTTGGCGACGAGTATGGCGTTGTCGATTTCCGACGTCCGGATATCGGCTGTCGCCGTCATGCCGGGACGCAACAGCAATTCGGCGTTGTCGATGATCAGGATGCCCTTGTAGGTCACGACGCCCGACACCGTCTCGGACGCGTACCTGACATCCCGGATGACGGCGGGAAACTTCCGGTCGGGATAGGCATCGACCGAGAACGTCGCCTTCTGTCCAGCCTTGACCTTGCCGACATCGGCCTCGTCGATATCGACCTGGACCTCCATCTTCGTGAGATCCTCGGCGATCGTGAACAGCGTCGAGGCCTGCAGCGTCGTGGCGACCGTCGAGCCGGGATCGATGTTGCGTTTCAGCACGACGCCGGAGATGGGCGAGGTGATCGTGGCCTTCGCGAGATTGGTCTCGTTGAGTGCGAGATCGGCCTCGGCGACGCCGACATCCGCTTTTGCGCTCGCCACGGCCGCTTTGGCACGGTCAAATGCGGCTTGGGCCGCCTCGAGATCCTGGACGGAGGAGAACTGCTTGCCGGCGAGCTCGCGCTTGCGTGCGTAGACCCGCTCCTTCTCGACGAGAGTAGCTTGTGCATCGCCGACCTTGGCTTTGGCCGCGACCAGCTTGGCGCGCGAGCTGTCCACGGTTGCCTTGAGCTTGTCCGTGTCCAGGACCGCAATGATCTGGCCGGCGGTCACGGGGTCATTGTAGTCGACGTGGACCTTGCGCACCGTGCCCGACAACTCGCTTGAGATGTCGACCTTGTTCGTCGGCTGCACCGACCCCGTCGCGGTGACGGTTACCACGAGACTGCCGCGCGTTGCCGGATCGGTCACGTAGCGCGTGTCGCCGGAGCCCGAGCGCAGCGACAACGCGGCCCAAAGAACGCCGATCGCGACGACGATCAACGAGGTCCACCTCAGCACAGTCCGAATTTCCGGACGGGCCTTGGCCTTGGACGCTCCGCCGAGTACGGCGTCGATATCGATGTTGGCCCGCCTGTCCTCTACCTTGCTCATCATGGTTCCTCACCTCTGCAGTCGGGTGAGTTCTATGAGCCTGGATTGTCCTGGTGACGACCCTTTGTTTCCGAACACTTCTGCGACCGGTTGATTTGTGTCGAAACATTTCTGGCGGGCAGTTTAGAGCCGGTTCGACATCAAATTCCCCTCTGCCGGTCGAGAGAGATGCGCTACCCATTTCTTGCCGAACCTCGCTCCGTTCAGTGACCGATCATGAGCACCGCACCACGCATCCTCGTCGTCGATGACGACCCAGAAATCCGCAAGCTGCTCGCGCGCTATCTCGTAAGCCAGGGCTTCCGGGTCGAGCTTGCAGCCAACATCCACGAAATGAAGGACCAACTGGTGGTCCACAGCATCGACCTCGTCGTGCTCGACGTCCTGCTGCCCGACGGTTCAGGGCTCGACGCTTGCAAAGAGCTACGTGCCGGGCGATCCGACATCCCCATCATCCTCTTGACCGCCCTCAAGGAGGACGTGGATCGCATCATCGGCCTGGAGCTCGGCGCGGACGACTATCTCGGCAAGCCGTTCAATCCGCGGGAGCTGGTGGCGCGCATCCGCGCCGTCCTGCGGCGCAGGTCGCCAGCTTCACCGGCATCCGGTGAGCAGCGGCTCTACCGGTTTGCCGGGTTCGTCGCGGCGCCACATACACGCGAGGTGAAAGGACCAGAGGGAGTTGCGATCGAGCTGACGGGCGCCGAGTTCGACCTGCTCGTCGTCTTCCTGGATCGGCCCGGGCGCGTGCTGTCGCGCGACCAACTCCTTGATCTGACCGGCAGCGGCGACGGGGACGTGCTGGACCGTTCAATCGACGTGCTGGTCAGCCGCCTCAGACGCAAGCTGGGCGAGCAGTTCGATGGTTCGTTGCTGAAGACCGTTCGCAACGGCGGGTATCAACTCGCAACCACCGTCGATGTCGAGACACCGCCGTCATGAGCTCGCTGCGCGTTCGCATCGCCGTGCTCCTGGTGGTTGCCATCGTGACCGTGGTCACTTTGATCACCGGACTGGTGCTCGCCCTGCTGTCACCGCCGGGGCCCGAGCAGACGATCCAGCCGGTCGCACGGCAGATCGAGATGATGGTCGGTGCTGCCGAGAAGCATCCAACCAGCTTCGCCCTCTCGACAGCACCTTCCGACGGCCTGACTGACCGATCGATGACCGAGAGCTTGCGGAGCGCCATCGCAGCCCGCAGCGATGGGTCCAAGCCCGAGCTGGTTGTGGCCCGCCGACCGAACGATGGGGTGACGCAAGCGTCGATCCGTATCGCCGAGCGCGGCTGGCTCACGATGCCCCTCCCCCATCTCCCGCCGCAGCAGGGGCCTCTTCCCGTGCTTCTCGGCTGGCTTGCTCTGATCACGATCGGTGCCGCGACCATTGCCGTCTACGTCTCACATCGCATGGTCATGACGTTGGCGCTGCTTCAGAGCGCGGCCGAAAAAGTCGGCCCTGACGGCTCGCTGACGCCGCTACCAGAGGCCGGGCCAGCCGAGGTGCGTGCGACCGCCAAGGCCCTGAACGCCCTGTCGGCGCGACTCAAGGCAGCCATGGACAGCCGGATGCGTGTGGTTGCCGCAGCCGGGCACGACATGCGCACCCCGATCACCCGCATGCGACTGCGCATCGAGTTCATCCAGGACGACGAAGAGAGGGCGAGTTGGCTGCGCGACATCGACGAATTGGGCCGGATCGCCGACAGCGCCATCACTCTCGTCCGTGCATCGACCTCGACGTCCAATGTGGAAAACCTGCGTCTCGACGAGCTCGTATCGATACTCGTATCCGATCTGCGCGATCAGAAGCTGAATGTCGGCCTGATCGGCAGCGTTCCGATTCATGTGAGGGCGGACCGGCTTGGGCTCACCCGCGCGCTGCGCAACCTGATGATCAACGCAGCCACGCACGGCGAGGCGGCGCGCGTCCGCGTCGAGCACGGACCGTCGGCGACCGCGAGGGTCGTCATTGAAGACCGTGGGCCGGGCATTCCCGCGGACAAGATCGATCAAGCCTTCGAGCCATTCTTCCGGGTCGATCACGCCCGCCATCAGACCATTCCGGGCGCGGGCCTCGGCCTGACGATTGCCCGCGAGATCATTCAGCTGGCCGGCGGCACCATCTCTCTCCGCAATGGGGCCGATACTGGCCTCGTGCAAACCGTGGAGCTTCCGGAAGTGCTCCCGGCCGCTTGACGGGCGCCGCGTCCGGCCCGTCCGAGGTTTGGGAGAGTTCGTCGACCAAAGTCAACCAACGGCAGTCAGTGCCAACGTTGCGATCAGCGGCCTCAACCAACGCCCTGACACTGCCTGCTCAGAGGTAGTCGCTCTGGTCCGCAACCCCATGTCGGCACTCGGGCCGTCTTCCATCTTTCGTGATTTCATAAGTCGGCGACGACGAGCCGGATAGGGGCCGCGTCATGGAGGATTGCGCGCGGCGTCCGCTCAATCAAAATTTCGGCGCGCCCTTTTGCCAAGGGTACCCGCTCCGAGCGAGCGCCCTGGCCCGCAGGAAAAGCGCCTGCATGTAGTCGCGGTCGAATGCTTCTTTCGAGGGCTCGTTGAAATCCGCCGGAACCGCGGCGAGGTTGAATTCGGCCTTCGCGCGCGACGCGGTCTGATAGATGCGGGCGAGATCGCCCTGGCTCTGGTTCAAAATGAGGGTGCTCAGAGTGCGCCCACCAATTGCCATCGTCGTGGCCTTGGCGGGTTCATACGCTGGCCCGAGCTTGGCATTGCGGATGACGTAGATGCGCCGCAACGGCGGTGCATCATAGAAGCGATCGAAGTCGGTCAGTGCTATTTGTGCCGGTACCAGAAAGACTTGGCGCGTCGGACCGCCGTCGACATGCATCTCTTCGAAACGATGGCCGCCGGCTACAACTTCGATGTGAACCGGCGGGAACACGCCTGGAATCGAGGCTGATGCGAGGACGACCTTGTGGAACAATGCCAGTGCCTCGGGCGTGCCGCGCACGGCGATCTCGCCCATATTCCAGACCACCGGGCGCTGCGCATCGAGATTGGTGGTGCCGATCAACAGCATCCGGCCCTGCCGGTACTCGCGCGCGATCGCCCTGAGCATGCGCTGGTCGACGTACTTGGCGATGAGTTCGGCGAGCGGAGCACTGTCGGCGAGCGCGGTTCCGCCAAACAGCCCGGTCACGACCTGCTTTCGGAGCAGATCTTCCGTTCCGTAGAGCGTGAACATCTCACGCAGTTGGCGGTCATATTCCCGGCCCAGAAAGGCGAAAGGGGCGATGAGCGCGCCGGCGCTGACGCCGGTGACAACCTCAAAACGCGGGCGCGTGCCTGCGTCGGACCATCCAACCAGCAGGCCGGCACCAAACGCACCATCAGCGCCGCCGCCGGAGAGCGCGAGCATGTTGACGATGGGGCGGCCATTCTCGCGCGCAGGCGCCACTGCAAAACGCCCCATGCCGGGGAGCCGCGCTTGTGGGATCGCGGCGGCATCACGCGGCGCGACGTCGCCCCACCCGCGTATGCCTTCCAGGCCCACAACGTTGGCCTTGTCGACGAGTGTCGGCGGCACCGCATTGCGCGCCACCCCGACGGCACAGCCGGTGAGGAGCGTCATCGCCAGCAGCACGACGACGAGACACCGCAACTGTCCGAGAAGTGGATGCAGACCCATCATTCCCCCGAATTCACATCGCTCGATCGGATCAGGCAGCGGCCGTTTCGTATAGCATGATTCAGTTGCCGCAAGTTTCGTCGCATGTTTGCATTTTCGGCTTCGAAGTTGTCGGTCGCCAGTGCTTTGATCGGGGCAGCGGCATCGCTCCTAGAGATCCCTCCATCACGCCGAGTCGGACCGCGTCCTGATTGGGCGCTACTCTGGCACGAGCTAACGCAGGGCCATTGCGGCAATACCCATCGCCCCGATTGCCACAAGGCTGATGCTACCGACCATCGTTGCCAGATGTCGCCCGCCGATCATGGCTGCCATCGCAGCCTTCGATGCCGTGTTCACCGACGCAGCAATCAGGATCGCAGTTGCGGCATCCTGTGTGGCTACCTGCCCGCCTGCCAGCCTCGCCATGGAAAGTGTAAGCGCGTCGACGTCCGCAACGCCGGACAACGCCGCCAGCAGAAAGATGCCTGCGTTTCCCGCCTGTCCTGCGGCCAGCTTGGTCAGTAGAAGGATGCCCGCTATCAGACCCGCCAATTGCAGCACCGTCCCAAGCTCAAACGGATTGCGGATCTTGAGATCAGGATGTTCGCTCGCAGTCCCGCCCTTTAAGCCAATCAGCACGATGCCGCCAATCGAGAGAACCAGTCCGGCTGTTGCTGCCGGCCACGCGATTGACGCGAGCAGTTCCGGCTTAAGCGCCATCGCCAGAACGACGATCCGCACCAACATAACGACGCCCGCCAACAGGATGCCCCCGGCGAGTAAACGCACGCTCTGCGGATGCTCCCGTGCAAGTCGCGCAAACGAAATCGTTGCCGCGGTCGATGAAGCAAGGCCCCCGGCAAGGGCAGCAATTGCTATGCCGGCGCGGTCCCCTGCAACCCGGACGGCCACATAGCCCGCGAACGACACGGCCGCGATCAATATAGCCAACAACCATATCTCGGCGGGATTGATCACCTGCCAAGGGTCGACTGGGCGATTGGGAAGGATAGGCAACAGCAGGAAAGACATGGCCAGCAACATCAAGATGCTGCGCATCTCGAGCCATGTGACTGCCCTCACCCAACTATGCAGCGGTTCTCTGAGTGCCAGCAGGATCGCCATCGCAACAGCCGCGGCGACCGCCACGATCTCGTTCCCGAGGATGGCGTAAGAACCGAGCAAGAACGTAAGGATGCCGGCGACCACGCCGGTCACACTGAAATTCTTCTCGACGCTTGCTTCGAGATAACTGAACGTTACGAGCGCACCCGCAAACGCGAGCAGCGCAGCAGAGAGGACAAGGGGCGAGCTGGCAGCTGAAATCAGTCCGCTGATGCCGCCAAGCAGTCCCGCCAGAGCGAATGTCCGCAAGCCGGCCGTGCGTTGATGATCGCTCTCGTCGCGCGTCTGCCAACCTCGTTCCAGGCCGATCAGCAGACCGATTGCGAGCGCCACCGCGAGACGCCTGAAGAGTTCTTCCTGATCCATCCTGCTTCCGTTGTCTGAGATTCATCGCGCCGTCACAGACAAGATGCCAGATTTACTGCTGTGTCGCGTCGCAGAGGGCTCCGGCAGGCCGACTGTGGGCACCTGATCGCCGATGCACAGCGTCGTCCGGCGACATGCCCCGGTGACGCTACCGCAGGAACTGCCTGAAGCGCCTCAGGGCGAGCATGAACAGCACCGCGCCGATGCCGAGCAAGGCCGCGAGCTGCGGCCAGACGACGTCGAGGCCTGCGCCGCGGAACAGCACCGAC
>ERZ1645187.1411-NODE-1411-length-22096-cov-20.572887_pt1 | contig 22096 bp, 22 predicted proteins | sample MGYA00575352_ERZ1645187 | MGnify/ENA primary metagenome ERZ1645187 (study PRJEB40837, sample SAMN11349314) | freshwater sediment metagenome | isolation source: river sediment | host: Sediment | place: India: Wazaribad , New Delhi | collected 2017-02-21 ... | reverse complement strand
ACCGCCTGACCCAGCCGATGCTGCGGATGAAGGACGGTCAGTTCGACAAGAACGGTGAATTCACCCCGATTTCCTGGGACAAGGCGTTCGACATCATGGCCGAGAAGGTCAAGGCAACGCTGAAGGACCCGAATCAGGGGCCACGTGGCGTGGCAATGTTCGGCTCCGGCCAGTGGACGGTGTGGGAAGGCTACGCCGCCGCCAAGCTCTGGAAAGCCGGTCTGCGCACCAACAGCCTGGACCCCAATGCCCGTCACTGCATGGCCTCTGCCGTGGCCGGTTTCATGCGCACCTTCGGCATCGACGAGCCGATGGGGTGCTACGACGACATCGAGGCTGCTGATGTCTTCGCGCTGTGGGGCTCGAACATGGCCGAGATGCACCCGATCCTCTGGTCGCGCATCACCAACCGCCGCCTGACCGCCAAGCACGTCAAGATCCACGTGTTGTCAACATTCAGCCATCGCTCCTGCGAACTGGCGGACAACGAGCTTATCTTCAAGCCGCAGTCCGACCTGGCGATCCTCAACTACATCAGCAACTACATCATCCAGAACAAGGCGGTGAATGAAGCCTTCGTGAAGAAGAATGTGAACTTCTTCAAGGGCGTCACCGACATCGGCTACGGCCTGCGTCCGAACCACCCGCTGGAGCAGGTGGCGATGAACAATGGCTACCCCGGCCCCGATGGCAAGCCGAAGGGCGATCCGGGCAAGCATGAGCCGATCAGCTTTGAAGACTTCGCCAAGTTCGTTTCCGAATACACCCTCGACAAGGCGCACGAGATTTCCGGCGTGCCCAAGGACAAGCTGGAAGCGCTGGCCAAGGCCTACGCCGATCCCAAGGTCAAGGTCACCTCCTTCTGGACCATGGGCTTCAACCAGCATACGCGCGGCACCTGGGTCAATAACATGATCTACAACGTGCACCTGCTCGTCGGCAAGATTTCCGAGCCGGGCAACAGCCCCTTCTCGCTGACAGGCCAGCCCTCTGCCTGCGGTACGGCGCGTGAAGTCGGCACCTTTGCCCATCGCCTGCCGGCCGACATGGTCGTCACCAACCCGAAGCACCGCGAATTCTCGGAAAACATCTGGAAGCTGCCGGCTGGCACGATTCCGGATTGGGTTGGCTACCATGCAGTCCTTCAGCCGCGCATGATGAAGGATGGCAAGGTCGGTTTCTACTGGCAGTCGTCCAACAACAACATGCAGGCCGGGCCGAACATCAACGGTGAAATCTTCCCGGGCTGGCGCAATCCCAAGGCGTTCGTCGTTGTCTCCGATGTCTACCCGACCGTCTCGGCGATGGCGGCCGACCTGATCCTGCCGTCGGCGATGTGGATGGAGAAGGAAGGCATGTTCGGCAACGCCGAGCGTCGCGGCCAGATGTGGCGCCAGCAGGTCAAGGCGCCAGGTCAGGCCAAGTCCGATCTGTGGCAGTACCTCGAGTTCTCGAAGCGCTTCAAGGTCGAGGAAGTCTGGCCGGCCGAGCTGATCGCCAAGAAGCCGGAACTCGCCGGCAAGACGCTGTATGACGTTCTCTATGCCAACGGCCAGTGCAACAAGTTCCCGAAGGAAGACTGCGCCAAGGTCAATGCCCACGCTTGGGCCGGTTACACCAACGACGAGTCCGAGGCCTTTGGTTTCTACGTCCAGAAGGGGTTGTTCGAGGAATATGCCCGCTTCGGCCGCGGCAAGGCACACGATCTGCATGACTTTGACGAGTACCACAAGGCACGCGGCTTCCGCTGGCCGGTGGTGAATGGTAAGGAAACGCTGTGGCGCTTCCGCGAAGGCTACGATCCGTACGTCAAGGCTGGTGAAGGCGTGAAGTTCTACGGCTACCCGGACGGCAAGGCGAAGATCTTCGCGCTGCCTTACCAGCCGGCCGCTGAAATGCCGGACAAGGACTACGACCTCTGGTTGTGTACCGGCCGTGTGCTTGAGCACTGGCACAGCGGTTCGATGACCCGTCGGGTGCCCGAGTTGTACAAGGCCTTCCCGGATGCCGTGGTCTTCATGCATCCGAAGGATGCCGAGAAGCGCGGCCTGAAGCGTGGCGATGTCGTCAAGGTGGCCAGCCGCCGCGGCGAAATCGAGTTGCGCCTGGAAACCAAGGGTCGCAACAAGCCGCCCGAGGGCTTGATCTTCGTGCCCTTCTTCGATGAGCACCGTCTGGTTAACAAGCTGACGCTGGATGCGACTTGCCCGATTTCGAAAGAAACCGACTACAAGAAGTGTGCAGCGAAGGTGGTCAAGGCCTGATCAACTGAATGGAGGATTGTGCCTGGTGCACCCGGGGGGGAGGCCAGGCACTGAAAGATCATGAGTACTGCAAAATCCAGAACCGGCAGCCGTCGCCAGTTTCTTGTCGATTCGGCAAGACTGGCTTGCGGTGTCAGCCTGTTCGGTTTGGGTATGGGCTTCTACGCGCGCCATGCGAAAGCATTGCCGCCGGCAGCCATCCGCCCCCCCGGCGCGCTCCCCGAGAGCGATTTTTCAGCGGCCTGCATCCGTTGCGGCCTCTGCGTGCGCGATTGCCCGTATGACATCCTCCATCTGGCCAAGCCGGAGGAACCGATGTCCACGGGCACGCCGTATTTTGTCGCCCGTCAGGCCCCGTGCGAAATGTGCGAGGACATTCCCTGTGTGAAAGCCTGCCCGACCGGCGCGCTGGATCACGGGCTGACCGACATCAACAAATCGAAGATGGGTGTCGCGGTGCTGGTCGACCACGAAACCTGTCTGAACTACCTCGGGCTGCGTTGTGACATCTGTTATCGCGTCTGTCCGGTCATCGACAAGGCGATCACGCTCGATCCGCAATCGAACGAGCGGACCGGCCGTCATACCCTGTTCATCCCGGTCGTTCACTCCGACCACTGCACCGGCTGTGGCAAGTGCGAGAAGGCGTGTCCGACAGAGGTCGCGTCGATCAAGGTCTTCCCGCGTTACATGGCCAAGGGGCAGTTGTCCGAGCACTACCGGCTGGGCTGGGTGGAGAAGGAAAAAGCCGGTTCCAGCCTGGTGGCACCCGATGTCGAACACAAATACAACATGCCGGAGGGCATGAAGTACGAATTCGATAAGGGCCTGAGCAAGGTGCCGCCGGCCGAGCCGTCAGGTGCCGTGCCGGGCATGCCGAAGGCCCTGCAGGGGGACAAGCTATGAGCTCGTCGGAACTGCGTCCGGGCGCCGAGGCGGTGCTCGAAAAGGGTTGGCTGGGTGCGCATAAATGGTTGTTGATGCGTCGTTCCAGCCAGATTGGCATCCTGCTGCTCTTCCTGGTCGGGCCCTGGTTTGGCTGGTGGATCGTCAAGGGCAACCTGGCCTACAGCTACACGCTGGGTGTCCTGCCGCTGACCGACCCCTATGTGCTGCTGCAATCGCTGGTTGCCGGCCAGGTGCCGCACAAGGTGGCCTTCATTGGTGTTGCCATCGTCATCGGTTTTTATCTTCTGTTCGGCGGTCGCAGCTTCTGCGCCTGGGTCTGTCCGGTCAATCTGGTGACTGATCTGGCCGGCTGGTTGCGGGCGCGGCTGGGCATCAAGGGCGGGCCGCATGTATCGCGTAGCGTCCGCTACTGGATTCTGGCTGCAACCTTTGTCGTCGGCGCCCTGACGGGCACGATTGCCTGGGAAATGCTCAATCCGGTGTCGATGCTTCATCGCGGGCTGATTTTCGGCATGGGCTTGGCCTGGGCGGTGGTGCTGGCGATCTTCCTGTTCGATCTCTTCGTGATGCGCAATGGCTGGTGCGGGCATTTCTGTCCGGTCGGGGCGTTTTACAGCCTGATTGGCAAGCTGTCGCTGACCCGGATTCGTTTGCCTAACCGCGATGCCTGCAACGACTGCATGGATTGTTTTGCCGTCTGTCCGGAGCAGCAGGTGATTCGCCCGGCACTCAAGGCCATCAACGGTACCGGACCGGTGATTCTGGAATCCAACTGCACCAATTGCGGCCGCTGTATCGATGTCTGTTCGAAAGATGTATTCCGTTTCGGCCTGCGTGCGGGCGGAAACGATTCAAACCTTGGTGGCGTGGCAGGTGCCACGCCGAAGTGAGCTTACTTTTATCCTGTGGCAGGAGATCATCATGAAAAAAACCGTAGTTGGCTTGACGCTGGCAACCCTCTTCGCAACTGTCATCGGTTGCGCGGCAACGTCGACGCCTGTCTCGATGCGGGGCGACGCGATCGACAGTGCCGACCGGGCACCGGAGGTAAAGACCTATTCGGAGAAGACGCCGGGGGTGGGCGAGCAGAAGCTGATCAGCCGGACCTTCCTGACACAGCCGCCACTGGTGCCGCATTCGATCGAGAAGTATGTGCCGATCACCTTTGAGGACAACGGCTGTCTTGAGTGCCACATCACTGACGAACTTCGCGGCAAGAAATTGCCGAAGATGGGGGCCAGCCACTTCTCGAAGACAGCCAAGGCTGATGATGGCAGCCCGGCCGTGGAAATGTCGCGTTATCAGTGCGACACCTGCCATGTGCCGCAGGTGGATGCCAAGCCCCTGGTCGAGAACGCCTTCGTCGGCGTAACCAAAAAGTAGTAGTGCCCAAGATCGCCTCGGCAGAAGGATCTAGTGCTTTGTTCGCCCCGCGAACGACGCAGATCAAGGAAATGCTGCCGCTGGCGACTTAGTATCCAGCCAACGCATCAGATGCCCTGTTTCGGGGCAGAAGAAGCCGGCAAAACCGTAGTCAGTTCAAACCAAACGGAGATCAACATGAAATTCTCAAAGTCCCTCGTTTCTGCCCTGGTGGCCGGTGTTGCCGCCGCTTCATTCGCATCCGGCGTCATGGCCCAGGAAGTCGATGCTGCCAAGGATCTGATGAAGCAGAACAAGTGCACCCAGTGCCACGGCATGGACAAGGACAAGGACGGCCCCTCGTTCAAGAAGACGGCGGCCAAGTACAAGGGCAAGGCTGACGGTGAAGCGACCCTGGTCAAGCATCTGACCAGTTCGCCGAAGGTTAAGCTGGCCGATGGCAGCGAAGAGGAGCACAAGGTTGTGAAGACCACGCCGCCCAATGACAAGGCGCAGGTGACCAATCTGGTCAAGTACATCCTGTCGCTGTAATTCGCGACTGGATCTTCATGGCCTGCCCCGGGCGGACCGGGGCGGTGCCCGTGCATTCAATTTTCAATTCGTAGTCGGTAGTCGGGGGTCTGCGCCGCATGTGGGAAAAACTTAGAAAGCCGAGCGTCAAGTACTCGCTGATTGGTTTGCTGTCGACCGGCTTTATTGCCGGGATTCTCTTCTGGGGTGGCTTCAACACCGCAATGGAAGCGACCAATCAACTTGAATTCTGCATCGGTTGCCACGAGATGCGTGACAACGTTTATGCGGAATACAAGGAAACCATTCACTATTCCAACCGCACCGGCGTCAAGGCCGTCTGCTCGGATTGTCACGTGCCGAAGGACTGGACGCACAAGATGATCCGGAAGATCCAGGCGAGCAAGGAAGTCTGGGGCAAGATCACCGGTGTCATCGACACCCCCGAGAAGTTTGAGGCCCACCGCATGCAGTTGGCGCAGAACGAATGGAACCGCATGAAGGCCAGCGATTCCCGCGAATGCCGCAACTGTCATAGCTTCGATGCGATGAGCAAGGAAAAGCAGCGGGGGACGCCGTACAAGAAGCACATGGCGGCCAAGGCCGAAGGCAAGACCTGTATCGATTGCCACAAAGGCATCGCACATAAGCTGCCGAAGGAATACGAAGAGCCGGAAGACGAGGAATAGGCGCGTAACATCGTCAGGCGAGTCACAACCGGGGCAGGGCAACCTGCCCCGGTGTCGTTTACGCAATTGGGCGACGACTGCGGTGAACCCGGAAAAACGACGAAAATGGGGCGCTTTTCCGGAGAGCCTGGCTCAAGTGGCGGCCGGCTGTTCCAGATAAGGGCGTTGCCTGCCCGAGGTGCCGACGATGTGCCCGGTGCACCACAGGGCAAGGAAGGTCTGGAGTTCATCCATGTCGAAATTTTCGGTCGAGATGATTTCGGCAGCGAGAAATTCGAACTCTTCACCTTCGTGTTCGTGCTCGTCGAGCGAGGGGTAGTTGCAGCTGGCCAGCAAGGCGCGCTCGCTTTGGAAGTGGCTGCGGATGCCTTGCATCAGATGTTCAAGGATGCTGGCAGATTGCGGGTTGATTTCTTCGCCGAGACTGTCGGCAAGTGCATTGCATTGCGCCAGCAGTTGCTGGTGCTGTTCATCCAGCACGGCGTTGCCGGTGGTGAAGTGCGGTATCCAGTGAGTGCGCTTGGCCATGCTTAAAATCCGAGAGATTCAACGACGACGACCAGATCGGCAAAGCTGGCTGCTTCAAGCTTCTTCGCCAGCGCCTCCTTGTCGAGTCCGTCGCAGGTAAAGGCGGTGATCCGGACTTCGAGAGGCAGTTCGCGGATTTCCAGTGATGACATGAAGCCGGTGTTGCAGATGTGGGTCAGGCACTGACGTTCCGCTTCGCTGAGCGGCAGCCCGTGATGCCTGAGGATTTCGAGATAGCGTTCGGCGGCGAGGTTGATGCGGCCGCTGATCTCCATGGTGTTCTTCTTTCCATCGGTGAGGATGGCCAGCGGCGGGCCGAAGAACACGGGCGTTTTGCCGACGACGCGCGATTTTTCCTCGCGCGTTAGCGCCGGGGCAACCCACGTGGGGTCGCCCCGGCTGGGCGAGGGCTTTTGTGTCGAATCCGTCATTGACCGGGGTCAGTGCGGAACGGGATGCACCAGCTCGTGCTTCGCGTCCTTCATGCCGTGCGGCAGTTGCGGCGACGGTTCGGGAGGAAGCTGGACAAAGCCGCGATTGCGTTCGCCATCCTGAACGTTGTGCGGGTTGTGGCACTCGGTACAGGTGAACCAGCGCTTCTTGCCGGCGCTGGCGAATTCGCCGATGCGCTTGCCGTGGATACCGTCGCGCCAGTCACGCAGCTTGTCGCCGTGACACTTGCCGCAAAGGGCCTGTGGCTGATCGAAGCTGATCGGGTCGCCGAAATGGTCCACCAGCTTGTCGCGCTTGGTGGTGTGGTGGCAGTCCAGACACCAGATACGACCACGACCGTGCTGCAGGTCCTTGAGGTCGGGCACCAGACTTTCCATGACCGGAATCGCCGTCGGCTTCTTGTCCTTTGGCAGTGTGGGCGGATTGGCTGTCGGACCGACGCCGTTGTGGCAGGCCGTGCCGCACATCGGCAGGATGGCTAGCTTTTCGGAGCGCGGCTTGACCACCGCATGACCCTCGGGAAGGTTCTCCAGTCCGGGCATCTTGCCCATCGGGACGGTGCCCTCGAAGGGGTCGGCGTACCACAGGGCGGCCCCGGTCGTCGGTGAGCATTTGACATTGGGCTCGCCCGGCCGGATTTCACGCTGGGTGATCTCGCTGGCGCCCTTGCGGCTCTCGAAGCAGACCATTGGCTCCTTCGGCTCAGCAGCGGCCTGTGCCAGGGCGGCTTCTTCCTTGGATTTTTCCATGGCGACGGCGGTGTACAGTGCGCCGCCGCAAAGGGCGATGGCCAGGGTGATGATTGCTGTCTTCTTCATGATCCTTGCCTCACTTTGCCGCAGCAGCAGTACTGCCGCACTTGATGTCGCCTAGCAGGATGCCGATGGCGCCCTTGAGGAGTATGGTCAGGATGAAGAAGCCGAAGGCCCAGATGCCTGCCGTCATCAGCCACTCGACGAACGTCGGGTAGTACTCGGTGACTTCGCCGATCGGACTGGGGATGAAGCCGGGGACGATCAGGCCCATACCCTTCTCGATCCAGATGCCGACGAAAGCCATGCCGCAGGGGATGGGCAGCAGCTTCATGTTGTTGCGCACCGACGGGGTCAGGAAGAGGATGAAGGCGCCGACCATCAGGATCACCGCGGTCCAGAACCACGGCACCAGCCCGGTCAGGCCATGCAGGCCGAACATCAGGTAGAACAGTCCGTTGGCGTGTTCGGTACGGGCGTACAGTTCAACGACGACTTCCGACAAGGTCAGGAAGATGGCGAGGCCGAGGCACCAGGTAACGATGGTGGACAGGAGCTTGATGGCGCTGTCGTCAATCCAGAACTTGGTGTTCTTGCGGATGATCATGAAGATCAAAATGATCAGCGCCGGGCCGGCGGCGAATGCCGTGCAGATGAAGCGGATCGGCATCATGCTGTGGTGCCACATCGGACGCGAGGGCATGGTCGCGATCAGGAAGGCGGTCACGGTGTGGATCGACAATGCCCAGACGATGGCGACATAAACCAGCGGGATGAACCACTTCTTGTTGATCGGGTTACCGGTGTACTTGCACCACAGGTAGTAGAAACCGCAGATGAAGTTGAGGAACAGGTAGCCGTTGAGTACCAGCACATCCCAGCCGAGCATGGCCGAGAAGCTGTAGATGCCCCAGGGCGGGATCATGTGCCACAGGCGGTCCGGACGGCCCATGTGGGCGAAGACGAAGACCATGACCATGATGACCGCGGTAATCGCCAGCATCTCGCCGAGCACACTGACCTTGTGCATGCCCTCGTGGTGATAAACGTAGGCGGGGAAGACGATGGTCACCGCCCCCGCGGCCACGCCGACCAGGAAAACGAGGTTGGCGAAGTAAAGACCGTCGTGGATCTGGCTGGTCATGCCGGTGACGATCAGGCCCTCGGTGTTCTGCAGGTAGAACACGTAGAGCATGCAGACGATGAGCGCGGCGAGCGAGCCCATCCAGGCATAGAACCTGGTGCCGCCCTTGAGGACGTAGCCGATGTAATCGGTCGCGAAACGGATGAGTTGTTGCATGGCTCGCCCCTCAATCGTAGAAGTAGAAGAATTTCGGGAAGGTGTTGAGCTCGGCCTTGAGGCGGAAGATGTTCTTGCGCGCCAGGATCTTGCTCACTTCGCTTTCCGGATCAAGCAGGTTGCCGAACTTGCGGGCACCGACCGGGCAGACCTCGACACAGGCCGGGTAGCGACCCTGACGGGTGCGCTGCAGGCACCAGTGGCACTTTTCGACGACGCCGCGCATGCGGGGGCGGTTGCCGAGGTAATGCGTCACCGGATTCATTTCGGCCTTGGGCAGCACAGGGGTGGTCAGGTTGATGCGGCGTGCCCAGTAGGGACAGGCGCCCATGCACATGCGGCAGCCGATACACCAGTTGTAGTCGATGACCACCGGGCCGTCGCCTTCGCGATAGGTGGTACGCACCGGGCAGACTTTGACGCAGGGCGGCTTCTCGCACTGCATGCAGGCGATCGGCATGTAGGTTGCGTCTTTTTCCGGCACTGCGGGCGGGTTGTAGTGGAACTGGCCTTCAAGCACCTGGCCGGCCGGGGTGTAGGCGTTGCCGCCAACCTGGATCCCGAGACCTTCGGGATAGCCGTGGTCCATCTTTTCCTGCTCAAATTTGCCACGCTCCATGCGCAGCACCTGAATCCATTCGATTTTTTCACCCGGGCGGGTGCCGCGCGACTGATTGTTCTCGGCGACGCAGGCATGAACGCAGCGACGGCAGCCGATGCACTTGCGGATGTTCAGGGCGTAGCCCATGAGTACGCCCGCTTGCGGGCCAGTGGTGTCCACGCTGACTGCTTTGCCGTACTCGGCGGAATAGCGCTTCTCAAGACGCAGCCGTGCTTCGTTCTTTTCCTCGTCCGTCATCAGACGGTAGTTCTTCTGGAAGTGTTCGGCCCATTCGGCCGCGGCATGGGCATCGTCCGACTGGGTCATCAGTGCTGCCGTACCCATCAGCGACGAAAGGCTGAGCATGCCGCCGGCCTTGAGAAAGCCCCGTCGGGTGGTTTGTGGCGGGGTGCAGCTGCCGCATTGATCGGGATTGGCCGATGCCGGCTGTGCAGTGCAGGGCGGCTGCTGGGAATCCAAAGAGGGGGGCTGGGCGGTAGTCACGTCTTTCCTCCGAACGGGGGTATGTCGACTTGTTTCAGGCCGCGCGCCCGGTCAGCGCACGGCTTCCTTGTTGCTGCGCTTACTTGGCGCCAGCCAGAATCCACTTGATGATGGCGTCCCGATCGGCGTCCTTGACGGTCGGCTGCGGCGGCATCGGAATCTGTCCCCAGACGCCCTTGGAACCACTCTTCACCTTTGCGCTCAGCGCGCCGGCGGCGCTCTTGTCGCCTTTGTATTTCTGCGAAACGTCAGCAAAGGACGGGCCGACCATTTTCTTGTCAACGGCATGACAGGTCATGCAGTTGTTCTTCTTGGCGAGATCCACGTTGGCCTGGGCGGGGAGGGCGGCCAGCAGGCCGGCGGCAATCAGAAGCGGGGCGAGGTGTTTCATGTATTTCCTTTTGCAGGGGGTGAAAAAACAATTTCGCCCCAGAAGCGAAATCCAAGCCATCACATGTTGTGATTGTTTAAGTCATTGTTTTGTATATATTGTTTTTGCGTCTTGCTGGTTGGTGAGTGAGTTGTTTATGCCAAAAAGGCATATTTGATCAGGTGTGTGGGCAAGAAATGATAAAAATCAATGTGTTAGGTGGTGACAATTTGGCATGGCGCTAGCGCCAGGGCGGAGGCAACGATTCAGTCCGCTGCCAGGCGAAAGGTGGCATCAATATCGGCATCCAATTGGGGATGGATGAGCAGGCCGACATTGCGGGGCGTGATTTCAGTGGCTACTTCTGCTGGGTGTAATCGCGAGGGGGCCGCACTTCTTCACCGAACCAAGCGACACATGAGTTACGGTACGCTGGTCAACGTCATGTCGAATGACGCCGGTAACGGTGTCTGGGATCACGCTCCCACGGTGTCCGGAAAGCCTCAGGTATCCTCTGACCGCCCATCTGAGGAGGCGGCTTGCGAAGGCTTCGGGCAGATGCGGTTTGAATACTGCCGAATCTTTCGGGCAAACAAGCACGCCAGCCGGAATCTACATTGAAATTTTGCTGGGAAATCCGTTGGCGCCCCCAGGTGGAATCGAACCACCAATTCGCCCTTAGGAGGGGCGTGTTATATCCATTTAACTATGGAGGCTTGTTACGACAGGCGCGCATTGTAACGGCTGTCGGCTGCCTTGTGATAGCAGATCGGCGGCATGCCGGTGGCAGCCAGTCAAGGAATGGTGCTGACCACTCGCAGTGAGGTGCATATCCATGACCATCGAAGTGGAGCGGGTTATCTGCTCGGCCAAATCGTCCATGTCAGCCAGGGCGGCCACTGACCACTGACCGGGTGTTGAACCTGAAGCGGCTGGCGGGCGAATTTCAGGTGCATTTGTTGCGCTGCCAGCCCTGAACGCGCTTCCGCGGTAGAATTCTCTCCTCCCAAACACGGCGCCCGTCGGGCGCCGTTTTTCATTGTCAGAACATGCCTTATCTCAAACTTAACGACGCCTGCCTGGCCTACGGTCACGTGCCGCTTCTCGATCACGCCGATTTCCAGCTCGACCCGGGCGAGCGGGTGGCGTTGATCGGTCGCAACGGAACTGGCAAATCCTCCCTGCTCGCTGCGATGGCTGCCGGGACTGGCAAGTCGCGGCTGGATGACGGCGAGGTCTGGGTACAGCCGGGTATCCGCGTCGGTTACGTCCCACAGGAGCCACCCTTCGATCCGGAGATGAGCGTTTTTCAGGCGGTGGTGTCCGGTATGGGCGAGACCTCGGCACTGCTGGCGGAGTATCACGACATTTCGCACCGCCTGGGCGAGGGGGGAGGCGACCATGATGCCCTGCTGGCGCGCATGGATACGCTGCAGCATGAGCTCGAAGCGCGTGGTGCCTGGGCCTACGAGGCGCAGGCCGAGCGGGTGATTGCACGTTTCAGCCTGGACCCCGAGGCGCGCGTTGGTAGCCTGTCCGGCGGTCAGAAAAAGCGTCTGGCGCTGGCGCAAGCATTGGCTGTCGCACCCGAGGTGCTGCTGCTCGACGAGCCGACCAACCACCTCGACATTGCGGCCATCGAATGGCTGGAGACGATGCTGATCGAGTCCGGCGTGACCCTGCTCTTTATCACCCATGACCGTTCCTTTCTCGATCGCGTCTGCACGCGGATCGTCGAATTGGACCGCGGCAAGCTGGCGAGCTACCCCGGCAGCTTTACGCAGTACCAGCAGCGCAAGGAAGCGCAACTGCACGAGGAGGTGCTGGCTAACGCCCGCGCCGACAAGCTGCTGAAGGAGGAGGAGGTCTGGATTCGCAAGGGCGTCGAAGCGCGGCGGACGCGGGCGGTGTTCCGCGTGCAGCGGCTGGATCGCCTGCGTGCCGAGCGCCAGGCACGGCGCGAGCGCATGGGCAAGGTCAATCTGCAACTGGATGCCGGCGACAAGAGCGGCAAACTGGTGGCAGAGTTGGAGAACGTCAGCAAGTCCTACGGTGAACGCCAGATTGTTGCCAATTTCAGCAGTCGCATTCAGCGCGGTGACAAGATCGGCCTGATCGGTCCCAACGGGGCCGGCAAGACGACCTTGCTGCGGCTGATCCTCGGTGAGTTGCAGCCGGACGCTGGCATGGTGCGGCAGGGGACGAAAATGGAAATTGCCTATTTCGACCAGTTCCGTACGCAGCTTAATCCAGACTCCTCATTGGCTGACATCATCTCGCCGGGGTCGGACTGGGTCGAGATCGGTGGTGCCCGCAAGCACGTGATCGGCTACCTCGAGGATTTCCTCTTTGCGCCGGAGCGGGCGCGTTCGCCAGTCCGTTCGCTCTCCGGTGGCGAACGCAACCGGCTGCTGCTGGCTCGGCTGTTTGCCAAGCCCGCCAACGTCCTGGTGCTCGACGAACCGACCAACGACCTCGATATCGAGACGCTGGAGCTGCTCGAGCAACTGCTGCAGGACTACGAGGGCACCTTGTTCCTCGTCAGCCACGACCGGACCTTCCTCGACAACGTTGTCACCCAGACCATCGCGGCGGAAGGCGCTGGGGCTTGGAAGGAGTACGCCGGCGGCTACAGTGATTGGGCGAGCTATCAGGCAACGCTGGCCAAATCAGCCGAGAAGGTGAAAGCGGCCACGCCGCCGGTCAGCAAGGCGGCCAAACCGGCCGAGGCGAGCAAGCCCCGGGCGGACAAGCTGTCGTGGAAGGAGCAGCGGGAACTCGAAGCGCTGCCGGAAAAAATTGCGAGCCTCGAAGACGAGCAGGCGATGCTGACCCGTCGTCTTGAGGATCCGGCGCTCTATCAGAGCGATCCACAGGCAGCGCAACAAGCCGCCGAGCGCTTGGCAGCGATTGACGATGCGTTGCTGGAACTGCTTGAGCGCTGGGAAGTGCTGGAGTCGCGTCAGGGCGGGGCTGGCTGAAGGGGCGTCGCCCCTGGGATTAGAGGAGCAGCTCCTGCCCGTCGGCTTCGCGGGCCGGTACGGGCAGCAGCCCGAGTCGCTGACAAACGGAGTCGATGCTGATGTGGAGCAGGGCAGCGATGGCCGCATAGTCGTCGGGCAGCGCCGGGTCGTCCCAACCATGTGAGGAGTGGCGGGCCAGGCGGACTGCCAGGCTGACATTCTGCACTCGCGGGTTGGTGCTGGCCGCTGCCTCATCGTCATCGATCAGCGCCTGGAGCAGCGGTGGCAGGTGCCAGATGCGGCAGAGTTCGCGTTGCAGTTCATTAAACGTGAAGCCGAGCACGGCCCGCTGTGCATCGGCGCTGCGCAGGCCGGGGTCGGTGCTCAGGCGCTGGACGATATCCATGCCCAGTGATGGCGCCGAGCACCACACCAGAATTTCGGCAAGATCGTGGAGCAGGGCCGCGATGCGAATTTCTTCCAGATGCAGGTCATGCCGCCAGGTTGCCCATTCCTGCGCGTAGTCTGCCGCCCGCTGGGCGCGGCGAATGATGTGCAGCACGCCGAGCAGCGCCTGTGGTCCGGCATCGCGCAGCTGGTCCTCGATGGTGAATAGTTCGGCGAACTGGGCAAAGAAGGGTTCGATGCCAGCCATCATGATCGCACTGCCGACGGTCGTGATGTCGCGCTGAAGGTTTCGGCTGCGCAGCGGCTGGGTATAGGCGAGCACACGGGCAGTCATTATCGGGTCGTGCAGGACCAGGCGGCTGAGTTCGCGGGCCTCGACCTGCTCGAGGTCATCACGCAACTCCTCGAGACTACGCTTGGTGATGCGCAACACCGGCAGCGGGTTGCTGGTGAATAGCCACACCCAGGCATCAAGGTCGGGCAGCGGATGGTCGAGCATATTGTTGTCCTTGTCGTTGCCGGCAGTGCCTGGCAGTGTAGGTGGGCGCCCGCGCGCAGGCAAGGGCGAGGGCATGCGATAATCGCCGCCGTCTTCAATTACTCGCCTCTGCCATGCGCTACGCCATCGTTCCGGTCACTCCTTTCGAGCAGAACTGCACTATTTTCTGGTGCGAAACCACCCGTCAGGCCGCCGTGATTGATCCCGGTGGCGATATTGACCGGATTGAGCGCAAGCTCGCCGCCGAGGGGCTGACGCTGGTGAAAATCCTGGTCACACATGGCCACATCGACCACGCCGGTGCAGTTTCAGCGCTAGCGGCCAAGACCGGAGTTCCGATCGAAGGGCCGCATGAGGACGATCGCTTCTGGATCGATGGCATGACGCAACAGAGCAAGATGTTCGGTTTTCCGAACGTCCAGGGCTTTACCCCGGATCGCTGGCTGCAGGCCGGCGACAAGGTCAGCTTTGGCGAGGTCGAACTCGATGTGCTGCATTGTCCCGGGCACACGCCGGGGCATGTGGTGTTCTTCCATGTGCCGAGCAAGCTCGCGCAGGTGGGCGATGTGCTGTTCCAGGGATCGATCGGGCGGACAGATTTCCCTCGGGGCGATCACGATACGCTGATCCGTTCGATCAAGGAAACCCTGTTTCCACTCGGCGACGACGTCGAATTCATTCCTGGCCACGGACCGATGTCCAACTTCGGTGAGGAACGCCGCTTCAACCCCTTCCTCAGCGGACGATTCGGTTGATCGTCAGGCGGCTTGGCTGCCGACGTGGATACGCGCCGCCCAAGCCAACGCGTGGCATTGCGCCTGCAGGAAATCGGCAGGCGAAATGCCCAGTTCGCCGAGCTTTCCCGCGGCTTTTTCAAGCCGCCCTTCGGCGGCATACTTAAGCGTCTGCAGCAAGACGCCAAGGTCGCCAGCGTGGTCTGATAGCGCGCGATTGACAGCGGGTGACAATGGCAGTTGCTGCAGGATTCCCGGTAGCGACATCTTGAGCAGCACATCGAGCAGCGAGAAGGTGCCAGTCATGAAGGCTGCGTCTGCTGCATTTTCCAGTACAGATGCCTGAGGTACGTGGCTGATCAGCAGTTCAAGCAGACGCCCGCGGGCCGCGGCGAACTGCAGCAGCGGGTTCGGATGAGCCCCGTTGTTTGGGTCCGCATAGACTAGCAGTTGCAACCAGCGTTGCAACTGGCGGCGCCCAAGCAGGTTGATGGCCTGGCCAAAGCTGGTGATCGGACTGCGCGGTGAGACGGCGGCCGAGTTGACCAGGCGAAGCAGGCTGTAGGAGAGCTTCGGCTCTTCCTTGAAGATAGCTTCCAGCGCCGGTGTGTCGGCGTCTTCGCTGATCAGCGCCAGCAGGCGCAGCAGTTTGACCCGCGTCGTGTCGGCCTTTTCGCCCTCGGCGGCCTGCGCCAGCAGGTATTCGGCCGACGTCAGCGTTGCGCCGTTCTCGATCAGCCAGTGACGGTCGTTCTGGCTCTGGACGGCGGTACCGACGATGCAGGTCCGGCTGGCCTGGCCGATCAAGGTATAGGGCGGCAGGGAGCGCGCATGGCTGGCGGCAATCAACAGAAAATCCCAAGTGCCGGTGGCGGGTAGTTTGACCTCGGCGGCCGCGACCAGGCCGACGCGCCCCTGTTGTTGCCGCAGCGAGGCTTCCAGCGGTGCGTGATGGGCCTCGGGCTGCGCCGGGAACAGCCAGACATGGCGCGCGTCGCCACTGAGGCCTTCGGCGGCGGTGAAGAGCCAAGGGTGACGCTGGTCGAATTCGTTCAGGCAGTCGCCGGTCAGCAGCTGGGCGATGGCGGTCGCATCCTCGGTGCCGGGGGCAAACTCGGCGCGGTAACCCCCCCAGGCATCGTCGGCGCTGAGCAGCGGTTGCACAAAAAGGTATCCGTTCTGGGCCATGAGCGTCATTTTTCGGAAATTTCGAACGATGTTAGCAAACTTCGCCTCGCCGTGCCGCTGTCAATGGCGATTTTGGGGGATTTTCCAGGTTCACCGCAGCAATCGGCTACACTCGGTCCATGGTTCCTGATTACTGGCAGCAAGCGGCTGACGATCTTTCCTCCGGCGATCCGGTGATGGCGGCGCTGATCCGGCAATATGCCGGGCTGACGCTGGTTTCGCGTGGCGACGCCTTTGCTACGCTGGCGCGCTCCATCGTCGGGCAGCAAATTTCCGTCAAGGCGGCAGATGCTGTCTGGGCCCGGGTTCTGGCCTGCCTGGCGACGCTGGCGCCGGCGAGTGTGCTGGCCCGTACGCCGGAGGAACTCGCCGCCTGCGGCTTGTCGCGGCGCAAGGTGGAATATCTGGTCGATCTTGCACGGCACTTCGAATCCGGCAGGCTGGTGCCCGGTGATTGGGGGCGGCAGGATGACGAGACGCTCATTCGCGAGTTGTCGGCCGTTCGGGGCATCGGGCGATGGACGGCAGAGATGTTCCTGATCTTCAACCAGCTGCGTCCGGATATCTTTCCGCTGGATGATATCGGCTTGCAGCGGGCGGTGTTTCAGCATTACTTCGGCGGTGAAAAGCAGCCACGGGCGGTGCTGGCGGCCTTTGGCGAACGCTGGCGGCCATGGCGTTCGGTGGCGACCTGGTATCTCTGGCGCAGTCTCGATCCGGTGCCGGTTGCGTACTGACCGGGCCGGGTTATTGCCTTTCAGGTAAAATGCGCACCAACCAACGCTACCGAGCAGTCCATGAAAACCAGTTTCCTCGACTTCGAACAGTCCATTGCCGACCTCGAAGCAAAGATCGAAGAGCTCCGCTTCGTGCAGGGCGACCCAGCTGTCGATATTTCCGAAGAGATCACCCTTCTCGAGACCAAGAGTGCGCAGCTGACAAAGGAAATCTACGCCAAGCTGACGCCCTGGCAGATTTCGCAGGTCGCACGCCACCCGCAGCGTCCGTATACGCTGGACTACATCCAGCACATCTTTACCGATTTTGAAGAGCTGCACGGCGACCGTGCCTTTGCGGACGATCACGCCATTGTCGGCGGCCTGGCCCGTTTCAATGGTCAGCCGGTGGTAATCATCGGCCACCAGAAGGGTCGGGATACCAAGGAAAAAATCTACCGCAATTTCGGCATGCCGCGTCCGGAAGGCTATCGCAAGGCCTTGCGCCTGATGAAGCTGGCTGAAAAATTCGGCCTGCCCGTGATGACCTTCGTCGATACGCCGGGCGCCTATCCCGGTATCGATGCCGAAGAGCGCGGCCAATCGGAAGCCATCGGTCGTAACCTCTACGTCATGGCCGAGCTGAAGGTGCCGGTGATCGTCACCATCATTGGCGAGGGCGGTTCCGGTGGTGCGCTGGCGATTGCCGTCGGCGACGTGCTGCAGATGCTGCAATACTCGACCTACTCGGTGATCTCCCCTGAGGGCTGCGCTTCCATTCTCTGGAAGAGCGCCGAGCGTGCGGCAGATGCGGCGGAGACCATGGGTATTACCGCCCAGCGTCTGAAGACGCTGGGGCTGGTGGACAAGGTGGTCAGTGAGCCCTTGGGCGGCGCCCACCGCGACCACGTTGCAATGGCTCAGAATCTCAAGAAGGCCCTGCAGGATGCCCTGAAGCAGGTGTCCGGGCTGTCGCCCAGCGAACTGCTGGAACAGCGCTACGAGCGGCTGATGAGCTATGGCCGCTTCAAGGAACAAGCCGTTTCCTGACCTGCCGGCGCGGGTGGGCGAATTTCTCGCCGCCCGCCTGCCAGGGGCGGTGACCCGTCTGTGTGTCGGGCTTTCCGGCGGTTGTGATTCCGTCGTCTTGCTGCATCTGCTCGCCAACAGTCGCTGGTCAGGGCAACTTTCCGCGATGCACGTGCATCACGGCCTCTCGCCCAATGCCGACCGCTGGTCCGACTTCTGTGGCGACATCTGCGGTGAACTCGGAATTCCGCTCAAAATTGCCCATGTCGCGGTTCCGGAGAACAGCCCGGAGGGCCTTGAGGCGGCCGCACGGGCGCAACGCCACGCCGCGCTGTCCGGATGCGGTGCCGATGTGCTCTTGCTTGCACACCATCGCGGCGATCAGGCGGAGACCGTACTTTTCAATCTCCTGCGCGGAGCCGGCGTGACCGGTGCGGCCGGTATTCCGGTGGCACGCTCTGTGGCCGGCGTAACAACCCTGCGGCCGCTGCTCGATGTCTCGCGGGCGTCGATCGAGACCTATGCCGTTGCACAGGGGCTGAACTGGATCGAGGACGAAAGCAATGCCGACCAGCGCTTCAGCCGGAATTTCCTGCGCCATTCGGTCGTGCCCGGCCTGACGCGGCGTTTCCCTGCTGCCGAGGCGATGCTGGCGCAGTCAGCCGGGCACTTTGCCGAGGCAGATGCCTTGCTCGGCGATCTGGCATCGCTCGATTGGCTTACCGTGGCCGCGGATGGCGAAAATGCTGCCATGGCCGCCTTGCGCACCCTCTCACCGCTTCGCCTCAAGAATCTCCTGCGCTGGCGTTTGCGCGTTCTTGGCTGGCGTACGCCGTCGGCCAGTCGCCTGGACGAGTTTGCCCGCCAACTGCTGTCTGCCGGGCCGGACCGACATCCGTCGCTGGACCTGCCGGACGGCTGCATGGGCGTCTCCGGTCGTCATCTCCGCTGGTTGCCCGTGGCGTAACAATCTGTTACCCGTCGCCTATCGCCGCAGGCAGGGCATCAGTTACAATCACAAGATTATTTTCTTCGATTCAAGGCCATGATTACTGGATCCATTGTTGCCATCGTCACGCCCATGCATGAGGACGGCAGTCTCGACCTGAACTCCCTGCGCAATCTGGTGGATTTCCACGTGCGCGAGGGCACCGACGCCATCGTGATTGTCGGCACCACCGGCGAATCGCCGACGGTCAATGTCGAGGAGCATTGCGAACTGATCAAAGTGACCGTCGACCATGCTGCCGGCCGCATCCCGGTCATTGCCGGTACGGGCGCCAACTCGACGGCTGAAGCCATCGAGCTCACCGAGTTTGCCAAAAAGGCCGGGGCCAACATGGCCCTGTCGGTCGTTCCGTATTACAACAAGCCGACGCAGGAAGGCCTCTATCGCCACTTCAAGGCCATCGCCGAAGCCGTCGAACTGCCCGTGCTGCTGTACAACGTACCCGGTCGTACGGTGGCCGACATGTCCAACGACACCATCCTGCGCCTGGCGCAGGTACCCGGCATCGTCGGCGTCAAGGACGCGACCGGCAACTTTGATCGCGCCTGTGACCTGATCGCCCGTGCGCCGAAGGATTTTGCCCTGTACAGCGGCGACGACATGACCTGTGTCTCGACCATCATGATGGGCTTTCACGGCAACATTTCGGTGACCGCCAACGTTGCGCCCCGCCTGATGCACGAAATGTGTGTTGCTGCGGCGGCCGGCAATGTCGCCAAGGCCCGTGAAATCCACTTCAGGTTACTCGGTCTGCATCGCGATCTGTTCTGCGAAGCCAACCCGATTCCGGTCAAGTGGGCAGTGCATCAGCTGGGCCTGATGCCCAATGGCATCCGTCTGCCGCTGACGCCGCTGTCCGATGGCAATCAGGCACGCGTACTGGCCGCCTTGCGCCAGGCCGGTCTGGTCGGCTGAGGGAGTTGTTCAAGATGAATCGTCGGATTTCCGGCCTCACCCTTTCGCTGCTGGCGGTTTCACTGGCCGGCTGCAGCTTGCTTCCCGATTCGCGAAAGATCGAATACAAATCCGCCGGCAAGGTGCCGACACTGGAAGTGCCGCCTGACCTGTCCCAGGTCGCCCGCGATGAGCGTTTCCTGGTGCCCGATGCCGCCGGCAAAGGTAGCGCAACCTTCTCCGCTTACGCTGCTGACCGTGCGCCGGCCGCGCAGGCGTTGAACTCGGCGGTGCTGCCCCAGGTGGACAAGGTTCGTGTTGAGCGTTCCGGCACCCAGCGTTGGCTGGTTGTGGCTGCGCCCGCTGACAAGCTCTGGGATTCGGTCAAGGATTTCTGGCAGGAAACTGGCTTCATCATCAATGTCGAGCGTCCCGAAGCGGGCCTGATGGAAACCGACTGGGCCGAGAATCGGGCGAAAATTCCCGATGAGATCATTCGCAACACCATAGGCAAGTTTCTCGATTCGATGTATTCGACCGGTGAGCGTGACAAGTTCCGCACCCGATTCGAGGCTGGCAGTGAGCCGGGAACCACTGACATTTTCGTCAGCCATCGAGGTATGGAAGAGGTGTATACCTCGTCGGCCAAGGAGGACACCCGTTGGCAGCCACGCCCGCCGGATCCTGAGCTGGAAGCCGAGATGCTGCGGCGTTTGATGGTGCGCCTCGGCTCGGATGACAAGCGTGCCGAAGCGGCCTTGGCGACGGCCAAAGTCGAGCCGCGCGCGAAGCTGGCGAAAGCGGTCGATGGTACCGGTACGGTCGAGGTCATGGAGCGTTTCGATCGTGCCTGGCGTCGCGTCGGTTTGGCGCTTGATCGTGTCGGCTTTACGGTTGAAGATCGCGATCGCTCCCGCGGGCTCTACTTTGTGCGCTATGTCGATCCGGAAATCGACAACAAGTCCAAGAAGGATGACGGAATCTTGTCGAAACTCGCATTCTGGAAGAGTACGCCGCCGGTCAGCTCCAAGGTGCAGTATCGTATCCACGTTGCCGATGGCGGCACGCAAAGTACCATTCAAGTGCTGACGCCAGAGGGTGGGGCCGATAAATCGGAGACTGCCAAGAAGATTCTGGCTTTGCTGCAACAGCAATTGCAGTAAGCAGGCAGTCTACAAACGAAAAGCCCGGTGGTGCAGTGTGTGCCACCGGGCTTTTTCGTTAACGAAGTTGCAATTTCCGGGGGGCGATTGTTGCCTCATCCACGGTCAACCCGGAAAATCGGCAAAAATGGGCATGCCGGAATTGAAGTGGAAATTGCAGGCAATAAAAAACGGGGCCGAGGCCCCGTTTTTCGGTAAGCGAAGAAGATTACTTCTTGGCTTCCATACCGGCCATACCGGACATGCCAGCCATACCGGACATGCCGGACATGCCAGCTTGCTCGGCCGGCTTGGCAGCTTCCATACCCTGCATGCCGGACATGCCAGCCATACCGGACATGCCGGACATGCCGGACATACCAGCTTGTTCAGCCGGCTTGGCAGCTTCCATACCCTGCATGCCGGACATGCCAGCCATGCCGGACATGCCAGCCTGAGCGGCAGGCGCGGCAGCCGGAGCCGGAGCGGCAGCAGCCGGCTCTTCCTTCTTGCCGCAAGCGGACAGGGAGAGAGCAGCAACCAGGGAAGCGATCAGCAGTGACTTGTTCATGGGATTTCCTTATCGATAAGACGCATTGAGAGGCAAATTTTCGAAGATCAGGAGCGACCTAATCAGACCATCATTATAGCAATAAATTTGCCGACGACGTGACTTGTGCTGCTTCGCAACATGGTGTGTGGATAGACTGGTTCTGTAATTTTCACCACAGCTTCCAAGGGGCTAGAGCCCGAGTGTGACGGTACTCACCGGTTCGCCTCCTTCGTCCCAGATTGACGCGAAGCGATGGACGTACGGCACGATTGCCTCAGGGTCGTCGAGCAGCAGTTTGCTTCTGGGGTGCGCTTGCTCGAAGCGGATCAGGCCATGGCGACGGTCAACCAGAATCATGCTATCTCGGAGATGGGCGAGTGTCTCGGGTGTTTGTTGTGCCGCAGCAAGGTGGCTCCAGGTGCCAAGCAATCCGATCAGGCGTGGGTGATGGTTGCGCAGGCGCACGGCGTTGCGTAGCGCAATCCGCAGTGCGTTGGGGGTGCCGTGGTTCAGGATTCGTTGCAGATGCGCTAGGCGGAGACCGTCGAGGGACAGCTGGCCCAGGTCGTCGTCGTAGATGAGAATCTGATGCGTTGCGAGCGCCAGCAGGCGATCCAGTGCGATTTGATAGTCGGACCAGGCAGTGATCAGTTCGCGAGTCATGGCGCTTAGTGTAACCCGTTGTTAAAATTCGCGCT
>ERZ1645187.1410-NODE-1410-length-22119-cov-25.593591_pt1 | contig 22119 bp, 22 predicted proteins | sample MGYA00575352_ERZ1645187 | MGnify/ENA primary metagenome ERZ1645187 (study PRJEB40837, sample SAMN11349314) | freshwater sediment metagenome | isolation source: river sediment | host: Sediment | place: India: Wazaribad , New Delhi | collected 2017-02-21 ... | reverse complement strand
GCACCGGCGAATCGAGCGACGCCTACCACATGTCCTCGCCGCACCCGGAAGGCCTCGGGGCCAAACTGGCGATGGAAGCCGCGCTGCGCTCGGCCGGGCTGACCACCACCGACATCGACTACATCAACCTGCACGGCACCTCGACGCCGGCCAACGACGCCGCCGAAGGCAAGGCCGTCAGCGCGCTCTTTGGCGACCAAGTGCCCTGCAGCTCGACCAAGGGCGCCACCGGCCACACGCTGGGTGCCGCCGGCGCCGTCGAGGCGGTGATCTGCGCGCTGGCCCTCACCGACGGCTTCCTGCCCGGCAGCCCCGGCTCGCAGACACTCGATCCGGCCATCCCCATCGACTACCTGCTGCAGGGCCGCGCCGGTCGCGTGCGGCACGCGCTGACCAATTCCTTCGGTTTCGGCGGCAGCAATTGCAGCCTGATCCTGGGAGTCGCCGCATGAACACCCCCCTGACTGCCTGGATCGACGGTATCGGTTTCCTCGCCCCCGGCCTGCCGGACTGGCCTGCGGCCGCTGCCGTTTTACGCGGCGAATCCGGGTTCACCGCAGCCGCCTCGGTGTTGCCCGCCCCGGCCATCCTGCCGCCGGCCGAACGCCGCCGCGCCAGCCGCGTCGTCAAGCTGACACTGGCCGTCGGCCAGGAGGCCGCCGCCCACGCCGGCGCCGATGTCGCGCAACTGGCGACCGTCTTTTCCGCCTCCGGCGCCGACGGCCACAACTGCCATGCGCTGTGCGAGCAACTGGCCGGCGACGACCGCCAGATTTCGCCGACCCGCTTCCACAATTCCGTACACAACGCCGCCGCCGGCTACTGGGGCATCGCCACCGGCGCCATGGCGCCCTGCCAAGTGCTCTGCGCTTTCGACGCCAGTTTCGGCGCCGGCCTGCTCGACGCGCTGGCACAGGTCGTCGTTGATCAGCAGCCGACATTGCTGATCGCCTACGACAGCGAATACCCGGAACCGCTGTTCGCCAAGCGCCCGGTGCCGGATGTCGCCGGCGTCGGTCTCGTCCTGTCGCCGACGCGCAGCGAACGCTCGCTGGCCGCGATCACCGTGACCCCCGATACCGCCGCTGCCGCCACGCTGGCAGACCCGGCACTGGAAGACCTGCGCACCACCATTCCGGCGATGCGGGCGCTGCCGATGCTGAAGATGCTCGCCAATGGCGAGTGGGGATCGGTGGTCGTCGATTACCTGCCGCCGATGCAGTTGCGCATCGACCTCATCCCGGCATGAACGCCACGGGCGACCTGCCGTTGCTCGACCGCGCCGCCATCGCCGCCCGCATTCCGCACCAGGGCAGCATGTGCCTGCTTGAGGCGGTAGCGGCCTGGGACGACAGCCGGATCGAATGTCGGGCCACCAGCCACACCGACCCGGCCAATCCGCTGCGTGCCGAAGGCCGCCTCGGCGCTGCCAACGGCATCGAATACGCGGCGCAGGCGATGGCCATCCACGGGGCGCTGCTCGCCGGCACGGACGGAGCACCGCGCCAGGGTTATCTGGCCAGCGTCCGCGGCGTAACGCTGCATGTCGACCGTCTCGACACGCTGCCGGAGGCGCTGACGGTACGCGCCGAACGCCTCTCCGGCGACGCCAACAACATCCTCTACCAGTTTTCGCTGAGCCACGGCGCCGACTGCCTGCTCGAAGGCCGGGCGGCGGTGATTCTCGATGCGGCAGCCCCCCAGGGGGATTTCCATCGAGCTGCGGTGAACCCGGAAAACAGCCCAAAATGACCTATTCCCTCTGGAGCACGGCATGAAGCGCGCCCTTGTCACCGGTGGCAGCGGCGGCATCGGTGCCGCCATCTGCCGCCGCCTCGCTGCGGATGGCCTCCACGTCATCGTCCACGCCAATCGCGGCCTCGACAAGGCACAGGCGCTGGTGGCGGAAATCGCCGCGGCGGGTGGCAGTGCCGAAGCCGTCGCCTTCGACGTCACCGACCGCAGTGCCACCGCTGCCGCGTTGGAAGCGATCACTGAAGCCGGCACCGTGCAGATCCTGGTCAACAACGCCGGCATCCACGACGACGCCGTTTTCCCCGGCATGTCGGGCGAACAATGGGATCGCGTGCTCGACGTATCCCTCAACGGCTTCTACAACGTCACCCAGCCGCTGACGATGCCGATGATCCGCAAGCGCTGGGGCCGCATCATCACCGTGTCGTCGGTCGCCGGCATCACCGGCAACCGCGGCCAGGTCAATTACTCGGCCGCCAAGGGCGCGCTGCACGCCGCCAGCAAGTCGCTGGCCCTCGAACTCGCCAGCCGCGGTATCACGGTCAATGCCATCGCCCCCGGCATCATCGCCACCGACATGATCGAAGGCAGTTTCGACGCCGATACGATCAAGAAGCTGGTGCCGATGCAACGCGCCGGCAAACCGGAAGAAGTCGCGAGCCTCGTCGCCTTCCTCGCCTCGGAACAGTCAGCCTATATTTCCGGGCAGGTAATTTCGATCAACGGGGCGATGGTTTAGCGTCACCCAGTCTGACGCTGACAAAGCATCGGGCGCCTGATAAATTGATCACAACAACGCCACCCGAGGCCCGCATGAACACCCCCAACACCCTCACCCTGCACGCCGCCGCGAAATCGCTCGCGATCAGCCCGGCCGAAGTCCACGACATCGAAGTTGTTCTCGCACATGCCATCGAGCATGGCGAGCTGCACGCCAACGTCAAGCGCTGGGCAACCGAACAGTGGGAAGGCAAACAGTTGCCGGGGAATATCAACCGGCTGGAAACCTGGATCGAGCGCGAGGAATTGATGCGCTGGCGCCAAAATGCAACGGGCAACCCGGCACGCTGAGCGTGGCAGCTGACAGCGGGAAAAAGCGTTGCTATAATCTCGCCCCTCTCTTGCGTCCTTAGCTCAGTTGGTAGAGCGCTAGCCTTACAAGCTGGATGTCGGCGGTTCGACCCCGTCAGGACGCACCAAGGCTCTGGTGGTGAAATTGGTAGACACGCTATCTTGAGGGGGTAGTGCCGTAAGGTGTGCGAGTTCGAGTCTCGCCCAGAGCACCAAATTCTAAAGGCTGGACGACGCAGGTCGTGCCAGCCTTTTTCTTTTTTTGCTCACCTTTGTTTTGGACGCTTCGTCATCGATCAGCAGCATGCGCACTTGCAGCGGATGGCAAACAAGCTGCAGGTTCTTGTCGAGCAAAACGCCAGCACCGAGGATATTCATCGACAGTTCGTCGCCTTTTCATTGCAGCTGGGGCTGTCAGCCGAGATTATTTCCGCCCATGCCGACGATCACCGGCGAAGTTAGCGTCCGCGCTTAGCGGGTTTGCCGGATCTCGTAGCGCTCCATGCTGTCACCCTGCAGGCGGTAACCGAAAACGCCGAAGCCGCTTTCGCCGCGGGCAGTCTTCAGCGTTCCGTTGATCCAGAACGTATCCATGGTCTGAACGTTGGCCACGGGCTTGTTGAGGATGACATGCACCGTCTGGTTGGCGGGTGGCGGCGGGGAGTGGATGCAGGCGCCGAAGGAGGGCACCAGCAGCAGTTCCGAGACCAGATCCCCCTTGCGTTCGAGCGGCACGATAAAACCGGCGAGGCGGATGCGCTTGTTCTCCAGCGTGCTGACCACCGGCGCCGCATCCCAGGCGGCACGCAGTTTGTCGAGCGCCTCTTGCGCCTTGGGGTCGCCGTCGCGCAGGCGAGCAATGTTGATGCCTTTGAGGGCGGCCATGGCGTCCCAGTCCTTGGGGATCAGGTCGTCCCAGGTGATTTCCTGATAAGCGCTTCGGGCCGGCGAGGCTGACGGCTTGAGTCGATCACCGATGCGGTAGTCCTGGCTGCTTGCGGGCAGCGAAGAGAGCGACAGGAGCAGGAAGAAGAACGGGGCAAACAGGGGCATGGCTTTTCCTCAGAGTCGCGGGGTCAGGCCGTCGGCCAGGGCGAGACGGCTGGCCCGCCAGGCCGGCAAAACGCCGGCAAGCAGGCAGGTCGCGATGATGGCGGCAAGCAGAAGCCACTCATCGCTACCGGGCAGCAGTGACTGCAGCACGATACCCCAGTTTTCCGCCAGCCAAGGGCCGGCGAGCGTACTGACGACGGTCAGAAGGAGCAGCCCGCCGAGCGCGCCAAGTACACCGAGCAGCAGGCTTTCAAGTACCAGCAAGGTCGCGATATGGGGCAAGCCGGCACCAAGGGCGCGCAGGATGGCCAGTTCGCGCCGGCGCTCACCCAGCCCGGCGAGCATCACCGCCAGCAGGCCGGCGAGGCCGAGGCTGAGAATCAGCCAGGACAGCCCACGTAGCAGCTTTTCGCCGAAGGCAAGGCTTTGCCAGAGCTGGTCGAGGACGACGCCGGGGAGCACGGCCTGCAGTGGCTCGTCCTTGAAACCGGCGATCTGGCGCTGAATACCAAACACGGTGGTGCGCTGGTGAAGGCCAACAAGGAAGGCGGTGATGTCGCGCGGCGTCAGGTCGTATTCGATGGCTTGATCGGCGGCGACCGCCAGACCAGGCAGCGGCAGGCCGCCCTGCCAGTCGAGATGGATCGCCTCAATGGCGGCGAGACTGACATGGACCGTGCGATCGACCGGTGTGCCGGTCGGCGACAGGATGCCGACGACGGAGAAGGGCTTGTCGGCATGGTCCTGGCCGGTCAGTGCGCCGCTGCCGTGGCTGAGGATGATTTGCTCACCGTTGCGATAACCCAGTTTCCGCGCCACGTCGGCACCGAGCACGGCCTCGAAGACGCCTTCGCGGCCATCGGCGAAGGGGCGGCCGACGCTGAAGGCCAGCGGCGTCTTGAAGCCGTAGCGGAAGTGGCGGAAGTAGTCAGCGCTCGTACCGAGCACCGGGTAGCCGCGGTGCGAGTCGCCCAGCGAGAGTGGAATCGTCCAGGCGATGGCCGGGTTGTCGGCGATCTTCCGGTAACTGGCCCAGCGGATGTTGTTACTCGCCTCGCCAAGACGGAAGACGGAATAAAGCACCAGCTGCAGCGGGCTGCTGCGGGCGCCGACGATGAGGTCGGCGCCGGACACCGACTGCGCGAAGCTGGCGCGGGTATCGTGGCGCAGCCGCTCGACAGCGAGCAGCAGGGTGCTGGCGAGGATGATGGCGATCAGCGTCAGGCCCAGCGTCGCCCGCCGATTCCACGCACTCGCGGCCGCTAGCGGCAACAGGAAGCGCCAGCGCCTCATGCGGACAACTCCAGTACGGCATCGAAATGCGCGGCAAGCCGCAGATCGTGGCTGACGAAGATCAGCGCACTGCCGTTGGCGCGCGCCTCGGCCAGCAGCAGGTCGACAAAGGCCGCCTGGCGTGGTGCATCGAGGGCCGAGGTCGGCTCGTCGGCGATGAGGATTTCCGGCTTGCCGATCAGCGCACGGGCGGCGGCGACGCGCTGCTGCTGGCCGACCGAGAGTGCGTGCGCCGGCCGCGCGTGCAGATCCGGTGCGATATCGAGGTGCGCCAGCAGCGTGGTCGCTGCCGCCCGCGCATCCGCCGCCTGCGCCGCCCGCCGCGCCGAGAAACGGCAGGGAAGCACGACGTTGTCGAGGACCGACAGGTAGGGAATGAGGTTGAACTGCTGGAAGATGAAGCCGATGTGGTCGGCGCGGAAGGCGTCGCGGCGGGCGGCGGGCAGGGCCGAAAAGGCCTGGCCCAGCAGTTCGATGCAGCCCGAATGCGGCGTCAGCACGCCACCGACGAGATTGAGCAGGGTGCTCTTGCCGCTGCCGCTCGGGCCATGCAAAAACAGGCTGTTTTCCGGGTTCACCGCAAGCGACGGCAGTTTCAGGGAAAAGCCGTCACACCCCCGCGTCGCCGGCCAGCGGAATTCGAGATCCCGGATGGCAATGGCGGGGACGCTTGCGTTCATCGCTTGGCTACCAGGCAAAACGGGCTTGGGGCGGCGTCAGGCGGCCCGATTTCTGGCCGACGGGACCGACGAAATCGACGGTGATCCGCTTCAGGCGAGGAAACTCGGCAAACAGGCGGGTGTCGATGGCGCGCAATGCAGCCGGTTTGACGCAATGCCAACGGTAGTCGGCATCGAGATCGAGGTGGCCGGCAGCGGCCGTGTCGGCAAACACCGGTGACGCGATTCTGGCCGGCTGCGCCGTGCAGCCGGCTTCCGCCGGCAGGGAGAAGAGGCGCACGGCATCTTCGAGCGTCATCTTCATCGTCTGTAGCGCCTGTTTTTCGGCAACGGTTCTCGGCGCCCGCTCAAAGCCGAGCAGGCCGTCGAGCGGCGACGCGAGGCGGATGGCGAGGTCGCTGCCCTCAACGATGATTTCGAGCCTGGCCTCGCCGTGAACGTGGGCCGGCCCGGCAATAGCTGCCTGAGCGAATGCCAGCGCAAATACGCAGACGATGTTGTTTCGGTGAGTGAGTCGCCGTGGGTTCATTAACAACTCCCGAAGGATGGCTACGCACCTGATGACTCGGGTGAATTCGGAGGAAAACATCCTGTTTCTCCCCTTAGCCGCGTTTGACTCAAGAAGTGGTGAGCGTTTCACCGACATCGCGCACCCCGCAGAACATTTCGAAGGCCTTTTCGATCATCGACTGCGGCACGTCGCGGACGATGAAGACGAGGCGGCTCTTCTGGTCGTTGTAGGGGGCTTGGGCCGGCCAGTCGTCGATGCGGGCATAGGGGTACATGACGTGCTGGACGCACTGGATGACCCGCGGCTTGTGGTCGCCGACGACATTGAGCAGGCCCTTGATGCGCAGAATGCGGTCGCCCATGGTTTCGAGCAGCGTCGAGACCGCATCGGCGAACATCACCCATTGCAGGGGCTGGTCGAAGGTGAGGGCGAAGCTGTAGACGTGGGCGTCGTGACGGTCGACATCGTGGTGGTGATGGTGGCCGTGGGCCTTGCGGTGCTCTTCGCGCACTTTTTCCCCGGCCAGCCAGGCGGCAACGTCCGGGGCCTTGCTGGCGGGGTCGTAGAGGCCGCAGTGGGTGAGCGAGGCAACGGCGACTTCGCCGCGTTGCACGCGAATCTGCATCGCTGCCGGATTGAGGCGGGTAAGGGTGCGGCTGACTTCTTCCAGTTGTGCGGCGTCGGCGAGGTCGCACTTGCTGAGCAGCAGGCGGTCAGCCATGGCCACCTGCTTGACCGGTTCCGGGTGGCTCCCGAGCTGCATCAGAATGTGGGTACTGTCGACCACCGTCACCACGCCGTCCGTCCGGAAGCGCTCGGCGATGAAAAAATCTTCCATCAGCGTGTAGATCACCGGTGCCGGGTCGGCCAGGCCGGTGGTTTCGATGATCACCCGCTGGATGGGGACGATTTCGCGGCGCAGGCTGCGCATGAAGAGCTCACTCAGACTGCGCGTCAGGTCGCCGCGCACCGTGCAGCAGATGCAGCCGGAATCGAGCAGCATCAGGTCTTCGTCGATCTTGGTCACCAGATGGTGATCGACGGCGACGCTGCCGAATTCGTTGATCAGCACCGCCGTGTTGGCCATCTCCGGCTGGGTGAGCAGGTGGTTGAGCAGCGTCGTCTTGCCGGCACCGAGGAAGCCGGTGAGCAGGGTGACAGGAATGCGGCGGTCGGCTGGGGTAGCGGTCACGGCGGTCTCGATAATAGGGTTCGTTGTGAATAAGTCAGTTGGGCTGGCGGGAGAGCGCCCCATTTTCACCGGTTTTCCGGGTTCACCGCACCCCGAAGGAAGTCCCCTTGGGGGTGCAGACAGGAGCGATGTGTCTTTCGGCTGCGTTTCTTGCTCATTGCTGCGCGCCGCGCAAAAGGTTTCGGGCAATGGTGTAGCAATGCAGGCTGGTGGGAACGAAGTCGATTTCCAGCGGGCCATCTTTTCCGCTTCCGGCCATGGTCAGCGTGGTGACCAGTGGCTTTCTGGCCAGGGGGTAACGCTCGGCCAGGGTGCGAATGCCGCGCAACTCACTCCAGTCACTGTATGGGCGGTCGCTCCACTTGATTTCGACCATGAATCGTGGGGTCTGGGTGCGGGCATCAATCGACACCAGATCCACCTCCAGATCGCTGCGCCCCTGCTTCCAGCGGGCGTAGTGCAGGGACTCGATGGTGCCGGTACTGTGCAGCCACTGACTCCACACCGCGGTTTCCGCCAGGGCACCAATCGCCGGGTCGTGGGCATCAATATAGCCAAACAATGCTGCCCGAATCGAGGGGTTGGTCAGGTAAACCTTGAATGTACGAGTGCGCTGCAGGCGTCGGGCGTTGTCATCAAGGCGGTGAACCCGGCGAATCAGGAAGGCCGCCTCCAGATATTCCAGATAGTCCTGCAGCTTCAGCTTGCCGATGCCGGAATGCTTGGACAAGGCTTCAAGACTGACCTCGTCGCCGGTGTTGTAGGCCAGAACGTTGAAAAAGCGGTTCAGTTCCTGCGTATCGGCAATCCCATACAAACTCGGCAAATCCTTCAGCAGCACTTTCTCGACGATGTCCTGGCGCAGGAAGCGAGCCGGGTTTTCGCGGACAACGGAATTCATCACCGCCTCCGGAAAACCGCCGTAATTCAGGTAGTCGACAAAAGCCGCGTTGAGGCGCTCGATCACCGGCGTGAAGTAAGCGGGAAGCACGCTTTCCGGCTTCACTTCCTCACTGATCAGGGCATTCGTCAGGCCGGCGAAATCGAGATATTCGGCAAAGGTCAAAGGTGGCAGGACAAAATCGCTGAAGCGACCGGCACCGGATTCCCGGCTTTTCATCCTTAGGGCGGCAGCAGCCGAACCGCTCGCCACAAAGCGGATGTGACGGAAACTATCGACCAGCGACTTGAGGTGAACCTCCCAATCCTTTACGTACTGGATTTCATCAAAAAACACCCAAAGCTGTCGATCAACGGGGTGACGATGCAACTCGGTGAAGATGCGCACCATGCTTTCCAGAGAGCGCCCGGAGTACAGCGGCGTATCAAGCGAAAGTTGCAGGATGTGGGTTCCGGGAACCCCCTGATCGAGTAAAGACTGAATGGTTTGCGACAGCATGACCGTCTTGCCGACCCGACGCGGCCCGATCAGAACGATGGCGCGGTGAACACCCAGTTCGCCAACCAGATTGCGGAAGGGCTGAAAGTAGGCACGGCGTGGCCAGTTGCGGCGCTCAGGGTCGATACCGTTACCGGCAACCCACCACGGGTTCTCAAAGGCGAGTCGCTTTTGAACTTCCGGCAGCGGGATTTCGAAGGCTTTCATGACTAAACAAATGCCTATTTCGTCAAATTAGGCTAATTATTTAGCGTCTATTTTGACATGTCAACTATTTGTCTTTTAAATCAATGAAATGGGATGTGAAATTAGGTGACGGAAGACGCCTTTGCCGCGCCGGACAGAGCACAGCGCCGCTTGAAACTGCCTGCGGTGGAATCAGGACTTCCCGAACAAGACACCAAGATCCTCAAGCGTCGCCGGGCGCACCGTGCGGGCAATTTCCTGCCCGTCGCGCAGCAGGATCAGCGTCGGCCACAACTTGACGCGGAAGCTGCGGCCGAGAGGACGGCCGGGGCCGTCTTCGATCTTGCGGTGGTCGAGGCCGGGGTGGTCGGCGAGCGCTTCGCGGATCGCCGGCTGGGCGGCCTGGCAATGGCCACACCAGTTGGCGCCGAATTCGAGCAGCAGCAGGCCGGGCGTGGCGTCGACTTCGCTGCGCTCGGGGGCTTCGGGGCGATAGGTGGGCTGATAGGGCATGGCGGGTTCCGGGTCAGGCGGATCGGGAGATCAGCGACTTCAGTCTGGCCAGGCGCGGGGCGACGACGGGCACGGTGAGCATGGTGCTGGCGACGGCCATCAGCAGCAGGGCGGTGAAGGTTTCGCTGGTGATGACCTGTTTGTCGAGCAGGATGTTGGCAAAGATGATCATGATCAGCGCCTTGGTCTGCAGCAGCCAGCCGATGATGCCGGCTTCACCCGGCGCCCAGTTGAGGATGCGGCCGGCGAGGCGGACGCCGAGCAGCTTGCCGCTGATCGAGGCAGCAAGGAGTAGCGCGGCAGCGACAAAGACGGCGGCACCGCCGACATTCCAGTTGGTGCGCAGGCCGGTGGACAGGAAGAAGACGGGCATGATCACCAGCAGGACGTGGTGGCGCAGCTGGTCCATTTTTTCCTGATCGAACCAGTCGGCTTCCATCGTCGCGCCGGCGAGGAAGGCACCGACCATGAAGTGCAGGCCGGCCCAGTCGGCGGCGAAGGCGACGGCGGCCAGCCAGATCAGCGCCACATACCAGCGGTCGCGTTCCTGCAGGCGGACCATCAGGTGGTGGAAGGCCCAGGCGGCGAGGGCGAAGCCGGCGAGGAAGGTGCCCTGGCGACCGATGCGCTCCCAGTCCATCAGGATCAGCGCCAGCACGCCCCAGATGGCGATGTCGTCGACGCTGGCGTAGCGCAGGATGCGCTGGCCGATGGGCTGGCGCAAGATGGCCAGCTTTTCCATGAGCAGGATGAGGATGGGCAGCGCAGTGACCGCACAGGCCATGCCGACGCCGACGATGAATTGCCAGGTTTGCGCCTTGGGGCCGATCCAGCCATCAAAACCGAGCATGGCCACGGCGGCGATGCTGCCAAAGAGCAGCGGCACGCCGAGGGCGAGGCCGGCGGTGATGCCGCTTTCACGCCGATGTGCCCAGGCTTTCTTCAGGTCGAGTTCGACACCGGCGATGCAGACGAAGAGCATCACCGCCCACCAGGCAATGCCGTTCAGCGACTGGATGACCGCCGGGTTGAAGACGAACTGGTAATACTCGGGGAAGACTTTGCCGAGGATGCCGGGACCGAGCAGGATGCCGGTGATGATCTGCACCACCACCAGCGGCGCGTAGTAGTCGGTACGCCCCAGCCGCCAGATGAGGTAGGGCACGGTGAAGATGATCGTCATCGCGATCAGGAAGATCTCGGTGGTGTTCATCGTGGTCGATACTCGATTTTTAACGGTTTTCCGGGTTCACCGCAGCAAATGAAACAAGTGGATCCCCGCCTTCGCGGGGATGACGATTTAATCAGCATCATCTCCAGGCTTGCGTCCGAGATACTCGCGGAAGATGCCGAAGGTGACGGGGCAGCGGACATCGCTGAAGCCGGCCTTGCGCAGGGCGGTCATGATCGGCTCCGGCTCCAGCGCGGCGTCGATGGTGTCGCCGTAGTATTCCCACAGGCGGCCGACATCGGCGCGGCTGCCGGCGATCCGCGAAAGCACCGGTACCACCCCACGGATATAGCCGGAGAGGAGCACCCGGCCAAGACGGCTGGCCGGTCGGCTGATTTCCATCAGGCAGACCTGCCCGCCCGGCCGCAGCACGCGGAAGTATTCGGCAAACGCCCGGTCGAGGTCGCCGACGTGGCGCAGCGCGTAGCCCATGGAGATGAAATCGACGCTCGCATCGGGCAGCGGGATTTCCTCGGCGTAGGCTTCGATGGTTTCCACCGGCAGCTTTTTCTTCAGTTCGGCGAGCATGCCCGGCGAGGGGTCGAGGGCGATGACACGCCCCTGCGGCCCGACCAGCTCATGCGCGGCAAGCGTCACCAGTCCGGTCCCGGCAGCGACGTCGAGGATGTGCATACCGGGGCCCAAACCGTTGCGGCGCAGTACCTCGCGGCGATACCACGGGCCGGTGCCGAGCCCGGTCCAACGCTCAGCCTCATCGTAGCCGGCAGCCGCTTCGTCGAACATTTCGCGGGTGACGCGGCGACGCTCGACCTCGTCGGAAAAGTAGGCGTCGAGCCGTGGATCGGCCTTGAGAGCAGCTTGGCGGGCTTCGGGTGTCGGCATGGTCAGGCGAAGAGACGACGAACGATCAGCAGCGGCAGCCGGAGCACGAAGCCGAGGAAGAGTCGGGTATGCATCCAGGTCAGCAGGGTGTTGTCGCGCAGGTAGTTGAAATGGGAAACGCCGCCCTCGTCCGCGCTCAGGTAGCGCACCGGGGCATCGCGGTTGATCGGCCAGACGCCCGCCCAGCAGAGACGGACGACGGCCTCGGGGTCAAAATCGAATCGGCGCATGAAGCGGTTGCCGCGCATGATCTTGATCAGCGGCGCGATGGGGTAGACGCGAAAACCGTAGAGCGAATCGCCGATGCCCATCCACAGGGTTTCGAGATTGGCCCAGCCGTTGGAAACCTTGCGGCCATTGACGCGCAAGGCCGGGGCTTCCGGTCCGAACACCGGCTTGCCGAGAATCATCGCTGCCGGCGCGGCCTGCGAATCGGCCATGAACTCGGGAATCAGCGCCGCCGGGTGCTGACCGTCGGAATCCATGGTCAGCGCGTGGGTGAAACCAAGCGCGGCGGCCTGGGTGATGCCTTCGAGCACGGCGGCACCCTTGCCACGGTTTTCCGGCAGGATGATGACGCGCAGCCCATCGTCGGTGTCAGCCATCGCCCGCAACTGCTCGCCGGTGCCGTCAGTGCTGCCATCGACCACCACCCACACCGGGTGCCATTGCGCACGGGCGGCGCGCACCGTCTCCAGCACCTGGGCACCGGGGTTATAGCTGGGAATCAGGACGAGATGCGTCGCCGAGGGGGTTGCGGTCATGGTGAGGCGTCAGCTGCGGTCAACCCGGAATTTTGGCCAAAATCGGCACCGAAAGTTCACCTTTGAAATAGGCTTCGAGCTCGGCAGCGAAGGCATCGGGGGAGACTGTCGGCGGCGGGAAGCGCTTGCCAAGGCGGATGCGGCAGGTCAGGGGCAAGGCCGGCCGGCGAAAGAGCGGCCAGTCCTTGCCAAGGTAAGGGGTCGAAAATTCGATCAGCAGGGTTTGTACGGGAACCCCGGCACGGCGCGCCAACAGGCCAAGACTGGGAACGCAGGGGTCGACCGGCCAGCGGGTCGTGCGCGTGCCTTCCGGGAAGATCAGTACCGGCGCGCCGGCCTGTAGCTCTTCACGGGCACCGAGGATCACCTCCAGCGGCGTGGTGTTGCGGATGTATCGGGCAAGCCGGGCTGCGGCACCGAAGAGGATGTTGTCCATCAGCGAGGCCTTCATGACACAGACGGCCGTCGGCATGCGGGAGAGGATGAGCACCGCATCAAGCAGCGAGGGGTGGTTGGGCGCCAGGATCATCGCCCCCTGACCGTTCAGTTGGTCAAGCTCGGACAGATCGAACCTGCAACCGCAGAAACGCTCCAGGAAATTGGTATAGGTGCGGAAACCGTCCATGATCATGTAACGGCCCCAGCGCTGCCCGCGATCCTTCGAAAGCAGGGGATTGAACAACAACGCAAAGGGCAGCCAGCCAAGGCAGATCACCGCCAGGGCCGACAGGCCGATGATGCCGGTCACGGTTTCGTAAACGGCCCACAGCGGATTGCTCCGCATCAGGGCATTGGCCGGCGTCGGCCCCGAGGAATCAGTCATCAACCCTCACGCGGGTAGACGATTCGCCGAGCACCCAGGCTACCGCGACGCCGGCAGCGACATAGTCTTTCTGGCGAACGAGCGGGCTGTCGGCGAAGGTGGCGCCGCCGAGGTTGTCGTAACGGGCAAAGGCACCGACCCAGAATTTCGGGAAGCGCTTGGAAAACGACGCGAGGTACTGCATGCCGGCGTAGCCAGCCTCGGCCTGGTAGGCGGGCCGGGTGGCCGTGGCGTAACGGGGGTCGACCGAGTAATAGTAATCGTGCTGCCGCTTGTCACCAAAGAGCGGGCCGGCCAGCATGCCGAGGTGCCAGCCGTTGAGGCCGGGCAGGTCGGTGATATCCATGTTCAGCTTGGGGTGGAAGACCCAGCCGATGTCTTTGGGCGATCCTTCAAGGGTAAACGCGGCACGCATCGGCAGCAGCAGCTTGACGAAGCGGGCGCGATCCTCGGCCCGCCACAGCGTGAGGTCGAGCTGCGGACCGATCTCGAAACTGCCTTCGAGGTCAGGCATGCCGTTGCGGATGCGGATGTCCTTGCTGCTCGACGGCGGCGACAACGCTGCCGAAATGGTCAGTTCGACGCGGTCGCTGTCAAACAGGCTGGCGCGCAAACCCCGCCGGTCGGCCTTCAGCACCTTTCCGTGGTAGGTGAAATAGGGAAACGGCAGCAGGAAATTGTTGGTCTGGTCCGATCCCCGGTAGGCAGGAAAGGTCAGCGCCGTGGCGCCGGCGCCGATTTCCCACAGCGGCTTGTCTTCGGCAGCGCTAGCCGGCATGGCCGAGCCGAGGGCGGCGGCGAGGACCGCCACCGTTCCCCGGTAGAACTTCCCTCGGGCTGCGGTGAACCCGGAAAACCGGCCAAAATGGCGCGATGCGGCAACGGAAGCTGTGTTCATGTGCGCTCCTCCAGCGGGTGTGAAGCCATGGCTTCGATTTCAAGCAACAGGTCGGCGCGGCAGATGTCAGCCTCGACATAGGTCACGGTCGCCGGCCCGATCAGTCCCTGCAGGGTATGGCGGATGGCATCAAAGTCCGCCGCATGGCGAACGTAGACCCGGTAAGTCATCGCCGAGACGGAAAACTCTGCTGAGCGTCGCAGGCGGTTGGCCTCGCGAATCACCGCAGCGATGTTCTCCATTGTCTCGCGGCACTGGCGGACCGGATCGGCGGGGTGTACGGTCTGATGGCCGACGATGCTGGCGGTACCGGAAATGAACAGAATTTCCTGGCCAGCCGGATGGACCAGCGCCCCGCGCGAGAAGGTCGGGCTGCGCGGGCCGTAGGTGGCCGGGTAATGGTAGGCGCTGACCTGCCGCGGATTTTCCACCGGCAACGGGGCGGTGGCCCCGGCCAGAAAGGCAATCGACAGGGGGCCGGAACGCAAGCCGATGGCGCAGGCGGCCGGGACGTTGCCAGTCGCGCAGCGTTCGCTGGCAAGAAAGGCATCCTGGCGACCGATGTTGAACTGGCGATAACGCTCAAGACCGCCGGGCTCGCCATCCTCGCGGTTGATATCGGCGAGGTAGTTCCAGATGCGCCAGAGTTTGGGCAAACCCTGACTGTCGATCAGACGGAAAATGCGCCGGTAGGCGGCTTCGCTCGCCAGTTGCAGGCATGTCTTGCCTGGCACACTGGCTTCCGCAGCAAAATCGGCTTCGTTCAACGTGATTACGCCGAAAAGCAGCTCGTCATTGCGCTGCCAGCGAATCCCCTCGCTTTCCCCCCCACGCAGGGGCGGGTCAGCGTACAGGTCTTCGTACGCCAGACTGCCGACATCGCCGAGCACTGCCGCCGCAATGTCCTGAACCGGCACCGGACTGCCGCCGGCCGGCAGCGTCAGACCGATGCGCGCCCGTCCCAGCAGGGTCGCGGCATCACGCGGATCCGCAAGCGAAGATGTGCAGAAACGCAGCGTCACTATGCGTTATAGACGACTGCCTCGTCGACCTTGCGGATGTTGAATCGCCGTTGCTTCCAGCCCATGAAGGCACGCCGGGGTTGAATGACGTTGGCAATGTAGTAGAGCAGCTTGAACATCTTGATTGAACGCCAGATTGGCGTCTTGCCGAAGATGTCGCCCGCCAGCACCGAAAGCAGGGCCTCTTTCACGCGGAAGATATTCTTCGGGTACATGAAGAAATCGCGCATGATCGGATTGGTGACGCGATAGATGAACCAGGAGAATTCCCGCGGCCCGTGCTGCATCAGCGCATCGAAACGCTTGAGGGCCTCGGTCGCGCGCGCCGGGGTTTTCAGGCAGGTGTCGATGGCCTCGGCAGCGATCACCCCGCTGTTCATCGCCAGCAGCACGCCGGACGAAAACACCGGGTCGATAAAGGCATAGGCATCACCCAGCATGACGTAGTTGCGGCCGTGATTGCGCTCGGAGACGTAGGAAAAATTGCCGGTCGCCTCGACCTGATTCACCAGCGTCGCATCCTTGAGCCGTTCGGCCAGCGCCGGACACATGGCGATGCCATCCATCAGGAACTGCTGCAGGCTGCGCTCACCCTTGGTCTTCATGTAGTACGGCCAGGTGACCATGCCGACACTGGTGGTGTCGTTGATCATCGGAATGAACCAGAACCAGCCGTGTTCGAACCAGAAAATGGTGATGTTGCCTTCGGCCGCGCCGTCGTGGCGACGGGCATTGGCAAAGTGACCGTACACCGCCGAGCTGTTGTGCTTGGGATTGCGGTGCTTGATCTGGAAGCGATTGGCGAGGAAGGTATCCCGGCCGGACGCATCGACCAGGAAACGCGCCTGCCACTCCAGCATTTCACCGGCATCGCTCTCGGCGCGGACAACCACGGCATCGTCAGCAAGAAACTCCACCGACTTGGCCTTGCAGCCCTCATGCACCTCGACGCCTTTGGCGGCGGCATTGCGGATCAGGATTTCGTCGAATTCTGCCCGCTTGACCTGATAAGCATAGGGCATGGACTTGTCCCAGGCATCGCCAAACTGGAAAGTCTGCGACATGTCGTGATGCGGCGAGACAAATTCGGCCCCCGGCTTGACCATTCCGATGGCCTTGACCTGCTCGGCAATGCCCATGCGCTCGAAGAGCGGCAGATTGGCAGGCAGCAGCGATTCGCCGATGTGAAAGCGCGGATGGTGGGCTTTTTCGAGAACAACGACCTTGTAACCCTTTTCGGTCAGAAAGGGCGCCACTGTGGTTCCGGCCGGACCCCCGCCGATGACCAGCACGTCGCAATACTGACGTGTTACCTGCACGGGCTGCCCGGCGGCTTGCCTATTTGCTTGGCTGCTTTGCTGATTTTCCACGCTTGTCTCCTTCCTGCTTGGCTGCCGCCGGTTGCGGGGCGCCTGCTGCCAGAATCTTGGCAAGCAGTTCCGGGGCCGCCTCGATGCGGCTGACCTTGCCGCCGGACCAGTGAATCAGGTACTGCGTCCGATTCCAGTACATTTTCCACGGCGTCGCATCGAGCTTGGGTGTGTCATAGGTGGACGGGTAGCCCACTGCCATCAATACCTGTTCACGTGTCATGCCGTACAGCAGACGACCGGCTTCGATGGCAGTCCGGATCGTGGCCGGATACTTGGCGAGACGCTCGGCGGGATCGTCCAGCACGACCAGTTTGTCCACCCACTCGGCGGCTTTTTCCAGCTTGCGGCCGTAATCCAGAGCCATCACATAGGGCTTTTCGCCCGCTTCGACTTCGGCTCGATAGCCCTCGACATTCCGGACGAGTACGCGGGTACCCAGCGGTATGAACGCCTGCTCGCCGCTACCTTGGTCACTGATCCATTCCCCGGCATAGCGAAGATTGCAGCAAGCGTAGCCCAGGCGAAGTCCGGCAGCGGATGACACCCGGCCTCCAGTTGCCTGCAGTTCTGCCGCTTCTTTTTCCTCGGCCGCCTTGATCGCTGCCCGGCCTGCGCCGCAACCGGCAAGCGACAGCATGACCCCCGCCGCCGCCGCCGATGCCAACAACCGGCCTGCGGTCAACCTGGAAAAACGCCCAAAACCAGAACGCCTGAACATACCAAGCCCATGACGAAAAAAGGGAATTATACCGTCGCCTGCAATGCCGGCGGCGTGCAACATGCACGCTCCTGACGCTCGTTGCCGACTGAAATGACCGACTTCATCACATCGCGGCGTGAAAGCTTCACTTTCGACATCGAAACGATGTTATCAACCTGCAATTCGGGGCTCAGTTGTGGTTTGAGTCCTACCGGCTGCCTCGGGTGGCGGGCAAACGCCCGTTTCGCCTTCTCGATCTGTTCCTTGTTCGAACTGAAGTAGCGGGCAGCCGCGATGGTCTCGGGCAGATGCTTGAGGACGTGCCACAAACTCCAGCGATGCGCCCACAGCCGTTTGGCAAAACGACGGCGATAACCCTTGCTGTCATAGAAGCGTTTGACGTGCCAGTTGTACAGTGCGTCCATCTCTTCGCGGGATTTGAAACCTTCTGGTAGATAAACGAAGTTGAGGCAGTTCATCAGCCGCCAGTCCTCGATCATTTCTCCACCCATGTTGGCCGCACATTCGTCCCAGATCGGCGCGCCGTGCAGCGGGCTGAACTTGGTCATGTTCATCTCGTCGAGATCGAGCGACAGGATGAAATCGCTGGTGGTTTTAACCGTTTCCGGTGTTTCACCGGGCATGCCGAAAATGAACAGGCCCTTGGCACGCAGACCGGCACCATGAATCTGGCGCACGGTATCGCGTACGGCTTCGAGCGTCACCCCGGCCTTGTGCCGTTCCATCATCCCCGGATCGGCCGATTCGATACCCATCGAAACCATCAACACACCGGCTTTCTTGAGCTGGGCAAGCATCTCATCCGAGGTGTGACCGGTACGGATGGCGCAATTCCACTGTACGCCAAGCGGCTTTTCGATCAGCAGCTTGCACAGATCGAAGACCCGCTGCTTTTTGGCAGTGAACAGGTCGTCATACATGTTGATGTGATACACCCCGAACTTGTCCCGCAGGTATGTCATGTGGTCGTAGGTGTATTGGGCCGAATTGGTCTTGTACAGTCGCTCGAATACGGTCCGGTCGCAGAAGGAGCAGGTATAGGGGCAGCCGCGCGAGGTGATCATCGTCGCGCCGTAGCGCTTTTCATAGGCAAACAGCGGCAGGTGATAGGCATGCGGAAAACCGGCCAGCTTTTCATAAGCAGGAAAGGGCAACTCGTCGAGATCGAGAATCCGGTCGCGGCGGGGATTGATGCGGATCTTGCCGCTGTCGTCGCGATAGATCAGGTTTCCGATACTGGCCAGGGGCTGACCATCGGCAAGATCGAGCATCGCGCCTTCGCCTTCCCCCATGATCAGATAGTCGAACTCCGCAAAGTGTTCAAGGATGGGGGCACCGAGCGAGGAAACATGGACATTGCCGACAGCAACCCGGATATCCGGCCGTTTCTGCTTGATGTAGAGCGCCATGTCCGCGGCATCCATGAAACCGGAGGTCGTCGCCGAAAAACCGACCATTTCCGGATCCGTCGCCAGAATGATTTCGGCATTGGCCTCAATCCCTGCGGGTGCATACGGGCCAAGGCAATCGTGCAATTGCACTTTGTGGCCAAATTTTTCCAGCCAGCTCGCCAACTGCATGATGCCGATCGGCGGCATGCGGTTGGCCAGTACAGAAAAATCCGGCTGCCCGGGAACGAAATTGAAGCCGGCGGGATGAACGAGCGTGATGCGCATGGGAACCCCTGTTTCGAAGTCTCTGAATTTTATTTGAAAACTGCTGTGGCCGTCGGTTCCGTCAAGCGTTGCCGATACCGGTTATCCGTAGAGGGTATCCCACGCAAATTTCAGGATCAGGACCGAGACCACTGCTAGAAAAACCCGCCGGATAAAGCCGCTGCCGTAACGCAATGCCAGCCAGGTGCCAGCCTGCGAACCGCTGACGTTGGCCAGTGCCATGGCAATGGCAAGGACTGGCAGCACGTGGCCGTTCGGGACGAAATACAGCAGTGCTGCAAGATTGGTGGCGACATTGACCACCTTGGCACTGGCAGAAGCATGCAGAAAATCGAAGCCGAAAAACCGGACAAACAGAAAAATCAGAAAACTGCCGGTTCCCGGGCCGAAAAATCCGTCGTAAAAGCCAATGACTGCACCTAACAGGCTGGCATAGGCCAGTTCCCGCCGCCCGGCATGTGCCGGCTGATGGAGACTGCCAAAATCCTTGCGCATCAGCGTGTAGCCGGCGGCAAAAATCAGCAGAACAAGAATCAAGGGCCGAATCGATTCCTTGGGCAGCCAGGCAACAGCGGCAGCGCCCGCATAGGAAAACAGGAAAGCGCACAAGGCAGCCGGCAAAATGGTTCGCCATGGCATCTCGACCTGACGCGCATAACGCCAGCAGGCATTGGCCGTACCGACCACACTGGCACACTTGTTTGTGCCAAACAGGCGCGCTGCGCTTTCTTCCGGATAGACAGCAAACAGCGCCGGAATCTGAATCAGCCCACCCCCACCGACAACAGCATCGACAGCTCCGGCGAGAAATGCAGCAAGAAAAAGTGCCAGAACCTCAGGCGGCAGGATGTCCATGGGTTTACCCAGAATAACTGTATATAAAACGACTACGTTAACTACCCTGAAAACAAGTCTGTGGATAAATTGAAATTTTCTTTTAAATACATGGCGTTGATTTCAATTTTTGGGTCTTGGCAAAGGTCTGGTTTGCCTGTGGATGAATTCTGGACAAAAAACCGGGTTCACCGCAGAAGGCGGTTTGCTCACAAAGCCCTGACAACTTGTGCACAGGTTTGTCGACAGCCTTACTTGCCGATACAAAAACGGCTGAAAATCACGCCCAACAGGTCATCGGCGGTGAATTCTCCGGTAATTTCCCCCAATGCGTGCTGGGTCAGACGCAGTTCCTCGGCAAACAGCTCCAATGCCGGAAAAGGCGATTCAACCACCCGACGGGCCGTAGAAATGTGTTCGCGGGCCAGCGCTAGTGCTCTAAGATGGCGTTCGCGAGCGATAAAAACGTCTTCGGCATGATGCCAGCCGGCAATACGCAACAGTTCGGCTCGCAGCAGTTCGATACCCAAGCCGGCCTTGGCAGACAGTGAAATGGCGATGGCGTCGCCATGGGCATCGTGTTCGTCGTGACGTTCGGCAGAGCAACCTGCAAGGTCGATCTTGTTGTAGACGGTAATGCGTTGCAAGCGGCTTGGGAGTTTGCCAAGGATCTCGCGGTCGGCATCGGTGATGCCTTCCCGGGCGTCCACTAGTAGCAGCACGACGTCAGCACGCTCAATTTCCTGCCAGCTACGTTCGATGCCGATTTTCTCGACGATATCGTCAGTGTCGCGCAGGCCAGCGGTATCGATGATGTGCAGCGGAATGCCTTCTATCTGGATGGTCGAACGCAAGGCATCGCGGGTGGTCCCGGCAATGGGCGTGACGATGGCCAGATCGTCGCCGGCAAGGCGATTGAGCAAGGACGATTTGCCAACGTTGGGTTGTCCGGCAAGAACGACATGCAGGCCGCTTTGCAGCAGTTTGCCCTGGCCGGCGCGGTCGAAAATCTGCGCCAGCTTTGCTTCAAGGCGTTGCAAGCGGTCGAAGGCATTGGCTGCCTTGAGGAAATCGATATCTTCCTCCGGGAAATCGAGAGTGGCTTCAACCAGCATGCGCAGGTTGATCAATTCCTCGTTCAATTCGCCGATTGCCCTGGAGAATTCTCCCTGTAGCGAGCGAACTGCCGAACGTGCTGCGCTTGCCGTGGCGGCATCGATCAGGTCGGCCACTGCCTCTGCCTGCGCCAGATCCATCTTGCCATTGAGGAAAGCACGGCGACTGAATTCGCCGGGTTCGGCCAGGCGGGCGCCAAGGTCCAGGCAACGGGCGAGCAGCATCTGCATGACGATGGGGCCGCCGTGGCCTTGCAGTTCCAGAACGTCCTCGCCGGTGAAGGAATGCGGATCCGGGAAATAGAGCAGCAGGCCGGTATCGATCGTCGTATCGTCAGCTGCCTTGAAGTCGGCCAGGGTGGCATACCGTGGCTTCGGCGTCTTGCCGCTCAGCGCAAAAGCAAAGGGCAGCAAATTGCTGCCCGAGATGCGGATGACGCCCACCCCGCCACGGCCGGGAGCCGTGGCGATGGCGGCGATAGTGTCGCTGGTCACACTTTAGGCCTTGGCGTCGTTGGCCGCCTTGCCGCCCGCTTCCATCATGCGGGTGATCTGCCATTGCTGGGCGATGGAGAGCACGTTGTTGACCACCCAGTAGAGCACCAGACCGGCCGGGAACCAGAGGAACATGACACCGAAGATCAGCGGCATGGCCATCATCACCTTGGCCTGGATCGGATCCGGCGGCGTCGGGTTGAGCTTGGTCTGGATGAACATGGAAATGATCATGATCACCGGCAGGATGTAGAAGGGGTCCGGCGAAGCCAGGTCGGTAATCCAGCCGATCCAGGGCGCGTCACGCATTTCGACGGCACCGAGGAGTACCCAGTAGAGGGCGATGAAAACCGGAATCTGGACCAGAATCGGCAGGCAGCCACCGAGCGGATTGACCTTCTCGGTCTGGTACAGCTTCATCATTTCCTGGTTCAGGCGTTGCTTGTCGTCAGCAAAACGTTCCTTCAACTGCATCAGGCGCGGGGTCAGCACCCGCATTTTGGCCATCGACTTGTAGGACGCGGCAGACAGCGGGAAGAAGACTAGTTTGATGAGGATGGTCAGGACGACAATTGCCCAGCCCCAGTTGCCGACCAGCTTGTAGATGGCTTCCAATGCCCAGAAGATCGGCGCAGCAACGACCGTCAGCCAGCCGTAGTCGACCACCAGAT
>ERZ1645187.1408-NODE-1408-length-22126-cov-152.119387_pt1 | contig 22126 bp, 18 predicted proteins | sample MGYA00575352_ERZ1645187 | MGnify/ENA primary metagenome ERZ1645187 (study PRJEB40837, sample SAMN11349314) | freshwater sediment metagenome | isolation source: river sediment | host: Sediment | place: India: Wazaribad , New Delhi | collected 2017-02-21 ... | reverse complement strand
GCGAGCGAGTAGTCGTACTCCTCGAAGGCGGCCTGATAGGCGGCGATCGAGATGACGCGCGTGGTGTTGGCGGGGTCGCCGACCAGGATCGCCGAAGGCAGAACCGAGAAGGCCTGGACGAAGCTCAGGCAGAAGGTGATGGCGAGCCCGGGCAGGAGCAGCGGCAGGAACACCTCGCGGAAGCGGGCCGCCGGCGAGGCGCCCAGCGTCGCCGCCGCCTGTTCGAGCGACGGGTCGATGCCGGTGACGTAGGACAGCGTCAACAGGAAGGTGAAGGGGAAGATGGCGATGACCAGCGACAGGAACACGCCCCAGTAGCCGTGCACGATGTGCAGCGGCTGCGAGATCACCCCGAGCCACATCAGCGAGCGGGTGAACCAGCCCTGCGGCCCGAAATAGAACAGCATGCCTTCGGCGATCAGCACCGTGCCGAGGGTGATCGGCAGCACCAGGATGGTGGTGAGGATGCGCTGATGCTTCATCAGCCGCACCCGGAAGGCGATCGGAACGGCGATCAACAGATTGATCAACGTCACCGGCAGGGCGAGGCGCAGAGTCGTCCAGATGGTCTTCGACAGGAACGGGTCGGAGAAGAAGCGCTCGTAGTTGGCGAGCGTGCCGCCGTGCTTGGGGTGGAACGACAGCCACAGGCCGTAGAAGAACGGGTAGACGAAGAGCGCGATCGCCAGGAACACGCAGGGCAGGACGAGCAGCGTCACGCCGTCGAGCCCACGGGCGCGCAGCTTCTGGGTGAGCGTCGGCCCATCGTCGCGGCGGGAGGTCGGCGTGGCGCTCATGACTTCTCCTCCGGATAGACGAGGACGCGGTCCGGCTCGGCGCCGAGCCGGATCGTCGCGCCGAGGGCGACGGCGGCGGGCGAGGAGAAGTGCAGCTCGAGGCCGCCTTCGGTGCGGGCGAGGCCGTGATATTCGCGGCCGCGGTATTCGATGGTCTCCACCGTCACCGGGATGCCGGACGCCGCATCGGTCGGGGAGAGATCGTCGGGGCGCGCCATGGCCACGGCGGCGAGACCGTCGGCGACGCCGTCGCGCGGCTGGCCGACGAGGCGGGCGCCGGAGCCGACGTCGAGGACGACGAAGTCGCCCTCGCGACCGACGACATTGCCGGGCACCCGATTGCGGAAGCCCATGAAGTCGGCGACGTCGAGATGAGCGGGAGCCGAGAAGAGCTCGGCCGGGGTGCCGAGCTGACGGATCCGTCCCTCGCGGATGACGACGATGCGGTCGGCGAGCGACAGCGCCTCTTCCTGATCGTGGGTGACGTAGATGGTGGTCGAGCCGAGCGACTGGTGGATGCGGCGGATCTCGCCGCGCATCTCGAGCCGAAGCTTGGCGTCGAGATTGGACAGCGGCTCGTCCATCAGCACCAGCGGCGGGGCGATGACGATGGCGCGGGCGATGGCGACGCGCTGCTGCTGGCCGCCGGAGAGCTGACCCGGGAGCTTGTCGGCCTGGCTGGAGAGACGCACGGTGGCGAGCGCCTCGTCGACCCGCCGATCGATCTCGGGCTTCGCGACGCCGCGCATCTTCAGGCCGAAGCCGACGTTGCGGCGCACGTTCATGTGCGGGAACAACGCGTAGTTCTGGAACACCATGCCGAAGCCGCGTTCCTCGGGCCGCAGCGTGTCGATGCGGGCGTCGTCGAGCATGATGCGGCCGCCGGTGACGTCGAGCAGACCGGCGATGCAGTTGAGGGCGGTCGTCTTGCCGCAGCCCGAGGGGCCGAGGAGGGCGACGAACTCGCCGCGGCGAATGGTCAGGTCGAGGTCTCGGAGGGCGGCGAAGGTTCCGAAATCGCGGCTGACACCTTCCAGGCGAAGGGTTTCGAACTTCGTCGGAGCGATGGTCATGATGGGCACTCGGCTCGAGGACCGGCCGGCGCATCGTCGGCGCCGGGGACGGAAGGGGCGCGCCCGGGGCGCGGCATGTCGCGCGGACGCGCCCCGGGCTGCGAGGTCGCGCACGTCGGTGCGCGGGGCACCGCCCCCCCCACGACCTCTGTGGCGCGGGAGAGCGGGCGGGTGCGACCGGAAACCGGTCGCGGGGCGATCACTTGCCCTTGCGCGAGCCGATCTGCTCGTCCCAACGCCGGAAGGCGGCGACGAGCTTGTCGGCGGGCAGCGGCAGTTCGATCGGAGTCGAGGCGATCAGCTTCTCGTAGATCGGCCGGCCGTATTCGGCGATGGCGTCCTGGCTCTCCTTGGGGGCCATGGCGAGGGTGACGCCCTTCACCGCCGGACCCGGATAGAAGTAGCCCTCGTCATAGGTGTAGGCCTGCTGGGCCGGGGAGAGCAGGTGGTTCATCAGGTCGAGCAGAACCGCGACCTTGTCGCCCTTCACACCCTTGGGGATGCACATGTAGTGGGCGTCGCAGACCCACTTGAAGCCGTCGAGGGCGAAGACCTCGGCCGACTTCGGCACGACGCCGAGGACTCGCGGGTTGATGTCCCAGCCGGTGGTCGAGGCGATCATGTCGACCGAGCCCTCGCCCAACGCCTTCATCGTCGGGGTGGTGCCGGCCGGGTAGTTGGCGATCGTCTCGCCGATTTCCTGGAGGAAGCTCCAGGTCTTCTCCCAGCCGTTGACCGGGTCCTGCGGATCCTTGTCGCCGAGGATGTGCGGCAGACCCATGATGAAGGTACGGCCGGGGCCGGAGTTGGCCGGACGGGCGTACATGAAGCGCTTCGGATTGGCCTTGGCCCAGGCGAGCAGTTCGGCGGCGGTCTTCGGCACGGTCTTGATCCGCTCGGGCGCGTATTCGAACAACGGTCCGGAGGGATAATAGGTGACGATGACGCCCTGGCCCTGGGCGAGCGCCTGCATGCGCAGGGCCGGCTCGAGCAGGATGTCCTCGAGCTTGGGCAGATCGGCGGCGCGCAGCGGGATCAGATCCTGCCAGAGCTTCTGGTCGACGCCGGCGGACAGAACGTCGGTGCCGGTGAGCACCAGATCGATGTCGACCGAATCGGCGTCCTGCTGGGCCTTGATCTTGCCCGGCAGTTCGGGGGCAGGCGCCTTGGAGAAGGTGATCTTCGACACCCAGTCGGGCTTGGCCTTGCGATAGTTCTCGATCGCCTTCTGGGTCAGCGCCAGATTGCCGGCGACGTCGACGACGTTGAGGGTCACCGGCGAGGCGGGCTTGGTGAGGGCGGCGAAGAGCGGCGTGGCGCCGGTGGCCATGCCGGCCAGACCGCCGGTGACCGCGAGGAACGAACGTCGAGACAACGTATGTTCGAACATGGAGCTCTCCCTTTTTTCTCGTTCTCCATCCGCCGCGAGACCGCCGGACGGACTGTTCGTGACCTCGGCGGCGCGGACGCCGAGGCGAGCCGTCACAGCCGATAGGCGGCTTCGGCGAGATCGTGCGCCAGGTCCCCGGCGAGGTCGTGGGCCTCGTCCTCTTCCAGCCGATGGGTCATGACCAGATCGGCGAGGAAGGAACAATCGACGCGGCGCGCCACGTCGTGGCGGGCCGGGATCGAGGGGAAGGCGCGGGTGTCGTCGTTGAAGCCGACGGTGTTGTAGAAGCCGGCGGTCTCGGTGACCTGCTCGCGATAGCGGCGCATGCCCTCCGGGCTGTCGTGGAACCACCAGGCCGGACCGAGCTTGAGGATCGGATAGTGACCGGCGAGCGGCGCCAGTTCGCGCGAATAGTTGGTCTCGTCGAGGGTGAAGACGATGACGCTCAGGTCGCGCGAATTGCCGAGCCGGTCGAGCATCGGCTTCAGGGCGCGGACGTAATCGGTGCGGGTGGGGATGTCGCCGCCCTTGTCGGCGCCGAAGATCTCGAAGAGCTCGGCGTTGTGATTGCGGAAGGCACCGGGGTGGATCTGCATGACGAGCCCGTCCTCGAGGCTCATCTTGGCCATCTCGGTCAGCATCTGGGCGCGGAAGAGCTCCGCTTCGGCCGCGTTCGCCTCGCCGCGACGGACCTTCGACCACAGCGCCTCGATCTCGATCGGCGAAAGGTCGGCGGTCGCGGCGCTCGGGTGGCCGTGATCGGTGGAGGTGGCGCCCATCTTCTTGAAGAAGGCGCGGCGGCGGCGATGCGCCTCGAGATAGCCGGCGAAGGAACCGACGTCGGTATCGGCCACTTCGGCGAACTTCGCCAGATTCTGCAGGAAGCCGCTGGCTTCGGGGTCGACCACCGGATCGGGACGATAGGCGGTGATCACCCGACCCTTCCAGCCGGAGGCGCGGATCGCGGCATGATGGCTGAGATCGTCGAGCGGGCTCTCCGTGGTGGCGATGACCTGGATGTTCATCCGCTCGAAAAGGGCGCGCGGGCGGAACTCGGGCCGCTTCAGACAGTCGTCGATGCGGTCGTAGAGCCAGTCGGCATTGGCGGCGCTCGGCGCCTCTTCGATGCCGAACAGTGTCTCGAAGGCATGGGAGAGCCACATCCGCGACGGGGTGCCGCGGAAGAGCTTCCAGTTCTCGCAGAAGAGCCGCCAGATCTTGCGCCCGTCGGTCTCCACCGGACCGCCGTCGCGGCGCGGCACGCCCAGATCCTCGAGCCGGACGCCCTGGCTCATCAGCATGCGGAACACATAGTGGTCCGGCACGACGAACAGCGTCGCCGGATCGGCGAAAGGCTCGTCGTAGGCGAACCAGCGCGGATCGGTGTGGCCGTGGGGCGAGACGATCGGCAGATCCCGAACGCCCTCGTAGAGGCGGCGCGCCAGGGCGCGCGTCGCGGGATCGGCGGGGAAGAGACGATCGGGGTGCAGCATGGCGGACGCTTCTCTCTTGGTCTTCCGGGATGCCGTCGGCGCACGTGCTCGCCTCGACGGCGCCTTGCGATCGGAATGAAGACTAGTATGGAAGTTTTCGCTTCGCAAGCGGAAACTCGTATGGTAGGGTTCGACGCATGGACCCGATCGCCCTGCCCGAAATGGCCTCTTCCGCCGAACCGATCGCCCGCCGTCTGGTGGACTGGTTGCGTCATGCGATCGTCACCATGCGGATCCGGCCGGGCGAGAAGCTCTCCGAGCAGGATCTGGCACGGCGTTTCGGCGTATCGCGCCAGCCGGTGCGGGAGGCCTTCATCAAGCTCGCCGAATCGGGGCTGGTCCGAGTGCTGCCGCAGCGCGGCACGCTGGTGGTGAAGATCTCGGTCGAAGCGGTCGCGGACGCGCGCTTCGTGCGCGAGGCGATCGAATGCGCCGTGGTGCGCGAGGCGGCGCGGCGAGCCGATCCCCGGGCGCTCGACGAGGTGCGAGCCCGGCTCGACGGCGCGGCGCGCGCCCTGGCGGCCGGTGACCAGGAGCATTTCTTCGCGCTGGACGAGGAATTCCATCAGTGCCTCGCCGCCGCCGCCGGACGCCCCAATTCCTGGAAGGTGGTCGAGGAGCAGAAGGCGCAGATGGACCGCGTCCGCTATCTCGACATGAGCGACGCCATCCCGATGAAGACGGTGATGGCTCAGCATCTCGCCATCCTCGCCGCGGTGGAGAGCGGCGACGTGCGCGCCGCCGAAGACGCCATGCGCCAGCATCTGAGCGAGATCCTGGTGTCGCTGCCCAAGATCGCCGCGCGTTGGCCCGACCTCTTCGAGGCCGGCGACACGGAGACTACCGCCCCCGAACTCGCGCCGATGCGCCCGGTCGGGAGCTGAACCACCGCCGACGGACCGCGCGGCGGTCCGCCATTGGGACGTGAAGACGCCGAGGGCGACGAGGCGATCCGCGCGGGGATCGTGCGGTCGTCCCTCGGACCACTGAAGGGTGAACCCGATGAAGATCACTGCAGCCCGGGTCATCGTGACCTGCCCGGGACGAAATTTCGTGACCCTGAAGATCGAGACCGACGAGGGGATCACGGGCCTCGGCGACGCGACGCTCAACGGCCGCGAACTCTCGGTCGCCTCCTACCTCACCGACCATCTGATCCCCTGCCTGATCGGCCGAGATCCCCATCAGATCGAGGACATCTGGCAGTTCTTCTATCGCGGCGCCTATTGGCGGCGCGGGCCGGTGACGATGAGCGCCATCTCGGCGGTCGACACCGCGCTGTGGGACATCAAGGCCAAGGCCGCCGGCCTGCCGCTCTATCAACTGCTCGGCGGCAAGTCGCGCGAGGGCGTCATGGTCTACGGCCACGCCAACGGCCGCGACATGGCGGAAGCGATCGACCAGGTCGGCCGCTACATCGACATGGGCTACAAGGCGATCCGCGCCCAATGCGGCATCCCGGGCATGAAGACCGCCTACGGCATCGGCCGCGGCACGCTGTTCTACGAGCCGGCGACCAAGGGCCTGCCGGAGGAGCAGATCTGGTCGACCGAGAAGTACCTCGACTACGTGCCGAAGCTGTTCGAGGCGCTGCGCGACAAATACGGTTTCGGGCCGCATCTCCTCCACGACGTCCACCACCGGCTGACCCCGATCGAGGCGGGGCGGCTCGGCAAGTCGCTCGAGCCCTACCGGCTGTTCTGGATGGAGGACGCCACCCCGGCGGAGAACCAGGAGGCCTTCCGGCTGATCCGCCAGCACACGGTGACGCCGCTCGCGGTCGGCGAGATCTTCAACTCGATCCACGACTGCCGCGAGCTGATCCAGAACCAGTTGATCGACTACATCCGCACCACCGTGGTCCATGCCGGCGGCATCACCCATCTCAGGCGCATCGCCGATCTCGCCGGCCTCTATCAGGTGCGCACCGGCAGCCACGGCGCCACCGATCTGTCGCCGGTGTGCATGGGCGCGGCGCTGCACTTCGACATCTGGGTGCCCAACTTCGGCATCCAGGAATACATGCGTCACACACCCGAGACCGATGCGGTGTTCCCGCACGCCTACTCCTTCTCCGACGGCTTCCTCTATCCCGGCGACGTGCCGGGCCACGGCGTCGACATCGACGAGGCGCTGGCGGCGAAGTATCCCTACGATCCCGCCTACCTGCCGGTCTGCCGGCTCGAGGACGGGACCATGTGGAACTGGTGAGGCCGATGGTCGCGAGCCCGAACGATTCTCCCTCGTCCCCGCCCGCGACCGCTCCGGCGGATCCCGCCCGCGACCCGCGGCTCGATCCGCCGCTCGATCCGATCGTCGCCGCGATCCTGCGGGAAGCGGCGGCGGTCCCCCGCCTCGATCCGACGACGACGCCGCTCGATCGCCAACGCCGGGCGGTGGAGATGGCGGCGCACGCCTGGAACGATCCGCCGGTGCCGCTCGCCCGGGTCGAGGCGCTCGAGGTCCCGACCCCCTGGGGCGCGATGCGGGCGCGGCTCTACGTCGCCGAGGACGCCGCGACCGATCGGGCGATCCTCTATGCCCACGGCGGCGGCTGGACCTTCGGTTCGGTCGACACCCACGACGGGGTGACGCGGCGGCTGGCCGTGGCGGCGCGGCGGCCGGTGCTGTCGATCGATTATCGGCTGGCGCCCGAACACCCCTACCCCGCCCCGGTCGAGGACGCCGCCGCCGGCCTCGCCTTCCTCGAACACGGCGGGCTCGGGGCGCCGATCGCGCCCGGACGGCTGACGGTCGCCGGCGATTCGGCCGGTGCGCAAACGGTCGCCGCCCTGCTCCTCGCCCGCCGCGACGCCGGGCTGCCGGCGCTCGCCGCCGGACTGCTGTTCTACGGCTGCTTCGCCCCCGACTTCGACACGGCGAGCCATCGCGCCTTCGGCCGCGACGAGGGTTTCCTGCTGGCGAGCGAGCGGATGCGCTGGTACTGGGCCAACCATCTCGGTCCGCGGGCCGGAGCCCCGGGTCACGCGGCGGTGCTGCGGGCATCCCTCCACGACCTGCCGCCGCTGTTCCTCGACGCGGCGAGCCACGACCCGCTGCGCGACGACACGTTGCGTCTCGCCGAAGGGCTGGCGGCGGCCGGCGTGCCGCATCGCTTGCGGATCACCCCCGGCGTCGTCCACGGCCACCTGCGCTTCGCCTCGCGCCTGCCGGCGGCGAACGAGACGCTCGCGGCGGCGGCGGCCTTCCTCGACGAGATCGAGGCGGCGTGAGGCGGCCCGGCATCAGCCGTCGGCGGAGCCGGCCAGTCGCTCGACCAGATGCACCATGGTCGCGGTGGCGAAGAGCGGCGTCACCAGATTGAGGATCGGCACCGAGAGCAGCGCCGCCGCGGCGAGACCGGCGAGGAAGGCCGTGCCGGCATGGCGGGCGCGCAGGCGTCGCGCCTCGTCGAGACCGACGCGGCGGGCGGCGGCGAACTCGAAATATTCCCGACCGATCAACCAGCCGTTGGCCAGCGTGAAGATCACCAGACCCGAGCCGGCGAGGAGCACCAGCGGCAGGGCGATCAGGTTGACCACCAGCGACAGCAGGGTGAAGCGCGCCGCCGCCGCCATGCTCGGGCCGAACGGCAGGGCGCGACCGGGGGCGCGGCCGGGATGGTGGGTGCGCTCCACCCCCTCGGCGACCTCGTCGAGGAAGAGGCCGGCGACGCCGGTGGTGATCGGCGCGATCAGGAAGGACAGAACCACCATCAGCGCCGCGCCGGAGAAGAGCCCGGCGAGCCAGCGGACGGCGGTCAGCCAGTAGGGCAGATCGAGGGGATGGGCGGCGGCGAGATCGACCGCGGTGCCGGTGATCAGCCGGGTGCCGATCGCCCAGATCACCGCGACGATCGCCAGGGTGACGCCGAGCGAGCGCAAGAGGACGCCGCGGAACGGCGGTGTCGCGAGGTCGGCGGCGGCGGCACGGATCGCGGCGAGGACCGCCGATCCCGGCTCAGCCATGGACCATGCGGTCCTGACGGGCGCGCAGTTCGACGATGCGCGAGCCGGCGGGAAGCTCGGTGTTGGCGCGGGTGATCAGGTCGCCGCGGCGGATCGCCTGTGTCGTCCGCCCGCCCTCGATCAGGCCGACCGGATGGGCGCCGACAGCGCGGGCCGCTTCGTATTCGAGGGTGTAGGAGCGATAGGTGTACTCGCCGATGGCGTCGAGCGTCTCGCCGGCGGCGAGGTCGCGCTTGGCCACGGCGCAGACTTCGGCCGAGGGTTTGGCCAGCGCATGCATGTCGGCGCGGCCGTGGAGCACGGCGCGGGCGGCCGACAGCGGCACCTCGAGGCTGGTCAGATGATAGGGCCGATAGAAGGTGTAATAGGGCCCGGGGCCGAGCTTCAGGTCGTTGAGGCGCTCGCGCAGGCGGGGATGAGCGAGTTCGGCGACGACGAAGACGCCGGGGGCGACGCCCTTGCCGACGGTGTAGTCGACCACGCCCTTGCGGGAGAGGATGCCGCCGTCCTCCTTCGGGCAGAGGATGGTGTGGAGGTTCTCCAGCGTCGCCTCGGGGCCGTGCATGCCGGCGACGTCGGGGACGAGGCCGGTGGCGTTGGCGATGTTGGCCATCTCGACCATGGTCTTCGAACCGTCGATGAATTCGACCAGCATGCGCGGGTTCATGTTGCGCCGGGTCGCTTCCTCGAAGAACTGGTCGGGCGTCGCGGCGACGTCGAGCGGGTTGTTCTTGCCCTTGCCGGCGGCGATCACCGGATAGCCGAGCGCCGTGACGAACTCGATCAGCTCCATGGTCGAGGAGGGCTCGTCGCCGGCGCCGACGGTGTAGACGACGCCGACCTCGCGGGCGCGGGCCTGGAGATAAGCGCCGATGGTGACGTCGGCCTCGACGTTCATCATGACGACGTGCTTGCCGGCCTCGATGGCGCCGAGACCGATGATCGCGCCCATCTCCGGCTTGCCGGTGGCGTCGATGACGACGTCGACGTGATCGCAGGTGTAGAGCGCCTCGACGTCGGTGGTCAGTGCCGTGTAGCCGAGTTCGACGGTGCGGGCGATCGCCGCCGGGGTCTCGGCGAGCTTCACCCGCTCCGGATCGAGCCCGGCGATGACGAAGGCGGCCTCGGCGTGGCGCTTGCCGGGATCGCGCACCGCGATCACGGTGATCGCCAAGCCCTTCATCAGTGCGACCTGGGTGACGATGTCGGTGCCCATCTCGCCGACGCCGACGAGGCCGATACGGATGAACCGACCGGCCGCCTCGAGGGCGGCGAGCTCGGCGGCGAGGCCGGTCAGGGCCACGGTGCGGGAACGGGTGTCCAGCACCGGGATCGATCCTTCTCTGCCCATGGGTCCTCTCGTCTCGGTCGCCGCACACGGCGCGTCGGTGCGTCCCCGGCGCGGAGATAGGCCAGTGTCGGGGGAATCTCAACGGAAAACAATCCGCATCCGCCGCGGGGCGGCCGAGCGGCCGGGTTGAAAGCGCGGCGGAAATCCCGCATACCGGCCGGATCTGCCCGCGCCGAGAGCCACGGCGCTCCCCATCCGACGGCGCCCGATCGCCGCCCCTCCAGCCCCATGAGGCTCCCATGACGCGCCCCCGCTTCGACGTCCTCGGCATCGGCAACGCCATCGTCGACATCATCGCCCGTGCCGACGACGACTTCCTGGTGCGCGAGGGACTGGCGAAGGGGTCGATGCGGCTGATCGATGCGGCCGAAGCGGAGCGGCTCTACGACCACATGGGTCCGGCCAAGGAGATCTCCGGCGGCTCGGCCGGCAACACCATCGCCGCGCTCGCCGGGCTCGGCGGCAAGGCCGCCTATTTCGGCAAGGTGGCGGAAGACCATCTCGGCGCGATCTTCCGGCACGACATCCACGCCGTCGGCGTTCATTTCGACACCGCGCCGCTGCATGTCGGCGCCACCGACTGGGTGCCCACCGCCCGATCGATGATCCTGGTGACGCCGGACGGCGAGCGCACCATGAACACCTTCCTCGGCGCCTGCACCCACCTGACCCCGGACGACGTCGACGAGGCCGTCGTGGCCGACAGCTCCATCGTCTACCTCGAGGGCTATCTGTGGGATCCGCCGGCGGCCAAGGAGGCGTTCCGCAAGGCCTCGGCGATCGCCCATGCCCACGGCCGGCGGGTGGCGCTGACGCTCTCCGACAGTTTCTGCGTCGATCGCTGGCGGGCCGAGTTCCTCGAGCTGATGCGCGGCGGCATCGTCGATCTGGTCTTCGCCAATCAGACGGAGATCAAGTCGCTCTACGAGACCGCCGACATCGACGCCGGCATCGCGGCGTTGAAGGACGACGTGCGCATGGCGGCGGTGACGATGTCGGAGGCGGGCTCGCTGGTCGTCTCGGCCGATGGCATCGTCCGAGTTCCGGCTTCGCCGGTCGAGACGGTCGTCGACACCACCGGCGCCGGCGACCTCTACGCCAGCGGCTTCCTCTACGGCCTCACCCACGACTTCGACCCGGGCGCCTGCGCCGAACTCGGCGGGCTGATGGCGGCCGAGATCATCGGCCACGTCGGCGCCCGCTCGCAATCGGATCTGATCGACCTCGCCCGGCAGGCCGGCTTCCCGGTGTGAGGCCGCGCCTCAGAAGCTCGGCGGCGTGCAGGCCGAGACGATGACGAGGTCGGTGTCGCCGATGTTGCGGAAGGCGTGCGGCTTGCGGCTGTCGAAGAAATAGGCGTCGCCGGCCCGCAGCTCCCAGCGCCGCCCGTCGACCTCCAGCTCCAGCAGACCGCGGATGACGAGGCCCGCCTCCTCGCCCTGATGCGAGATGGTCGGCCGGCCGGAATCGGTGCCGGGGCGATAGCGCTCGTGCATCATCTGCAACGATCGGCCGGAGAGATCGCCGCCGACCTGGCGATAGGAGATCGGCCCGCCGGCGATCTCGGTCAGCTCGGAAGCCCGCCACACCACCTTCTCCGCCTCCGCCTCCTCGACCGCGAAGAAGGCGGCGAGACCGACGGGGAAGCCGGCGAGGATCTGCTTCAGCGCCGACACCGAGGGCGAGACGCGGTTCGCCTCGATCATCGAGACGGTGGCGTTCGAGACCCCGGCGCGGCGGGCGAGTTCGCGCTGGGAGAGGCCGTGGGCGAGGCGCAGGGCCTTCAGCCGGGCGCCGACGTCGACGTCCGAGGCGGCGGCGGGGATGGCGGGGTCGGACGGAGTGTTCATCCGTTCAGAATACGGAACGGATCGAACGGCGTCGAGGGATTGTCGCCCGGGTTCGTGGTCCGTAACGTTCGCCATTCCGATCGGGCCGGCGACGCGGCCCTTGCGAAGGGCTCGCCATGACCATCACTCGCCGCCCCAACGATCTCGCCTCCTTCTGGATGCCGTTCACCGCCAACCGGCAGTTCAAGAAGACGCCGCGGATGTTCGTGGCCGCCGACCGGATGCGCTACACCACCGACGACGGCCGCAGCGTGCTCGACGGGACCGCCGGCCTGTGGTGCTGCAACGCCGGCCACAACCGGCCGAAGATCGTCGAGGCGATCCGCCAGCAGGCGGGCGAGCTCGACTATGCGCCGGCCTTCCAGATGGGCCACCCCAAGGCCTTCGAATTCGCCAACCGGCTCGTCGCCATGGCGCCGGAGGGCTTCGACCACGTCTTCTTCACCAATTCGGGCTCCGAGTCGGTCGACACGGCGCTGAAGATGGCGCTCGCCTATCACCGCATGCGCGGCGAGGCGCAGCGCACCCGGCTGATCGGCCGCGAGCGCGGCTATCACGGCGTCAACTTCGGCGGCATGTCGGTCGGCGGCATCGGCGGCAACCGCAAGATGTTCGGCCAGATGCTGCCCGGCGTCGACCACATCCGCAACACCCACGACATCGGCCGCAACGCCTTCACCCGCGGCATGCCGGAGCACGGCGCGGAGTTCGCCGACGAGCTGGAGCGGATCTGCACCCTGCACGATCCCTCGACCATCGCGGCGGTGATGGTCGAGCCGATGGCCGGCTCGACCGGCGTGCTGATCCCGCCGAAGGGCTATCTCGAGCGGCTGCGCGCCATCTGCGACAAGCACGGCATCCTGCTGATCTACGACGAGGTGATCACCGGCTTCGGCCGCCTCGGGACGCCCTTCGCCGTCGACTTCTTCGGGGTGAAGCCGGACATCTTCACCATCGCCAAGGGCATGACCAACGGCGTCATCCCGATGGGCGGCGTCTTCGTGCAGGGCAAGATCCACGACGCCTTCATGAACGGCCCCGAGCACATGATCGAGTTCGCCCACGGCTACACCTATTCGGGCAACCCGATCGCCTGCGCCGCCGGCATCGCCACCCTCGACACCTATGCCGAGGAGGGCCTGCTCACCCGCGGCGCCGAACTCGGTGCCTACTGGGCCGACGCCCTCCACTCGCTGAAGGGCCTGCCCCACGTCGTCGACATCCGCAACCTCGGCCTGATCGGCGCGGTGGAGCTCGAGCCGATCGAAGGTCAAGCCACCAAGCGCGCCTTCTCCTGCTTCCTCGACGCCTTCGAGAGCAACCTCCTGATCCGCACCACCGGCGACATCATCGCGCTGTCGCCGCCGCTGATCATCGAGAAGTCGGACATCGACGAGCTCTTCGGCAAGCTCGCCGACGTGCTGAAGCGCGCCGCCTGAGGCGAGGCCGGGCGCCCGAACGAAGAAACCGCCGCGAGGACGACCCTCGCGGCGGTTTCTTCGTTTTCGGTGAGACGCGGGATCAGGCGATGCGCCGCGCCACTTCGAGATGATCCTCGACCTCGTCATCCGGCGAGGACACCGGCAGGGAGGCGGGCGCCTGAGCTTCGGCGTCCCGCGTCGGCTCGGACGGAACGCTCAGCTCGGCTTCGCTCACCCCTTCGACGTCGGGTCGGGCTTCGGGATGGACGGCCTGTTCGGCGAGCAGATCGAGGAGCTTCGGCACCTCCCGCGAGGGAACCGCCTTGGAGAAGAGGAAGCCCTGACCGAGGGTGCAGCCGAGATCGCGCAGGATGTCGGCGTTGTTGTTGGTCTCGATGCCCTCCGCCGTGGTCGGCAGACCGAGCGAGCCGGAGAGACCGATGATCGCCTTGACGATCATCCGGCTGTCGGCGTTGTCGCGCATGGTCTTCACGAAGGACTGGTCGATCTTGATCTTGTCGAAGGGCAGCACGCGCAGGTGATGCAGCGACGAATAGCCGGTGCCGAAATCGTCGAGCGCGATCGAGATTCCCTGGTTCTTCAACGAGGTGATGGTCTTCATCGCCTGCTCGTGATCGACCACGAGGGCGTTCTCGGTGATCTCGAGTTCGAGGCGCTGGGGCGGGAAGCCGACCTCGGTCAGCGTCTGGAGGATCTCCTGGGCGAGCCAGGGGTTCTTGAAGTCGATCGGCGAGATGTTGACGGCGAGCTTGATGTGGTTCGGCCAGTCGCGCGCCGCGCCGCAGGCCCGCCGCATGATGACCTTGGTCAATTCGCCGAGCTTGCCCATCTCCTCGGCGATCGGAATGAACACCGACGGCGAGATCAGGCCGCGCTCGGGATGGTCCCAACGCGCCAGGACCTCGAAACCGGAGATCGAATTCGACTGGAGGTCGATCACCGGCTGGAAGTGCGGCTGGATCTGACCGGTGGCGATGGCGACCTCGAGGTCGCGCTCGAGCTGGGCCCGCTCGCGGATCGACATCTCCATGTCGTCCTCGAAGGTCGACAGACCGCTGCCGCCGTCGGCCTTGGCGTATTGCAGGGCGATGTCGACGCGGCGGACGACCGAGGTCGGATCGTCGACCTCGTCCTCGGCCGAGAAATGGGCGAAGCCGACGCTGGCGTTGACCTGGAGCGGCGCCGGGCCGTTGTGGATGGCGCGACCGATGGCGCTCTGCAGTTTCTCGGCGAAGATCTTGGCGTGATCGGGGTCTTCGATCGAGGTGAGGACGTGGAATTCGTCGGCGCCGACGCGGGCGACGAAGTCGCCGTCGGCGACGGCGACCGCCAGCCGATCGGAAATCTCGACCAACACCTGATCACCGACGACGTTGCCACGCACGTCGTTGAGCATCTTGAAGCGATCGATGTCGAAAGCGAAGAGGGTTCCGGCACCGGCGCCGGCCTTCATGGCGGCGATGCGGGCGGAGAGTTCGGCCTTCAGACCCTGACGATTGGGCAGTCCGGTGAGGGCGTCGAGGACGCCCAGGGTTTCGGCCGCTTCCTCCGCCACCGCCCGGGCGGTGCGGGCCTCGGCCAATTCGGCGCGGCGCCGCGCCGCGTAGGCGAAGCCGCCGACCCAGAGCGCGAACCCGCCGGAGAGCGCGACCGACCCGTAGGTCGACTGCATCTCCTGGATCATCTCGACGAAGCGCCTGAGGATGCCCCATTGCAGATCGACGGTGAAGAGCACCGCGAAGACCGTGGCGAGCGCCAGTTTCTCGATCTTCGGTGCGAGCCGCGACATCGGTCGGGCCTCGCCTCGCTGGAACAGTCTCATCATCGGTCGTTCTCCGCGCATCACGCGCGCCGGATGCCTTCACGCAGCTCTGGAACACGACCTTAGAGTGCGAGTTTTAAGGAGCCCTTTCCGCCCAGCCCCATCGCCAGAACGACGGAGGGTCTTCGATCGACTTGGTTGATACTCGGTTTACCGATCCGCCCCGGGGAGACGCGGCGGGCGTCGACGCGGCACCTCACGGCAGGCCCGGATCGACCGGCGTGGGTTCCGGCTCGGCGAGGAAGGCGGCCAGGAGATGGTGGGCGATGGCGATCGGCGGCGGCGCGAAGAGCCCGTCGGGATGGTCGCCGGCGAGGAGCCGGGCGGCCTCGGCCCGATCGAACCAGCGGCAATCCTCGAGTTCGGCCTCGTCGCGGCGGATGTCGGTGCCGAGGGCGCGGGCGAAGACGCCGATCATCAGGGAAGCCGGGAAAGGCCAGGGCTCGGAGGCGAAGTAATCGACCCGCCCGACGACGATGCCCGCCTCCTCGAAGGTCTCGCGCCGGACCGCCGCCTCGATGGTCTCGCCCGGCTCCATGAAACCGGCGAGGCAGGACCACATGCCGGTGGGGAAACGCGGGGCGCGACCGAGCAGACAGCGGTCGCCGTCGGTCACCAGCATGATCACCACCGGATCGGTGCGGGGGAAATGCTCGGCGCCGCATGCCGGGCAGAGCCGCTTCCAACCGGCCGACGCCATCTCGCTCGGCGCGCCACAGCGGGCGCAGAAGCGATGAGTGGCGTGCCAGAAGAGATTGGCGCGGCCGGCGGCGAGGGCTCCGTATTCTTCGGGGGCGAGGGCGCCGGAGACGGCGAGGCCGCGCAGGTCCGCCGCCTCGACGCCGGCACGGGCGGCGAGGTCGGCCTCGTCGATCTTCGTGCGCAGGGCGAACCAGGGGGTGGCGTCGCCGTCGCCGGGAGCGAGACCGAGGAACACCGGGCGATCGAACAGCGCCCCGACCGCCTCGGCGGCCGCGCGGTCGAGAAAGGCGGTCGGACGACCGCCTTCCGGCCGTGCGACGATCGGGCGATCGCCGGCGAGCACCAGGAAGCGGGCATCGGCACGAGCGAGGAGTGCCGAGATCGCCGAGGGATCGTCGCGCAGGTCGGAGCGGCGATCGAGGCGGTCGTGGGCGAAGCGGAAGCGGAGGGACGGCTCGCGGGCCTCGAGCGTCGTCATCTCAGCGCGTCCCGTCTCCGGCGGCGAGGCGCGACCGCAGCCCGGCGAGGAGGGCCTCGGTGCGCGGCTCGTCGAGGGGGATCGCCGGGACGCGACCCCACACCGGCGCCGGCCAAGCGGCATCGCCGCGGAAGCGGGCGATGATGTGGACGTGGAGCTGGGAGACGACGTTGCCGAGCGCGGCGACGTTGAGCTTGTCGGCACCGGTCTCGGCCTTCAGCGCCGCGGCGACCCGCTCGATCTCGCTCCACAGGAGGGCGCGATCCCCCGCGATGAGATCCAGGATCTCCACGGCCCCGGCGCGACGCGGCACCAGAATCAGCCAGGGATAGTTGCCGTCGCGCATGACCAGAAGGGTCGACAGGTCCAGTTCGAGCAGCGGAAACGTGTCGGCGGCCAGACGCGGATCGAGGGCGAAGTCGGACATCGGCGGCTCCTCGGGACGGGAGAACTCGGCTCTCTGAATAGTGCAGTCGTGTGACGGAAGACAGAGCGGCGCGACGGTCGCGTGAAATATCGTCGCGACGACGGCGCGGACGGTTGCGCCGGGCGACGAACCGGCGAGGATGGTGAGATCCGAACCGCTTCGGGAGGACGCCATGACATTCCGCGTGTGGAGCAACGATCTCGTCGACGGCGGCACGCTGCCGCAGGCGCAGGTCTTCGACGGCATGGGCTATACCGGCGGCAATCTGTCGCCGCATCTGGCCTGGGAGGGCGAACCGCCCGGCACCGAGGGGTTCGTCGTGACCTGCTACGATCCGGACGCGCCGACCGGCTCGGGCTGGTGGCACTGGATCGTCTCCGGCATTCCGGCCGACGTCCACGAGTTGCCGACCGGGGCGGGATCGGGCAAGGGCGGCCTGCCGGCGAGCGCCGTACAGTCGCGCACCGATTTCGGCTTCTCACACTTCGGCGGCGCGGCGCCACCGCCCGGCGAGGTGCATCGCTACGTCTTCACCGTCCATGCGGTGTCGACGAAGAGCCTCGGGGTCAATTCCGACGCCTCCGGTGCGCTGGTCGGCTTCGTCACCAACGCCCACCGGCTGGGACGTGCCTCGCTCACCGCCACCTTCGGCGCCTGACACCCGACCCGGCGGCCCGGCCGGCCGGCGCCGGTTCGGAGACGCCGGTGCGCGGTGCCTTTCGGGGGCTCGAACCGCACCGCACCCGTTTTCGAACGGGGTGGGCGCCGCCGGCACGGCGCCCACCGGCGGCGACGAAATTGCAATCTTCCGAAAAACACAGATGACACGGGCGCTTGCCGCGCCCTATCATCGCCGCATACGACAAAGAAGCGACCGCTCGAACGGTCGTTCGGGAGGAGCCCGCTCGGCGAGCGGGCGTGAACGGGGGGGCGAACGCGGATCCGAGATCCGAGGATTCCCCGTTCGGGGGTAGAGGAGGCCGACGTGAGCGTCGTCCGAGGTCACGATCGATTCGTCCATCGTCCGCACCGGGTCGAGAGGGCGCACGCCCGTCCGTCGCCCGGACATCGTTCGGCCTAGACCGAGCGACGGGTCGCGGGCCTCGGCGCCGTCGCGCCGGAGACACCGTTCCGTCGGAACGAAGGAGACACTCCCCTCATGCCGGTCGTCGTCGCCCTGTGGAGCGTGGCCGCCCTGATCGCCCTGGCGGCGGTGACGCCGATCCTGGTCGCCCGGCCGCGGTCGGCGACGCGGATCGTCTACACGGTCGCCGGGCTCGCCGCCCTCGTCCTCCTCGGCGCGGCGGGCAGCGTGCTGCTCGGCCTCGCCGACGGGTCGCGCGAAGTGGTGTTGCCGATCGGCCTGCCGTGGGTCGGGGCGCATCTGCGCATCGATCCGCTGTCGTCGTTCTTCCTGGTGGTGATCGACCTCGGAGCGGCGATCGCCAGCCTCTACGCCCTCGGCTACGGCGCCCACGAGCCACATCCCGAGCGGGTGTTGCCGTTCTATCCGGCCTTCCTCGCCGGCATGAATCTGGTGATCCTGGCGGCGGACGCCTTCTCGTTCCTGGTCGCCTGGGAGTTCATGTCGCTCGCCTCCTGGGCCCTGGTGATGGCGCATCACACCAGCGAGGAGAACCGCCGGGCCGGCTTCGTCTATCTCGTCATGGCGAGCTTCGGCACGCTGATGCTGCTGCTCGCCTTCGGCCTGATGGCGGGGCCGGAGGGCGCCTATGCCTTCGACGAGATGCGACGGGTCGTTCATGCCTCCTGGCTGCCCGGGCTGGTGCTGGTACTGGCGCTCCTCGGGGCGGGGTCGAAGGCGGGTCTGGTGCCGCTGCACGTCTGGCTGCCGCTCGCCCATCCGGCGGCGCCGAGCCACGTCTCGGCGCTGATGAGCGGCGTCATGACCAAGGTGGCGATCTACGGTTTCATCCGCATCGTCTTCGACCTCGTCGGCGAACCGGCGTGGTGGTGGGCGGCGCTGGTGATGGCGCTGGGGGCGCTGACCGCGGTGGTCGGCGTGCTGCACGCCACGCTGGAGCGCGACCTCAAGCGGCTGCTCGCCTATTCGACGGTGGAGAACATCGGCATCGTCTTCATCGGCCTAGGGCTGGCCCTCGCCTTCCGGGTCGACGGCATGGCGGGGCCGGCGGCGCTGGCGATCACCGCGGCGATCTTCCACGCGCTCAATCATTCCCTGTTCAAGGGATTGATGTTCTTCGGCGCCGGCGCGGTGCTGACGGCGACCGGCGAACGCGACATCGAGAAGCTCGGCGGGCTGATCCACCGGTTGCCGGTGACCGCCGTCATGATGCTCGGCGGCGCCGTCGCCATCTCGGCGCTGCCCCCCCTCAACGGCTTCGTCTCGGAATGGATGATCTTCCAGGCGATCCTGTTGTCGCCGGATCTGCCGCAGTGGGCGCTGAAGTTCATGGTGCCGGCGGTCGGTGCGGCGCTCGCCTTCTCGGCGGCGCTGGCGGGGGCCTGTTTCGTGCGCGCCTACGGCATCGCCTTCCTCGGGCGGCCGCGCTCGACCGCGGCGGCGACGGCGCGGGAGGTCGACGGCTTCTCCCGCGTCGCCATGGGGCTGCTGCTCGGTCTATGTCTGGCCGCCGGCATCGTCCCGGGTCTGGTCATCGACGCGGTGTCGAGTGTGGCGATCCAACTCGTCGGCCACGACATGCCGCGTCAGCCGCTGTGGCCGTCGCTGTCGATCGTCCCGGTCTCGGCCGGACGTTCCTCCTACAGCGGCATGCTGGTCTTCCTGTTCATCCTGATGTCGTCGGCGATCGCCATGTGGGCGATCCACCGCTTCGCCTCGCGGGCGGTCCGTCGCGGTCCGGCCTGGGACTGCGGCTTCCCCGACGCCTCGCCGGTGACCCAGTACAGCGCCGACAGTTTCGCCATGCCGATCCGCCGCGTCTTCGGGCCGGTGGCGTTCGATTCGCACATCGAACGGGAGCTGCCGCCGCCCGGTGATCCGAGCCCGGCGAAGCTGAAGGTGGTGAAGCACGATCTCTCCTGGGAGATCCTCTACGCGCCGATCTCCGGCGTCGTCGGACGGCTCGGAGAGCGCTTCAACACGCTGCAGTTCCTGTCGATCCGCAGCTATCTCTCCCTGGTCTTCGTCGCCCTGGTGGGCCTGCTGTTGGTGGTGGCGATATGGGCCTGATCCGCGACTTCGCCGTCCAGGGCGCCCAGATGGTGTTCGTGCTGCTGCTGGCGCCGCTGGTGCTCGGGCTCACCCGCAAGCTCAAGGCGCGGATGCTCGACCGGGTCGGCCCGCCGATCCTCCAGCCCTATCGCGACCTGCTCAAGCTCGTCCGCAAGGACGTGGTGCTGGCCGAGAACGCCTCATGGCTGTTCCGATCGGCGCCCTACGTGATCTTCGCCGTCACCTGGGTGGCCGCGGCGCTGGTGCCGACCTTCGCCACCGGCCTGCAGTTCTCCTGGACCGCCGATCTCATCGCCATCACCGCGCTGCTCGCCTCGGCGCGCTTCTTCCTGGCGCTCGCCGGCATGGACATCGGCACCGCCTTCGGCGGCATCGGCGCCTCGCGCGAGATGCTCTTCGCCTCGCTCGCCGAGCCGGCGATGATCATGATGGTCTTCGTCGTGGCGCTGGTCGCCGGCTCGACCCAGCTCTCCTGGGTGGCGAACTTCATGCTGACCCACGCCTCGCTGCGCGTCTCGCTGGGCATGGCGCTGGTGGCGCTGATCATCGTGGCGCTGGCCGAGAACGCCCGCATTCCGGTCGACAATCCGGCGACCCATCTCGAACTGACCATGGTCCACGAGGCGATGGTGCTGGAATATTCCGGCCGCCACCTCGCGGTGATCGAGCTCGCCGCGGCGCTGAAGCTGCTGCTCTACGTGTCGCTGATCGCCTGCATCTTCGTGCCCTGGGGGCTGGCGCCGCGGAGTTCCGGTTTCATGCCGCTGGTGATCGGCGCCGGCACCTACGTCGCCAAGATCTCGGTCGGCGCCTTCCTCATGGTCTTCTTCGAGACCTCCATCGCCAAGATGCGTGTCTTCCGGGTCCCCGAGTTCCTCGGCGCGGCGCTGATGCTGGGCTTCCTCGGCACCCTCCTCCTCTTCGTGTCGAGGAGCTTCTGATGGGACGCTTCACCCTCGATCTCGCCCACATGCTCGCCGGCGGCATGGTGCTGGTCAGCTTCATGCTGCTCTACCAGAACCGCATCCTCGGGCTGCTCAACGTCTTCGCGCTGCATGCGGTGGTTCTCGCCGCCTCGGTGGCGTGGCAGGCGTGGATCCAGCAGGCGCCGCATCTCTACGTCACCGCCGCCATCGCCCTGGTGCTCAAGGCGATCGTCATTCCGGTGGCGCTGCACCGCATGGTGATGCGGCTCGGCGTCCACCGCGAGATCGAGACCGTCGCCGGCGTCGGGCTCACCATGCTGATGGGCATCGCGCTGGTCGCCCTCTCGATGGTGGTGATGCTGCAGGCCGCGGCGGAAGCCGATCCGCTGGCTCGCGAGGACGTGGCGCTGGCGCTGTCGGTGATCCTGCTCGGCCTCCTGATGATGGTGACGCGCTACAACGCCGTCTCCCAGATCGTCGGCTTCATGAGCCTGGAGAACGGCCTGATCCTCGCCGCCGCCGGCGCCAAGGGCATGCCGCTGGTGGTCGAGATCTCGATCGCCTTCTCGGTGCTGGTCGCCTTCATCGTCATCGGCGTCTTCCTCTTCCGCATCCGCGAGCGCTTCGACTCGGTCGACACCCATGCGCTCGACGACTACCGCGAGGGCCGGCAATGACGACGATCCTCGCCCTGTTGCCGATGCGTCCGGTCGACGCGGTGCTGGCGGTGCCGGCGACCGCGGCGGTCGTGCTGGCGCTGTTGCCCGGCTGGCGGTGGAGCGCCCGGCTCAACGTCGCCGCCTCGTTCGTCACCTTCCTCTTCGCGCTGACGCTGCTGGTGGCACGACCGACGGCCGGCGGCTATCTCTTCGTCGACGACCTCAACGTCGTCTTCGTCGTGCTCGGCACCTTCGTCGGCTTCACCACCTCGGTGTTCTCGGCGAGCTACATCGCCCACGAGATCGAGATCGGCCGCCTGACGCAGGGCCATCTGCGCTTCTATCACGGCATGTATCAGGCGCTCGGCTTCGCCATGAATCTCGGGCTGCTCGCCGACAACATCGGCCTGATGTGGGTGGCGGTGGAACTGGCGACGCTGACGACGGTGCTGATGGTCGGCATCTACCGCACCCACGACGCGCTGGAAGCCGCCTGGAAGTACTTCATCCTCGGCTCGGTCGGCATCGCGCTGGCGCTCTTCGGCACCATCCTGGTCTACATGGCGGCCC
>ERZ1645187.1407-NODE-1407-length-22137-cov-5.061770_pt1 | contig 22137 bp, 18 predicted proteins | sample MGYA00575352_ERZ1645187 | MGnify/ENA primary metagenome ERZ1645187 (study PRJEB40837, sample SAMN11349314) | freshwater sediment metagenome | isolation source: river sediment | host: Sediment | place: India: Wazaribad , New Delhi | collected 2017-02-21 ... | reverse complement strand
ATCTCGCACATCGACAAAATCATATGCACCTTTGACTCGTGACGTCAAAAGACCATTAAGATAGTCTTCCACCATCATCGTTAAGTGTCCATGACCTTGATCGCCTGGCCCGATGATCCCAGAAGGGTGTACTAAAACAATATCTAGACCTTTTTTTGCCTGATTCTTTACATATTTTGAGGTAATTGCTTTCGTTTTTGCATACTCGCCTACAACAAGATTCTCATCAAAGAACGTTGGCTCGATGATGACATCATTATCCTTATTCTCTGGAATTGCGTGCACACTTGAAACATAGACAATTCGGTCGATTCGTGCCTCTTTTGCTGACTTAATGACGTTCTTGGTTCCTTCAAAATTCACACGATATAGAACGTTTAAATTCTTATTCGTGATTGATACAATGCCTGCAGTATGAATTAAATAGCTCGTTGTATCTGGTTCAATGTTAGCGAAAAAGGGGGATAATGTGTGCGGCTTAGTCACATCACCTCGAAATACTTCAACCCCAAGCTCTTCAAGTCTCCTAGGACTATCTGAATCAATGATTAAACCTCTAACATGATATTTATTAGCACGCAAAATTTGGCAGATATTAAATCCTAGATGACCATTAGCGCCTGTGACGAAAAACATCTCTTTCATATGCTCTTTCCTATATTATTATTATAGACAAATATGAAAGTTATGGAATAATTTGTGGTTTAAGTTGTGGATTGAAGAGACTAGTCTTCTTGTCTCTAGCACTTCCATGAAATGTTGGCTTTATTCGGTTCGTCAATGACAGAAATGTTTTTTAAGGCCATTTCCATTTCAAAACATTCACGGGCTGCCACTTTTTCTAAATCAACATAACTTTTATCTAGTCCACATTTGTAGTACGCAATTCCAAGCGCACCATAAAGCGGTAATCCTATACAGTGCCGTGCAGAATGGATGGTCGAACAGGCTTGTCCAATCGCGCGAGCGATGGCCTGTGCGGTTGGGTTATCTTCGTTCTCACGAGCGGCCGCATGACATTCCAAAATGATCTTTTTTACTTCAGGTAACTTTACTTTACCTAAAACCCATTCTTTCGCCATTTCAATGGCTTTTTGCGGTCTATTATCGCTTGGATTAAGACTCTTCCATATCGGAAGAAAAATATCTTCCGCATAGGTTAAAGACCATTGCACTAATGTTGTTTTACTTTGTGTTTCGATTAGTTTTACAAGGGATTGAAGATAGTCTGCATCCCAATTATTTAGCATCTTTCGGTATTTAGCCATTATTTGTTGACTCCGACGCTGCTGTTCCCATCTGATCTAGGATTGACATGAACCATTGTCTTTTTAACATCAGGAATTTCTTTTTTAATGTCTGCCGCGATTTCTTCTGCGATTGCGTGTGCACAATCTAACGCCAAAGTTCCCGGAAGAGAAATTTCTAGATCGACATAATATCTAACGCCATGGTGCCTCGTTCTTAGCACATCTATCTGATCCTCTTTAATATGACGAATGATGACTGAGCGAATTTTTCCAACGATTTCATCGCCAGCAGAAACATCGACTAATTGGTTGATTGAATTTATGACGATTCCGATTGCCACGCGGAAGATAAAGGCGGCAATAATAATCGAACCGAATTGATCTAGATAAGGTGCGCCTAACATTGAACCAACAATGGCAATGAGTCCACTTGCAGTTGAAAATATATCACCAAAATGGTTAAGTGCATCTGCTTTTAAAATCGGAGAATCATATTTTTTTGCATAATTTTGGGTACGAAAGTAGATGACAATCTTAATAACTAAAGCAACAGAAACCCCCGCAATTGCCCAGTAATTTGGCACTCCTAAGGTTTGTTGACCACTAAAATATTCAACTAATGTTTTGATATTAGCCTTCACTAGTTCAACTGCAGTAAAGATAATAATAGCAGCCAGCCCCATCGCAAACAAGCTTTCAAATCTTTCATGCCCATAGGGGTGGTTCTTATCAGCTTTTTTGGCACTTACTTTAATGCCAATAATTCCAATTACAGACGCAAAGATGTCAGAAATCGAATTAATGGCATCCGATATTAACGAGAAACTTCCGCCGATTATCCCTGTGGTTAATTTTAAAATAGAGAGGATGACGTTCCAAATTAACGTCCTTTTCATAAAGTGTTCGATTTTTTTTGCACGTTCGATAGTTCTTGACATAATGCGACTCCAGATTTTTATTTCAGTGTCAGTTGTACGATTGATTCGACATGATAGGTTCTTGAAAACATATCGACGACGACTAGTTTATTGATTGTGTATTTTTCACTTAATAAGGCGACATCGCGTGCTAACGTGGCGGGGTCACAGGAAATGTACACAATCCGTTTTGGCATAATTTCTAAAAGTGTTTCGGTAAATTTTTGATCGAGTCCTTTACGAGGAGGATCAACAAATACGACATCGAACTTTGTTTCTGCCTTAGCCATCTTCACAAGAAAGTCGCTCGCATCATCTTCATAGTATTTTACATTCTTTATATTATTGATTCTTGCGTTTTCTTTAGCGTCGATAACCGCTTGTTTGACAACTTCAACTCCGATGACATTCTTGACATGTTTTGCAACAGCCATGCCGATTGTGCCGATTCCAGAATACGCATCTAATACGATATGACTTTCTTTCAAATCAGCCAGTTCAATGGCTTTTTGATAGAGTTTCTCAGTTTGTTTGACGTTGATTTGGTAGAAGGATTTACTTGAAATATTGAAATCAAGTCCACACAATTTGTCTTTTATTTTTCCCTCACCAAGTAAGATCTTTTCTTTGCTTCCGAGTACAACATTTGTGTCTTCCCCGTTAATGTTTTGAATGAGGGTCGTTATTTCAGGATGCTTACTAATTAGTGCCGAAATAAACGTTTCAAAGTTAACTGGTTTCTCAATATTTGTCACAATAACAACCATGAGGTCATCATAATAAAAAGAGGTGCGTATCATAATGCGACGAATGTCGCCCTTTAAGGTGTCTTCGTCATAGGGAGTTAAGGAATATTCAGTCATCAATTCCTTAATTGTCTTGAGAATTAACGAGCTTCGTTTATCTTCTATGTAACATTGGTCAATGGCCACAATATCGTGTGTCCGGGCCTTATAAAAACCATGGATTAATTTACGATGGCGATCATAGCCTATTGGCATAATCGTTTTATTACGGTAATAGTAAGGATTTTCACTTCCAAGAACTTCAGCAGCTTGCATATCAATGTGTGCTATGTTATGAAACGCACGTAAGACTTTATTCTTTTTATACTCAAGTTCTTTTTCATAACTAACATGTTGAAACTGGCACCCACCACAAGCAGTCGCGACTGGACAAAGCGGTTGAATTCGATCGGGTGACTTCTTAATTAATTTGCTGATTTTTCCAATCAGAAAGTTTTTCTTCACAAAAGTGATTTCGACTTCCGCTTCTTCACCAATGATTAAATTTTGAACAAAAATGGTGCGGCCATCAATTTTGGCCACACCTAACCCATCATGGGTATAATCAACTCCGACAACTAAATGCTTTTGTCCTACACTAATGTCCATATTAGCCGTTCATCATTGTACGAATGAATTCGATTTCTTTTGCTGCATCAAGTCTGGGGAATAATGGCTCTCCTTTGTTGACCTTTTGTCCGCCAATAACGCCATATTTTACTAAATGTTCAAATGTTTGTAATTTCTTTTCGACACCTAGTTGAGCAAATAATTTTTGTGGTGCTCTTGTTAAAATTGGTGTCAATAAAAGTGCAGAAATATAAAGATTATTTGCGAGGTGGTTCATCACACTTGCAAGTTTTGATTTATCTTCTAATTTGGCTAATTCCCATGGTTTGGTATTATCAATATATTTATTAGAGGCACTAATAAGCTTAAAGGTTTCAACAATGGCGTCCGTCACTTTTAAATCATCAAAGGCTGTTTGATAATTGCTAATCGTGCTCATCGCTAATTGTTCGAGTTCTTCGTCAAATTCAGTCACTTTACCTGGATATTGAGGTATTATTCCTTCAAAATATTTATCAATCATGGAGACCGTACGATTTAATAAATTGCCAAAATCATTCGCTAAATCGACATTGATTCGTTCAACAAATTGTTCAGGCGTAAATTGACCATCACTACCAAAAATGGTTTCACGAGCAAGATAATATCTGACTGCATCCACGCCATAACGATTGACGAGTGGATATGGATCAACGACATTACCGCGTGACTTGCTCATCTTGGCATCTTTCATCATTAACAAGCCATGAACGAATTCACGGTCAGGTAATCTTAAATCTAAGGCCATTAAGAACATTGGCCAGTAAATGGCATGGAAGCGCGTGATATCTGCGCCGATAATGTGGACAATTTCCGAGTTCTTGTCTTGCCAGAATTTCTTAAATTTTGATTCGTCATTCGTTCCATAACCTAATGCACTAATATAATTGGTTAATGCATCAAGCCAAACATAAACAACATGTTTTGGGTTTTCTTTGACATTGATTCCCCAAGTAAAAGAAGTACGAGATACGGCTAAATCGGCTAACCCTGGTTTAATAAATGTATTCACCATTTCATTTTTACGACTTTCAGGAATAATGAATTTGGGGTTTTCATCATAGTACCTCAATAATCGGTCAACATATTTTGAGGTTTTGAAAAAGTAGGATTCTTCACTGGAGCGGTGAACAGGACGTTTGCATTCGGGGCAAAGATGATCACTACCAACTTGTGTGTCGGTCCAGAAGGTTTCTTCGTGTGTACAATACCAACCTTCGTATTTGCCTAAGTAGATATCGCCTTGAGCGAGTAAACGTGAAAAAATGTTTGCGACTGTTTCCATGTGATTTTGATCCGTAGTACGAATAAATTTATCGTTAGAAATATCGAGTGTTTGCCAAAGATCATGGAAACCTTCAACAATTTCATCGACAAAGGCTTGCGGTGTTTTACCCGCCTTAGCCGCATTAGTCTCAATTTTTTCTCCATGTTCATCAGAACCTGTCAAAAAGAAAACATCATACCCACGCATTCTCTTGTAACGTGCAATCGTGTCAGTTAAGGTTGTGCAATAAGCATGACCAATATGGAGTTTGGCGCTTGGATAATAAATAGGTGTACTAATAAAGAAGTTCTTTTTCATAGATTCCTCGCTTGATATATAACAAAAAGCCGCCTTTCGGGCGGCCGTCTGTTTTTTTTACTTGTCTTTTAAGCCGTATTTCTTATTGAAACGGTCAATGCGCCCATCAGCTTGGACAAAGCGTTGTTTGCCAGTATAAAATGGGTGGCAATTTGCACATGTATCAACCCGGATTTCTTTCTTGGTTGTACTTGTTTCAAATTCGTTACCACAGCTAACACATGTCACTGTAATACGTTGAGTGTTTGGATGTAACCCTTTTTTCATAATGCTATACTCTCCTTCCGCCTTGAGTATTTGAGCATACCCAAAGTAAGTTCTTAGCGAGTAAATATTATCATTATTGAAAATAATAATCAATTGCAAACAATCATTTATTCGTTTTTTTATTCCTTTTTGATGTGCATCTTACTTTTTCAATCGAGGTCACTGTCATTTGAGGGTTTTTATTGTTAATTCTGAAACCTGTTATTTTTCTAATAAATTGTCGATTACACGATAAAGAAATTATAGTTTAGTCCAGGGTCGTTTTTGTAAGCGTTATCATAAGATAAGAAGTTTATTTAAGTTTGACATCCGTTTTTTTTATTGCTTATATTAAGATACACAGTACGAAAGGAGACACTGTAATTATGAAAAAGAAACAACTAGCTGTGCTGTCGTTATTCGGCGCCCTTGTATTATCTGCTTGCGGCCCAACAACGTCAGACTCAGTACCTAGCACCAGTACTCCTGGAACCTCCCAACCTCCAGTAACATCAACACCTGTTACTTCAGAGCCAACCTCAGAGGTCCCAGTCATTACTCCTGCTAACGGATTAAAGAACTACACTGCAGTCGGCTATGATGAAAAAGAAAAAATCTTAGGCGAACTCGAAAGTTATGTTCTTGACAACTTCTTAGGCGGTATTCCGTTTGCTGATAACGCCGGAAACGTGATGTACAACTCACGTCTAACTCTTCCAAGCGAAACATTCGTCCCCGGATACGGGTTCGGTGTTGGTGAAGGAACAATCAACTCAGCGATGACGATTGAACAAGAACCAGAAGCCAAATATGCTTGGTACTACCACACTTGGCTCCAAAACGACCCAGGAACAATCAACTACTGGGATGGCCAAGACTCCGTCACTGGTGACCTCCACGCCATGATCGCCTCATCCTACTGGAGCACACGCTTCAATAACGATAAGACCGGTTATGAATGGTATCCATCACTCGCGATTGGTGCAAGACCAACCCCATTAAATGCTGATCCAGTTACTGGAATGGCAACCAGATGGAGAGTCTATGTTCGGACCGATGCAGCTGTCAAATATGACACGCTCTCAACCGTTCCAGCCGTCGCAGCCTTCAAAGGCCGTCAAGTCCAATTAGAAGACTACTTAACTCCATTCAAAGCGATGTTAGATGGTCAACTATTCCGTGCTACTGACCTCGGTAGTGATACCTCAGGTTTCAAAGGCGCGAAAGAATACTTAGCGGATGTTCAATCTGGTAAATCACCAAGTTGGTCAACTGTTGGTATTCAACTCAACGCATGGGAAAACGCAATTGAATTCGAATTCAATTCACCAAAAACCCCATTCTATGCAATGTACAACTTATCCAGTTCACTCTTCTCACCAGTTCCACAAACTTTCATCGATGCAATCGGTGGTATCGCGGAATATGGTAAACCAAACGTTGACTCAACCTTATCATTAGGTATGTACACCGTTGAAGAATGGCAAACTGGCAAACAAATGGCGTTCAAAAAGAACCCAACCTTCTTCGAAGCAAACCGCGCTACTCACCAAGGTTACAAATATACCATCCTTGCTGATAGAGATGTTGCTTTCCAAGAATTCTTAGCTGGTAAACTTGATAGCGCTAGTATTCCACCAACTCAACTCAAGACCTATAAAAATGACCCACGTACACGCAAGACCCTTGGCGATACCGTTTGGAAACTCCAAGTCAACGCAACTGACGAAGCACGTTGGGCAGAATTATTTGGCACCGAAGGGTCAATTTACCCACACGCTGCTGACAAATACTGGGCAGTCAAGCCAGTCATGAGCAACTATGACTTCTTAAACGGTTTATACTTTGCTCTTGATCGTGCAACCTTAGCTAATAACAATGGTCGTAACCCTGCTCAAGCATTCTTAAGTGATGCTTACATGATCGACCCAGAAAACGGTCTATCATTCCGTGATAGCGCCACTGGTAAAGCCATTCTTGAAGATCGCGCTCCAGAAACCCATGGGTTCTCACTTGAAGCCGCTAACTTATTCTTCAATGACGCAATGAATGATCTCGTTGCTGATGGCAAATACGTCCGTGGTACTGTCGCTGCTCCAACCGAAATTAAACTCAGCTTGATTTACCAAACCGTTAGCCAAGTTAACGATGAAGGTCAAATCGTCAAGCAACAACTCGAAAGTGCGTTTAACAACGCCGTCACAGGATTCAAATTAGTCATCGAACCATATGCAACTGCTAACTGGATGGATGCCTACTACAAACCAATGCAAGGTGACTTTGACTTAGCGTTCGGTTCAATTAGTGGTAACACCCTCGACCCAGTCGCCTTCATGGATACCGTCTGTAGCGATAACCGTACTGGCTTCACCCTCTCATGGGGCGTTGATACCAATACACCAACTGAAGATATCGTCTACGATGGAAACTACTGGTCATACGATGCCTTACTCGGCGCTGCTGTCTCTGGTGCGGTCGTTGAAAATGGTGCTGCTGCAACATTATTCAGCCTTGACTCAGTCACGGCTAGCCCAGCCAGCGGAACTGGTGCCTTCACCATTACCGCCACTGGTATCTACTATGCTGGTGATCCAGAAAACGTCCAAGTCGAATTTGCTGGATTTGAAATCTACAACGATGGCGAAACGGTCGCCCTTGAAGTGGATGACGCTGCTGTTACAATCGTCTTTGATGCCGCTAGCGGAACATGGACAGTAACAATCGAAGTCCCAGGCGAACTTCAACTCCAAGATGATGGCTACTTAGACCTCAGGGTCTACTTCGTAACCACCGTCGGTGGACAATCCTCAGCCGTCCAATACTCATACTTAGAATTCTCAGTTCCTGCTGCCGCTTAAGTAGGGGCTAACAACCAAAAATTAATTGCTTTATAGAATAGTTTTATATAAAATATAAAAGCAATGGACATTGCCAGCCCTAAAAAGCTGGCAATGTTTATATTAAAATAGAAGGAGAAAATATATGTGGAGATACGTTTTAAAACGACTCGTGCTAATGCTGTTCACAGCGTTTATCATCTTGTCGTTAACGTTTATACTCATGAAGTTAATCCCATTTGAGCGACCACCTGGTAACAATGATGCGATTTTACGATTCTACAACAATCAAGTTAGATTAGGATATATGTATATACCGGGAGAAAGAGAAACTCCGGATATAGCATTCTCGATTGGCACGAACAATTATCGCTTTAGCCATCTTCCAGTCATGACGCAATATTTCAGCTGGCTTAAAGGCATTTTTACTGAATGGAACTGGGGCTTATCAACTCGGATCGTCTTAAACGAACCAGCGATGGACATTATTATGTCCCGCCTACCTTATTCTTTAAGACTTAACTTAGTTGCCGTCTTTATCGCTGTTCCATTAGGCTTCATTCTTGGGATTACTGCTGCTTTGAATAAAAATAAAGCACCGGATCACATCATCTCGACCGGCGTTATGGTTTTTATTTCAATCCCTAGCTTTGTCATGATTACATTCTTACTCATAATTTTTGCTTACGGCCTTAAATGGTTGCCAACTCAATGGCCTTCAGATGGTGCCCCATTAGACATTCGCGCAATGGGATTCATCTTACCAGTCGCTAGTTTGAGTTTTGGTTCAATTGCCGGTTTTGCCCGTTACACTCGTGCAGAATTATCAGAGATTATGTCAAGCGAGTTCCTCCTCTTAGCCCGAACAAAAGGCTTAACCAAAACGCAAGCTGTTGTTCGTCATGCTTTACGGAACTCATTAGTGCCAATTATCCCAATGATTATTGGTGAATTCGTTGGCTTACTCGGTGGTTCATTAATTCTAGAAAACCTTTATGGTATTCCAGGAATTGGTAACCTCTTTATTACTGCAATTACACAAAAAGACTATAGTGTGGTCATGGTTGACATGGCCGTCTATACGATTATTGGTCTATTTGCAACCTTATTAGTCGACCTATCCTATGGTATTGTCGACCCAAGAATTAGAATGGGGGCACGAAAATAATATGAATAATGATCAAAACAAATTCAATGATTTCAATAACCCTGATGTCGAAGTTAAACTCACAAAAGATGATTTTCAATTCATGCAAATGGATGAGAAGATCCATGACGTGAAATTTGAAACCAAACCGACAACATTCTTTAAAGATGCCCTCAAACGTTTTGCGAAAAACAAGTCATCCGTGACTGCAGGTGTCATCATCGGTATTCTCATTACGATGTCCATCGTCGTTCCCATTGCCTCGCAATCAAATATTAACCAATCCTACCCGGAATTTAGATACTTGCCACCTCGTTGGCCAGGTATGGATGGCATTAATGGTTTAAATGGCACCAAAAATTACTCGGATATCCTCCTCAACATGGCGGATCCAGAAAATCCTGTTCCGGCTCCAGACATTGATACGGGTACCACCTACTTCTATGACGATGCCATCGTAAGTGAAGTAAAAGCAACCCCTGCTTATTACTCAACACCCAATGCCTATGGTTTTGAAGGTACGGTCGTTTTAAGAACGGATAAACGTGATAAGGATGCCAGTTTAATTTCGCCTCTAGTCATGTTAAGCATCTATAACGACTATGAATTCACCTTAACTTTTGATGAAAAAAACTTAGAATTTGATACCTTACCAAGCTACGCCATCTATTTAGATGTCGCCTATATTTCTGGCGATCCTTACACCGAAATTCTTGTGAAAGATTTCAGTAACACGGAAGCCGATTTGATCGAATACACCATGACAAACGTCAGCGATTTACTTGAAACCAATCGTCCAGTCGCTGTTCAATTTGTCCCTGCTTTCGATGCGCGGTTTAGAATCGTGCTCGAAACGACTCCCGTTGAAATCAACAGTGGTCGTTACTCTGCATTATTTATGAATTCCTTCACTGGAACAAGTAGCGATGAAGACGATACTTCCCTCGTTGATAGCGGTGTTGTTTGGACTTCTGGCAACGAGCTTCTTCTTCGTGATAAAGTTTTAACTGCTACGAACCGTTGGAGACTTTTCTCCCCGGTTATCGATCAAGTGACGGGCGAAACCCTCTATAGTGGGGCTAAAACCGTCGTCGATGTCAAAGTGTTCTTGGGTTCCTTTGTCTATAACGAATACATCGAAGTCTTTGGAAACCGCGTGCAACGCATCGGTAAAACTGCCTTTGAAACCAAATACATGAATCCGTCTAACCCGCGCGTTAGTTACGACTTCAATGTCGGTGTCGACTCTTTCCAAATCCTTGACGATACGGTCGAAGTCGTGCGCGTCGTTCAACAATACACGCGGACCATCGCGGGTAAAACCGTGATTGAATTAGACATCGAAGTCTCGCTTTATAAATTCTATGGCTTCAGTGAAATGCCTTACTACTTATTTGGTACGAATCAACGAGGTCATGACTTCTTCAAAGTCTTATTCTCTGGTCTCAATACATCCTTAATCTTAGGGCTCACGGTTGCCGCCATCAATATCTTTATTGGGATTGTCTGGGGCGCCATTAGTGGCTACTATGGTGGCACGATTGACTTAGTGATGGAACGCTTTACCGAAATCTTAAGTGGGGTTCCGTCCATCGTCGTCTTTACGCTCACCATTCTTACTCTAGGCAACTCCTTCGGTGTCTTCGTCATGGCGATGATTCTCACCGGTTGGATTGGGGTCGCAGCCCGAACACGAAGTCAATTCTATCGCTATAAACGCCGTGAATACGTCATGGCATCAAGAACCTTAGGGGCGAGTGATGCACGGATTATCTTCCGCCACATTCTTCCTAACTCCGTTGGTCCATTAATTACCAGTGGGGTCTTAATGATTCCTGGCATCATCTTTACTGAAGCATCGATTTCTTACTTAAACTTAGGTTTACAAGGACTTCCAAGCTTTGGGGTGGCGATGAGCGAGGTTCAAGGGGCTATTCATACTGACTCCTATCTCATTCTAGCGGCCGCGATTATTGTCTCGATGATCATGGTCTCGTTTAACTTATTTGGAAATGGTTTGCGTGATGCGTTTAACCCATCCTTGAAAGGGGTTGAATAATATGCCAGACAAAAATAAACAAGTCGTCTTATCTGTCGAAGATCTTGCGATTTCCTTCCACACCGATAAAGGGCGGGTCAAAGCCGTTCGTGGGGTCAGTTTTGATCTCTATAAAGGTGAAGTCCTTTGTATCGTGGGTGAATCGGGTTCTGGTAAATCCGTCACCGCGAAAACGATCATGGGTATCCTCCCTGGCAATGGACGAATTGAAGCCGGTCATATTCATTATGAAGGCGAAGATTTGACCAAAGTGAGTGAAGAAGAATTCCACCGCATTCGCGGTAAAAAGATTGGGATGATCTTCCAAGATCCACTCTCATCCTTAAACCCAATCATGAAGGTCGGCAAACAAATTACCGAAGCGATGATCATTAACAATGACAAGCTTAAGAAAATGTATTTAGACCTCATTAGTGTCGAACAAGCCCGTTACAATAACGAAGTTTCCTTGCGCAATCAAACGATTGAACAAGCCAATCTCGATATTAAACTAGGCAAAAAATCCTTTGTTAAAGATAAGCTTGCGATTCAAAAGCGCAAAGACATTAGTGCTGAAGAAAAACGTGAACTAATCGCCAAAGAAGAACGCAAACTTCATCAATTAATTGAAGCAAGTAAGCAACGAATTATCGATATCAAGGATCAAACCAAAGACAACATCGTTCTCTATAAACAACAATTCAAGGATCGCGTTAAAGTCGCAAAAGCGGAAGTGAAAGCGTATCATGAGAAAATTAAAAAAGATCGTGATGATAAACTCCATACTTTAAAACTTAAATTGGCGGCCGATCCAAGTCAAAAAGATTTGATTAATAAGGAAATTAAACAAGTCAAACTCGACTACATTAATCTCACGAAAATCACACGCTTAGAAGCAAAGAAACGGGCCCTCAAAGTCATGGAGGAAGTTGGAATTCCTCAACCCGCCCGTCGCTTCAAACAATATCCATTCGAATTCAGTGGTGGTATGCGGCAACGGATTGTGATCGCCATCGCCTTAACCCAAGATCCTGACATTCTCATTTGTGACGAACCAACAACCGCTCTTGACGTGACCATTCAAGCCCAAATTCTTGAATTAATTCAACGTCTCACTGTCGAACGTAACCTCACCGTTATGTTTATTACCCATGACCTTGGCGTCGTCGCCAACATGGCCGACCGTGTTGCCGTTATGTATGCTGGTAAAATCGTTGAAATCGGCACCAGTCACGATATCTTCTACGATCCACGTCACCCCTATACATGGGCGCTCTTATCATCGATTCCTGATGTGGATAGTAACGAACGTCTTGAAGCCATCCCTGGCACGCCTCCTAACATGATCTATCCACCAAAAGGCGATGCGTTTGCTCCTCGGAGTAAATACGCGATGGCCGTCGACTACAAGGAAGAACCACCGATGTTTAAAATCAGTGACACCCACTATGCAGCCACTTGGCTCTTAGACAAACGGGCTCCAAAAGCGACGATGCCAAAAATCGTTTCTGAACGGATTAAAAACTCGCTGAAGAAAGCAGGTGAACTAAATGACTAAACGTGAAGTAACCTTTAGACAAGACTTAGTGGATAAAGACATTATCCTCTCGGTCCGTCACCTCAAACAATTCTTTAAAACAGGTATTGGTGCCAATAAATTCATCACCAAAGCGGTCCACGACATCTCCTTTGATATTAAAAAAGGCGAAGTCTTCGGCCTCGTGGGTGAATCGGGTTGTGGTAAAACAACTACCGGTCGCTCCTTAATTCGGCTATATGATGTCACAAGCGGTAGCGTTTACTTTAAAGGATACCGCATCAATGGTGGCACTCGTTGGAACGAAAAAGAAATTAAATGGAAAACGATTAAAGCCAAACGCGAAATCGCCGACCTAAAGAAGATTATGCAAGAAGAAATTAACTCAAACCGTAGTGAACGGCAAGAAGTTAATGATGAAGTCATTGCAAAGATTACTGAAAGCTACAATGCCAAGATCAAAGCCGTTGAAGACAACTTAGCGAAACTCGTGGCCGAACAAAAAGAAATCATTGCACAAATCAAATATGATACCCGGCATGTTGATAAAAAGATTATGTCGAAAATGCAAATGATTTTCCAAGATCCAAGTGATTCACTTGATCCACGGATGACGGTTGAAGACATCATTCAAGAAGGGCTTGTCATTCAAGGCTTCCGTAATCGGGCTGAAAACTCAAAAAAGGTCGTTGAAGTACTAGAAAAAGTCGGTTTAATTGCTGACTATGCCTCCCGTTACCCTCACGAATTTAGTGGCGGTCAACGGCAACGGATTGGGATTGCTCGCGCACTTGTCATGAATCCTGAATTACTCATTTGTGACGAACCCATCAGCGCCCTAGACGTCAGTATTCGCGCCCAAGTCATCAACTTATTAAATGACTTAAAGGACGAATTAGGATTAACGATTCTCTTCATCGCCCATGACCTCAGTGTCGTCAAATACTTCTGCGATAAAATCGCGGTCATGTACTTTGGTGAAATTGTCGAAATGGCAAGTAGTGAAGAATTGTTTAAACACCCACTACATCCTTATACCAAATCACTTCTCAGTGCGATTCCAAAACCGGATCCAATTTCGGAAAAGAATCGTAAACGAATCACCTATAACCCCGTCAAAGATCATGATTACAGTGAACAAACGCCTGTACTTCGTGAAATTAGACCGGATCACTTCGTCCTTGCTAACGATAAAGAAATCGTCAAATACGAAGCGGAAATTAAATTATTAGACAAAGAAAGTAAGTAAGTAAGTAAGATAGTACATTAATGGCACGCATTCAACATACGAAGAAATCGATGATTCTTGTTTGGTCATTCGCCTCGGTTATTGCCTTAGCGATGGGCCTTTCGATCTACTTCGTTCAAGCTACATATGACTTGCGTGCATTAATTAATGCAACCTTCATCCCTGGAGCGACGCTTCTCGGACTCGCTGGTTTGATCCTAATCTCACGGACCGGAAACTTTGACATCATGGCCTACTCCTTCGTTGCGATGGGTCAACGCTTCCGGCCTCGTGAAATGCGACAATATGAAGACGCCGTCGACTACAAAGCAAAAGCCGAAGAACGGCGAAGCAAAAAAGGCGGCTATGTCCTCCCTTACCTAATCTGGGGTGGCGCCTTACTATTGACCGCGTTAATTGTTAATATTGTCTTTATGACTAGCCTTTAAGTCCTAACGCTTACATACGAAACTAGAACACCACACGGAAATGTGGTGTTTTTCTTATCTATTCTCCCTATTTTTCATTCTTTTATTACATAACTAAACATTTTTTTCATATAGTGATAAAATAAAATTGTATAGAGAAAGGGAGGTTATCATGAAATTTCTCAAAAAATTAGTTTTCATTCCAGTTCTTGGACTTGTTCTTACAGGTTGCTTTGGCGGTGGCGAAGTTCGTGTTGATGCTGCAGTTGCCAATGAACGCGTTGCACAAGCCATGGGCAAAACCATGACCGAAGCGACCAACGCCATGAAAATGGAACTCAATGCCGAACTCGATTTAGTCGTGACTGAATACGATATGGAAGATACACGTCTCTATGAAACAAAGGTCGAGGCTACTGCCGGATTCGAACTTAAAGCGACAGACTTAGGTGCCGAAACCATGGAAGCATCCTTAACCGCAAGTGGTAGTTTAAAGTTGACCGAATTTGATGGCGAAGCCACCAATGTTCTCGTCGACACTGCCGTCACGGCAAGTGCTTACTTCCAAGATATGTGGGTTTATCTAAAAGCGACCGGTTTAAGTGAATTACTTGAAACCTCAGAAGATGAAGTCAAAGGAAAAATCAACCTTGAAGGGATGATTGACTTTGAAGAAACCCCACTTCCAACCAGTGAATTAACAAGCGAAGAAATGGATCGTGTCACCTCAATGCTTGAAGACATGCTGATGGAAGTTGAAGATGTCAGTGCGGTGGAAAAAGATGGCGATTTACTTGTCACCTATAACATCACAATTACCGATGTCGTCAATGTTGTCACCGAAATGTACGCACAAACCAACACTGAACTGACTCCAAGTGAAATCGAAGAATTCCGTGCTGAAGGAATGGAACAACTCGGCGAATATGTCACCATCAATAGTGCCAAAATCGTTGTTGGTGTTTCAAAACTTGGCTATCTCAATGTCCTCGATTTAGATTTTGATGTCGAAATCGTCGAACCTTACTATGACTATTCTGGAATGGAACCCGTTCAAGATGGCTACAGTGTGATTGCAATTGATGCGCTTGTTGAATTCGATGTTGAAGTCAATGGCAATGTCACCATTACATTCCCAACTGATTTAGACACCTATCCAGACATGACGCCAAATCCAGCTTAATCAACCATCATCAATAAAAGATGGACCACTTCGCGGTGGTCCATTTTTCTATTCTTGAATCAATTTTTCGGGAATATATAGCAATTCTTTTGTCGTCAACGGGGCATATAATACATAATTTAAGCCAATTTGTAGATTGGGATTTAAAAGCGGAATAATTTCAATATATTGAAGATAGACCCGCTTGCCCTCTGTAAGAGATTCATCCAGGCGATAATATTGAGGTTTCGCATCGATTAAATCGACGTAATTTAGAAATCTTCTTTGTTTAAATGACTTCTTCTTTTCATGGCGAAGTTTTTCAATATGACTAAGGATGCGTAGAAAAAAAGCTTGATCCACCATCAAATTTAAATTGGGAGCAAAGAAGGCGACACTTCGGTGATTTTTATCTTTTCCGTCGCTATAATTAATCCGAAATGTATAACAAACACCGACAAAGCCGTCATCAACTAATTTCTTTCGCCGATAATAATCCTTACTTAAAAAATCAATTAATCGTGTTCTAACCGTTTCACGATTCAAAATAAACTGATAATCTTTGACATCAAACGTCATGCGCTTATAGGCAAAGTGTTGACTGACTTTCGCTAAAGTGTCTGAATTAATCATAGATTCATTATACAAAAAGAAAGCGCTTTATAGGGGAAAATCACTCATATATGTTATAATTTACAAGAATAAAAAGGAGATTTAAGATGATATCAAATAAAGTTGCAATTCAGGTTCTTAATACCGCGCTTGCGACGGGTGGTGATTTCGCCGAAATTTTCCTTGAAGAAACCTATAGTAATAATCTAGAAGTTGACTCAGGAAAAACACAACCACCCAGTTCTGGCGTCAGTTATGGAGCAGGGATTCGTATCCTCAAAAAACTACAAAGCGTCTACGGCTACACCAATGATTTATCCTTAAAGGGTTTAGTCAAATTAGCCCAACAACTTTCTGCATCCTTCAATGGGAAACAAGAAATTGTTGTCGATAAAATTGAGAAAGTCAAAATTAAAAACAAGCACAAAATTCGCAAAGCTTTAAGTAGTGTTGAAACAAGCGAAAAAATCGCATTACTTAAAAAAGGCGATGCCATCATGCGTGACTACGACAAGCGAATTGTCCGGACGATTGCCGTCTTAATCATGAACAACCGCAACATTGAAATATTCAATAGCGATGGCAAACATTTTGTCGATAGCCAAGAACGCGTTCGTTTCGTTCTTCAAGCGATTGCGATGCAACCCGGCGCATTTGAAACTGGCTTTACAGGTCCAGGCGCCCACTCCGGCTTTGATTTCGTTGAAGGTTTAGATATTGAAAATGAAGCCAAAGAAGTCGCTGATCTTGCGATACGGAAACTTAGCGCTAAAGATTGCCCAAGTGGCGTGATGCCGGTCGTCATTGGTAACGGTTTTGGTGGGGTTATCTTCCACGAAGCATGTGGTCACCCACTTGAAGCCAGTGCAGTTAGTAAGGGTTTATCCCCATTTGCCAATAAGATTGGTCAAAAAGTCGCCCACGAAGCGGTGACTGCCATCGATGATGGCACAATCGAAAACGGCTGGGGTTCTAACAACATCGATGACGAAGGCGTTCCTACCTACCGTAACGTCTTAATTAAAGATGGAATTCTTCAAGATTATCTCATTGACCGCTTTAATGGTCGGAGAATGAACCGTGAATCCAACGGTGCCGGCCGTCGTCAATCCTATAAATATGAAACCACAAGCCGGATGTCCAATACTTATATTGCCGCCGGACCTTATACACCTGAAGAAGAAATTAAGTCGGTTAAACTAGGGTTATATGCTAAAAAATTAGGTGGTGGTTCCGTCAATCCAACCACAGGTGATTTCAACTTCGCTGCCGATGAAGCCTACATTATTCGTGATGGTAAAATTGCTGAACTCGTCAAAGGCGCAACTTTAATTGGAAATGGGGCGGAGATTTTGATGAAAATTGATATGGTCGCCAATGACCTCGAACGTGCCCAAGGTATGTGTGGGGCCGCTAGTGGTTCGATCCCTGTCGATGTTGGTCAACCAACCCTTCGTGTCAGTGAAATTACCGTTGGTGGTCAAGGAGGTAAATTACAATGAAAGTGACGAAATTCTTTGAACTAGCCAAAGCTAGTGGTATCGAAGCTTGTGAGGTCGTCGTTAGACGAAGCACTCATATCGATATGAACGTCTACCATGCTGAGGTTGAAAACTATAGTATCGCTGACTCCCGTTCCATTTATGCGCGGGGAATCGTCAACGGTAAAATGGGCTTTGCCGCCAGCGAAAAAGATGACGCAAAAACGCCTGAATACTTAGTCAAACAAATTATCACCAGTGCCACCAATAGTGAATCGGATGATATTGCGATTATTTTTAAAGGGAGTGAAAAATATAAGAAACGATCGACCTTTAATAAAGCGGTCGGCCTTCTAAGTGAAGAAGAAAAATTGAACAATCTCTTCTTACTTGAAAAGAAATTACTGGCTTACGATCCCCGTATCACAGAAGTCGAAGCCGCGAGTTATTCCGAAAGCGTCAATGAATTAGAAATGTTTAATTCCTATGGTCTAAAATTGAAGGAAAAAGACAATTATTTCTACTACTACACTTCGGTCGTCGTCAAACAAGATCAAGAAGTGAAAACCGGTTATAAGATTGCAATCTTCAATGATCCAAAGGCTGTTAATATCGACCAATTAGTCAAAGAAACGGCTGAAGATGGTCTTTCTAAACTGGGTGGTAAACCGTGTAAGAGCGGTAAATATCCAACGTTAATGAACCAAAAAGTGACAGCCTCACTACTCGCCGCTTACTTAAGTAGCGCCAGTGCAGAAAAGGTGCAAAAACGTTCTTCCTTATTCATTGATAAACTTGGACAAAAAGTTGCAAGTAGCAAAATTACCGTGCTTGATGCTCCTTTAAACAAAACCATCTTCTACTCTTACTTTGATGATGAAGGTGTCGCTAAATTCAATAAATCAGTCATTGATAAAGGCATCTTAAAAACTTACTTCCACAATTTAAGCACCGCGGCTAAAGCCGGTGTTGCCCCAACGGCAAATGGTAGTAACAATGGGGGCAAAATTGGGATTAGTATTGGTAACATCGTGCTTAAACCCGGAAAGAAATCCGTGGATGAAATCATTAAGGATGTCAGAGAAGGTTTTTACCTCACTGAAGTTCAAGGACTACACTCTGGCTTAAATCCAACAAGTGGCGATTTCTCGCTCCAAGCAAGTGGTTTCATGATTCGGGATGGCAAGTTTGCTGAACCCGTTAACCTTGTTACCATCGCTGGTAACCTACAAAAGTTATTCCTCGAAGTCAAAGCAGTCGCTAACGATAGCGAACTCCAACTCTCAAGTTATACGACTCCCAGTGTGCTCGTTAAAAAACTAGCGGTCTCAGGTAACTAACTCATTAAACGAAATGAAAACCCCGATTTTGATGTGAGCCCCATTAGTTAGACTTTGTTATTAACATATTAATTGATTAAAGGACTGTTGTCTATAAACGATAGGTGACAGTCCTTTTGTTTTCACCATAATACGTTTTAAATTGTAATAATTTATGTAATCAATAATCGCTTTTTCAAGTTGTTCTAAACTCTTAAACTTGTATTCATCGCCATAAAACATTTCATTTTTCATCACCGCAAAGAAGTTTTCCATGGGTGAATTGTCTAAGCAATTGCCTTTTCTAGACATCGACTGTTTAATTCCTCGCCGTTTGAGCTCTTGATGATAATATGACATTTGATATTGCCATCCTTGATCACTATGGAAGATTAATCCCTCCAGCCTATTATACTTTTCAAACGCTTTTTCTAACATTTCTCGCGTCTGATTGAAGCTAGGATTTCTTGAGAGATTGAATGATACAATTTCGCGATTATGCATATCTAGAATTGGAGACAAGTATAGTTTTCCTGCCGCGATATGGAATTCAGAGACATCCGTGGTCCACTTTTGATTACATAATGTGGTAACAAAGTCTCTTACATAATTTGTCGTATGATTTGTTTCATCCACGACTTTTTTAAGAAGTATATTCTCACAAGTTCCATTTTGATCGCCCTTATAGGACTTATATTTGGCTCTTGGAGTTTTCCCATGAATGTCTAGGAGATTCATAATCCGTCTAATTTTTTTATGATTAACTTTATACCCACGATTCGCTAGTTCCAACTGAATCCTTCTATAACCATATCGACCTTTGTTTTGCTCGTGGATTTCGATGATTTGTTTGATAATTTCTTCGTTTTTTCCATCTTTATTCACTTTTTTGATCGTATAGAAGAATGTGGCTTTAGGGACTCGAGAGACTTTTAGAAGAACATTTAATTGAAAATACTGCCTTAATTCGACGATTACCTCTACTTTTTCTTCGGTTCTCGGTCCTTCCTTTTCTGAACTAAGGCACTGAGTTTTTTTAGATATTCATTCTCCGCTCGTAACTCTTCGTTTTCTCGCTCTAAATCTTGTTGAGTTTTGGGTTGATTCTTGGTTTTGGGTTTCTTTGCCATTTTAGGAGGCCTCCCCCGTTTATGAGATAATTTTAACCCATCTATACCCGAACGTTGATAGATTTTTAACCATTTGGATAATAAGTCAGGCTGAATGCCATTACTTAAAGCCACTCCGGTAATTGATTCGCCATCTAACACTCGGTCAATCATTGATAACTTATCTAGATAAGTTCGCGTTGGCTTTTTGTGATTCAAACCAACTTCGCCCATTGCATCATAGATTCGTGTCCAATGTCGAACTTTTTTAGAAAATGTACTGTTCTTGCATCCGCCTGGATTGTCAATATGCATACCTGCTTGGCATTTCCGAACACACTCCAACTTGAATTCTTTTGTATACCTCATAGAAAAAGACCCTCCTGTTAGTTGGTCTAACATTTGGGTCTCACTTCATTTAATTCGGGGTTTTTTCTTACTTCTTAACGTAGAGAATGCCAATGGTTCCTGGTCCACAATGAGCGGAGATAACCGCGCCAGCACCCGTAATATGAATGTTCTTTTCGGGAATATACGGTTTTAATTTTTCAAGATAATAACTAGCGAAGTCGGGAGCTTCGCTATGGGTGATAAACACATGGGTTTGATCAATGCCTTGGTTGAAGTCTTCAACGAACACATCAAAGAGCCGATCTAGTGCCCGATGAATTTTTCCTTTAGGAGTATCGGTAACCTCAAGTTTAGCCTCATTCATCTGAATGAAAGGATGTGCTTTGAGCATTTTACCAAATAAATATTTGGCACTACTAATGCGTCCACCGCGATAAATAATATCAAGACTTTCCACAATAAATTGTGCCCGTACTTTGGGAACCAAGGAAATCATGTAGTCCGTTGTTTCATCTAATGTGTGCCCTTGATTTAAATATTCACGACCATATAGAATGAGTAGTCCAGTTCCCGATGATAAGGAGAGTGAATCAACGATACGAATCGGAAATCCATCCATTTGTGCCATCGCAATATGTGCACTTTGCATCGTTGATGACATATTAGAACCAATGCCTGTGACAATAATTCCGTCATAGCCTTGGGCTTTAATTTTGGTGAACACTTCTAGGAATGCTTCTGGACTGACCGCACTTGTTTTGGGCAATTGTTTGGTTTCATCCATTATTTGATAAAGTTCTGCCGTCGAAAGTTCAACGGTGTCTTTATATGATTTTTCATTAATTGTGACTAATAATGGTAGTACTTCACAATCACATTTTTCATATAAGTCCTTGCTTAAATCAGCGGTCGTATCAGTCACGATTTTAATTCTTGGCATATTTACCCCCGTATAAATTACTCTACTATTATACTTTCTATTCGTCGATAAAGAAAGTTATTATCGAATTTATGGGCTATATATAAAATGTGTTTGTGGTAAAATCAATACAAGGAGGCTTTTATGAAAAAGTTTTTTGACGATTTTAAAAAGTTTATCACACGAGGCAATGTCGTCGATTTAGCCGTTGGTATCATTATTGGTGGTGCATTCACTGCAATCGTTAAGAGTTTAGTGGCAGACATTTTAATGCCAATTATTGGTTTATTTGGTTTTGGCTCAGTCAAAGAACTCAAGTACGTTTTCACCCCAGCCGTGTTGGATGGGAATGGAACTGTCGTTACTGCTGAACACGCGTTGTACTATGGTAATTTTATCCAAGCCATCATCGATTTTCTTCTCATCGCCTTTGTCATCTTTGTTATTATTAAGATTTTAATGGCAGCAAGTGAAAAGGCCGAAGCACTCAAGAAAAAACATGCGAAAGAAGTTGAAGTGGCCCCAGCGCCTGCTCCAAGTCCCGAAATCGTCTTACTCACCGAAATTAGAGACGCCT
>ERZ1645187.1406-NODE-1406-length-22141-cov-162.580322_pt1 | contig 22141 bp, 22 predicted proteins | sample MGYA00575352_ERZ1645187 | MGnify/ENA primary metagenome ERZ1645187 (study PRJEB40837, sample SAMN11349314) | freshwater sediment metagenome | isolation source: river sediment | host: Sediment | place: India: Wazaribad , New Delhi | collected 2017-02-21 ... | reverse complement strand
GCCTGTCGGAAGACGTGCTGCGCTTCCTCACCATCCGCGTCGACGAGCTCGAGGACGGCCAGTCGGTGATGCTGCAGAAGCGTGACCGTGACGAGCGCCGCGACGACCGTCGTGGTGGTGAGCGTGGAGACCGCGGCGACCGTGGGGACCGCGGCGATCGTGGCCCGCGCCGTGATCGCGGCCCGCGTCGTGACGATGTCGAATTCGGTGCCGAGGAGAACGAGTGATGGCCGAAACCTCTTCCGCCGCCCGCCGGCCCTTCTTCCGTCGCCGCAAGACCTGCCCGTTCTCCGGCGCCAGCGCGCCGAAGATCGACTACAAGGACGTGAAGCTGCTGCAGCGCTTCATCTCCGAGCGCGGCAAGATCGTGCCCTCCCGCATCACCGCGGTCAGCGCCAAGAAGCAGCGCGAGCTCTCCAAGGCGATCAAGCGCGCCCGCTTCCTCGGCCTCTTGCCGTTCGTGATCAAGTGATGCGATCGACCGCGTCGGGTTCGGCGCGGTGACGAGATCGAGGCGGGCTCGCGGGCCCGCCTCCCCTTCCCCGGCCCAGCCGGGACACCACGGGCGACGCGACCGGCCCGACCGAAACAGGCGCCTTCACGATCGGGTTGGGGCGGGACCGCCTCTAACCGTTCTCGCGACGAGACGGGACAGCTGGGCGACATGACGAGAGAACTCTCGGCCCCTCCTCTGTTGATCGGCCTCGGTGCCGGCCTCGCCGCGGCGCTGCTCTTCGCGTCGGTGGTCGGCGGAACCATGCTGGCGCTGCCGCTGTTCCTGCTGACGCCGCTGCCGCTGGCGATCGCCGCCTTCGGCTGGGGGACCGTCGCCGGGATCGTCGCCGGCGTGACCGCGGTGGTGACGGTGGCGTTCGGGCTGGGGACGCCGGCGGCGATCTCGCTCTTCCTCGCCGATGCGGTGCCGACATTGGTGGCCGCCCATCTTCTCGGCCTCGCCCGCTTCGCCGATCCGAACGATCCGGCCTCGCGCGAATGGTATCCGCTCGGTCGGGTGGCGATCGCGCTGGCGATCGCGATCGCGGTGGTGACGGTGATCGGCGGCATCGCGATCGGCTTCGATCCGCAGGAGACGGCGGCCCACATCACCTCCGTCCTGCGCCGGATGGCGGTGCGCGGTGGCGGGGCATCCGAGGTGGCCGATCTCACGCAGATCGACCCGATGGTGGCGGCGACGGTGCGGCTGATGCCGGCCTTCTTCCCGGCGAGCTGGTCGATGGTGATCGTCTTCGATCTGTGGGCGGCGGCGAAGGTCGTCGCCAAGTCGGGTCGGATGGCGCGTCCGCGCGACGATCTCGCGGCGGTCGAGCTGCCGCCGGCCGCCGGCCTCGCCTTCGCCGCGGCGCTCGTCGCCGCCTTCGTCGACGGCTCGCTCGGGCTCGTCGCCTCGGTCGTCGCCGGGGCGCTGTTCGCGGTGCATTTCCTGGTCGGCGCCGGGGTCGTCCACACTCTCGCCCGTCGTTCCCCGGCGCGGATCATCATCCTCGCCTCGGTCTGGGGCCTGGTCCTGCTCTTCACCCTGCCGGTGGCGGCGGTGGCGCTGGTCGGCCTCCTCGAACCCTATCTTGGCCTGAGGCGGCGCAGGCCGTCGGTCGGCCGGTTCTGAACATCCCCTTCGAACACGTGAAAAGGAGAAGTCCCATGGAAGTCATCCTGCTGGAGCGCGTCGGCCACCTCGGTCAGATGGGCGATGTCGTCAAGGTCAAGCCGGGCTTCGCCCGCAACTTCCTGTTGCCGCGGGGCAAGGCGCTGCGCGCCACCAAGGCCAACCGCGAGTACTTCGAGAGCCAGAAGGTGCAGCTCGAGGCGCGCAACCTGGAGCGCAAGGCGGAGGCTGCGGCCGTCGCCGAGAAGCTCGACGGTCAGAGCTTCATCGTCGTCCGTTCGGCGGGCGAGATGGGCCATCTCTACGGTTCGGTGTCGAGCCGCGACGTCTCCGACCTGATCACCGCCGGCGGCTTCTCGGTCGCCCGCTCTCAGGTCGAGCTGGCCCAGCCGATCAAGGCCATCGGCCTGCACTCGGTTTCGATCGCGCTGCACCCGGAGGTGCATGCCAAGGTGACGGTCAACGTCGCCCGGTCGCAGGAAGAGGCCGAGCGCCAGGCGCGCGGCGAAGAGGTGCTGACCCGCGACAACGAGAACCTGTTCGAGCGCGAAGTCGGCCCGATCACCGACGAAGAAGGCTACCACGAGGAGGCGTGAGCCTCAGGGGAGCCCCGCACTGCGGAGAGAGACAGGAGCCGGGCGGCGACGCTCGGCTCTTTCATGTTTCGGGGGGCGGTGGGTGCGCCCGACTCGCCCCCTCCCGTCCGTGCAGTCTGCAACGGTCAAGCCCGATATGATCGTCGCCGAATCAAACTGTGGACGAACCGGTATGAAACCGCCGCCGCTTCCGAGGTGGGTCGGGGGGCGTTAACACTTTCTCAACCACCCGATCGCCGCTCCAGACACCGACCCGCGCGCCCCATGAAAGCTCCGATCCGTCGCGTCGAGGACAGCGTCCCGGCGCTCGCCCGTATCGCTCCCCACAATGCCGAGGCCGAGAGGCAGCTGCTCGGCGCCATTCTCGTCAACAACGAGACCTATTATCGCGTCTCCGACTTCCTGGAGCCGGGGCATTTCCTGCTGGAGCCGCATCGCGCCATCTATGAGCGCATCGCGCAGTTGATCCGCGCCGGCAAGGTCGCCTCGCCGATCACCTTGAAGACGTTCTTCCCGGTCGACGCCCAGATCGCCGAAATGAGCGTCACGCAGTACCTGCTGCGCCTCGCCTCCGATGCCACCACGGTGATCAACGCCGAGGACTACGGGCGGATGATCCAGGAACTCGCCACCCGACGGAACCTGATCCGCATCGGCGAGGACATGGTCAACATCGCCTACGACGCGCCGGTCGACATGCCGCCGCGCGCCCAGATCGAGGATGCCGAGCGGCGGCTGTTCGAGCTCGCCGAGCAGGGGCGCTACGACGGCGGTTTCGTGTCGTTCTCGGATGCGCTGCGCGGCTCGATCGAGATGGCGGCGGCGGCGTTCCAGCGCGCCGGCAAGCTCTCGGGCATCTCCACCGGCATCGCCTCGCTCGACCAGCGGCTCGGCGGGCTGCAGCGCTCCGACCTCGTCATCCTCGCCGGCCGTCCGGCGATGGGCAAGACGTCGCTCGCCACCAACATCGCCTTCAACATCGCCGCCGCCCACCGCGCCGAGGAACAGCCCGACGGCACGATGAAGACGATGGACGGCGGGGCGGTCGGCTTCTTCTCGCTCGAAATGAGCTCCGAACAGCTCGCCACCCGCATCATCTCCGAACAGGCCGAGATCCCGTCGAACAAGATCCGCCGCGGCGACATCACCGATGCAGAGTTCGAGAAGCTGGTGGGGGCGGCGCAGACGATGCAGTCGATCCCGCTGTGGGTCGACCAGACCGGCGGCCTCTCCATCGCGCAGCTGGCGGCGCGGGCGCGGCGGCTGAAGCGGCAGCGCGGGCTCGACGTGCTGATCGTCGACTACCTGCAGTTGCTCACCGGGTCGTCGAAGAAGGGCGACAACCGCGTCCAGGAGATCACCGAGATCACGACCGGGCTGAAGGCGCTGGCCAAGGAGCTGAACGTGCCGATCGTGGCGCTGTCGCAGCTGTCGCGTCAGGTGGAGAACCGCGACGACAAGCGGCCGCAGCTCTCGGACCTGCGCGAATCCGGCTCGATCGAGCAGGACGCCGACGTCGTCATGTTCGTCTATCGCGAGGAGTACTACCTCAAGAACCAGGAGCCCCAGGAGAAGGGGACGGACGCCTGGTTCAAGTGGGAGGAGAAGTTCAACCGGATGCGCGGCATCGCCGAAGTGATCGTCGGCAAGCAGCGTCACGGACCGACGGGCTCGGTCGAACTGCACTTCGCCGGCGAATACACCCGCTTCTCCGACCTCATCCGCGACGACCACCTGCCCGAACGGCGGGAGTGAGGCGTCACCGTCTCCGCGTGATCCGCCCGAGCACCAGCGCCGCGACCATCGCCGCGCCGTGGAGCGCCGCGACGAAGCCGACCACCGCCGGCCAGCCGCCGTGGGTCCAGAAGAAGCCGCCCGACGAACCGGCCACCGACGAGCCGAGGTAGTAGGCCAGGAGATAGAGCGACGAGGCGTGGCCGAGGTCGGTGCGGGCGAGGAGGCCGATCCAGCCGCTCGCCGCGGCGTGGGCGGCGAAGAAGCCGGCGGTGAGCAGGGCGATGCCGGCGACGACCGCGACGAGCGAGGTCGGCAACGTCACCATGAGGCCGAGGGCGGAGAGCGCCGTGCCACCGACGATCACCGGCACACGGCCGAAGCGGTCGGCGGCACGGCCGGCGATCGGCGAGGCGAGGATGCCGAAGAGATAGACGACGAAGATCGAGCCTACCGCCGCCTGTCCGAGGTCGAAGGGCGGATCGGCGAGGCGGAAGCCGATGTAGTTGTAGGTGGTGACGAAGCCGCCCATCGCCAGGAAGCCGATGGCGAAGACGAGCGCCAGCGCCGGGTTCGCCAGATGGCTCGCCCAGGTTGCGAGATGCGCCGAGAGCGGGCGGCGAGGGCGCGGCGCGACGTTGCGGGACGGCGGCAGCAGCAGGGCGAAACCGATGGCCGAGGCGAGGCCGAGAGCGCCGATGACGGCGAGCGCCATGCGCCAATCGAAGAATTCGGCGACGAGACCGGTGAAGACGCGGCCGGCCATGCCGCCCAGCGCATTGCCGCCGATATAGAGGCCCATGGCCGAGCCGAGGCCGGCCGGTTCGATCTCCTCGGCGAGATGGGCCATCGCCACCGCCGGGGCGCCGCCGAGCGCCACTCCCTCGAGCGCCCGGATCACCAGCAGGAGAGGCCAGGAGGGGGCGATCGCCGCGGCGAGTTCGAGGATCGCCGCGGCGACCAGCGAGGCGAACATCAACTGCTTGCGGCCGATCGATTCCGAGAGCGCCCCGGCGACGAAGATCGACACCGCCAGGAAGCCGGTGGTCAGCGACAGGGCGAGCGAACTCTCGGCCGCGCCGACACCGAAGTGCTCGGCGAGGAGGGGCAGCAGCGGCTGGGTGCAGTAGATCTGCGAGAACACCGCATAGCCGGAGAGGAACAGCGCCCAGTTGATCCGCGCATAGTCCGGCGTACCGCGGCGGATGCGGTCGGGGCGCGGTGGCGGCGGAGCGGCGATATCGGCAGCGGGCGGCATGACGGGTCCGGGGAGACGTGCACCGCATCGGTGGCGCAGCGTCACCCGTTCTCATAGCGTCTTCGACGGCGGAAACCACCTCCCGCGTCGCATGACCGGGTCGCGAGGGCGTGGCACCGTCGGAAGACTTGACAGGGGCCGCCCTGTGCCCCTCCCCTGTCGGCGATGACCGAAACCTCCCTTCCCGTTCCACCCGCCCGGCTCACCCTCGATCTCGACGCGCTCGTCGCCAATCGGCGGACGATCGCCGCTCGCGTCGGCGGTTCGGTCGAGGTCGCCGGCGTGGTCAAGGCCGACGCCTACGGCATCGGACTCGAACCGGTCGCCCGCGCCCTGCTCGCCGATGGCTGTCGCACCTTCTTCGTCGCCCATGTCGGCGAAGGCGTCGAGCTGCGTGCCGTGCTCGATGCCGCACACCGTCCCGATACGCGGATCTTCGTCCTCAACGGCCTGACCCCCGGCAACGAATGCGCCTATCCGGTGCATCGGTTGTCGCCGGTGCTCGGGTCGCTGCCGGAAATCGCCGACTGGAGCGCCTTCCGCGCCGAGACCCGGGCGATGGTCGGGGCGGCGCTGCACGTCGACACCGGCATGAACCGCCACGGGCTGACGCTCGCCGAAGCGCGCGCCTTCGCCGCCGACGCGCGAGCGGTCGAGGCGGCCGGGCTCGTCCTGGTGATGAGCCACCTCGCCTGCGCCGACGAGCCGCGCCACCCGCTCAACGCCCTCCAACTCGCCCGCTTCCGCGAGATCCGTGCGCTGTTCCCGGCTCTGCCCGCCTCGCTCGCCAACTCCTCGGGCGTCTTCCTCGGCCCCGACCATCACTTCGATCTGGTCCGCCCCGGCATCGCCGTCTACGGCGGCGCCGTCGTCTCGGGCGAGCCGACGCCGATGCGGGTCGTGGCGCGACTCGAGGCGCGGATCGTGCAGATCCGCGAGGTAGCGGCGGGCGAGACCGTCGGCTACGGCGCTCGTGAGACGCTGCGCCGGCCCTCACGCCTCGCCCTCCTGTCGGTCGGCTACGCCGACGGTTTCCACCGCACCGGCTCCTCCGCCGACGGCGCACCGGGGACGCGGGGCGTGCTGCACGGCCGGGTGGTGCCGGTAGTCGGGCGGATCTCGATGGACCTGATGGCGGTCGACGTCACCGACGTGCCGCAGGCGCGCCGCGGCGATGCGATCGAACTGATCGGCGAGGCGGTCACGATCCAGGCGGTGGCGGCGTGGATGGGCACCATCGACTACGAGGTGCTGACCAGTCTCGGCCGACGCTACGAGCGGATCTACCGCGGCGGCTGAAGCAGCTCAAACGGCGTCCACGCGGTCACACCCGCTCCAGCCGCTCCCAGGGTTCGGCCGGCAGGATCACGGCGATCGCGTCGCCCGGCGCAACATCGCCGCCGGCGGCGACGATACCCATCACCCCGGCCTTGCGGACGAGCGTGCCGTCGGGGGCGCGGACGAGCACCGCGGCGAGCAGGCCGGGCCGGAACGCCTCGATCTGGGCGCAGGGGTTGCGCAGACCGGTGATCTCGACCACCGCCGACGGCCCGATCGCGAGCCGGGTACCGCGCGGTAGCGCCAGGAGATCGAGCTCGGCGGTGAGGATGTTCTCGCCGAGATCGCCGGGGGCGAGATCGAAGCCGTTCGCTGTGAGTTCGTCGAAGAGCTCGGCCGGGAGCAGGTGGACCTGACGCAGGTTGGGGGCGGCCGGATCGACGGCGACGCGCGAGCGATGCTGCACCGTGGCTCCGCAGTGGGCGTCTCCTGCGACGCCGAGACCGGCGAGGAGGTGGATCGCCGGCCCGACCCGCTTGGAGAAGCGATGCCCGTCGTCGGCCGCCACCGCCATCACCCGTCCCATCATACCTCACCCTCCTCCCGGCCCGCCGCCTCTGCACCACGACGACGACGGCTTCGTGACGACACCCCACGTTTTCCGGGGACAGCGGGGAAAATCACCCTGTACAAAACAAGAACATCATGTCAGCCTCCGAGATCGAATCCGTTCCCGGCGTCCGGCGGAGACCGCATGGCCAAGCGCAGCACTCGTTTCGTCTGTCAGAACTGCGGCTCGGTCTCGGCGCGCTGGGCGGGGCGATGCGACGGTTGTGGCGAGTGGAACACCATCGTCGAGGAGGTCGACGGGGGGCAGAGCGGCGTCGGCGGCGCGCCGGCGGGGCTGGCGGTTTCGGCCAAGCGTGGGCGGGTGGTGCCGCTGGTGGCGCTGTCCGGCGAGGCCAAGGAGGCACCGCGGCTCGCCTCCGGCATGAACGAGCTCGAGCGGGTCACCGGCGGCGGCTTCGTCCGCGGCTCGGCGCTGCTGGTCGGCGGCGATCCCGGCATCGGCAAGTCGACGCTGCTGATCCAGGCGGCGGCGGCGATGGCGGAGGCCGGTCACCGCGTCGTCTACGTCTCGGGCGAGGAGGCGATCGGCCAGGTGCGGCTCAGGGCGGAACGGCTGGGGCTCGGCAAGGCGCCGGTGGCGCTCGCCGCCGAGACCTCGGTCGAGGACATTCTGGCCACACTCTCGGCCGGGCCGGTGCCGGCTTTCGTGGTGGTCGATTCGATCCAGACACTGTGGACGGAGCTCGCCGAATCGGCACCGGGCACCGTCACCCAGGTGCGGACCGCGGCGCAGGCGCTGATCCGCTGGGCCAAGGCGAGCGGGGCCACGGTGGTGCTGGTCGGCCACGTCACCAAGGACGGGCAGATCGCCGGGCCACGGGTGGTCGAGCACATGGTCGACGCGGTGCTCTATTTCGAGGGCGACGACGCCCAGCGCTTCCGGGTGCTGCGATCGGTCAAGAACCGCTTCGGGGCGACCGACGAGATCGGCGTCTTCGAGATGACCGGCGCCGGGCTGCGCGAGGTGGCCAATCCGTCCGAGCTCTTCCTCGGCGAGCGCGACGGGCGCTCGCCCGGCACCGCCGTCTTCGCCGGGATGGAGGGGTCGCGGCCGTTGCTGATCGAGATCCAGGCGCTGGTGGCGCCGACCTCGCTCGGCACCGCCCGGCGCGCCGTCGTCGGCTGGGACGGCAACCGGTTGTCGATGATCCTCGCCGTGCTGGAGGCACACTGTGGGGTCAGACTCGGCCAACACGATGTCTATCTCAACGTCGCCGGGGGTCTCAGGATCGCCGAACCGGCGGCCGATCTCGCGGTCGCCGCCGCGCTGGTCTCCTCGCTCACCGGCGTGGCGCTGTCGGGGGAGAGCGTCTATTTCGGCGAGATCGGCCTCTCCGGGGCGATCCGGCCGGTGGCGCGGGCCGATGCACGGCTGAAGGAGGCCGAACGTCTCGGCTTCCGCTCCGCCATGTTGCCGGCGGGCAATCTCGAGGCGAACGGCGGGCGGGCGGCGCGAGAGGGCGGCAAGGCGACCGGGGCGGTCCCGATCGCCGGCCTCGACCTCGCCGAGTTGCAGGGGCTCGCCGACCTCGTCGCCCGCATCGCCGCCGGATCCGGCGGCATCGTCCACCGGGTCCCGATCGGTGACCGGCCGCGCCCGGCGGGCGCCGCACGGTGAACGATGACGGCCGGCGGATTCCGCCGGACCGCGTGGTGACGTCGGTTGCCGCCGGAGCGAGCGGCAGGGGTATGTCGTGGCGGGCGGCAGCGCCGACGGGGTGGCCGGATGCCGGCCGACGAACGCCGGCCGCGAGTCGCCGCGCCGCGGAGAACGGCGCGCCGCCGACACGACCGTGATCGGCCGTGCGACGCTCCGACGCGAATTGGCACTGGACCGACGCCGCCCGCTCGCGTATCGAAACGTCGGGTTCGTGGCGCGTGGGTGGCGCGCGGCGAAGCAGACGGGTGCGGCCGGACGGGGCGCATCGGCGAGGCGGGTCCGGGGCGAGGCGGCGCCGACGGACCACGGCGAACGAGGCAGGGTTCGGACGATGGACTTCATCACGCTCCTCGACGGCATCGTCATCGTCGTGATGTTGGTGTCGGCGCTGCTCGCCATGTATCGCGGCTTCCTGCGCGAGGTGCTGTCGATCGCCTCGTGGGTGGCGGCGGCGGCGGCGGCCTTCGTCTTCTACAAGCAGCTCCTACCGACGGTCAGGGCCTACATCCCCAACGAAAACGTCGCGCTCGGCGTCACCGTGGTCGGGCTCTTCGTCGTCACCCTGCTGGTGGTCAGCTGGATCACCATGAAGATTTCGGATTTCGTGCTCGACAGTTCCTTCGGCGCGCTCGATCGCTCGGCCGGGTTCCTGTTCGGCGCGGCGCGCGGCCTGTTGCTGGTCGTCGTCGCCATGCAGTTCTTCAACTGGTTCGTGCCCGGCCCACAACAGCCCAAGTGGGTGTCGGGGGCGAAGTCGAAGCCGATCGTCGACTATCTCGGCGAAAGGCTGCTCGCCGTGCTGCCGGAGAACGCGGAAGAGGAACTGCAGAAGTACATCAAGAAGAAGCGCGCGCCGGACGACGGTACGCCGCAGGAGCCGGCCGAGCCGGGCAAGCCGCTCGCCCAGCCGCAGAAGAACACCGACGCCACGACCCCGCTCTATCGCAACGGCGACAAGCGACAGTTGGAACAGATGATCGGGACGACCGCCAAGGCGGCGCCCTGAGGATGTGAGGACCCGCGACGGGTGTGACCGGGGCGCTTCCGATTCGGAGGGCGTCCCGACCGTTTTACGGTATCCCGTCGCCCCTTTCGGCCACCCTCGACCCGAGACCGCGGGTGGCCTGGACGGACAGGAGTAGCGACACATGTTCGACCGTGAGGCGGACGCCTTCTCGCCCGACGAGGCTCATGGTTCGCCGTTTCGATGCGACGACCATCTCCACGAGGAGTGCGGCGTCTTCGGCATCTACGGCCATCCGGAAGCCGGAGCGCTGGCCGCCCTCGGCCTGCACGCGCTCCAGCATCGCGGCCAGGAGGCGGCGGGCATCGTCACCTACGACGGCCAGCATTTCCACGTCGAACGCCACATCGGTCTGGTCGGCGACAACTTCGCCAAGCCGGCGGTGATGGCTCGCCTCAAGGGCAATCGGGCGATCGGCCACACCCGCTATTCGACCACCGGTGGGCAGGTGCTGCGCAACGTCCAGCCGCTGTTCGCCGAGTTCCACGGCGGCGGTTTCGCCGTCGCCCACAACGGCAATCTCACCAACGCGTTGACGCTGCAACGCCAACTGCAGGTGCGCGGCTCGATCTTCCAGTCGACCTCCGACACCGAGACGGTGCTGCACCTCGTCGCCACGTCGTCGAAGGGGCCGCTGGTCGATCGCTTCGTCGATGCGCTGCGCCAGATCGAAGGCGCCTATGCCTTCGTCGCCCTTTCCGAGAAGAAGATGATCGGGGTGCGCGACCCGCAAGGGGTCAGGCCGCTGATCCTCGGCGACGTCGACGGTTATTTCGTGCTGGCGTCGGAGAGCTGTGCTCTCGACATCATCGGCGGTCGGGTGATCCGCGAGATCGAGCCGGGCGAGATGGTGGTGATCACCGACGAGGGCATCGAGTCGATCCGACCCTTCGCCCGGGCCGCGTCGCGCTTCTGCATCTTCGAATACATCTACTTCGCCCGCCCGGATTCGGTGTTCTCCGGCACCTCGGTCTACACGGTGAGGAAGCGGATCGGCCAGGAGCTGGCGCGCGAGGCACCGGCGGCGGCCGACGTGGTGATCCCGGTGCCGGACTCGGGCACGCCGGCGGCGATGGGCTTCGCCGAGGCGGCGGGGCTGCCGTTCGATCTCGGCATCATCCGCAACCACTACGTCGGGCGCACCTTCATTCAGCCGACGGACGCGATCCGCCACATGGGGGTGAAGCTCAAGCACAACCCCAACCGGGCGGTGATCGAGGGCAAGCGCGTGGTCCTGGTCGACGATTCGATCGTGCGCGGCACCACCTCGCAGAAGATCGTGCAGATGGTGCGCGACGCCGGTGCGGCGGAGGTGCACATGCGCATCGCCTCGCCGCCGACCACCGACCCGTGCTTCTATGGCGTCGACACGCCGGAGAAGTCGAAGCTGATCGCGGCGCGCATGAGCCTCGAGGAGCTCGCCGCCTACATCAACGTCGACAGCCTCGCCTTCCTGTCGATCCACGGCCTCTATCGGGCCGTCGGCGAACCGGGCCGCAACGACCGGGCACCGCAGTTCTGCGACGCCTGCTTCACCGGCGACTATCCGACCAGGCTGACCGATCGGACGCTCACCGGCGACGTGCGCAGCCTCGACCTCTTGGTGGAATCGTCGTGACCGGCGCCGCGGCGCCCTGCCCTTCTCGTCCTACGCGTTTCGGAGTGCCCTGCCCATGACCGACAGACCCCTCGCCGGACGCATCGCCGTCGTCACCGGTGCCTCGCGCGGCATCGGCTACGTGCTGGCGCGGGAGATCGCCCGGGCCGGCGCCCATGTGGTGGCGGTGGCGCGCACCGTCGGCGGGCTCGAGGAGCTCGACGACGAGATCCGGGGGCTCGGCGGCACGGCGACGCTGGTGCCCTTCGACCTCACCGATTTCGATGCCATCGACCGGCTCGGCGCGGCGCTGTTCGAGCGCCACGGCAAGCTCGACATCCTGATCGCCAACGCCGGCATCCTCGGGCCGATCTCGCCGCTCGGCCATGTCGCGCCGAAAGACTGGGACAAGGTGATGGCGGTCAACGTCACCGCCAATTGGCGACTGATCCGCTCGCTCGATCCGCTGATGCGCCGCTCCGACGCGGGGCGCGCGGTGTTCCTCACCTCCGGCGCCGCCCATCGTATCCGTGCCTATTGGGGCCCCTACGCGATTTCCAAGGCGGCGCTCGAGGCGATGGTCGTCACCTGGGCGCGGGAGAGCGAGATCACCTCGATCCGCGCCAACCTGCTCAATCCCGGGCCGCTGCGGACCGCGATGCGAGCGCAGGCGATGCCGGGCGAGGACGCTGAGACGCTCGATCGGCCGGACGTGCTGGTGCCGACGGTGATGCGCCTGATCTCGCCGGCGCTCGACGATTCGGGCCGGGTGTGGAACCACCCGACCGGCGACTGGATCGCCTGAGTCCGCCGATGTCGCTCCTCGCCCTCGTTCTGCTCGCCCTGGGGCTTTCGGTCGACGCCTTCGCCGCGGCGGTCGGACGGGGTGTGGTCGCGCCGGATCGGCCGAGTCCGATGACCGCGATGCGCACCGGCCTGGTCTTCGGCCTCACCGAGATGTCGGCACCGATCGTCGGGTGGTTGCTCGGCACCGCCTTCTCCGGCCTGGTCGAGGCGGTCGACCACTGGATCGCCTTCGTGCTGCTGCTCGCAGTCGGCGGCCACATGGTGTGGAACGCGTTGCGCGGGGACGACGATGCGGCCGCGGAAACGGCTTCAGGGGCGCCGGCACCGAAGGGCTCGCTGTTGCTTCTGGTGGTCACCGCGATCGGCACCTCGATCGACTCGATGGTCGTCGGCATCTCGCTGGCGCTGCTCGACGTCGACATCCGCATCGCCGCGCCGATCATCGGCCTCACCACCTTCACCATGTCGTCGATCGGCATGTATGCCGGCAAGGCGATCGGCGAGCGGTTCGGCGCTCGGGCCGAGATCACCGCCGGCGTCGGCCTGGCGCTGCTCGGCTGCGGCATCCTCTACGGGCACACGATGGGGTGAGGTGCGGTCCCGGCACGACGTGCCGGGACGACATGGTCCGCCGAACCGCCTCAGCGCCGCTCGGTCTTGTCGTGGTAGGGGTTGTCGCCGCTCCTCAGCGAGACGCGCAGCGGCACGCCGGCGAGGCCGAAGCGGTCGCGAAGATCGTTGGTCAGATAGCGGACGTAGCTCTCCGGCAACGCCTCGGGGCGCGAGCAGAAGACGACGAAGTGCGGCGGCCGGGTCTTGACCTGGGTGACGTAGCGGATCTTGAGGCGCCGCCCCGACACCGCCGGCGGGGGATGGCGATCCAGTACGGTCTCCAGCCAACGGTTCAGCCGCGAGGTGGAGACGCGGGCGTTCCACGTGCGATGGACGCTCTCCACCGCCTTCATCAGCTCGTCGAGCCCTTCGCTCCTCAGACCGGAGATGCGGACGAGCGGCACGCCGCGCACCTGTGGCAACAGCCGGTCGCAAGCCTCGCGCATCGCCGCCCAAGCGGTGGCGCGATCCTCGATCAGGTCCCACTTGTTGAGGGCGATGACCAGGGCACGGCCTTCCTTGACCACCAGATCGACGATCTGCAGGTCCTGCTTCTCGAAGGGAATGGTGGCGTCGAGACAGACCACCACCACCTCGGCGAAGCGGATGGCGCGCAGCGCATCGCCGACCGAGAGCTTCTCGAGCTTGTCCTGGACGCGCGACTTGCGCCTGAGACCGGCGGTGTCGAAGAGCTTGACCTTGCGGCCGCGCCATTCCCAGTCGACCGAGATACTGTCACGGGTGATGCCGGCCTCGGGGCCGGTGAGCATCCGGTCCTCGCCGATCAGGCTGTTGATCAGCGTCGACTTGCCGGCGTTCGGGCGGCCGGTGACGGCGACACGCAACGGCAGCGTTCGACGCTTGGCTTCTGCCGCGGCCTCGGCCGCCGCTTCGTCGTCCTCCGAGATGTCGGCGTCGGGCGCGACGGCGACGTCGGCTTCGGCCTCGTCGTCGGCGAAGGCGTCGACGTGCGGCGCGAGCGCGGCATGGAGATCGGCGAGGCCCTCGCCGTGTTCGGCGGAGATGGCGACGGGGTCGCCGAAGCCGAGTTCATAGGCCTCGTAGGCGCCCGCCTCGCCGAGGCGGCCCTCGGCCTTGTTGGCGACGAGGATCACCGGCACTTCGACGCGGCGCAGGAGGTCGGCGAAGGAGCGATCGATCGGCAGGAGACCGGAGCGGGCGTCGATGACGAAGAGGACGACGTCGGCCTGACGGATCGCTTCCTCCGTCTGGGCACGCATCCGCCCCGACAGGCTTTCCGCCTCGGCCTCCTCGAGGCCGGCGGTGTCGACGATGGTGAAGCTCAGATCGCCGAGCTTCGCCTCGCCCGGCCGGCGGTCACGGGTGACGCCGGGGGTGTCGTCGACCAGCGCCAGCTTCTTGCCGACGAGGCGATTGAAGAGCGTCGACTTGCCGACGTTCGGCCGGCCGACGATGACGACGGTGGCGGGCATGGCTCACTCGTAGGCGGCGAGATTACCGTTCGCCGTCAGCACCAGAAGCTTTCCCGAGACGGCGATCGGCGAGATCATCGCCGGTTCCTGACCGTCGCGAGTCGAGGTGACACGACCCGAAGTCGGTTCGACGCCGATCATGCCGCCTTCGTTGGAGACGAGCCACAGCGCGCCTCCGGCGAGCACCGGCCCGGCCCAGTGGGTCCGCTTCTTCTTGGTCTTGGTGACCGGCAGATGCGTCGCCCACAGGACCTCGCCGGTCTTGCGGTCGAGTGCGGTCAGGTTGTCGTCGAGGTCGACGAGGAAGAGCGCGTTGCCGGCGACGGCAGGAGTGTGGGCGGAGCCGAAGGCGATGTCCCACAGGCGGGCGCCGGACTTCAGCTCGATCGCCACGGTGCGTGAGCCGACGCCGGTGGCGTAGACGACGCCGTCGGCGACGACCGGGCTCGCCGCGATGGTGGCGAGGCCGGAAACGGCGAAGCTACGGGAGGCACGCGCCAACGTGTCGTTCCACACCGGCTTGCCCGACTTGGCGTCGAGCGCCACCAGTTCACCGGAGGTGAAGGGTACGACGACGGTGCCGCCGACCACCGCCGGGTTGGCGGAGGACAAGAGGTTGCCGATCTCGGGCACACCGCGCCAGGTCCAGGCTTCGGAGCCGTCGGCGGCATTGTAGGCGGCGACGGTGCTCGCCTGGGTGACGACGAAGACGCGGCCATCGGCGACGGTCGGGGCGCTGCGCGCCGGCTCGGGGAGCTTGGCCTCCCACACAACGCCGCCCGAATCGGCGTCGAGCGCGACCATCTTGCCGTAGGCCGTGGCGGCGAAGACGCGCGATCCGTCGGTGGCGAGACCACCGGTGGTCGCCGGTTCGTCGATGTCGGTCGGGCGTAGAGCGACGCGCCACGAGGTGCCGCCCGACAGCGACACGGCGGAGACGTTGCCGGCCGGGTCGAGCACGAAGGCGCGTCCCCCGGCGGCGACCGGGCCGGCGAAAGCGCGGACGTCGCCCCGCAACATCCCCCCGGTGCCGGTTTCGGCGGCGCGGGTCGACCACACCCGGGTGGCGCCGGAGCCGTCGAGAGCGACGTGACCGGCGGCATTGCCGGCCGGACCGCCGACACCCGTCCAGTTCGACAGCGCCCGAGGACCGGGCAGAGCCACCGGCTTGTTCTTGGCCAACTGGCCGGGAGCGATGTCGGACATCACCGCCTGGCGCTCGCCCGGCAACGGCTTCTTCGAATCGCCGAAGGGGTTGATCGCCGACATGGCGTCCTGGATGTCGTCGGTGGAGGAGCAGCCGACCGCGGGAAGCGTGAGGGCCGCGATCAGCGCCAGTCGCAGATACTTCGACATCACTCGGCCTTTCCAGTGGCGGCGGTGCCCCGAACCAGGGCGCTCAATACGGCGATGCGATCGGCGAGATCACGCGGCGTCTGTGGGTCGGCGTCGACCTGTTCGATCCACCGGGTGGTACCGGCGATGTCACCCGCCTTCCAGGCGGAGAGAGCCAGGATCTCGCGGGCGGCGTGGCGGAACGGCTTGCCGGGCGCCGCCAGCGGCGCGGCTCGTGCCTCGACGGCCGGGCGTTCCTCGACGTCGAGCGCGAGGTAGGCGGCTCGGACGCGGGCGACCTCGGCGAGGAGCGGCTCGGCTGTCGACTTGGCGGCGAGGGCGTCGAAAGCCTTGATCGCCGCGGCGGTGTCGCCCTTGGCGGCGAGCGTGGCGGCGGCGCGCAGGCCGGAGAGGGCGGGATAGCCGCCCGATCCGGTCGCGACGAGACCTTGAAGCGCGTCCAGCCCGCGATCGAGTTCGCCGGCACGGACGTTGCGCGTGGCGGCGGCGAAGGCGTCGCCCTGAGCGCGCGACTGCAGCAGCCGCCAATACTCGTAGCCCCGCCAGCCGGCGACGACGACGACGATGGCCACCGCCATCGCCAGAACCAGAACCCCGTAGCGATCCCACAGTTTGCGGATCTGCTCGTTTCTCAGTTCCTCGTCGATTTCGTTGAAGATGTCGGCCATCGAACTCCGCCCACCGGGCCGGCGACGCACGGCGCGAGCGCCATGACGATCGAGATTGAATTCCCGCCGGCCGCGTTCCCCGGGCACGACACGAAAGCTCCGGCGAAGCCGCAGCTTGCCGGATGCGGCGCACCATAGCGGTTCCCTCGTCCGCCCGCAAAGGGGCGGCGGCGGGAAAGCCGCGACGAGATGCGCTCGGCCTCCCGCTCATGGCGACCAATCGGCGCCTTTTTGCGGCAGAGGTGCGCCACGGTCACAGTCGGCCGGTCAGCCGAGCGGCGAGACACCGATCAGCCACAGGTGGGCCTTCCAGACGAAAAGACCATAGACCGTGAGGCCGAGGACGACGGCGACGACATCGTTGCGGCCGAAGCTCGGCACCTCGGCAGGGCGCGGCTCGCGGCGCGCCAGAGACAGCCGGTCGGCGAGCGCCCACACCGCGAAAGCGGCGAAGAGGGTGACCGCCGGAGCGGAGCCGACGTAGAGGAGATGGCCGACCGCCCACAGGATGGTCGCGGTCAACATCGGATGGACGACGCGGGCCTTGATCCATCCGGGCAGATAGGCGGCGAAGAGCAGCGGGAAGACCGGCACCAGCACCAGGAGGGTCGCATGGCGCATGCCCTTCTGGTTCTCGAACCAGACGGGCGCCCCCTCCCACCGCGCCTGACCGAAACCCCAGATGATCAGGCCGAGCCCGACGGCGGAAAGCAGCGTGTGGACGCCGCGCCAGCGGTTCTCGCCGAGGCGGGCGACGAGGGCGCCGCGTAGCGACGCCACCATCGGGATGGTGTGGACCGAGATGAAGAGGGCGAGGCCGAGGACGAGGAACTTCATGCGGGACTCCCGAGATCGGTGACTTCGGTGCATCATATGCCGGAACGCGGCCGTTCTGCGCCCTCGGATTCGTCGGATGCCGACCGGGCGCGCGAAGCCGCCGCGCGCCGGTCCCGGGCGGAGATACGATCATGGCCTGTTCCTGCGAAGGCGGATGCGCCTCGTCGCGCGCCGCGGCAAACGACGATCCGAAGTGGCGGCGGGCGCTGTGGATCGCGCTCGTGGTCAATGCCGGCATGTTCGCCGCCGAAATCGTCGCCGGTCTGGCGGCCGGATCTTCGGCGCTGCAGGCCGACGCACTCGATTTCCTCGGCGATGCGATCAACTACGGCATCGCCATCGGTGTCGTCGGACTCGGTCTCGCCTGGCGGGCACGAGCCGCACTGGTCAAGGGCATCGGCCTCGGCGCCCTCGGCGTCTGGGTCATCGGTTCCACAGTCTGGTACGCCGTCTCCGGCACCCTGCCACGGGCGGAGGTGATGGGCCTCGTCGGCTTCGCCGCACTCCTGGCCAATGCCGGGGTGGCGGCGATGCTCTATCGCTTCCGCGCCGGTGACGCCAACATGCGGTCGGTGTGGATCTGCTCGCGCAACGATGCGATCGGCAATCTGGCGGTGATGGCGGCGGCGGCCGGCGTCTTCGGATCGGGCACCGGCTGGCCGGACTTCGCCGTGGCGGCGGTGATCGCCGGCCTCGCGATCCACGGCGGCGTCGAGATCGTCCGGCACGCGCTCGCCGATCTCGCGGTGGCGCGAGGCGCCGCCGCCGGCGCCGTTCCATCGGCCGGCGAATGATCCGAATCGTCGATGCGCCCGGAGCTCAGCCGAGATCCTCGATCGCCGGCGCGCGAGGCGGCAACGGGAAGAGGCCGGTGAAGCGTCGCACGACGTCGAGATCGCCGGTGGCGGCGACGTCACCGGCGTCGATCGCCGCGTCGAGCGGACGGCCGGCGTAGACCATCGCCGCCAACGTGTTGCGATCGCAGGTCACCACGGCGTCGGGCCGGGTCGAACGCCCTGGTACGATCGAGAAGGACCCGCCGGCGACGCGGGCGACGAAGCTCTCGACGCCGAAGACCAGATCGATCACCGCATCGAGATCGCCGGCACGTTCGGGATCGAACATGGTGCGGAACGACAGGACCACCGAGGCGATGCTCATCGGCTTGCCCGGGGCGAGCGTCGGTGACCGGGCCGCCCAGCGGCCGATGCCCTGGACCAGCGGCTCGAGCTCGTGGCCCCACTCGGTCAGTTCGTAGACGGCGGTGGCGGTCGGCGGTGGCAGACGGCGGCGGGTGAGGATGGCGGCGGCCTCCATCTCTTCGAGCCGTTGGGTGAGGACGTTGGGCGAGATGCCGGGCAGCGCCGCCTTGAGGTCGGTGAACCGCCGCGGCCCGAGCATGAGCTCGCGCGCCACGAGCAGCGCCCAGCGCTCGCCGATCAGATCCAACGCATGGGCGGCGGCGCAGCCGTCGTCGTAACGCCGTCGGTTCGGACGCTCCGCCACACGCTCCTCCGCTTCGTGACCACCTTCCCGAAGATTGACAACACAATAGTCCTAAAATAGGAGTATTCGATATCGGAATGATACGGATGCCGGATCCGGGGAGAATATCATGGCGCAGATGATCTTCGTGAACCTGCCGGTCGCCGACCTCGAAGCGGCGAAGGCGTTCTATCTCGCGCTCGGCTACGCCGTCGATCCGCGGTTCAGCGACGACAAGGCGACGTCGATCGTCATCTCCGAACTCATCGTCGTCATGCTGCTGACCCGACCCTTCTTCGCCACCTTCTGCACCAAGCCGACGGCGGACGCCCATGCTGTGACGGAGGTGCGCAACTGTCTGTCGATGGAGAGCCGCGAGGCGGTCGACCGTCTGGTCGACGCAGCCGTGACGGCGGGCGGACGCGAGGATCGCTCGGCGATGGACATGGGCTTCATGTACATGCGCGCCTTCGACGATCTCGACGGTCACGTCTGGGAGATCGCCTGGATGGATCCGACCTTCGCCGAGAAGGGTGTCACCGACGAACGGCACGACGAGGCCGAGGTGATGGCCGCCCTGGAAGCGCGCGGCTGAGGCACCGCGACCCTCGCAGCTCCATCCCTGCCCCGCACCCTCCGGAGCCGCACCATGGCCGACCTCGTCCGCCTCACCACCTGTCTGTGGTTCGATCGTCGGGCCGAAGAGGCGGCGCGCTTCTACGTCTCGGTCTTCGGCGGCGAGATCGAAGGTGGTGCCGATTATCCCGAGAGCGACTTCGCCGCCCACCAGGGCCGTGCGGGGACGCCGATGGTCGTCACCTTCCGCATCGCCGGCCAGGAGTTCGTGGCGCTCAACGGCGGACCGCAGTTCACACATTCCCCTGCGATCTCCTTCCAGGTCCACTGCGACACCCAGGCGGAGATCGACCACTACTGGGGCCGCCTGACGGAAGGCGGTGACCCCGCGGCGCAACGCTGCGGTTGGCTGAAGGACCGCTTCGGCGTCTCCTGGCAGGTGGTGCCGAGCGCCATGCCACGGCTGATGGGAAGCGACGATCCCGAGCGGGCGGCGCGGGTGATGAAGGCGCTCATCCCGATGACCAGGCTCGACCTCGCCGCGCTCGAGGCCGCCTGGGCCGGGTGAAGTTCCGACCCGCGAGAAACGAGATGGGCGCGACCCGGGTTTCCCGGTCGCGCCCTTCTCCTGTCCACGGGACCGATCGATCAGCCGAAGCGGCCGGTGATGTAGTCCTGGGTGCGCTCGTCCTTCGGCGACGTGAAGATGTCCGAGGTCGGGCCGAACTCGATCAGCTTGCCGAGCAGGAAGAAGCCGGTCATGTCGGAACAGCGCGCCGCCTGCTGCATGTTGTGGGTGACGATGACGATGGTGAACTCGGACTTGAGTTCGTCGATCAGTTCCTCGATGCGGGCGGTGGAGATCGGATCGAGCGCCGAGGTAGGTTCGTCGAGCAGCACCACGTCGGGTTTCACCGCGACCGTGCGGGCGATGCACAGGCGCTGCTGCTGACCGCCGGAGAGCCCTGTCGCCGAGGTGTGGAGGCGATCCTTGACCTCGTTCCACAGTGCCGCCTTGCTCAGCGACCACTCGATGCGATCGTCGAGTTCCGACTTCGAGACCTTCTCGCCGAGGCGTATGCCGTAGGCGATGTTGTCGCGGATCGACATCGGGAAGGGCGTCGGCTTCTGGAAGACCATGCCGACGCGGCGGCGCAGGGCGGCGGCCGGCACGTCGGGCGAGAGGATGTCCTCGCCGTCGAGCTCCACCCGGCCCACCGCCTTCTGCCCCGGATAGAGGTCGTACATGCGGTTGAGGACACGCAACAGGGTCGACTTGCCACAGCCCGACGGGCCGATCATGGCGGTGACCCGGCGCTCGGAGATCTTCATGTCGATGCCGTGCAGCGCCTTCACGTCGCCGTAGAAGAAGTCGAGACCAGCGATCGAGATCTTGGTCTTCGTCTCGCCGGGATCGCCGAGGTCGGCACGGCGCTGGCGGAACTGCTCGGACATTTCGGAGAGCTCGATGTTCATCGTGAAGCCTTTCCGCGCGGCGCCAGGACGACGCGAGACAGGATGTTGAGCGCGAGGACGCCGACGGTGATCACCAGGGCTCCGGCCCAGGCGAGCGCCACCCATTCGTCGAAGGGGCTTCCGGCGTACTGGTAGATGGTGACCGGCAGGCTGGCCATCGGCTTGGTCAAGGCGAACGACCAGCCGAGATTACCGAGCGAGGTGAAGAGCAGCGGCGCGGTCTCGCCGGCGGCGCGGGCGATCGCCAGGAGGACGCCGGTGACGATACCGGTCCGCGCGGCCCGCCACAGAACCTGCGTCACCACCTCGCGGCGCGAAGCGCCGAGAGCGAAGGCGGCCTCGCGCAAGGATCCCGGCACCAGCCGCATCATGTCCTCGGTGGCGCGGACCACCACCGGCAGGATCAGCACCGCGAGCGCCGCCGAACCGGCGAACCCGGAGAAGCCGCCGAACGGGCGGACCAGCAACTCGTAGACGAACAAGCCGATCAGGATCGAGGGTGCGGAGAGCAGCACGTCGTTGACGAAACGCACCGCGTCGGCGAGCCGGCCGCGACCGACCTCGGCGAGCCAGGTGCCGGCGAGGAGGCCTATCGGGGCGGCGATCACCAGACCGATGGTCACCTGGACGAGCGAGCCGACGATGGTGTTGGCGAGGCCACCGCCACGTCCGGGCGGCATGGTCGGCGCGGTGAAGACGGTGAGCGACAGCGCCGTGGCGCCGCGCCAGACGACGGTCCACAGGATCCAGGCGAGGAGTAGGATCGCCAATCCGGCGAGCGTCGAGGCGACGATCTTCCAGACGCGATCGGCGAGGAGGCGGCGTTCGAGCTGCGTCACGATCAGGCCTCCAGGCGGTTGCGAACCAGGAAGCGCGCCAGGGCGAGCACCAGGAAGGAGATGACGAAGAGCGAAAAGCCGAGCTCGAGCAGAGCATTGAGCTTGATCGAACCGGGACCGGCCTCGGGGAATTCGTTGGCGATGGTCGAGGCGATCGAGGCGCCCGGTGAATAGAGCGACGCGGCGATGCGGTTGGCGTTGCCGATGACGAAGGTCACTGCCATGGTCTCGCCCAGTGCGCGGCCGAGGCCGAGCATCACCGCGCCGACCAGCGCCGATCGCCCGTAGGGGACGGTCACCGCCCGGAACACCTCGGTCGTCGTGGCGCCGACGCCGTAGGCGGCCTCCTTCAGCACCGGCGGCACCGAGGAGAAGATCTCGACGAACATGGCGGTGATGAAGGGCATGATCATCAGCGCCAGAATCAGGCCGGCGGTGAGGATGCCGGTGCCGGCGGGGGCACCGGAAAAGAGGGCGCCGATCAACGGGATCGGGCCGAACACCGCCTTCAGCAGCGGCTGGACGTGCGCAGACATCAGCGGCACCACGACGAAGAAGCCCCACATGCCGTAGATGATCGAGGGCACCGCGGCGAGGAGCTGGATCGCCGTGCCGATCGGCCGGCGCAGC
>ERZ1645187.1405-NODE-1405-length-22145-cov-130.984518_pt1 | contig 22145 bp, 22 predicted proteins | sample MGYA00575352_ERZ1645187 | MGnify/ENA primary metagenome ERZ1645187 (study PRJEB40837, sample SAMN11349314) | freshwater sediment metagenome | isolation source: river sediment | host: Sediment | place: India: Wazaribad , New Delhi | collected 2017-02-21 ... | reverse complement strand
CGCTCTCGAGCAGCGCCTCGGGGATGGCGGCGCAGTTGACGGCGATGAAGGGCTTGGAGGCGCGGTTGGACTTGCGGTGGAGGTGGCGGGCCAGCACCTCCTTGCCGGTGCCGCTCTCGCCGGTGATCATGATCGAGGCGTCGGAGCCGGCGACCTGATCGGCGAGGCGGACGACGCGGGCCATGGCCTCGTCGCGCACCACCAGATCGCGGCCGTCCTCGGTCACCGCGGCGAGGACCGCGGCGATCAGGTCCGGGTCCGGGGGCAGGGGGATGTATTCCTTGGCGCCGGCGCGGATGGCGGCGACCGCGGCGCGGGCGTCGGTGGCGATGCCGCAGGCGACGACGGGAACGTGGATCAACTCGTTCTCGAGCCGGCGGATCAGGTCGGCGACGTCGAGGGCGACGTCGATCATGATCAGGTCGGCGCCGCGCCCCGAGCGCAGCGTCTTCAGCGCCACCTCGACGGTGTCGGCATGGGTGACGGCGGCGCCGCGCTCGATGGTGATGCGCGAGGCGACGGCGAGTTGACCGCCCAGCGTTCCGACGATGAGGAGCCTCATGTGACGTCCCTCATTTGTCCGACTTGATGATCTCGGTCATGGTCACGCCCAGTCGATCCTCGACCAGCACGACCTCGCCGCGCGCCACCAGACGGTTGTTGACGTAGATGTCGATCGCCTCGCCGACCTTGCGGTCGAGTTCGAGGACGGTGCCCTGGCCGAGCTTCAACAGGTCGGAGACCTGCATGCGGGCCTGACCGAGCACGGCGGAGACCTTCACGGGAACGTCGAACACCGCCTCGAGCTCGGCGGCGGTGTGGGCGACGGTGACGTCGTCGTCGAGGCGGCGGCCGTTGGAGGCGGCGCTCATGTCGTCGAGGGCGAGGCCGGAACGGGTCGGGTCGTCGGCGGGTGGGCTCATGGCGTCTCTCTCCCGTGTCCTTCGGCGACGTGGTCTCGGACCGGTTCGGTGTGCGGCGGACGGCGACCGTCGGCGCCGCGGGCCTCGAACCAGCGATCGACGGCGGAGTCGATCTCGGCGGCGAGGCGGGCACTGTCGCGCAGGATACCACCGTCCGCCCATTCGATGCGGCAATCGCCGCGCAGGATCTCGTCTTCGCCGAGAATGACGATGCGGCCCTCGAAACCGGTCTCTCGGGCGATGCGGTCGACGTGCGGCTTCAGCGCGTCGGCATCGGCCGCGGCGAGGCGGACGACGAGATGGGGCGCCTTGCGCAAGGGGCCGAGACAGTCGGCCAGGAGGGCGCGGATCTCCGCGAGCGGCTCGCGTTCGATCAGGGTGGTGGCGAGGCGACGGGCGGCGGCGACGGCGAGATCGACGGCGATGCGCTCGACCGCGAGCCGTTCGGCGTCGAGTTCGCCGAGCAGGGCGCGGGCGGCGGAGGCGAGGCCCGCCGCTTCGTCGGCGAGGCGTTCGGCGGCACGGGCCTCGGCATCGGTCCGGCCGGCGACGAAGCCGTCCTGACGACCCTCCTCGTAGGCTTCGGCGCGCACCCGCTCCTCGAGCGCCACCATCTCGGCGAGATGCTGGTCGAGGTCGATGCGCGGGCGCTCCGGCTCGGCCGGCGCCGCGGGCGGCTCGGGCCGGGTGAAATCGAGATCGAAGAGGAAGCGGGCGGGTGCTGCCATGGCGGTTCACGAACTCGGTCAGTAGACGAGTTCGTCTTCTCCCTTCGACTTGGAGATCATGATCTCGCCCTTGGCGGCGAGGTCCTTGGTGACGTTGACCAGGATGCCCTGGGCCTCGTCGACGTCGCGCAGACGCACCGGGCCGAGGGCCTCCATGTCTTCCTTGAGCATCGCGCCGGCGCGGCTCGACATGTTGGCGAAGAAGAAGTCGCGCAGGGATTCCGAAGCGCTCTTGAGGGCGATGGCGAGCTTGTCCTTCTCGACGTTCCTGAGCAGCGTCTGCATGCCGCCGGCGTCGAGCTTGCCGAGGTCCTCGAAGGTGAACATCAGCGACTTGATCTTCTCGGCGCTCTCGCGGTTCTCCTCCTCGAGGGCGGTGATGAAGCGGGCCTCGGTCTGACGATCGAAGGAGTTGAAGATGTCGGCCATCAGCTCGTGGGCGTCGCGCCGCGAGGTGTGCGACAGGTTCGACATGAACTCGATCCTGAGCGTCTGCTCGACCTTGTCGAGCACTTCCTTCTGCACCGCTTCCATGCGCAGCATGCGGTTGATGACCTCGAGCGCGAATTCCTCGGGCAGGATGGCCAGCACGCGGGCCGCGTGGTCGGAGCGGATCTTGGAGAGGACCAGCGCGACGGTCTGCGGGTATTCGTTCTTGAGATAGTTGGCGAGGACGTTCTCCTGAACGTTCGACAGTTTCTCCCACATGTTGCGACCGGCGGGACCGCGGATCTCCTCCATGATGGCGTTGACCCGCTCGGGCGGCAGGAACGACATCAGGATGCGCTCGGTCGAATCGAAGTTGCCGGTGAGCGAGCCCTTGGAGGAGAGCTTGGTGACGAAGTCGACGAAGAGGTGCTCGAGCATCTCCGGCGACACCGGGCCGAGCTTGGCCATGGCGAGCGAGATCTGACGGACCTCGAGCTCGTCGAGCCGCTGCCAGATCTCCTTGCCGTGCTCCTCGCCGAGGGCGAGCAGCAGCACCGCGGCGCGCTCGGCACCGACCAGCTCGCGGTACTTCTCACCGCTGTTGATCTGCAGGCTGGGTGCCCCGCCCGCGTTCGATTGGCTGCGCGCCGGAACCGCCATCGTCTCGCCTCACGCCGCTTCGTTGAGCCAACCGCGGATGATCAGCGCCGCTTCGTTGGGGCTCTGCTGGACCATCTCGCCGATCTTCATGATGGAGCCGGCCTGCACCGCGCCGAGGGCCTTGGCTTCCTCGATGCGCATGTGGGTCGGATGCATGGCGACCTCGCCGCCTTCGCCGGTGTCGCCGGCCGAACCGCCGGCCCCGGCGGAGCCCGCGCCGCCACCGGCGCCACCGCCGGTCATGCCGACACCGGCGAGCAGGTTCTCGAGCGCGTTGCCCTCGCTCTGGACGGTGAGCGCGCCGCCGCCGGCGACCGCCAGTTCCGGCGCGATCATGCGGTTGACCAGCGGACGGACGGCGAAGAGCAGGACGAGCAGGGTCATGACGACCAGGGCGCCGAGCTCGATGAGCCGCAGCGTGTCGTCACGGGTGAAGTCGAAGAGGGCGGCGAAGCCGGCCTTCTGGCTCTCCAGCGGCAGCGACGGCGGCGCCTCGGCGAAGCGCAGGTTGACCACCTCGACCTGATCGCCGCGGGCCTGATCGAAGCCGACGGCCGACTTCACCAGCGCGGCGATGCGGTCGAGATCGGCCTGGGGGCGCGGCTGATAGGAGACTTCACCGGTCGCCGAGGTGGCGTAGATGCCGTCGACCAGCAGGGCGACCGAGATCTTCTTGATGCGGCCGGCCTCGAGCACCTCGGTGCGGCTGGTGCGCGAGATCTCGTAGTTGACCGTCTCCTCGGAGGTGTTGGACGTTTCCTTGTCGGACCCCTTGCCCTGGTCCTGGGAGCCGCCGGGGACCTGATTGGCGACCGTCACCGCCTTGTCGCCGGAGACGTTGGAGGAATTCTCCTCCTTGGTCTGGGTGGAGCGGACCACCTGACCGTTGGGGTCCCAGGTGTCGGAGGTCTGGGTGACGCGGTTGTAGTCGAGGGCGGCGGAGACGCGGACGCGGGCGCGGCCCTGGCCGACCACCGAGGCGACGATCGATTCGATCTGGTTCTCCAGCCGCTGCTCGAAGCCGGTGGTGCGCTCCTGGAGCGAGGCGGCGACGAGGCCGTCGGGGTCGTCGCCCTGACCGGAGGCGAGCAGGCGGCCGGTCTCGTCGACGACGGAGACGCGGCTCGGCTTCATCCCCTCGACGGCGGAGGCGACGAGATGCTGGACGGCGCGGATCTGCGCCGGGTCGAGGGCACCGCGCAGCTTCAGGGCGATCGAGGCGGAGGGCTCGCGCTTGTCCTTCTGGAAGACCTGACGCTCGGGGATGACGAGGTGGACACGGGCGGTCTGGACGCGGTCGATCGAGCGGATGGTGCGCGACAGCTCGCCCTCGAGGGCGCGCAGGTGGTTGATGTTCTGGACGTAGGAGGTGGTGCCGAGGGCGTCGGACTTGTCGAAGATCTCCCAGCCGACGGAGCCGCCGACGGGGACCCCCTTTTCGGCGAGCTTCATGCGCAGGCGCAGCATCTTGTCCTTCGGCACCAGGATCTGGGCGCCTTCCTGACGCAGCTCGTAGGGGATCGCCTGGGCCTCGAGCTCCTTGACGATGGCGGCGCTGTCCTGGGTGGAGAGGTCCGAATAGAGCGGTGCCATCACCGGCTGCGACACCTTCATGGCGATGAAGGCGAAGAAGCCGAGCGTCAGGGCCGCCACCACGCCCATCGCGGCGAGGCGGGCGGGACCGAGCTTCTGAAGGAACTCCAGCGCGCCGTTCACGGGAGAGCGGTCCTCGGTTGGGGTGCGGGGCGGATCGAGCCCCGCGGGGTGGGGCCCGATCCGGATCGCAGGGGTTTCGAGCCTCTCGCCGGAGCGATCCGGGGCGACCGAGGGGCGCGGGGTGCCGATCGAACGAGGCCCGGTGGGGACGGGAGAATCCTCGCGGCGATCCGCTGGGCAAGAATTTCCCAGTCCGTGGTAAACGAGAGGTTAACGCGCGGTCCGGAAGCGGCACGTCGTGCGCCGGGGCGGCGCGAAAGGCGCGAAAAAGCGTGAAGAAAGTCTCACCGATCCGCCGCTCGGCCCGGCGAAATCTGCCGGGGTCGGTAAGGATCCGCAGTCGCGGCGCCCGGCGGAGGCCGGTGATCGGGCGCGACGAGACGGTGAGGGGGGGGCGAAGCGCGTCGTCGGGAAGACGAAAACGGGCCGACCGGAGGGTCGACCCGTTTCAAGTCGGTGGAACCGCGAAGGGTGTCACTGACGATATTGCTGGATCCGTGTCGTCCTGAGACCGGCCAGTCCATGTCGATCGATCGACTGCTGCCAAGCCAGGAATTCTTCGACGGTCAGGGTATAACGATTGCAGGCTTCCTCGAGGGACAGCAATCCCCCGCGTACGGCCGCGACGACCTCCGCCTTGCGGCGGATGACCCAACGTTTCGTCCCCTGCGGAGGCAGGTCGGCGATCGTCAGGGGGCTGCCATCGGGGCCGATGACGTATTTCACTCGCGCTCTGAACTGATCGGTCATCGTACTCTCACACATTCGATGCGATCACATCGGAAGTGAGAGTAGGGGCGCCGCCTTAAAATATGGCTAAACGCCGTCGGCGACGTGATTCTTTTCTCTCGATACCCGGCGCGACCGGCGAAAGGGCGCGCAAATGCGCCGGATTTCGCAGGGGCGTGAGCCGGCGCAAAGGGGCGTGGGAGACGCCGGAGGCGGTCTCAGGAGGTCGATTTCACCGACTTCACCAGGTAGGCGCTGATCAACTGACCGTCGATCTTGAGCATCGGCACCGAGCCTGAGAAGTCGACGGCGTCGACAGCGCCGGTGGTCTCGGACTTGTATTTGATCGTCTTGCCGGCGCTGTCCTTGCCGGTGATGGCGATGGTGTAGCTGCCGGCCGGCGCGGTGCCGCCGCTGTCGGTCTCGCCCTTCCAGACGAACTGGCCGTCGCCGGAGGCGAGCTTCTGGGTGGTGGTGTAGACGACGTTGCCGTCGGAATCGGAGATCTCGATGAAGGCCTCCTCGCAGGCGGCCGAGCCGTTGAAGTTCCAGGTGGCGGTGCCGTCCTTCAGGTCGGTGGTCGAGCTGTCGACGGTGACGGTCTTGCCGACGTAGCCGACGAAGGACATGGCGCTCTGGACGGCGAACATGGTCTTCAGATCGGCGAGCGTCTGGTTGGTCTTGATCTGCTGTTCGACGGACGAATACTGCACCAACTGGCTGGTGAACTGAGTGGCGTCGGTGGGGTCGAGCGGGCTCTGATGCTGGAGCTGGGTGACGAGCAGCTGCAGGAACATCTGATAGTTGCCGGACAGCGCCGAGACGTCGCTCGAGGTGGCGCTCGAATTGGTCAGAGACGACACGGTGCTGATCGACATGGGTCCTGCTCCCGGAATCTACGCTTCACTCATGCGGGACGCCGGCGCGGAGACCGCGTCGGCGGAACGTCTCGTCACACTCTGAGGTCGATGCCACCGAGGCGGCTCGGACGGGTCGCGGCGGCGGCGACGGGCGCGACGGGCGCCGTCTCCGTCGCGGTCTCGGCCCGGCGCTCGATGCGGTCGGCGGCGCCGTCGTAGGCGCGCCAGCCCTGGCCGTTGCCGCCGCTCGACTGCTGCTTCAGCGAGAACTGCAGGCCGGAGGAGCCGACGTCGAGGCCGGCGTCGGCGAGCGAGCGCTCCAGCGTCTTCTGATCGCGCAGCATCAGGTCGAGGGTCTCGGTGCGCTCGACCACCAGATGGGCACGCACTTCGCCGGAGGAGCGGACTTCGACGCGGACGTCGATGCCGCCGAGATCTTCGGGCGTCAGGCGCACGTCGAAGCGGCTGTGACCGGCGCGGCTGCGGGCGGCGATGGTCTGGGGCACCTCGGCGAGCGGCACGGCGCGGGCGGGATCGACGAGCACCGGACGGTCGGCAGCCGTCCCGGCGACGCGGTCGCGGCCGGCGTCGAGGCCGAGCGGGGTGACCAGGGACTCGTTGGTCGCGGCCGCCGAAGTGGTGGTCGCAGTGGCGGAGGCGGGCGAGGCGGCGGGCGCCGACGCTTCGCGGCCGCCGTCCTCGACCTCGTCGGGGCGGGCGGCGGCGGCCGGACGGGCGACCGGCTGGGCAAGGTCGTCGCGGGCAGCGGTGGTCGGCGAGGCGGCGGTGCGCGGCGCGGTCGGAGTGGCCGGGGCGTCGGCGTGGGCGGTCGAGGCGCGCGGTGCGTCGGCGGCGACGAACACCGGCCGGTCGGTCACGGGAGCTTCACCCGAGCGGACGGCAGCGACCCCGGCAGAGACGGAGGCCGGCTCGGCGAGCAGCGTCTCGGTGACCGGCGCGGAGGCGGCGGCCGGGGCTTCGCGACGGGCGGGGGCCGGCATCGATTCGGCCGACACTGCCGCAGCGGCGGCGCGGCTGCTGGCGGTCGGCGCGGCGGCGGGCGCGGCACGGTCGGTGGTGCGGGTGGGCTCGGCGGCGGCCGGCGCCGCGGTCGCCTCGGCGGCGGCCCGGCCGGCCGCGGCGAAGGGCGAAGCCGAGACGGCGGTCGCGGCGGAAGCCGTCGAGCGGGCCGGGGCGTTCGCTTCGGTCGTGGTGGCTCCACTCGACCGCACGCCGGGGACGCGGCGCAAGGCGGCCGGCTGGTCGGTCCCGGTGGCGGCGCGGGCGATGGCGGCGCCGAAGGCCGGCGGCATCGTCGGGTCGACCGTCGCCGGTCGCGGCGATGCGGCCGTGGCGGCCGTGGCGACGGGCGATGCGGACGCCGCGGCCTGCGTGACGGCGGCGGTCGAGAGCGAGGCGGCAGACGCGGCACCGGCGCCGGTCGCGATCGCGGCCGTCTCGGTGCGCGGCGTGGAGGAGGTCTGGACGCCCGCCGTCGGCGCGCTCGGAGCGGCAATGCCCGGAGCTGCGGTGGCGGTCGTGGTCGTCGTCACGGTCGAGACGCTCTGCGCCGCCGTGGTGGTGGCCTGAGCCGTGGCGGCGGAGGTCGGGGCGAGCGCGGTGGCCGGCGTGCCGAGGCCCGACGACGGGTCGGCGGTGCGCGACCGTCCGTCGGCGACGGCGCCCATCGACGCCGGCGAGGCGAGACCGGCGGAGATCGAGGGACCGCGCTCGGCGGCTTCGGCGAAGACGGCGAGGGTGGCGGCGAGATCGATCGTCGCGGCGCGGGGAGCGGCGGGCGTCTGGGCGGCAGCCGGAGCCGAGCGGGTCGACGAAGTCGCGGCCGTGGTCGTGGCGGTGTCGGTCGACGGGGCGGAGGCCGCCGTGGCGCGAGCCGTCGCGGTCATGGCCTTCGCGGTGGAGGCGGGCTCGGCGGTCACCGGCGAGGTGAGGGCGGCCTCGATCGACGACGCCGCGGCGACGGCGCCGGCGACCGGCGCGGCGGCGAAGGCGGTGGCGGTCGCGGCGACGGTTCCGATCAACGACGCGCCGGCGGCGATCGCCTCGACGATCGGCGCGGCGATGGCACGGTCGGCGGACTGCGGGGCCACCGACTGCGGAGCGTTCGAGATGGTCTCGGGCGCGACGACCGGACGCGTCGGAGCGATGGTCGCGGGAGTGGTCGCGACGGTCGGAGCCGGAGCGGTGGCGGTGAGAGGAGCCGCGACGGTCGGAGCCGGCGTCGAGGCGGTGCGCGGGGCCGCGTCGGCCGGGGCGTTCGCGATGGGGGCGCTCGCGTTGGTCGTCGCCTCGGTCGCCCGACCGCCGGTCGGGGTCACGGGGAGCGTGGCGGGCGCGGGCGCGTCCGGGGCGGCGTCGGTGGTCGACGCCCGCACGCCGGCGCGCGGCGCCACGGGAGCGGTGGTCGGAGCGGCGGCACGATCGACCGGCTGCGTCGCGACGGCGGCGATGGGCGCCGGTACGGCGGTTTGTGCCGCCACGGGGGCGGAGCTCGCAGTCGCGGTGCTCGGGGAGGCGGCGTGATCGGACGGCCGTGCCTCGACGGCGGCGGCGGTCGCGGGCTGCGCGCGGTCGGTCGGGATCGCCTTCGAGCGAACCGAGAGGGCTTCTGGGTCGACGGAGGACGCGACCGGCGCCGCGACCCGGCCCGTGGGCGCCGCGACCGACGGGGCCGCGGGGGTTCTGGTTCCGGAGGTGACGGGATCGGCCGCAACGGGTGCCGTCCGCGAGGCCGCTGAGGCGACGGCGGTCGCCTCGCTCCGAACCACGGTGGCGCGGCGGGGCGTGGCGGAGGTCGCAACGTCGGTGATCGGCGCCTCGGGCGCGGCGGCGACGGTCGGGCGATCGGTCGAGGCCGGAGTGGAGGCCGGGCGAAGGTTCGTCGCGATGGGCGCCTGCGGCGCGGTGGCCGCCGGGCGGACGGTCGACGTCTCGGTCGGAATGGTGGCCGAGCGGGGATCCGCGACGGCGGCCGTCTGCGTCGGGGTGGCCTCGGCGGTGGTCGCCGGCTCGGCCGAGGTCCGGGCCGAAGGCGCGGCCGTGGTCGGTTGCGGTGCGGGGGCGGTCGCGGCGGTGATCGGGCGGTCGGACGAGATCGCGATCGGCGTGACCGTCGGGCGGAGGTCCGTGGCGACGGTCGTCTGCGGCGCGGCGGTGTCGATCGGGGCGGTGACGGGAGCCGGGGCGGCGAGCGGGGCGATCGGCGCCGCGGCGAAAGCCGACGGAGCGGGCGCCGGGTCGGCTGGGCGATCGACGGTCGTTTCGCTCGTTTCGTCGGTGGTCGGCTCGAGCGACGGCGCGGCGACGGCGCGGGTGGGGTCGAGCGTCCGGGCGATGGCGTCGGTCGCGGTCGCCGACAGGGGGGCGACGGTGGGCGTGGCGACCGGGCGCGGGGCGAGGGCCGGAGACGACGCGGCGGCGAGGGTCGATCCACCGAGGAGAGAGGCGGGCGCGGTCGAGGCGAGGAGCGACGTGGAGCGGGGGGCGGCGGCGCGGTCGCCGACCAGCGTGGTCATCAACGCGGCGAAAAGGCCGGTGTCGGCGGGTGCCGGGGGCGCGACGGAGAGCGACGACGCGCCACCGGTGCCGATGCCCGGAAGGAGGCTCGCAGGGGTGAGGGCGGTGGGATCGACGCTGGGCAAACTCTTCCTCCCGAAACGCGCGGCGCGGCTTCGTCGGAAGCGGAGTTGCAAGAGCAGGGCCAGACGGTGCGAAAGTATCGGCTCCGGCGGCGTTCGCGCGCTCCCATGAGGAAATCCGCGCTCGTTTCGGCTTCGGGCCCGGGAATCGGCGATCCGGGGTGCGCGGCCCGGCCTTTCTTCGGGGCGGCGACCCGGCAGGCGTTGCCGGGTGGGGGCAGGAGCTGCCGATCACGGGTTCCGCCGGGCGTGGGGCTCGGGTATAGTCTCGGGGAAGCCGTCCGCCCCGGTGGTCGGCGGTGCGGGGTGACGGCGGGGCGAGGTCGTCGAGCGGCAAGATGTCCGTTCGCACACTGGAGCTTCGGCGCTCGGCGCCCTACATCAGGCCCATCCGTCGTTTCCGTTTCGTCGCCAGGCTTCCAAGGTGCTCATGCCGAATTCCCTCGACCTGCCGGGTCGCCCCGAAGACACGCGTGTCGTCGTCGCGATGTCCGGCGGGGTGGATTCCTCGGTCGTCGCCGCGCTCCTGAAGCGCGACGGCTACGACGTGGTCGGCGTGACGCTGCAACTCTACGACCACGGCGAGGCGACGCACCGCAAGGGCGCCTGTTGCGCCGGTCAGGACATCCTCGACGCGCGGCGGGTGGCCGAGGCGATCGGCATTCCCCATTACGTGCTCGACTACGAGGACCGTTTCCAGCAGGCGGTGATCGACCGCTTCGCCGAGAGCTATCTCGCCGGCGAGACGCCGGTGCCCTGCGTCTCGTGCAATCAGACGGTCAAGTTCCACGACCTGCTCGACACCGCCCGCTCGCTCGGGGCGGAGGCGCTGGCCACCGGCCACTACGTCGAATCGAAGCTCCTCGCCTCCGGCCATCGCGGCCTCTTCCGCCCGGCCGATCTCGATCGCGACCAGAGCTACTTCCTCTTCGCCACCACCCAGGACCAGCTCGACTTCCTGCGCTTCCCGCTCGGCCACCTGCCGAAGAGCGAGACGCGCGAGATCGCCCGCTCGCTCGGTCTGCCGGTCGCCGACAAGCACGACAGCCAGGACATCTGCTTCGTTCCCTCCGGGCGTTACGCCGAGGTGATCGAACGGCTGAAGCCGAATGCGGTCGAACCCGGCGAGATCGTCCACGTCGACGGCCGGGTGCTGGGCACCCACGAGGGCATCATCCGCTACACCGTCGGCCAGCGCCGCGGCATCGGCGTCTCGGTCGGCGAGCCGCTCTACGTCGTCCATCTCGACGCCGATCGGCGGCGGGTGGTCGTCGGTCCGCGCGAGGCGCTGATGACACGCAGGCTTCATCTGCGTGAGGTCAATTGGCTGGGCGACGGGCCGATCGAGGAGATCTCTTCGGACGGCCTCGAGATCTGGGCCAAGGTGCGCTCCACCCGAGCGCCCCAGCCGGCCCTGCTCTACTTCGACGCCGAAGGCGTCTCGGTGGAGTTGATCGAAGGCGAGCACGGTGTGGCGCCAGGGCAGGCGGCGGTGTTCTACGACGCCGGCGAAGGCGCGGCGCGGGTGCTCGGCGGCGGGACGATCGCTCGGGTCGACCGCGACGACGAGGACGGGCGGACGTCGGCCGCCGCAGAATGAAGGTCTGAGATCCCATGTTCGAGAAGACCCCGGATGCGAACGGCCGCGGGACGGCCGCGGCCGCCCTCGGTACCTCGGAGACCACGCCGGCGAACGGAGCACCGCGCCTCGACGAGGCCTCGGTGCGGGCCGCCTATTCGCGCTGGGCGCCGGTCTACGACTGGGTGTTCGGCAAGGTGTTCGACGCGGGGCGGCGGGCCGCGGTGGAGGTGATCAACCGGCGTTCCGGGCGGCTGCTCGAAGTCGGCGTGGGAACCGGTCTGACGCTGCCGCGCTACGGATCGCATCTCTCGGTCACCGGCATCGATCTGTCGCCGGAGATGCTGGCGGTGGCGAAGAAGCGCGTCGCCGACGAGAAGATCGCCGCCGTCGAGGCGCTGCTCGAGATGGACGCCACCCGTCTCGCCTTTCCCGACGCGTCGTTCGACACGGTGGCGGTGATGTACACGATCACCGTGGTGCCGCATCCCGACGCGGTGATGGCCGAGGTCGAGCGCGTGCTCAAGCCCGGCGGCGAGGCGCTGATCGTCTCGCACTTCGCCTCGGAGAGCGGCCTCTACGCCCTGATCGAAGGCTGGCTGACGCCGTTCACCAAGCGCATCGGCTGGCGGCCGGACTTCCCGATCTCCCGCATCCTCGGACGCCCGGGGCTCGAGACGGTCGAGATCGGCCGGCTCGGCATCCTCGGCCTGTTCACCGTGGCACGGCTGCGGCGCAGGGCCGACTGAGTCCGGGTCGACGAAACTCGGACTCGTCCGAATTTCATTCGCATCACGGCCTGACCGGCCGACGCCCGTTCGGGCTCGCCTTCGAGAACGGAGTTTCGAGGAGATCGAAACTCCGTGGGCATGGCATGGGGGCCTCGCGCGGGCCGATGAGCCGTCTTCCACGTCCGATCGTCGATGCGTGGAGCCGGAGCTTCGCGGCGGTCGTGCGGCGGCGGGCCGGGCGCGAGACGGCGGTTTTCCGCGGCGGCGCGGTCGCCCCGGCGGCGAGGCGGGAGCGACGCGGCACGGGGCGTCTGCCGATCTGTCAGGTGAACGTGTGAATCGGGTGATTTCGACGTCATTCGATCGCTTGACAGGGGGGAGGGGCTTTTCTAAAACGCCCCCGTCGGCTGGGTAGCTCAGATGGTTAGAGCGGAGGATTCATAACCCTCAGGTCGGCGGTTCGATCCCGCCCCCCGCCACCAACTCTTCTTCTTTCACATGTCCGGTATTCGCGGGGACGGTCGGGTCGACTTGGTCTCCGAGGGGGGCGCGCGGCGGATACGTCGGGAAGACCTCGGGTCTTCGATGAGGCCACTTCCATCGGTCGCGATCAGCGATACGGTAGGCCGGCCAGGCGGGCGACGAGTTCGCTCTGGCGCGATATCCCGGTCTTGGAAAACACGCGTTTCAGCACCGTCCGCGTCGTCTCTTCGGTGATGCCGAGGCGGCCGGCGACGGTGCGCGGCGGCATGCCGCAGCCGACCAGGGCGGCCACGCGGGCTTCGTTCAGCGTCAGCCCCATCAGATCGCGCAGGATCGTCGGGTCGATCGGGTCGGTGCGGCCGACCTCGACGGCCAGGACGAGAACCCGCGTCTTGGCCAGCATCCCGTCGGCGAAGACGTCGGCGTCGGTCACCGGCAGGAAATAGAGGACGAGGGGGATGCCGCCGTCCTCGCGGTTTCCGACGATCACCGCCTTCGGACAGGTCGCGCCCATGTCGCCGAGTGCCAGCGCGAGCGCGGCCGCGAAATCCTCGCGGTTGGTTCGGTATTGCGGGATCAGCCGTCGATCGACGATCGCGAGGCCGCGATCGATCAGGGCTCGACCGGCTTCGTTGACGATGGTGATGCGCCCGAGCGAATCCAGACCGAACACGCCGGTGCTCATCGCCGACAGCGCGTCGATCAGCCGATCGCGCGTCAGTTCGGCGTCGATCATCCGCATGCTCAGGCGCAGCGACTGTTCGACGTGGCGCCCGAGGATCGCGACGAGGCGGACTTCCTCGTCCGAGAATCGCGGCTTTTCGTAGTGGCGTTGGACGCTGATGACCGCGTAGATCCGCGGGTCGGGTGCGACGTTGGCGGCGGCGAACCAACCCAGCCCATGGGGACGCAGGAAGTCGGTGTAGATCGGATGCGTCAGCACCTCCTCGTCGGTGACGACGTCGCGGTCGGTGGCGCCATCCATCAAAGAGAGGTAGCCGCGCTCGACACCTCGGAACGCCCGGATGTCGTGCTGCCACCAACCGGCGGCGTAGGCGGCCTGGGCCGCCTCCAGCGCCGGCGACACGATCGTGCCGAATCCCCCGTCGTCGCGCTTCCACATCAGGACGGTCCCGACGTCGTCGGTGCAGCCGGCGATGGCCTCCAGCGCGCGGGGCCAGAGGTCGGGATCGGTCGCGGAATCGTAGATCGCACGAACGGCATCGTGGACGCGGTCATTCACGATCATTCCGACGTTCCCCGAAGTACGCGGTGCTTTCTCGGATCATGCCGCACTCGTGATCGAGATGGATGGTGCAATCGAGCGCTCTGACGAAAGATGTATTTCCTTGTTCTGCACCTCTCCAGTCGCATCTCGCTATGGTTGTGGATTCGGCCCAGCGGTTCGACGTTTCGGCGATAGAAGGGCCACGAATATGAGACGCTGAACCCTGTGTGTGGTAGCGAACCGCATTCGACACCGTTCCTCGGAGGGTACCCTCAGCCACAAGTCGCATCCCGTTTGGGGGATGCGCGATCCGGCGAATCGCGGGCATCGTGGTCCCGTCGCCGGTCGTTCGTCTCTCCGGACACGGAGGTGGCGAACACGGGTTTCGAGGCCGGCGTCACAGGGGATTTGATAGGCTGTACCACTCGCCCGGAGGCGACGACCCTCGCCTCCGGGTGCTTTCTTTCGCGCGAGGCACGACGCTGCGAACACGGCGAGACGGAACACGCCGCCGCTCGGTCGAGCTTTCGAAACGCCGGATCCGTCGAAGGTTCGGCTGCCGCTCTCAGGCGAGGGCGGCGCGCCGGTCCTTCTTCGCCAGACGGGCGAGGAGATAATCGACCTCGGCCTTCGCCGCCGGGGTCAGGCTCGAGCCGGGCTTCCTCTGGGCGTCGCAGGCGATGGCGCCGCGCTTCATCAGCACGTATTTCCTCACCGCGAGGCCGACGCCCTGCTGCTGCTCGTAGCGCACCAGCGGCAGGTGGGCGTCGAAGAGGTCGTGGGCGGCGTCGCGCTCGCCCGCCTTCATCAGACGCACCACGTCGGCGAGCATGTCGGGGAAGGCGTAGCCGGTCATCGCCCCGTCGGCGCCGCGCTCCATCTCGAAGTCGAGGAAGAGGGCGCCGTTGCCGGTGAGGATGGAGAGGTCGCGTAAAGTTCCCTCCGTCTGGAAGCGGCGCAGCGTCGAGATCTTCTCGAGGCCGGGCCAGTCCTCGTGCTTGAGCATGACGCAGGAGGGGTTGTCCATGACGATGCGGCGGATGACGGCGGGGGTCATCTGCACGGAGAGCGTCAGCGGATAGTCCTGGAGGACGAAGGGGACGTCGGTGCCGACCGCCTCGACGGCCTGCGCGAAGTAGCCGACGATCTGGTCGTCGGTACGCAAGGACGGCTGCGGGGCGATCATCACGCCGCTCGCGCCGATCTCCATGGCGTCGCGGGCGAGGCGGCGCATGGCGGCGAAGCCGGGGGCGGAGACGCCGACCACCACGGGGACGGGGGCGCGGGCGACCACCCGGCGGGTGATCTCGAGCGATTCCTCCATCTCGAGCTTGCCGGCCTCGCCCATGATGCCGAGGATGGTGAGGCCGGTGGCGCCCTTCTCGACGTAGAAGTCGGTCAGCCGGTCGAGGCTCTCGAGGTCGAGGCGGCCGTCGGCGTGGAAGGGCGTGGCGGCGATGGCGTAGACGCCGGCGGCAGTCGCGTCGAGCTTGGTCATCACTTTTTCGAGGCCTCGTAGCGTGCCTTGGTCTCGGCGTTCATCGGGTAGAGGCCGGGGAGGGGGACGCCGCGGTCGACCTCGGTCATGATCCAGGCCTCCATGCGCTCCTGCTCGACCGCTTCGGCGACGACGGCGTCGAGCATGTCCTTGGGGATCAGCACGGCGCCGTCCTGGTCGGCGACCACCACGTCGTCGGGGAAGACGGCGACGCCGCCGCAGCCGATCGGCTCCTGCCAGCCGACGAAGGTGAGGCCGGCGACCGAGGGCGGGGCGGCGGCGCCGCTCGCCCAGACCGGCAGGCCGGTGCCCATGACGCCCTCGAGATCGCGGACAACGCCGTCGGTGATCAGCGCCGCGACGCCCTTCTTCGCCATGCGCGCGCAGAGGATGTCGCCGAAGATGCCGGCGTCCTTGACCCCCATGGCGTCGACGACGGCGATGACGCCCTCGGGCATCGCCTCGATGGCGGCGCGGGTGGAGATCGGCGAGGCCCAGGAGGCCGGGGTCGCCAGATCCTCGCGGGCGGGGACGAAGCGCAGGGTGAAGGCGCGGCCGACGAGCCGGGTCTGACCGGGACGCAGCGGCATGGCGCCGCGCATCCAGACGTTCCGCAGGCCCTTCTTGAGGAGGACGGTGGTGAGCGTCGCGGTCGAGACGCGGGAGAGGGTTTCGACGACGGCTGGATCGAGGCTCATGCGGCGGCTCCGGTGGGTTCGGGCGAGGCGGGCAATCTGGCACGATCGGCGCGGCCGAGCGACGAAAAAGGCGCAGAGGCGGGTTGCGCCGCCGCGCCCGATCCATCGGGGTCAGGCGTGGCCGAGGCCGCGCACCCGGCCCTGCGTCGCAGCGGCGGCGCCTTCGACGAGTTCGCAGAGCAGAACCCGCGCCGGGTCGACCGGGCCGGGCATAACCACCACGTCGGGGCGGACCCGGTGGAAGCCGAGCGGGCCGTAGTAGGGGCCGTCGCCGACCAGCAGCATGGTGCGGTGACCGAGGGCCTTGGCCTTCTCCACCGTGGCGCGGACCAGCGCCCGGCCGATGCCGCGCTTCTCGAAGTCGGGGTCGACGGCGAGGGGGCCGAGCAGCAGCGAGGGGGCGTCGCCGATCAGGATCGGGGTGATCTTCACCGAGCCGGCGAGGCGATCGCCGACCATGGCGACCAGCGACAGTTCGGCGTCGGGCGCCACGCCCTCGCGCAGCCGGAAGGCGGTGCGGGCGAAGCGGCCGGGGCCGAAGGCGTGTTCGTGGAGGGCTTCGATGGCGGGTTGTTCGGCGGCCGTCTCGGGCCGGAACACCGGGGCGAGGGTCTTCATGGAGCGTGTCCGGATGCGGGAGAGAAGGGAGGGTTCCCGCGTCGGGTCCTGCCGTTCGCCGCGTCCGGCGGCGGCTTCACCGCGAGGTCCGGACCAGGGCGCACGAGATCACGACGGCGACGGGGCGGGTGCCGGGTCGCTCGGTTCGTCGTCGCGAGATGTGCAGCGTCGTGGTCATCGCGTCCTCGCTCGAGGCCATCGGGGCTCGAGACCCGGGCCGGTTAGCACGGTCCGGGCGACCGATGCAAGTCCGGCTCACCATTCCGGCGGGACGGTGGCGCCGGTATAGACCTCGGCGAGGCGACGGCGGGTGGCCGCGGTCGTGTCGGGCGGCAGGGCGTCGAGGGCGAAGAAACCCACCTCGGCGATCTCCAACGACGGACCGCGCAAGGGCGGGCGGCCGCAGGGCGTGTCGAAGACCAGCAACGCCACGTGGTCGCGGCGGGAGACACGGGCGTTGAGATAGAGGGCGAAGAGGTGGGGTGTCCCGGAAGCGGCGACGCCGGTCTCCTCGGCGATCTCGCGGGCGACCGCCCGGGCGACCGTCTCGCCGGCATCGACGCCGCCGCCGGGCAGATACCAGCCGGGCAGGTAGGTGTGGCGGACGAGCAGGATGCGGCCGTCGTCGTCGAGCACGACGCCGCGCACGCCGAGAGTCATCGGGCGGACGAACAGCCCCGCGAGGGCGCCGAGACGTTTGGTCAGGGGCTTCAGCAGATGGCGCAGCGACGACATGGCGGACCCTCGGGACGTGAAGGAAATGTGAATCTCGTCATGCGTGACACGCATGGCGGCCCGCCGGAGCCGTCTCTGGCTCTTTTTCGGGCGATTGCCTAGAAGGGCGCCATCCGATTTGCACGACGTTCGTGCGGCCTCGTCTCCGAGTGGGGACAGGGGGTGTTTCGGCGTTTCCTCGAGGGACGCGCCGGGCGTGCGACGTCACCCACGAGGAACCGATATCATGTTCGCCTTTCTGCGTCGCAAGCCCCGTCCGGCCGCCTATCAATGGAAGCCGGAACTGGATCTCACCGACCCGCGCGTCGCGGCGGTGCTGAAGACCTTCGGCTGGGCCTGAGCGGCCGCGCCGCCGGGTGATCCCGGATCCGAGACGAAGACGGCGGTGCCCGCGCGGCGCCGCCGTTTTTTTATGCGCCCCGCCGTCGCATTTCGGCCTTCGCCGTCTGGACCTCGCCGTCTTCCGAGGGTAGTTCGTCGGCCATGTTCCGCTTGGCCCACGTCTCCGATCCGCACCTCGGCCCGCTGCCCGAACCCCGCCTCCGGGAACTCGTCGGCAAGCGCGTGTTGGGCTACATCAATTGGCGCCTCAATCGCGGCCGTGGCGGTATGCGCCCGGCGGTGCTCGACGAGTTGGTCGACGATCTCGTCGCCCATCGGGTCGACCACGTGGCGGTGACCGGCGACATCGTCAACATCGCCCTCGACGCCGAACTCGAGCCGGCGCGGCGCTGGCTCGCCAGCCTGGGTGCGGCGCGCGACGTCTCGGCGGTGCCGGGCAATCACGACGCCTACGTCCCCGGCGCGTTGAAGCGGGCGGCGGAGGCGTGGGCGCCCTTCGTCAAGGGCGACACGGGCGAGGTCGGGCGCTTTCCCTTCTGCCGGCGGCGCGGGCCGGTGGCGATCATCGGCGTCTCCTCGGCCGAGGCGACGGCGCCGTTCATGGCGACGGGGCGTTTCGATTCGACCCAGGCGATGCGGCTCGCCGAACTCCTCGACCGGTTCGGCCACGAGGGGCTCTACCGGGTGGTGCTGATCCATCATCCGCCGGCCAAGAAGCCGGTGCATTGGGCCGGCCGGCTGATCGGCACGGCGCGGTTCCGCGAGGTGATCCAGACCCACGGTGCCGAACTGATCCTGCACGGGCACACGCACCGCTCGACGGTGGAATGGCTCGACGGTGCGGCGCGGCCGGTGCCGCTGGTCGGCGTGCCCTCGGCGTCGCGCAATCCGGGTCCCGACCGGCGCGGGGCCGGGTGGAACCTGTTCGAGATCACCGGATCGGCCGGCGCCTGGGAAACGACGCGGGTCGAGCGAGGCTTCCGCGACGCCTCTTCGGGCGTGGTCGAGATCTCCCGCGCTCTGCTCTCCGCCTGATCCCGCGTGCCATGAGCGATCCCGCCAGCGAACTCGGCCCGAGCGCCGCCCGGGTCCAGGCCGTGGCCGTCGAGCTCGGTCTGGCGATCCGGGTGGTCGTGATGCCGGCCTCGACCCGCACCGCGGACGAGGCGGCGGTGGCCTGCGGCTGCGACGTCGCGGCGATCGTCAAGTCGCTGGTGTTCAAGGGGGCCGTCTCGGGTCGGCCGCTGCTGTTGCTGGTCTCGGGGGCCAACCGCGTCGACGAGGCGGTGGTCGCCGCGACGATCGGCGAGACGCTGGAGCGGATGCCGGGCAAGGAGGTGCGCGCCGTCACCGGCTTCGCCATCGGCGGCATTCCGCCCTTCGGCCATGCGACGGCGCCGGAGGTGTTCATCGATCGCGATCTCCTCGCCCATCCCCGCGTCTGGGCGGCGGCGGGAACCCCGCATGCGGTGTTCGAGGTCGAACCGCAGGCGCTCGCGGCGGCGGTCGGAGCGCGCGTCGTCGCCATGGGGTGACGGGCGACGTCGGCGGCGGCGGTCGAGGGGATGTCGCATCGAGGATCGCGCGCGATCGGCAGACGGGCAGGATGACCCCCGTGTCGACCGCCCGCGCCGGGCAACCGCTTCACGCCACCCGCCTCGCCTTGCGGGGCGGATGGCGGTAGAGAGACGGGGGCGGCATCGCCCGCCTCTTCGATCGGTGTCCGTCCATGTCCGACAATTCCCGTCCGCCCTTCCTCGCCACGCCCGTCGCCTCGGCGCGCGGCATCGCCCGGCTCGCCGATCTCGGCCGACGCACCCTGGTGATGGGCATCCTCAACGCCACGCCCGACAGCTTCTCCGACGGCGGTCGCTTCGCCGAGGTGGAGCGCGCGCTGGAACAGGCCGAGCGGATGATCGGCGAGGGCGCCGACATCGTCGACGTCGGCGGCGAATCGACCCGACCGGGGCACGAACCGGTGTCGGCGGAGGAGGAACGGGCGCGGGTGGCACCGGTGATCGAGCGGCTGGCGGCGATCTCGCCGGTGCCGATCTCGATCGACACCCACAAGGCCGCGACGGCGCGCGCCGCGCTCGAAGCGGGGGCGACCATCGTCAACGACGTCTGGGGGCTGACGCGCGATCCGGAGATGGCGCGGGTCGCCGCCGACTTCCGCGCGCCGGTGATCGTCATGCACAATCGCGACGCGGCGGATCCGGCGATCGACACCATCGCCGATCAGCTCGCCTTCTTCCGCCGCTCGATCGATCTGGCGCTCGCCGCCGGAGTTCGGGAAGACGACGTGATCGTCGATCCCGGCATCGGCTTCGGCAAGACCTTCGAGCAGAACGTCGAGACGCTGGCGCGGCTCGGCGAACTCGCCGTCCTCGGTCGGCCGATCCTGCTCGGCACGTCGCGCAAGTCGATGATCGGCCGCATTCTCGATCTGCCGCCGGACGAGCGTCTCTTCGGCACGCTCGCCACCAACGTCGCCGGCATCCTGGCGGGTGCGGCGATCGTCCGCGTCCACGACGTCCGGCCGCATGCCGAGGCGGCGCGGGTCACGGACGCCATCGTGATCTCGAAGACCGCCGCGTCGTCGCAAGGAGCCCGCCCGTGACCGACCGCATCCAACTGACCCGCATCGCCGTCTACGCCTATCACGGCATCCATCCGGAGGAGGAGCGGCTCGGCCAGCGCTTCTACGTGTCGCTCGACGCGCGGCTCGATCTCAGGCCGGCGGGCGAGAACGACGACTGGAAACGCACCGTCTCCTACGACCGGTTGGCCAAGATCGTCGTCGACGTCGCCACCGAGCGGCGCTTCGCCCTGATCGAGGGGCTCGCCGAGGTGATCGCCCGGCAGATCCTCGCCACCTATCAGCAGATCCACACCATCGTGGTGCGGGTCGAGAAGCCGGCGGCGCCGATCCCGACTATCCTCGACGGCGTTGCCATCGAGATCGAGCGCAAGCGCGATGCCTGAGGCGCTGATCGGCCTCGGCGGCAATCTCGGCGACGTGCCGGCGACGCTGGAGGCGGCGATCGCCGGGCTGGTCGCCGGCGGCGTGCGGGTCGTGGCGCGGTCGTCGAACTGGAAGACGCCGCCGTGGGGGGTGACCGACCAGCCGCCCTTCGTCAACGCCTGCATTCTCGTGGAGACGGCGCTCGGGCCGCGGGCGCTGCTCGACCTGTGTCTTTCGGTCGAGGCCTCGCTCGGGCGGCGACGCGAGGTGAAGTGGGGGCCGCGGGTGATCGATCTCGACGTGCTCGACGTCGACGGCCGATCGGTCGACGAGCCGGGGTTGGTGTTGCCGCATCCGCATCTCGCCGAGCGCGCCTTCGTGCTGGTGCCGCTCGCCGAGATCGTGCCCGACCGGGTGGTCGCCGGAGGGCGAGTGAGGGATCACTTGGCGAAGGTGGACGCGCGCGGGGTCGAGCGGGCGTGACGGGGGCGTGAGGCCGTAGGGGCCATCGCTCCCCAAGGTGCATCGAGCGGAGCGTGATGCACCGGCGGCGCTCGCGGTGTCCACCGAACGTGCCTCTCGGGTTCGGCCGGTGCAGTTCACTGCGTTCGATGCACCCGGCTTACGGGCGACGGCCGCCATCCCTCCCGCTCAAGCCGCCTCGCCCTCGAAGAAGTCGCGGAGGTTCTCGATGCGGGCGATGCGGACGTTCTCGCGGTCGATGGAGACGCCGCGGTCGCGCAGCTTGGCGAGCGCCCGCGAGAAGCTCTCCGGGGTCATGCCGAGGCGGCCGGCGATCAGCGACTTCTCGTAAGGCAGGGCGAAGGCGGCGGCGCCGGCATTCGCACCGGCGAGGTCGCAGAGGAAGCCGGCGACGCGGCGGGGGCCGGGGAGGCCCTTCAGCCGCTCCAGTTCGTCGACCATCGAGCGCAGATGCATCGAGGCCGAGGCCAACATGGCGAAGGCGAGGTCGGGATCGGCGGCGAGGCGGGCGCGCAGGCGGTCGACGTCGATGGTGAGGATGCGGGCCTCGGAGATGGTCTCGGCGGTGGCATGGGCCGGGGTGCCGAGCAGCGCCGCCGCTTCGCCGAAACCGAGACCGGGGCCGAGGATGCCGACGATGGCGTCGGCGCCCTCCGCGGTCTGCCGGTAGAGTTTGACCCAGCCGGAGACGACCAGATGCAGGCTGTCGATGTGGTCGCCCTGGAGGAACAGCACCTGGCCGCGCGGATGGGCACGGGGCGTGCGGTCGCCGACGATGTCCTTCAGCTTCGCTTCGTCGGTGGTGCGAAAGGTCGTGCTGCGTCTGACCACAGACCAGTCGGCCGCGTCCATCGTTCTGCCCTCGTCTTCTCTTTTCACGTCGGCGTTCGTTGCGCCGATCGGGGACGTCGTTCGGCGGCGCCCGGCGCCGTCGTCCGCAGACTGTCATTCCGCAGGCGGTGCGGCAACCGCCTCCTCACGCCCGGTCGGCGGTCTCGCGGACGAAGGCCTTGAGGCGGCCGATGCTGGCGATGGCGACGGCGTCGCGTTCGACCTGGACGCCGTGGTCGCGCAGGATGGC
>ERZ1645187.1404-NODE-1404-length-22147-cov-20.855785_pt1 | contig 22147 bp, 17 predicted proteins | sample MGYA00575352_ERZ1645187 | MGnify/ENA primary metagenome ERZ1645187 (study PRJEB40837, sample SAMN11349314) | freshwater sediment metagenome | isolation source: river sediment | host: Sediment | place: India: Wazaribad , New Delhi | collected 2017-02-21 ... | reverse complement strand
TTGATTATGTTAAAACAAAATATGTGCCGAATTTCAAGCATCATTTTTTTAAAATCAAAATGTACATTCAAAGTCCGTTGAGGATATAATTAAAATCATTTCAGAAATGATTATATGGTATCGTTGATGCTTTATAAAATTAATTTATTAAACAAATATTACACTTACAATGTTTTTCACAATATAACGAATAAAAATTAGAAATATGAAACGATTTTTTACAGTGCTTTTAGCAGCACTTTTTGTTGTAGGTTTATCTGCACAGACAATTTACAAAGTAGATCCATACCACAGTTCCATTAATTTTAAGGTTAAGCACTTGGGAGTTAGTTTTGTAACCGGAAAATTTGAGAAATTTGATGGAATGATTGAAGGCTCTGATGTGAAGAATGCCAGAATTGACTTCACAGTGGATGTTAACAGTATAAATACCGGGGTTGAGATGCGCGACAAACACCTTCGAAGTGCCGATTTTTTTGATGTCCCCAAATTTCCTTCAATGAAATTTACAAGTACATCAATCAAAAAATCAGGTAAAATTTACAAACTGAACGGAAATCTGACAATTAAAGATGTTGTACGCCCAGTTGTATTCGATGTAGTGATGAATGGTCCCGTGAAAGGTAAAAACGGCGGTGATATTTATGGCTTTTCAGCTAAAACAACCATAAACCGATTTGATTACGGAGTGGCGTATGACCCGGAACTGAAATCGGTTGGTAAAGATGTGCATATCACTCTATATCTGGAATTTGGCCAGCAAAAATAATCATCAGCAAGAAAAAACCGGTATGAACACCGGTTTTTTCTTTTATTAATATTTTCAGGTAAGTCAATATCCGATGTGTATCAAATCGCTGATGGATGAAATCTGAATCTGGTCGGCAAAATGACGGATAATATTAATATCTGAGAGCAGGGCAAAAAGAATGACAATGAATACCATTCCAAAAATTCCGCCTGCTATGTGTGCCGAATGATTGATACCTCCAGAATGTTTTTTCTGAAGAACGACTGAAAGAACTACAAACAAAATGCCGAACAGAAAGGCAGGCAACATCACAGGGATAAACATGACGCCCATAAAACTCATGGGATTAATAAGAATGTAGGCAAATACCACGGCAGAAACAGCTCCGGATGCACCCAGTCCCCGGTAGTTATCATTGTTTTTTTCTTTCAGGTAGGTTGGCAGAATGGAAATAATCAGTGCACTGATGTACATTATGATATACCAGAATCCACCCGCTTGATCTCCCAATATTGCTCTAAAGAATTTTTCGATATAACTCCCAAAAATATATAATGTCAACATATTGAAAATCAGATGGGTAAAATCTGCGTGTAAAACACCGTAAGTGACGAGCCGATACCATCCTCCTCTTTTCACGGCGGGGGGATAGAATATCAGCTTGTTCATGTACGAGCTGTTGTTGAACGCCAGGTAGGAGATAAGTGCTGTGAGCGCAATGATGAAGATTGTTATCATTTCTGATTTTAGGTTTAGTTTTTATTATATTATTGTTCGATGATACAAATATAAGCATTTTCAGAAAACATTTTTTTTTGAAAAATTATTCCTGTGAATCGGCAGGCAGAGGAGTTTTTCGCTTTACATTTCCCCTGACATACGAAAAATAAATGCCAACCAGACTTGTGAGTGAGAAGGTGATAAAACCCCATTTCATGGCTGTAAGAAACAATGAATCAGAAACTTTTTCGATCGATTTTCCGCTGAAAAGTCCTGCAAATAAAAGTGTTACGATTGTCATACTTGTTATCTGACCGATTACACGCATGGATGCGGCTGTACCTGAGGCAAGTCCGTATTGAGTTCGGTTTACTGAACTCATGATAAGGTTCATATTGGGTGATGAGAAGAGTGCAAATCCGATTCCTATCCAAATAAGTATCGAAATGATTACCCAGTGGGGTGTGACCTCGTTCAGAAATGACATCGAAGCCAATCCGACAGAACACATAGCCATGCCCGAAGTGGCAAAATAACGGGGTTGATGACGGTCGGAAAGCCGGCCTACCAATGGCGAAAACAAGGTCATCATGATCGGTTGGGCTATCAGAATCAGACCTGCTTGCTGAGGGGTAAGATGTTGAATTTTCTGAAGATAAAGACTCAGAAAGAAAACAATGGCAGAAGTCGATCCGTAATTAATCAGGGCAGCCAGGTTCGAAAACGCAAACATCCGGTTTTTGGTGAAAAGTCCGGTGTCGAAAACCGGCATTTTGGATTTACTTTCTATGTTCCAGAATAATATCAGTGCTGCAAGTCCTGTCGCCATGATCAGCCAGCCTGATGTGGCAGGAATGAGCGATGATCCATACACCATACAAACCAGTCCGAGCATAAAAAAGATAACACCCTTTAGCCCCATTTTCTGTTTTGTCTGCCCGGTTTGTTCGTCTTTACCTAAATAAAGAAACGATACGACCGTTGAAACGAGTCCGATAAGGGCTGCTGCCATGAAAATGGAGCGCCAGCCAATTTGCTGAGTGAGTAATCCTCCCACAAATGGTCCGAACGAAAGCCCGAGATATACCGATGAAACCGATATTCCCAATACGCTGCCGCGGTTTTGGGGTGGAAAACTTCCCACGAGTATTGCCTGCCCGGTGGTATTGGTAAATGCAGCGCCAATACCCTGGAGGTAACGGGCTGCAATAAGCCAGCCACCCGACGGAGCAATGCCACACAGAAGCGATGATAATGTAAAAATAATCAGTCCGGCTTTATAAAGTCTGACCACGCCCGAAATATCGCTCCAGCGTCCTGCAGGAAGCAGAAACATGGCTGTTGCCAGCAGAAACGAAGTTACTACCCAGCTCAGCATGATGGCATTCAGCCCGAATGTCTTTTCGATAGACGGCAGGGCGATATTGATGGAAGAGATAAGAAATGTACCCATAAACGAAGTTATGGCTACTACTGCCAGCGTGGAAGTTTGCTTTTTAGTCCAGTTCATGTAAGCATTGTTGTATATTTTTACTTACAAAGAAAAGAATAAAAAAGCAACAGGCAAAACATTTACTTATCAGATTTAGTTGAAGCAAACGATTAATTTATTCGCAAAATGAATACTTAATCAATCCATTTTATCAATAACAATTTCCGGGACTTACCGACTGAATTAGAAATTAACCGGTGTTACTTTTTCTGATAGGGTAAACGTGCTTTTTTTTGTTCCGGGAGTGTAAATACCACCGGTAGAAAAACCGTTAATAGTAGTTCCACCCGAATAACTGCCGCCTGTAAAAACCGAAAAGGTAGTTCCGGTTTTCAATGCCGGCGATGAAAACAGCAGGTAATAGGCGCTTTTGATGGGCTTGAAAGTCACAAGTGAGTTACCGCCGGCATCCTGAATGTTTATCAGATTGGTTCCCAGAGTTCCGGATGTTATTTTCAGACTGTTTTGAGTGGATGTGTTGTCCGGACTTTTGATCAAAGAGCCTGCATTCGGTCCGCTTGCTACCAGCATTCCGTTCGTAATCTTCAGTTCGCCAAGAGTGGATACCGCCACTTTTGAATTATCGTAGGGACCCTGAACTACGGTTGTGCCTCCGTCGATGTGAATATTTCCGTCGCTCACAAGCCCGTGGCTCAACGTGTTGATATACAGATTACCTCCCGATACGGTCAACAGGCTGCTGTCGGGCTGTGTAGCAGCAGTTTCGAAGGTGGCATTTACGGCTATTTTATTGGATGTGATCTGTGTTGTTCCTCCCGTTAGCTTTATGTAGGGACTTTTTATGCCTTGCCTGGAGTTTTTCATCACGGTTATTTCACCTCCTGAAATATGAACCAAAGAATCGCTTCGCAAACCCTGACTCTCGTAAGCGGTGAGGGTCAGTTTTCCGTTTTCTATCAGAATTCTTTTCGTGGTATTAATTCCATCGCCCTGAGCTGAAGTGAGCGAAATATTTCCGCCGTCAATTTTCACATAACCACGTCCGTCGGTTACGGTGTTATCCGATTTCAGCGCATGTCCTGTATTGACTGCAGCTACCAGATTACAATCATGGATAAGCACATAGTTTTTACCCCGTATGCCATCGTCCGGGGCTTGTATGTTGAAATTGCCGCTGTTGATGATCACTTCATCGTCGCTGGAGATGGCGTCGTTGTGATTTCCGTTTACATTTAAGGTTCCTTCGCCCGTGAAAGCGAGGTAGGCATTGCTGAATAATGCAGCCTGCGGTTCGCCTGTATTGGTATAGATGGCCGGGTCGGATATTGTGTTTACCGTTCCTGATTTGAGGAAAACTATCACTTTGGAGGCAGCCTGGATAAAGAATGGAGATGTAGTGGAATTTGCCATCGTAACACCGCTGAGCATTATTTTTAGTTTGGCTTTGGGGGCATTCACTACAAGCTGTCCGTCAGAAAGGTTGCCGCTGATGTTGTAATAACCGGCCGAAGTGATGGTTGCTGTTGTTCCTTGAATCAAAACGTCTTTTGAAGTGGATGTAATGGCGTTTTGGTTGAAAACGATGGTTTTTACATTGCTGTTGTCCCACTCGTAATCGGTGGCAGTTTCTGATTTGGTGGTATCTTTTCCGATTACGTTTTCAGGATCGCATCCTGCCACGATGACTGCAATAGCGGTCAGCATGAACAGGTGTTTGAGTAATTTATTCATAATCAGTTATTTTAATGTGTGAGAAAATTTGAGATCCACAATATATTTACCGGAGTAATCGGCATCGTCGGAGCCCAGTTCGTCGTTGTAGATTCCGGCAAGTTTCAGGGAGTTGTGTTTGTTGATTTTATATTTTAAGAATAGCGAATACCGAAGTTTGTCAAATTTGTTCCCATCCGGATTGTTGAGCTCGTAGTAACTTTCTATTTCACCACCGGGTGTGAGTTTGCTTTTCGGTATGTCGTATTCTGCCTGCATTGAATTTTTCCACATCAGGGCAGGATTTATCTTATACGTATCTGTATTGCCGTAATCGTCAATTCTTTTGCTGGCATTTTTTGTCGTCAGCTGAAGACCTTCTGACAGGGAAAAATCAAATCTTCCCCATTTTTGCTTTCCGGTGATACCCGCGTTGAACCTGTTTCTGAACTGGTAATTCAGGTATTTCTGGTCGAGTACGTTCATCAACGTGTAGCTCAAACCTACTTCAAGTGGCTTTGCAATTTTATATTCAGCATCCAGTCCAATGCTCCACCGGTTTATCAGCCTGAGGTAGTATATGGTGCGGATTTCGGTATCGGCTTCCAGTTTCCACTTACCCAGTTTTTTCTCTACACCAACGCTCGTCCATGTGCCGTACTGAGCCTGAGCCATTGTTTTTACACCGGTAAGGAACGCTAAAAGAAACAGTACGAATGTTATTTTACGCATTAGTCGTAGTAATAAATGGTTATGGTAGCGCTGTCTCTGAGGTATGAAATGTCTTCGATGGATACACGATGGATTTTTAGCCCGGTACGAAGTTTTAATTCTTCGATCAGTTCTTTTTCTTTCGAAGCATTTATAAGGTCAATGTTGTCAAAAAATATGGTTTTGGTAGATTCGCGTTTGATGAAATACCTGGTATCCAGTAAGAAAAGCATCACATAGATAACTGCGTAGATAATGAGCAAATCATGAATCTGTAGTCGCACTCCGCTGATCAAACCCAACGCAATAAATATAAACAAATAAGTCATATCCTTGATACTGATGCCTGCAGTGCGATATCGGAGCATGGTGAATACGGCAAAAAGACCGAATGCCGCACCCATCGATATTTTTATCTGATTGAGCAGTGAAATGAGCAGAAAAATAGACACATTGAACATCACGAAGGTGAATACTGTGTCCAGTTTACGGTAATTGGGGTAATATATCGTTCGGATAATGAGAAAAACCATGAGTAAATCCAGCAACAAACTCAGAAAAAAAGTTAATCCAAGCTCTACTTCCTCTTTTTTGGGTGGTTTGATTACGGCTTTGAATTCAGCTCTCAGCACACTGTCGGGGCTGAGTGATGCTACCGGTTCCTCGTTGAGCATTTGGCCGGTTTCTTCCATCATCAGTTCGTCCTGAGCCGGTAGCGGAGAAAAAGGAATGATTACAAAAAATGAAAGAAGTACAATGAATTTAATTGAGTGCTGTGTTGCAAATTTTTTTAACATAACGTATTTGATTTTTAAAGTAATTCTTTTTAATTCCATCCACGTAGCTGGCAATACCGAAGCAGTATTTGCTAAGCGATACTCGATGCAGGTGCTGCTCATGCATGATTTCCATAAACCGGGATTGGCTTGATTTGTTTTGTTTCACTTCCAGAATTATCAGTTCGGGATATTCGTACCTGGCTCCATCGATCAAATAACTCATGTCAAAATCGATGGTAATTCGTTCGGTCATTCCCTTGTTTATCAGCGTAATTCGTTTGTAGTTTACCTGAATGCTTCTTTTTAAGTTTTCGGCCGAAATACCGGCTTTCGTTTTCAGAAATTCAGCGCATTCTTCCGTAATACACGAATCGGGTTGTGCTATTTTCATACGGCTCTTAATGGTACGGCCTTTATTTGATTTGAATTTTATCTCAAAAAAATGCAAATCCGAATTCACGTAACTTCTTGTCCTCACTTTATACCGATTCAGCCGTTTATTATGATGATCAAGATAGAAACCGTATTCCGGAGTATCAAAATAATGTGTTTCGTAGTCGGCGTAATGTTGTTCGTTGATTACCAGAGAAAGGTAATCGGCTTTGGCAAGTGTCAGAATATCAGATAACAAATCGCGATGGAAAGAAAATTTTACATCTGTACGGTTGAGCAGCATTACTTTACCCATTTCAGGTAAAGTAATGGTATCGAAATCTTTAATGATTTGTAAGAAGTTCTTCAAAGGTATTTCAATAAGGTTAACAACTTATGACATATTGACTACAAAAGTAAGACTTTATCGCTAACCTTTAGATATAAAAAAGCTTAAATGCACATATTTTATCCCTTTTTGGTGTAAATGTAAACCCGATTGGAAACAAAATGAAGCTAATTTGGAGATAAAATGCAAAAAATATTCAGTTATTTAACAAATGACACTTTTTGCAACTTGTAAAAAACCTTAGTTACGTTTCTTTTGTTTATATTTGTAGCTTCGAGTGTTAAATATTACGATGATGAAAAAAAGTTTTTCACGTAACATTTATCAGTAATTTCTTTTTTTCAAAGTAATAAATTATTTTAAAACGTAACATATATATGAAAGACTTACAACCGCAAATCGTTTGGAATCATTTCTACGAAATCACTCAGATTCCGCGTCCATCCAAAAAAGAAGAAAAAATAAGAGCTTACCTGCAGGAATTTGGTAAAAAAAACAACCTGCCCACCCGAACGGACGAAGCAGGTAATGTGTTAATTACAAAACCGGCCACTCCGGGATATGAAAATAAAAAAACCGTAATTCTGCAATCGCACATGGATATGGTGTGCGAAAAAAACAGTAACGTAGAACATGATTTTGAAAAAGATCCGATACAGACCGAAATTGACGGTGAATGGCTACGGGCAAAAGGTACCACGCTGGGCGCCGACAACGGAATCGGCATGGCTTTGATGCTTGGTGTGCTTGCATCCGATAATATCAAACATCCTCCCCTCGAATGCCTCTTCACTACCGACGAAGAAACCGGCCTGACCGGTGCATTTGCGTTGAGCAACGATATGCTCACCGGCGATGTGCTCATCAATCTTGATTCGGAAGATGACGGCGAGATATTCGTAGGTTGTGCCGGAGGAATTGATACAACCGCTACTTTCAATTACGAAACGAAGAAAACTCCGAAAGGATATTTTGCATTTTCGGTCTCGGTTTCAGGACTTTCAGGTGGCCATTCCGGCGACGACATTGATAAACACCGTGCCAATGCCAATAAATTACTGAATCGGATTTTGTGGAATATGCTCCGTGATATGGATCTTCGTTTAGTTAAAATCGATGGTGGAAATCTCCGAAATGCCATACCGCGCGAAGCTTCAGCCACAGCTTGTGTGCCTTACAAGGAAAAGGAAAATGTACGGGTTATTTTCAACCGGGTAGTTTCAGATATTGAAGAGGAATTTCAGAATATTGAAACCAAAATGCGTATAGAACTTCATTCGGATGAAACTCCAAAAGAAACCCTGACTAAAAAAAGTACCAGAAAACTGCTGAATGCACTCTACGCGTGTCCTCATGGCATAAAAAAAATGAGTATGGATATGCCCGGACTGGTGGAAACATCCACCAACCTTGCTTCGGTGAAAATGAAAGAAGGAGAACAAATTATTATCACCACCAGCCAGCGAAGTTCAGTAGAATCGGCCAAATACGACATTGCACATCAGGTGGAAGCTGTACTGAAACTGGCCGGATGCAAGGTAACTCACGGCGACGGCTATCCGGGCTGGAAACCAAACCTGAATTCAGAAATACTGAAAGTTGCCGAAAAAAGCTACAAAAAACTCTACAAAACCGAGCCAAAAGTGAAAGCCATTCATGCCGGACTGGAATGCGGTCTCTTTCTGAAGAAATACCCGCATCTGGATATGATTTCTATCGGCCCAACCATGCGGGGAGTTCATTCACCCGACGAACGACTGCATATACCGGCAGTCGGAAGAGCTTGGGAGTGGCTCTCAGATATACTGGCTTATTAGTTCTGAGTTTCGGGTTCGCTGAGCCCGAAACTAATTTTATTCTGATTTGCCTGAAGAAAAATCACACTGATTAGCACCGTTTTTTCCGAACAAGAATTTCTTTCATAATTTGTGTTTTTTCGCATAATTTATTGTTCTTAAAAAAAACGTTGCTTCCCGGCGATATTGCAAGAAATAATACCGGGCAAAATGCAGTTTCGAACAGTAATTTGTTTTCTTAAAATTCGGGTTTCGTGTTTCAGACTTCAAGCTATAATTAAAAATTTGTATTCAATATATTTGTAATAAAAAGTCATTTCAACTTACCAAATTCCCCCTTTAGGAGGTTAGGGGGCCTATGAAGCGAAAAATTATCAATGATCCGGTGTTTGGATTTATCAATATCCCGAACGATTTTCTGTATGATATCATTCAACACCGTTATTTCCAGCGGCTCAACCGAATCAAACAGTTGGGATTGTCATCCTTCGTATATCCCGGAGCACAGCATACCCGCATGCTTCATTCGCTGGGTGCCATGCACCTGATGGGTGAGGCAATAGCCCAGCTCAGGCTTACCGGGCAGAATATCAGTGCCACCGAAGAAGATGCAGCCAGAGCCTGCATGCTGCTTCACGATATCGGACACGGACCCTTTTCGCACACGCTCGAGAATAGCATTGTACAGGGAACATCACACGAAGATATCTCGCTGTGGATGATGCAGCGGATTAATGACGATTTCGATGGCCGGCTCGAAACAGCCCTGCAGATTTTCACCAATCAGTATCCGAAACATTTTCTGCATCAACTCGTTGCCAGCCAGTTGGATATGGACAGGCTCGACTACCTGAGCCGCGACAGTTTTTTCTGTGGCGTGAGCGAAGGGATTATCGGAGCTTCGCGCATCATCAAAATGCTGAATCTACACAACGACAAGCTGGTGGTGGAAGCCAAAGGTATTTATTCCATTGAGAAATTTCTGGTCGCCCGCCGCCTGATGTACTGGCAGGTATATCTGCATAAAACCTCGGTGGCAGCCGAAAAAATGCTGATAAATATTCTGAAAAGAGCAAAAGAAATTGCATCGCAGGGAGTAGAACTTTTTGGTTCGCCGGCATTGAAGTATTTTCTTTACAATAATATTAGCCGGAACGACTTCATTCAAACGGCCGAAACGCTGGATCATTTTGCTATGCTGGATGATGCCGATGTGCTCTGCGCCATCAAAGTATGGAGCGAACAGTGTAAAGACACTGTGCTTGCTGCACTCTGCAGCCAGTTTGCCAACCGAAAACTCTTCAAGGTAGAAAGTCTTACAGGCAAACAACAGGGAGATGAACTGCGCGAAAAATACCTGAAAAAATATCAGGAACATTTTGGAATTTCAGCTTACGAAGCCGCTTATTTCATCGGCGAAGAGGTCGTTTCTACAGATACGTACAGTCCAGAAGATGAGAGTATTAGTATTCTTTATAAGGATGGAACAATTAAAGACATTGCCGATGCTTCGGATATGCTGAATATTCAGGTACTGACTAAAACAGTAGAAAAACATTTTTTGTGCTACTGTAAGATATAATTGGCTTTTATTAAGGTCAGAGAATAATTATTGAAAATAGTTTTGTAATTTTGCACCCAAATTTTTTTAAGATATGGAGTACACCGCACAGCAAATAGCTGAATACCTTCACGGCGAGATCATAGGCGATCCGGCCGTAAAAGTTCGTGAATTTTCAAAGATAGAAGAAGGTGAAAACGGAACGCTCAGCTTCTTGTCAAATCCCAAATATAGTCATTATTTATACGAGAGCAATGCCAGTATAATACTGGTTAACCGCGATTTCGAACCAGAAAAGGAAGTGAAAGCCACGCTTATTAAAGTGGATAATGCCTACGAATCGCTTGCAATGCTTTTATCATCCATCGAGCAGTTGAAACCAAAGAAAAACGGTGTTTCGGCACTGGCACACATTTCACCTTCAGCCAAAATAGGGATAAACGTTTACATAGCTCCGTTTGTATTTGTGGGTGAAGGGGCGGAGATAGGAAACTATGCTTCCATAGATGCTTCAGGATATATAGGTGAAAATGTAAAAATTGGTGAAAACACCCAATTGCACGCCGGAGTGAGGGTAGAAAAGGAATGCATAATCGGAAAAAACTGTATTCTTCAGGCCGGAGCAGTAGTCGGATCGGACGGATTCGGTTTTGCACCGGCAAACGACGGATCATACAGAAAAATTCCTCAGGTAGGTAATGTAGTGATCGAAGATGACGTAGAAGTGGGTGCCAATACTACCATCGACCGTGCTACCCTCGGAAGCACCATCATCCGACGGGGTGTGAAGCTGGATAATCTGGTACAAATAGCTCACAACGTTGAAATCGGAGAAAATACTGTCATTGCAGCCCAATCCGGAATAGCCGGATCTACCAAAATAGGAAAAAAATGTGTTCTCGCAGGTCAGGTTGGCATATCCGGTCATATCGAAATAGCCGACGGATGCGTGTTCGGAGCTCAGACCGGTGTTCCAAACAACGTGAAGGAACCCAACAGCATCATGCAGGGTTATCCGGCAGTACCCGTCGGCACCTTTCGCAGGGCATCTGTAGTTTATAAAAATCTGCCCGATTTACAGCGCACAGTTAACGAACTGCAGAAGCAAATAGAAAACCTGAAACTCTAACTTGGCAATACAAAGCACTGAACAAGAAACTCAAAACCTGAAGATCCGAACAGGAATGAAGTAAACCGGATAAATACTTTCAGTAAAAAAAAGTAAAAACCTGAAAACGACGAGGTTTCCTGCCGGAAGAAAAGATTTTTTTGTTTTAAATAATTACAACGGGAATGAATTTAAATTCATTCAGCAAGCTCATAACTTTAATACTCAAACTTCGGACTGCTAAATCCAAATCATAAAAATATGGCAACACAAAGAACAATCAAATCAGCTTTCGGACTGAAAGGTAAAGGACTTCACACCGGAGTGGAAATTAATATCACTTTTCTTCCCGCTCCCGTGAATCATGGAATCAGAATCAGGAGGACCGATTTGCCCGGACAGCCCGATATACCGGCGCTGGCAGATTATGTGGTTTCCACCAATCGCGGTACCATACTTAAAAGGGGAGAAATGCAGGTTAGCACCATTGAACATGCCATGGCAGCTCTTTTTGCCTGGCAGGTTGACAACTGCCTGATAGAAGTGGATGCTCCCGAGTTTCCAATCCTCGACGGAAGTGCCCGGTATTATTACGAAGAAATTGAAAAAGCGGGAGTAGAAGAACAGCTTAAAGCTGAAAAAGATATTTACATCGTCAAGAAAAGAATAGATTATCACGATGTAGAAACCAATGCGAAAATCACTATTCTGCCCGACGATCACTTCAGTGTGGATGTTTACGTTGACTACAATTCTCCCGTGTTGCCGGCGCAGTATGCTACTCTCGAAGATTTGTCTGATTTTGGAAAAGAAATAGCCGGTTGCAGAACATTTGTATTTGTAAGAGAAATAGAGCCACTTCTTAGTCAGAATCTTATAAAGGGCGGCGACCTGGAAAATGCAATCGTTATTTACGATAAAGAAATGCCTCAGGATGAACTGAACAAACTGGCCGATCTGATGAAACACCCCCGGGTGAAAGTCGATGAGTTAGGAATTATCAGCGGCGATTTGAAATTCAAAAACGAACCGGCCCGTCATAAACTTCTCGATATTATCGGCGACCTGGCTTTGGCGGGAAAGCAGATTCATGGAAAAGTCATTGCCCGGTTCCCTGGACACAAGGTGAATACCGAAGTGGCAAAACTGATTCGCAAAGAAATAAAAGGACAGGAAGTGCAGTCGCCTCTGTATGATGACACGGTGCCTCCTTTGCTCGATTCCAATGCCATCCGGAAAATGCTGCCGCATCGCTGGCCATTTCTCATGGTCGATAAAATTCTCGAAATTCGCGAACGTTCCATCATAGGCGTTAAAAATATATCGTCCAACGAAACTGTTTTCATGGGTCATTTCCCCGACGAACCGGTCATGCCGGGAGTACTGCTCATTGAAGCCATGGCACAGACAGGAGGTTTGCTCGTGTTGAGTCAACTGGAAGATCCCGAGTTGTATTCCACCTATTTTATGAAAATAGACAATGTGAAATTCCGGCAGAAAGTAGTGCCGGGTGATACCGTAGTTTTTCACGTATCGCTGATGGACGAAATTCGAAGAGGAATAGCTACGATGAAAGGTTACGCATTCGTGGGCGGTGTAATCGCTACCGAGGCCGAGTTTATGGCTCAGGTAATTAAAAATAAATAGCCTTTATTTTGCTTAAGGAAAAATAGCAGTTGGATATATGATTCCTGCTCTTTTTCTAAAAGTGTTTTTTTTTATGAATAAATTTAAATATTAAAATACTCACAAGTGCACTTAAAGTCTCATTTTACGAGGTTCAAAGCACTCAAATAATTTTATGAAACAACCACTTGCATACATTCATCCAGATGCTAAAATTGCCCGTACGGTCGTAATCGAACCATTCGTAACAATAGATAAAAACGTAGAAATAGGTGAAGGAACCACAATCGGCTCTAACGTAACTATACTCGAAGGAGTGAGAATCGGCAAGAACTGCCGGATTTTTCCAGGTGCCGTTATCGGAGGTATTCCACAGGATCTCAAATACAAAGGCGAAGAAAGCCTGGTAATAATTGGCGACAATACTACCATCCGCGAATTTGTAACTGTGAACAGAGGCACTGTGTCGAAAGGAAAAACGGTGGTCGGCGACAATTGCCTGCTCATGGCTTATTGTCATGTGGCACACGATTGTGTGTTAGGCAATAATGTCATTATGAGTAACGCCTGCCAGCTTGCCGGTGAAGTGGAAATTGACGATTATGCGGTGCTCGGAGGAGGCACTATGATTCATCAGTTTAGTCGCATTGGAGCTCATACCATGATTCAGGGTGGATCCAGAGTCACTAAAGATGTACCTCCCTTTATCACTGCCGGCCGCGATCCGCTGTCCTATGCAGGTGTCAATTCCATCGGATTACGTCGCAGGGGCTTTACCAACGAGCAGATTCGCGATATTCAGGATGTTTACCGCTTCATTTATCAATCGGGAATGAACACTACCCATTCGGTTGAACGAGTTCAGGCTGAACTTCCGGCTACCAATGAACGCGATGAAATACTTCAATTTATCAAAAACTCTCCGAGAGGCATTATTAAGGGCTATTTTGATTAAAAAAAAACTGCCAGGTTCCTCCTGAACAGAGGACTTGCATAGCAAAAAGAAAGAAAATATTAGTAATAATTGATATAAAACAAGTCTCCCTTTCGGGGAGCCTACCTGCCGCAGGCAGGATTTTGAGAGGCTTATGGAAAAGAGTTTAAATTTTATCGAACAAATTGTAGAAGATGACCTTGCCGCAGGAGTGAATGACGGACGTATTCAGACCCGTTTCCCGCCTGAACCGAACGGTTATCTGCACATTGGTCATGCCAAAGCTGTTTGCATTGATTTTGGAATAGCCGAAAGATACAACGGAACGTGTAATCTCCGATTTGACGATACCAATCCGGTGAAAGAGGACGTGGAATATGTGGATTCCATCATGGAAGATATCAAGTGGCTGGGTTACAAGTGGAATAATGTGTATTATGCATCCGATTATTTTCAGCAACTGTGGGATTTGGCCGTCAGATTTATCAACGAAGGTAAAGCCTATGTGGATGAACAATCATCTGAAATAATTGCTCAGCAAAAAGGTACTCCCACTGTAGCAGGAACCGAAAGCCCGTACCGGAATAGATCAGTGCAGGAGAATCTGGATTTGTTCATGAAAATGTCAGCAGGCGAAATACCCGATGGCAAAATGGTATTGCGTGCCAAGATAGATATGGCTTCGCCTAATATGCATTTTCGCGATCCGATACTCTATCGGGTTATCACCACTCACCCGCATCACCGCACCGGTTACACCTGGAAAGTATATCCGATGTATGATTTTGCCCACGGACAATCCGACTATTTCGAGGGAGTCACCCATTCTATTTGTACACTCGAATTTGTAGTGCACCGTCCGCTTTACGACTGGTTTATCGACCAGTTTAAGGAAACGGAATACCGCCCGAAACAAATTGAATTCAACAGGCTGAACATCACTTACACCGTGATGAGCAAACGCAAGATGCTGCAACTGGTTCAGGAAGGATTGGTGAGTGGCTGGGACGATCCGCGCATGCCGACTCTGTGCGGACTGCGCCGGAGAGGATATTCTCCCGAAAGTATTCACAATTTCATCGACAAAATAGGCTACACCAAGGTAGAAGGAATTATTGACCTCGGACTGCTCGAACATGCCGTTCGCGAGGAACTTAATAAAACATCGACTCGAGTGAGCGCTGTAATCAACCCGGTGAAACTTATCATCACCAATTATCCGGAAGGAAAAACCGAAATGATGGAAGCGGTAAATAATCCCGAAGATGAAAATTCGGGTACTCATACCATTGCTTTCACACGCGAACTCTGGATGGAGCGCGAGGATTTCATGGAAGAAGCACCTAAGAAGTTTTTCCGCATGACTCCGGGACAGGAAGTCCGGCTGAAATCGGCTTACATCGTAAAATGTACCGGATGTAAAAAAGACGAAGACGGAAACATTACCGAAGTATATGCCGAATACGACCCGCTGACAAAAAGCGGTATGCCCGATGCTAACCGCAAGGTGAAAGGAACCCTTCACTGGCTTTCGGCAGCACACAGTCTGCCTGCAGAGGTACGCCTGTACGACCGGTTGTTCAGTGTTGAAAATCCATCGGCCGACGAGCGTGATTTCCGCGAACTGATTAATGCCGGTTCGCTGGAAGTAAAAACCAACTGCTACGTGGAAGAATACCTGAAAGATGCACAACCGCTGGATCGTTTCCAGTTTCAGCGCATCGGTTATTTCAATGTTGACCCGGACAGCACTGCTGAAAAACTGGTATTCAACCGCACAGTATCGCTGAAGGACAGCTGGGCTAAGGAACAGAACAAATAGAAAAGCTTGCCTCGTTTTCTTTCTCAAAAGTGAAAGGAATTAGCTCAACTTTCTGATAATGATGTAGCTATCATAAATCAATAAATAATGAATAACCGTTGCTCTGAAATGAAAGCAACGGTTTTTTTATATCCTCATTTTTCTCTATTTTTGTGTGTTAATTCTAAGATTGAAAAAAGAAATTAAAAACCTGAAAATGCCTGAAACATACTCTGCTCACGAATACGCCTCGCTGTTTGCCACACTTACTAATCAGAATGTTTTTCTTACAGGAAAAGCCGGAACCGGTAAAACCACTTTTTTGCATCGTCTGCGCGAAACTTCTCCAAAACAAATAGCTGTGGTAGCGCCTACCGGTGTGGCTGCCATCAATGCGGGCGGCACTACCATTCATTCTTTCTTTCAGTTGCCGCTCATACCTTTCATTCCTACCGAAATGGGAAGAAAAGAACTTATAGGCAAAATGAAAATGCAATCCAACCGGCGGAAAGTGATTCGGGAACTCGAACTGCTCGTAATCGACGAGATAAGCATGGTGCGGGCTGACATTCTGGATGCCATCGATACGGTGCTCCGACACGTGCGATACCGACACAACGAACCATTCGGAGGCGTTCAGATGATTTTTATCGGCGATATGTACCAACTATCGCCCGTAGCTCAAAACGAAGAGTGGCAGATTCTTTCGAGATTTTACCAGGGTGTATATTTTTTTAACAGCCTCGTGTTTCAGCAAAAACCTTTTGTGCACATCGAATTCGAGAAAATTTTCAGGCAGAAAGACATTGAATTCATACAATTGCTCAACGAGGTACGCAACAACCGGTTATCCGCTGAGAGTCTCGCACTGCTCGGGAAGTGCTACAATCCGTTTTTTGTACCCGCACCCGACGATACGTATATAATTCTTACCACTCACAACTACAAAGCTGACCGGATAAACCGTGAAGAACTCGATAAGATAAAATCTGGTACAAAGATATTCGAAGCAGTTGTCACCGGTGATTTCCCGGAACGTAGTTTTCCGGCCGATGACAAACTGGAGCTGAAAATAGGAGCAAAAGTCATGTTTCTGAGAAACGACAGTGAAAATCCAAGGCGTTTTTTTAACGGTAAAATCGGGCAGATTACCGGATGGGACAAAGACATCATCCGGGTAAAATGTCCCGAAGACAATGAACCGATTGCGGTTTTGCCGGTGGAGTGGGAGAATATCCGTTATCAGACTGACGAGTCTACACTTCTGGTAAAGGAAGATGTGCTTGGCACTTTTCGTCAGTATCCGCTGAGGCTGGCATGGGCTATCACCATTCACAAAAGTCAGGGACTCACTTTTGATAAAGCAGTCATCGACGCTGAATCGGCGTTTGCAGCCGGTCAGGTGTACGTGGCTTTGAGCAGATGCCGCTCGCTTGAGGGACTGGTTCTGCAAAGCAAAATCAATGCGGGCAGCATCCAGAACGATAACGAAATTCTGAGGTTTTCGTCGCGGCATTTAAATGTGGATGAGCTGGAAAACCGTTTCTCATCATCGCGACAGGAGTATTTTCTGTCACTCCTGTTGCAGGTTTTCGATTTTCGGCAGATGGTAGCCGTATCGGGCAGATGGCTTACATCTACCGCCGATGCCGAAACTTCGTTCGGTAGCGAAACCCTGGAGTTTCTCAGAAATATAAATGCACAAATAAATGCTATTCACGATGTTGGAGCACGTTTCGGAACACAGATAAGTCAAATTCTAAAACACAATGAATTCAATCACGATGCGCTGAATCTCAGACTGGAGGCGGCAGATACTTATTTCTCGGAAAAACTCAACCTGCTGACCGATACGCTCAGACAATCGCCTGCCACAACCGACAGCAGAGAGAATGCAAAAGAATTCGACCAATACTATCTGGATATATTTACTTTTGCAGCACAGAAAAAACATTGGATTAGCGGAATCAGGGATGGATTTGGTATCGAAAAGTATTTTCAGCTCAGAAAATCATTTGAATTGCCTGCCATCAAATACACATCCTATTCGCGTCATCAGAAACAGGAAAAATTATCTTCCCGTCGTCCCGATCTGATGGGTATTTTGTATGAGTTGAGAAATTCTATTGTAGATGATACCGGACTTCCGGTTTATATGGTTGCAGGCTCTCACTCTATCGCCGAGATGGCCGATTATCTTCCTCAGACCAAATCCGATCTGCTCAAAATAAGCGGTTTTGGAGAAGCGAGGGTTGAAAAATTCGGTGAACTTTTCCTTGAAGAGATTCGGGATTATTGCCTTGAAAATGGATTGACTTCGGCCATGGACGAGCTTGCCGGCAGAGAAAAACGAAAAAGGAAAGATAAAAAAGAGAAGAGTGAAAAGAAAATAAAAGGAAGTTCGGCATTGCTTTCGTTTCAGGAGTATAAAAGCGGTAAAAGTGTTGAAAAGATTGCCGCCGAACGCAGTTTGTCGGTCGGCACCATTTACGGTCATTTAGGCCGGTATGTGACCAAAGGAGAACTCACTGCCGAAGAGTTTGTTCCGCCCGGTGAATTGCAGCGGGCTAAATCCATTCTTGAAAAAACGGACGAAGATGTATCCATTTACAGCAAACTGAAAGAGCATTATTCGCAGGGCGAAATCACAATTATTTCAGCCTGGCTGAGAAAAGAGCAGTCTTAGCAAAACGTTGGGTATTTTTTTTCAGAATTATTCCTCACAAAAGTTTTCAGGGGATATTTTAAAAAAGTAAGAGGGTGTCCTGTCGGGCACCCTCTTGAAACATTAAAATGTAATGTAAAATATCTTTGAATAACTGTATTGTTGCTTCGAGTATGATTTCTATATGTTTTTCGGCTTGCGGTTAGCTTCGCTTTCGTGCCAGTGTTGTCTTCTTCGGTCAGCATCGCTTGCCAACCTTTTTACGGGTTGGTTTCAGCGGCTGCTTCATCAGACTATCTCAGCCATACCTTTCGTCGATTTAGTTTTTTGCTTCGCCATGTCCGGTTTATTGCCGGTAATCTTTTTCAAAATTGCCTGATTGCAATTCCCGAAACCGGGTAAGTTTCAAACTTTGCGATTGCTCGCGTCAGCTTTCATTTAAGGGGGTGAAGCAGGTGTCTTATCTCATAATCCTTTTTGAAGGGATTTACAGTAAAAATCACCACAAATCTTGAATTCTCATATCATTAACTTGTTGACGTGTCGGATATCAGTCGCTTTATTTCGTCTCAGAGTTTCCTCTGCTGCGCTTTACGGGAAATGATTTCGTTTGCTTATCTGCATTCCGAACGGATTTCTGAATTTTTCGGCTGCTTTTACGCAGCTTCTGAATCTTTTGTATTACTTCCTGTTAGGGTTTCGTACTCAGTTTCGTTCAGTGCTCCTTTTCATCTTCGGCTTTTTACGGCTTTACCGCTTCCTGATGTTGCCATCAGTCATTGGCTCAGATGATTATTCCATGCTGCCCGGATTGATTTCTTTCCCTTTTTGAGGGGGATTTCCATTTTTTCCTGCAGTACGGAGTCCGACTTACTCGTAAGCTCACGGCTGGCTTTCGCCCTTCATCCCGTTGCTGCCCGGATTCCCGATGTTTTACCATCGTTCTTCCCGTATGCAACCGGCTTTTACCTTGCTGTCCATAAGTTAATTCTTCTCTCAGCATTTTCACCAAAAAATAAATTTGTTTAGTGATAAACGCCTTTGTCAATTTTTTAAATATCGAACCTTGTTTTGACTTTTAATTCTTTTGCGCTGCGCTGCCTGAAACTTTCGGTAACATGACTTGAAAACATTGCTGCTTTCGCCCTTGCACCTCTTTCAAAATGTGTACTGGTATCGAAATACCTGTAGCTGCATTTTTTGTTTCGGCAACCCGGCGTCCCTGCCTTCGTCAGGTAGAGTTGCGTTTCGGAGAAACGTATCATTTGAAAGTCGGATATCTCCGGAAATTGCCACATGCCAGGGATCGTAAAACTATACACTTTGTTATACTTCACATTGGCCGCTTGCGCAACCAATCCGGAAGATAGCGTTGTCTATAATCAGTGCATCCTTTTTGCATGCCGTAAGTTTACCTTTGCATCCGGTTGCTGATATTTAATGATTGATTCTTTTTGGATGTTTCAGTTTTTCAAAGAACACTTCGCATTTTTTTTAATGCTATGAGCCGAAACTCATGTTGCAAATATAATACATCGAAATATCGTTTTGCAAATTTTTTTACCTGTTTGTGTCAACAAGTTATGAGGTGAGTTATCAACAGAGTTATCAACAGGTTAAGTGTTTGATATTGAGTATGTGATGGGTGAGATTGTTGATAAGTGTTTATCTTATTTCTGTAATTATTTTTATCAGAGCGGTTTTCAGACCTGTAAAGTAATCACTTTTTTCCGTTTCTGCTACGATTGTTTTCTTTGCTATTCGTTTACATTCTTTGTCGGTGAGTTTTCTTTTTAGTTCATCACCGGCAGTAATCTCCACTTCGTTCAGCTTCTTCGAATAAACAAGCATTACCGTATGGACTTCGACATCATCATTTTCCCAGTTTTTCAGCAGATCAGCACTGTATTCGTCCAGGCTTGTATATGGTTTGATTGATTTTGTGGTTACAATGTTGATTTTATTGTCCGAATTGTTTTCAAACTGAACGATTATACTGTCAAGTTCACGAATTTGCTCTGCAGTCAGAATTTCCTCAAAATCGCTCACCGAACCAAGCGGAGCAGGAAAAATAAATCCGGCAGTATCGGTAGTGGACAGAAGCTCAGCTGCTGCAGAAGTCACTTTCCGGCACGAGCTGAAACTGATAAACAAACCAGCAAGACTTAATATAAAAAACAATCTGACTTTCACATTCTGTGTTTAAATATGGTTAGGTAAATATTATCCACAAAGGTAATCCATTTTGAACTTAACTTTTTATTAAAATTACTGAAAGAATTGAAAACAAAAACAGAAATACAAGTTTTGCTTTTCAGTAAAATATTTATCTCAAAAAATCTTTACCTTTGTAGTGTTAAACCAAAAATGAAATGGCTAAAAATAAAAAGCAACTGCCTGTACTTGAACAAGTGATGGTAACCGACCTGGCTGCCGAAGGAAAAGCAATTGCAAAAGTGAACGATGTGGTGGTGTTTATACCCTTTGCTGTGCCGGGTGATGTGGTAAACCTGCAGGTTACGCGTAAGAAAAGCAGTTTCATGGAAGCCCGTGTGATTGACATGGTGCAGCCATCGGAAATAAGGCAGGAATCTTTTTGCGAACATTTCGGCATTTGCGGAGGGTGCAAGTGGCAGATTTTGCCTTATGAGGAGCAGCTTAAATACAAGCAGAAAGAGGTGGAAAACAACCTCCGGAGAATAGGAAAAGTGGATCTGCCCGAAATATCTCCAATTCTTGGCTCTGCAAAAACAACCTTTTATCGCAATAAACTCGAATTTACGTTTTCAAACCGCCGCTGGCGAACTTTCGAAGAAATTAATTCCGCTATGGAATTTGACACGATGAACGCCGTCGGATTTCATATCCCGGGCATGTTTGATAAGGTGCTCGATATCAATAAGTGCTGGCTGCAGGACGATATTCAAAACCGGATTCGGAACGAGATTCGCTCATACGCGCTTCAAAACAACCTCACATTTTTCGATTTACGCCTTCAGGAAGGATTTCTGCGAACGATGATGGTGCGCACCACTTCCACCGGCGAACTGATGGTGATACTTGTGTTTTTTCACGAAGACAAATCAGAAAGAGAAAAACTTCTGCAGCACCTGGCTGATAAGTTCCCGGAAATAACCTCGTTGCTCTATATAATCAATTCAAAAGCCAACGATACAATAACTGATCAGGAAGTGTTGACCTTCAAAGGCAACGATTGTATTTACGAAGAAATGGAAGGATTGAGATTCAAAATCGGACCCAAATCATTCTACCAAACCAATTCCGGGCAGGCTTATGAACTATACAAGGTGGCACGCAGTTTTGCAGGACTGACCGGTAAAGAACTGGTGTATGACCTGTACACCGGCACAGGTACCATTGCCAATTTCATTGCCCGGGATTGTAGTAAAGTAATTGGCGTTGAGTATGTGCCCGAAGCCATCGAAGATGCAAAGGTTAATTCATCGCTGAATGGCATAAAGAATACGCTTTTTTATGCCGGAGATATGAAAAATGTATTGAATGACGAATTTATTCGCATACACGGAAAACCCGATGTCATCATCACCGATCCACCCCGGGCAGGCATGCACGAAGATGTGGTGAAAGTCATGCTCCTGGCCGAACCGGAAAGAATTGTGTATGTAAGCTGTAACTCAGCCACACAGGCACGGGATTTGGCTTTGCTGGATGAAAAATATCGGGTCGCAGCAGTTCAACCGGTGGATATGTTTCCGCACACCCATCATGTGGAAAATGTAGTTTTATTACGAATAAGAAATGCGAATTGTGCGAATTAAGACGAATTACG
>ERZ1645187.1403-NODE-1403-length-22163-cov-8.674914_pt1 | contig 22163 bp, 34 predicted proteins | sample MGYA00575352_ERZ1645187 | MGnify/ENA primary metagenome ERZ1645187 (study PRJEB40837, sample SAMN11349314) | freshwater sediment metagenome | isolation source: river sediment | host: Sediment | place: India: Wazaribad , New Delhi | collected 2017-02-21 ... | reverse complement strand
TCTTCACCGCAGGCTTCTTCGCCGCAACAGCCTTCTTCGCGGCGGGCTTCTTGGCGGCAGGCTTCTTCACCGCGGGCTTCTTGGCTTTCTTCTCTTCAGCCATGTTGAACCTCCTTCACAAATTAACAGGAAAGAAACACCACAAACGCATAGTCAACCCGTCTGGGCTAGCACGGATTATTCAACGCCCTCAAGCAATTGAAAGCGACGAATTCCTCACTTTTTTCCACCCATCATTGCGCTTTGACATGGCTGTCGGCGCAAGACATCGGCCTTGCGCGCCGCGCTGATAACAATGCCGCTGATATGAACGAAGGATTCTTCTCTTGTTCGAGCTTCGTGACTTCCGCGTTCGCCGCTTGAATCGCCCGCCGCACCCGCCATCCAGTGTCTCCCCATCGCCTGCGATGACTGCCAAGATCACCCATCGACTCCAACCTACTATATGTAGTATGACCTAGGGTGTTCTCGACTAATTCTAGTAGGCGCAATTTCCGGTTGCAAGATTTTTTCAGGGTCGTCGACACTTGTTGCACTACTTGTCGTATCGATACAACCCGCCGCGCCTATCGGCGACGAAGCAAGTGGCGTAGCCGCGGCCAATCGAAACAAGGCCCGGGATCCGTTTTCCGGCCGGGCGCAACGTCGGCATGGCCGACGATCTCTTCAATGGGGAACTGTTTCTTCAACAAGCGAATCAGTCGAGCAAGCCGAATGTACTGTATCGACTCGAAGGGCTTGTCGTCGCAGCCTTCGACTTCGATGCCCAGGGAAAAGTCGTTGCAGCGCTCCTTGCCGCGCCACGAGGAAACACCGGCATGCCAGGCGCGCTCGATGACAGGGACGAACTGAACGACATCACCGTTCCGCCGGATGAAGAAATGCGCGGAGACCCGCAGATCCTTGATGTCTCGATAGCATGGATGGGCCGAGGACGAGAGGCTGTTGGTGAACAGACGCTCCACGTCGTCGCCGCCGAACTCCCCCGGCGGCAGACTGATGGCGTGGATCACCAATAAACGTACCTGCTCGCCATCGGGCCTGTTATCGCAATTCGGTGAAGCCACTTGGCGAACTCCGCCAAGTAACCCCGTCATCGCGAACACCGGTCCGGGCGAAGACTTCATCAGTCTTTGAGTCCGAGGCGTTCCATGCGGTAGCGCAACGACCGGAATGTCACTCCCAGCAGCCTGGCGGCGGCCGTTCTGTTGAACCGAGTCTTGTCCAGGGCGGCCAGGATCGCCTGTTTCTCCGCCTGGTCGAGACGCTCCTGCAACGGAAGTTCGTCGCCAATGGCACCGACCGGATCCTCTTGGGCGCCCGGCGCGAGATGAAGGTCGTCCGGTTCGACCAGATCGCCGGTCAGTAGCGCCAGCGTTCTCTCGAGCACATTCTCGAGTTCCCGGACATTGCCGGGAAAGGGGTACTGCCGAAGGGCATCGAGCGCGGCCGGTGAGAAACGCGGCACCAGCCGCCCGGTACCACTCGCCAGCCTCTCCATGAGCTTGTCGGCAAGCAGCGGAATGTCCTCGCGGCACTCGCGCAGGGGTGGCATGCGTATTTCAATGACATTGAGCCGATAGAAGAGGTCCTGGCGGAACCTGCCTTCCGCCACCATCGCCTTCAGATCTTGATGCGTGGCGCTGACGATCCGGGCATCGACCGGTTCCTCGATCGTGGCGCCAACTTTCCTGACCCTCTTTTCTTGTATCGCACGCAGCAGCTTGACCTGCATCGCCAACGGCAGATCGGCCACTTCATCCAGGAACAACGTGCCCCCGTTGGCGGCCTGGAAAAAACCTTCGCGATCGTTCTCCGCGCCGGTAAAGGCGCCGCGGCGATAACCGAAGAATTCGCTTTCCATGAGGGTCTCGGGAATGGCCCCGCAATTGACCGGAACGAAGGGGGCGTTCGACCTCGCGCTCAATTGGTGAATCATCCGGGCCGCGAGTTCCTTGCCGCTGCCCGATTCGCCGGTAATGAAAGCAGGCGCTTGGCTGCGCGCCACGCGCTCGATCAACACCCTGACCTGTGTCATGGCAGCCGATTCGCCCAGCAAGTCCGGGCTGCCAGCCCGCCGAACATCCTCCTTGACCGGCAGGTCGATGGCTGACTTGACCAGAGACCGCAACTGATCGAGAGACACGGGTTTGGACAAATAGTCAAAGGCACCGGCCTTGAGGGCCTGGACCGCGTTTTCCATGCTGCCATGGGCGGTAATGACGGCCACCGGCAATTCGGGGTAGCGCTCGCCAATCCGGCGCACCAGTTGCAATCCTTCGCCATCGGGCAAACGCATGTCGGTCAGACACAAGTCATAGACACCATGTTCAAGCATGGCCATTCCTTCGGCGACAGAGCCGGCACAATCGGCCGCCAGGCCCATGCGGGCCAGTGTCATGTCAAGCAATTCGCGAATATCGGCCTCGTCATCCACGACCAACACCCGCCTTTGGTCATTGCGATTACGGCGCTCAATCTTGGCGGACATGCTTGTTCCTCGCGGTAATACGGAAATGTGCCCCGGTCGACTCACCTTGACCTCGGACCAGCTCGATTTCGGCGCCGTTGCTCGCGCACAACTCACGCGCGATGTACAGCCCAAGCCCAGTGCCACTGCCACGAGTCGTGAAAAACGGCTCGAATACCTTGGCTCGATCCTCCTCCGGGATCCCCGGGCCATCGTCCGACACGTACAACTCAACGCCATCCGGCGGAGTGGCTTTCGCCACGATGCCGACACCTCCCGTGGCATCGCTCGCGTATCGCAGCGCGTTTGACACGAGATTGACCATGACGCGGTGAAGATGCAGCCGGTCGAAGCTGATGGTCACATCGCCATCGACCGTCAAGTCAATCCGCCTGCCCGCATCGTGGTCGTGCACGGCGTACTCCTCGAGGAAGTGCCGAAGGAAAGCCCCCAGATCGATATTCTCCGGCTGCGCAAGGTCCCGGCGGCCAAGTTCCAAGACGTCCCCGACCAGTCGGTTCAGACGAGCGCAATTGTCGCCGATGATGCGCACCAGACGTCGCCGCGGATCGGCGCGCTGTTCTTCCACCAGCAGTTCGGCGGCATGGCTGATGGCGGCCAGGGGATTGCGGATCTCATGGGCGATATTCGCGGTCAGTCGGCCAAGCGCCGCGAGTTTGACCTGTTGTGCATGTTCGTGAAGCTTCGCGACGTCACGCAGGTAAATCAGGATGTTGCCGTCCTGTTCGGGGGGCAGCCGACGCACCAGCAGAGGTCCGCTGCCGGGCAGCCGCAACACTTCGGATGTCTCGCTCGTCTCCAACCGCTGCCGATCGAGAAACTCCGCGACCACGGGAGCCTGGTCCTTCAACGCCTGGGGCACGGCTTGCGTGGTGTCGGTCAATCTCAGCAGCGCCGCCGCCTTCGGATTGTTGAGCTGGATATTGCCCGCGGCATCGATGACCAGCACGCCATCTTCCATATCCCGGACAACCTGGCGATTGATCCGGATCTGATCCCGCAGTTCAGCACCCCGCTGAAAGGCAAGACGCTCGTTGGCGACCGCGCGCCGCGCCAGCATGCGCGCAATCAGAGCCGTGGCGAAAAAACCGACGCTCGTCAGGCCGGTACGGATGAAGTCTTCGGCATTGCCATCGAACCGAAGAAAGCGGAGCGACTGCTCCGCGAGCACGGCAAGCGTGGCAAGCGCGGCATAGAAAAGCGTCAGCCGTCCCTGGCCCACGAGCCCGGCGCCCGCAACGACCACGACAAGCATGAAGGCGATGCCGCTGCGCGCGCCGCCACTTGCGTACATCAGAATGGTGAGCGCGACGACATCGCAGACGACCTGCAGGGACAACTGCAAATTGAAAGCCCGCTCAAACCGCTGCATCAACAGCAGAAAAGCAAAGGCCGCCAAGACATACGAGGAATTGACCCACAAGAACAGCGACGGATCCTGGGATGCCAGATTCGCCCGTCCGCCGGTGGCGAGGAACACCACAAAGAAGACCGCGGCGACCAATAACCGGTAGCCGCCGAAATAGCGTAAGGAGCGCCAATGGACGTCTCCAACGCCCTCACCGGAGATCAAGTCGCGCGAACTCGCGCGCTCAGGTACCGCCATGGTCTCCATGCAGACGCCGATGTTCCTCGCTGCAATAGTGCCGGGAGCCATGTTTCAGGCTCTCGGTCATCGGGATGTGAAGTTTACAGTATGCGCAACTAACCATCGATTCAGCTTGACCGCGCGTCCCCCGAGATGATCGATCTCGCCCATGTTCAGGCGCACGCCACCGTTTCTTGAAGATCAGGAACGCGAGTACCGCCAGCGCAACGAAAACGAGAACCTTGCTCATGGGACGGCCGCCGGAACCAGCCGCTTCGCGCCCTCACGATCGAGCGCCACGAATGTCAGTTTCGCTTCAGTCACCTTGACCACCACCGGGTTCACGGGATTTCTTTCTGCATACACCGAGACATCGACGGTAATCGAGGTACGACCGACTTCGATTACCTGCGCGTAAATGGATACGACGTCGCCGACGGAAACAGGCTGTTTGAACTGAAATGAATTGACCGCCACCGTCGCAACCCTGCCGCGCGCACGTTGCGTCGCCACGATGCCGCCGGCGATGTCGACGTGCGCCATGACCCATCCGCCGAAGATGTCGCCGGCCGCATTGACATCCGCGGGCATGGGCGCCACCCTCAGTACTGGCTGGCCATCGGGTAACTTGAGAAGTTCCGTCATCATCAGTGCCTTTCCATCCATGGATTGCCTGACCCGAACCTTGACGATTCCATGAGCCGCTGTCAACAGCGGGTAATATTCGTGCATGCGCGGATCAAAGTCGACCATCGCCCTGCCCGGACCAGAACCGATGGAGCGCCGCGACTGGCAGACCATTCGCACCCTGCTGCCTTACCTCTGGGAATGGAAGTGGAGGGTTGTCTTCGCCCTCACCTGCCTGATCGCGGCCAAGATAGCGAATGTTGGCGTTCCGCTGATCTTCAAGGATCTCATCGACGCATTGTCGGGCTCCAAGGATGCGGCCCTCATTCTCGTGCCCCTCGGACTTCTTGGCGCCTACGGTGCCTTGCGGTTCTCGACGGCGCTGTTCACCGAGTTGCGAGAGATCATCTTCGCCCGAGTGACTCAGCGAGCGCAACGAACCATCGCGCTGCAACTGTTTCGGCATCTGCATTCCTTGTCGCTGCGCTTCCACCTGGAGCGGCAGACCGGCGGATTATCGCGCGACATAGAGCGCGGTACGCGCTCGGTTGGCAGTCTGATCAGTTACACCATCTATTCGATTCTTCCGACACTGGTCGAAATCGCGCTGGTCATGGGCATCTTGATCGTGCGCTACGAAAGCGCATTCGCTCTGATTACCCTGGTTGCCCTGACGCTGTATGTGATATTCACCGTGCTGATGACGAATTGGCGTACGCGCTTTCGCCGGCAAGCCAACGAGCTCGATTCGGCGGCAAGCGCCCGCGCAATCGACAGCCTGCTCAATTACGAAACCGTCAAGTATTTCAACAACGAACAATGGGAACTGGATCGCTACGACGAGCAGATGTGCCAATGGGAGGCCGCCCAGATCAAGACCCAGATCTCGCTCTCGTATCTGAACCTCGGACAGGCGCTGATCATCGCCGCGGCCGTGGTGCTGATGATGTGGCGCGCGACCGTGGGCGTCGTCAATGGCACCATGACGGTGGGCGACATTGTCTTGGTCAACGCCTTTCTGATCCAGCTCTACATGCCACTCAATCATCTTGGCGTTCTCTACCGCGAAATCCGGCAATCGCTCACGGACATCGAGCGGATGTTCAATCTCCTCTATCAAAACAGGGAAGTGCAAGACGCCGTCGATGCGCGGGTCTTGGACGAGGGGCCTTGCACGGTGACATTCGAGCACGTCGGCTTCGGCTACGAAGCCAGGCGAAAGATACTCTTCGATGTCGATTTCACCATACCGGCGGGTCGCACGGTCGCGGTGGTCGGTGCCAGCGGTTCGGGCAAGAGCACCCTCGCCCGGCTGCTCTATCGGTTCTATGATGTCGGCGAAGGTTCTATTCGCATTAACGGCAGCGATATCCGCCACCTGACGCAGGCCAGCTTGCGGCGGTCAATCGGCATCGTTCCGCAGGACACTGTTCTGTTTAACGATACACTGTTCTACAACATTCAGTACGGTCGCCCCAACGCCAGTAGCGGGGATGTTATTGCCGCGGCCAAGGCGGCGCATCTGCATGAGTTCATCGAAGAGCTTCCGGACGGTTACAACACGACCGTCGGCGAACGGGGACTCAAGTTGTCCGGCGGCGAGAAGCAGAGGGTCGCCATTGCCCGGGCGTTGCTGAAGAATCCTCCCATCCTGATCTTTGATGAGGCAACATCGGCTCTGGACTCTCAAACAGAAAAATCCATACAAGCCCAGCTCGACATGGTTGCCGTCGGCCATACGACTCTGATCATCGCCCATCGCCTCTCCACCGTCATGAAAGCCGACGAGATCATCGTGCTCGACGCCGGTCGCATCGTCGAACGCGGCAGCCATCGCGAGCTGCTCGACTCGGGCGGCGTGTATGCTCGGCTGTGGGCGTTGCAGCAGACAGAGGAACACGTTGCCATCGTTTGAGCGACATAGACATAGACCTATTCCGTTTCATCGCCACTATCGTGGAGACAATGCCATGAAGCTCCAAGTCGTTCTGTTGATCGTCGGTGCGGTTCTGGCCACCCCGGTTGCCGCGAATACGCTTGCCAAGATCAAGGAAGCCGGGGTGGTTACCCTGGGGTTCCGCGAGTCCTCGTATCCGCTATCGTACCTGGACAGCAAGCAGCGGCCGATCGGCTATCACATTGACATTTGCCACAGGATCGTCGATGCAATCAGGGCAAGGTTGATGCTGCCGAATCTCAAGGTCGGTTATCTTCCCGTCACCTCCCAGAACCGCATCGCGCTCGTGACGAATGGCACGGTGGATATCGAATGCGGTTCCACCACGAACAACGAGACGCGGCAGAAGCAGGTTGCCTTTGCGCCGACGACGTTCGTTACCAACGTGCGCATGGCGGTAAAGAAGAAATCTGGTATCAGGGGGCTGGAAGAACTGAACGGAAAACCCGTTGCCACCACCACCGGAACGACATCGGTTCAATTGATGCGGGCGCATGAGAGAGGCAAGCGCCTCGACTTCAAGGAGGTCTACGGCAAGGATCATGCCGACTCGTTTCTGCTGCTCGAGACCGATCGCGCCGCCGCCTTCATCATGGATGACAACCTGCTGGCCGGCCTGATCGCGACCTCGAAGACGCCCGATGATTATGCGATCGTCGGCGAGTCCTTGAACGTCGAGCCCATCGCCATCATGCTGCGCCGTGACGATGCCCCGTTCAAGGCGCTGGTGGATGAGACTGTCGGCGCTTTACTGAGAAACGGCGAGGCCGAGAAGTTCTATGCCAAGTGGTTCTTGTCGCCGATTCCGCCGCAAAACGTCAACCTCAACTTCCCGATGAGCGACAAACTGCGGGATCTGATGAAGACGCCCAGCGATGCGCCCGCCGAGGTATACAACAAGAAGTAGTCGTGGCGGGGCACACTCCTAAGCAGCCCTCCTGTCGAAGGTACTCAGGCACTGAAAGTCAGGCGTGGCGACACGCCGACGACGGCATTGCCCTTGGCGTGGTGCCTCACACCAAGTCGGTGCATCCGACCTCGCCCCTCGTATCGGAAGGGCGGAAACTACTCGGAGGTGGGCACCTCGGCCGCATCGGTGGCGGGAGGACGATCCATGAGTTCGACATAGGCCATCGGTGCATTGTCGCCAACACGGAACCCGATCTTCAGGATACGCAGATAGCCACCATTGCGAGTGGCATAGCGAGGACCCAGTTCACCAAAAATCTTGCCGACGATCTCACGATCCCGGAGACGATCGAAGGCGAGGCGACGATTCGCCAGGCTCGGCTTCTTGCCCAGCGTAATCAATGGCTCGACGACGCGACGCAGTTCCTTGGCCTTTGGCAGCGTTGTCCTGATGGCCTCATGGCGTAACAGCGAAACCGCCATGTTGCGGAACATCGCCGCGCGATGCGACGATGTGCGATTCAGCTTTCTGTATCCGTTGGCGTGGCGCATGAACAATTCCCTTTATATTTTTCGGCTGTCGCACTATGGACATGCTTGGCAAACGGCCGGTTAATCATTATTCAGAGAGATTACCCAACCATCTCTAACCGAGCTTTTCGAGCCCGGCCGGAGGCCAGTTCTCCAGTTTCATTCCCAGCGTAAGGCCACGAGAAGCAAGCACTTCCTTGATCTCGTTAAGCGACTTGCGCCCGAGGTTTGGCGTCTTCAACAATTCCGTCTCGGTACGCTGGATCAGGTCGCCGATGTAGTAGATATTCTCTGCTTTCAAGCAGTTGGCTGATCGAACGGTCAACTCGAGATCATCGACGGAACGAAGCAGGATCGGGTCCACAGCCGCCGCTTTTGGCGCCTCCATGGAAACGGGAGTCCCTTCGAGGTCGGCGAAGACCGAGAGCTGCTCCATGAGAATCCGCGCCGCATAGCGGATGGACTCTTCGGGATCGACCGCACCGTTGGTTTCAATATCGATGATCAGTTTATCGAGATCGGTCCGCTGCTCTACACGAGCCGACTCCACCTGATAACTGACGCGACGAACCGGACTGAAAGAGGCATCCATCAGAATCCGGCCGATACCCCTGTTATCGCCCGTCGATGGCCGAACATTGGCGGGAACGTAACCACGGCCGGTCTCGATCTTGATTTGCATGTCCAGTTGTCCGCCCGGGGCGACGTGGGCGATAACGTGATCTGGATTAATGATTTCGACGTCGTGCGAGGTTTCGATATCGCCCGCCGTGACAACACCCTCTCCCTTCTTGGACAGTTGCAGTGTCGCCTCGCTCCGGTTGTGCATCTTGAGTACAACGCCCTTCATGTTGAGGAGGATATCGACCACATCCTCGCGCACCCCATCCAACGTGGAGTACTCATGGAGAACACCGTCAATTGAAACCTCGGTGGGCGCGGCGCCCGGCATTGACGACAACAGGATACGGCGCAGGGCATTACCCAAGGTGTGTCCATAACCCCTTTCAAAAGGCTCCATGATCACCTTGGCGTGTACAGGAGAAAGGGTTTGAACGTCGATTATCCGCGGCTTCAGAAGCGAGTTGCTTTGCATCTGCATTCCTTCAAGACAATGGCGCCCGGGGGCAAGATGCCCCCGGGCGCCGAATAGTGGATTAACGCGAATACAGTTCGACCACGAGACCTTCGTTCAGAGACGCCGGCAGATCTTCACGAACTGGGAGCGCCTTCAAGACGCCGCGGGCCTCTTTCACATTGACTTCAAGCCATTCGGGGAAATTGCGCGATTCCGCAGCCTCAAGCGCAGCCTTGGTACGAAGATGGGCTCGAGCAGCATCCGTCAGCTGTACTACGTCGCCAGGACGAAGCCCATACGAGGGAATATTCACTCGCTTGCCATTTACCAGCACACCATTGTGTCGAACAACTTGTCGCGCCTCGGCACGCGAGGAGCCAAACCCCATTCGGAAGGCGATCGAATCCAGGCGAGACTCCAGGAGTTGCAGCAAGTTTTCGCCGGTCTGTCCCTTACGGCGCTCGGCTTCGGCAAACGTCTTGCGAAACTGCCGCTCGAGCACACCGTAAATACGACGAATCTTTTGCTTCTCGCGCAACTGCTGACCGTAGCCGGACAGACGCTGGCCGGACTTCTGGCCATGCTGGCCGGGAGCATATGAACGACGTTCAATGGAACACTTGTCTGTAAAACACTTTTCGCCCTTGAGGAAGAGTTTCTCTCCCTCCCGGCGACATTGACGACACTTCGCGTCAAGATTGCGGGCCACTATCGACTCCTTTTTCTAGATTCTGCGCCGCTTCGGCGGCCGACAACCGTTGTGGGGAACCGGCGTGATGTCGGTGATGCTTGTTATCTTCACACCAAGAGCGTTAAGCGCTCGCACCGCCGACTCGCGTCCCGGGCCGGGCCCTTTGATCCGAACCTCGAGGTTCTTGACACCGCACTCCTGTGCCGCCTTGCCAGCCGCTTCAGCGGCTACCTGGGCCGCGAAGGGCGTGGATTTTCTCGAACCCTTGAAACCGGCACCACCAGAGGTCGCCCAAGACAGAGCATTCCCCTGCCGGTCCGTAATGGTAATGATGGTATTGTTGAAGGAAGCATGAACGTGCGCTATGCCTTCGGCGACGTTCTTCTTGATCTTCTTTCGGACCTTCGTCTGAGTCTTGGCCATATTGAATCCAGTCAGTCTTTCGAGAGCGAATCAGCTCCAGTTATTTCTTTGAGGCAGCGATGGCTTTGCGCGGACCCTTCCGAGTACGGGCGTTGGTACGGGTACGCTGTCCACGGACCGGCAAGCCGCGACGATGCCTAACTCCCCGATAACAACCGAGATCCATCAATCGCTTGATGCTCATCGTCACTTCACGACGAAGATCTCCCTCGACGCTAAACTTGCCAACTTCCTCGCGTAACCGATCCATTTCTGTATCGGTAAGATCCTTGATCTTCGCCGCACGCTTTACTCCTGCGGCATCACAGATCTTCTGCGCACGTGTACGGCCGATTCCATAGATTGCCGTCAGCGCGATCTCGGCGTGCTGCTGGTTTGGAATGTTGACGCCTGCGATACGGGCCATATGTCTACCTATTTCTCGTCGCTAAAGTAAGCTATACCGAACCATCCGGCAATTAAAAAAGCAAAGCCGTGTATTTTAACGGCTCACCGAGGATTGATCAACCCTGGCGTTGCTTATGGCGAGGGTCCGCGCAAATAATCCGTACGACCCCGTGCCGACGAATGACTTTACATTTCCGGCACATACGTTTGACCGATGCGTTTACCTTCATTCAAATTCTCCGATGGCTGTACTCTCGTAACCTACTACTTGGCACGGAAAACGATCCGGCCCTTGGTTAAGTCGTAGGGCGTCAACTGAACGGTCACCTTATCTCCCGGAAGAATCCTGATGTAGTGCATGCGCATCTTTCCGGAGATATGACCAAGAACAACGTGTCCGTTATCCAGTTTTACCCTGAATGTTGCATTTGGAAGATTCTCAACGACCTCCCCCTGCATTTCAATGACATCTTCCTTTGCCATTATCAATTAGCGAGCCGGGAGGCCCGCGCCCTTGAAGTTGGCTTTCTTGAGCAGGCTCTCATATTGATGGGACATTATGTACGCCTGAACCTGTGACATGAAATCCATCGTAACAACCACGATAATCAATAGCGAGGTGCCGCCAAAATAAAACGGCACATTCCACTTGAGGATCAGGAACTCCGGCAACAAGCACACCAAGGTGACATATACCGCCCCGACCAAAGTAAGCCGCATCAGTATCTTGTCGATATATCTGCTGGTCTGTTCGCCCGGACGAATCCCAGGAACGAACGCCCCGCTTTTCTTCAAGTTATCAGCGGTTTCTTTAGAATTGAAAACCAGCGCGGTGTAAAAAAAACAAAAGAAAACAATGGCCGCCGCATAGAGGATGACGTAGATCGGCTGCCCTGGTGAAAGCGTTGCGGCGATATCCTTCAACCAAGTCATACCCTCGGACGCACCGAACCATCCCGCGGCAGTAGCCGGGAAGAGGATGATCGAGGATGCAAAGATAGGTGGAATAACACCGGACATATTGAGCTTCAATGGCAAGTGCGAACTTTGCCCACCGTAAATCTTATTGCCAACCTGGCGTTTAGCGTAATTAACGAGAATCTTTCGGTGTCCTCGTTCGACGAAGACAACGAAGCCGGTAACAATAACAACCAGCACGCAGATAACCAAAGCCGTCACGGGATGCATTGCTCCGGTTCGAACAAGCTCAAACAAGCCCGCTAGGGCGCTAGGCAAGCCTGCCGCAATCCCTGCGAAGATGATTATGGATATTCCGTTCCCCAAACCACGTTCGGTAATCTGTTCGCCGAGCCACATCAGGAACATCGTTCCGGTCACAAGCGTCATGACCGTTGTAACCCTAAACATCATGCCGGGTTCCAGAACGAGACCCGCCTGAGATTCGAGGGCAATAGCGATGCCGAATGCTTGAAACAACGCCAAACCGACGGTACCGTACCGCGTGTACTGCGTGATCTTTCTGCGCCCAGCTTCGCCCTCCTTCTTCAATTGCTCCAAGGACGGCACCGCAATCGTCATCAGTTGCATGATGATCGATGAGGAAATGTAAGGCATGATCCCCAGCGCGAAGATGGTAAATCGCGAGAGGGCTCCCCCGGAAAAAAGGTTGAATATTCCGAGAATCCCACCTTGCTGGCCCTCGAACAGTTTGGCGAGTTCCGCCGGATCTATGCCCGGCACTGGAATATGTGCGCCGATACGATAAACAAAAAGGGCGCCAAGCAAGAACCATAGGCGACGCCAAAGGTCGCCAAACTTCGCGGTCTTTCCCAATGCGTTTGCTGGAACAGAGGCAGCCACGATGACTACTCGCTGGTCTTCCTACGTCTCAATCCGCACTCGCTATTTCAGCGACTACACCGCCGGCAGCCTCGATGGCAGCCCGCGCACCCTTGGTCGCACCAACCCCTTTCAAGGTCAGCTTCCGGGTCAAGGTTCCGGTTTGAATCACCTTTGCCGATAGCGCCGACAAGGGGATGACACCGGCCTGTTTGAGCACGAGCAGATCGATATCGCTTACTGGCAGATTCTCAAGATCCGACAGGCGAACCTCAGCGCTTCGATTCGCGGTCAGAGAAACAAAACCCCGCTTTGGAAGGCGGCGCTGCAACGGCATCTGCCCACCCTCGAACCCAACTTTGTGAAAGCCACCCGCACGGGATTTTTGCCCCTTGTGACCACGACCCGCTGTCTTGCCCAAGCCGCTGCCGATGCCACGCCCTACACGCTTGGCCGCATGCCTAGAGCCTGCGGACGGTTTCAGGTTGTTTAGTTCCATGTGCTTAATCCTCGCACTTCACCAAGTAGGCAACCTTCTGGATCATCCCACGCACCGCCGGCGAATCGACCAATTCCGCGCTGCTATTGAGTCTGCGCAAGCCAAGGCCGCGCACGGTGGCACGATGATCCTGTTTGGTGCCGATGACGCTTTTTACGAGAGTCACCTTGATTTTCTTCTCGGCCATGGATTACTCCAGAATGTCCTGCACACTCTTGCCACGCTTTGCCGCAATCTCAGCCGGCGTGCTCACGCCGAAAAGGCCATTGAGCGTGGCTCGAACAACGTTGTACGGATTTGTCGATCCTATGCACTTGGCAACAACATCGGTGATGCCCACGACCTCGAATACGGCGCGCATGGGGCCACCCGCGATCACACCGGTACCGCTTGGCGCCGGTGACATCAGCACGGTAGTGGCACCATGCTTTCCAGTGACGGAATGATGCAGCGTACCTTTGTTCAACTTAACCTTGGCCATCCTGCGGCGCGCTTCCTCCATCGCCTTCTGAACGGCGACCGGCACTTCACGGGACTTACCCTTCCCCATGCCAATGGCGCCTTCCCCGTCACCGACGACGGTTAGCGCCGCGAAGCCGAGGATACGACCACCCTTCACCACCTTGGTAACACGGTTGATCGAGACCATCTTCTCACGAAGACCGTCATCACGCTCTTCGCCGGTCTGCTGCTGCTTCTTGCCTTGCGGTTTAGCCATAATTATCTCGCTTGAGTGCCGCCTAGAACTTCAGGCCGCCGTCGCGGGCAGCCTCAGCCAATGCCTTAATGCGACCGTGATACCGAAAACCAGAACGATCAAATGCCACCTCTTCAATACCGCTGGCCTTTGCCCGCTCGGCGATCAGCTTACCGACAGCCTTTGCGGCCTCCACATTGCCGCCGTTCGGCGTCTGCTGCCTGAAGCCAGTTTCTGCCGTGGAAGCTGCGGCCAGGACTCGCGTGCCACAACCCGAGAATATTTGCGCATAAATATGACAGTTGGAGCGGTATACCGCCAGCCGCATCATCTTGAACTGAGCAATTTTGGCGCGCGTCTTGCGGGCCCTGCGCAAACGAGCTACTTTCTTGTCCATGATATTTTGCGCCTTTACTTCTTCTTCGTTTCCTTGATGACAACCACCTCGTCCACGTACCGGACACCCTTACCCTTGTAGGGTTCTGGCGAACGGTAAGCACGAACTTCGGCGGCTACCTGGCCGACGAGTTGCTTGTCGATACCCTTGATGACAACCTCGGTCGGGGTAGGTGTCTCGACCTTGATGCCGCTCGGCATGTCATGCACGACGGGATGCGAGAAACCCAGACTCAGATTCAGTTTCGATCCTTGCGCCTGCGCCTTGTAGCCGACACCAACCAATGTGAGCCTCTTTTCGAAACCCTTGGTCACGCCATCGACCATATTGGCAAGCAGCGCTCGCATGGTTCCTGACATCGCATTGGCCGACTCACCTTTCCCTGCCCTAACCTGAAGCCTTTCACCTTCCTTCTCGATGGTAATGGACGGCAGAAGGGCCTGCGTGAGCGTACCGAGCGGACCCTTGACGCTAACTTCGGTGGCGCCGAGAGTCACCTCGACCCCCTTGGGAAATGCGACCGGATATTTGGCGACACGAGACATTGCTTACTTCTCCTTACGCCACGATGCAGAGCACTTCGCCACCGGTATTGGTAGCTCGCGCCTTGCGATCGGTCATCACGCCCTGCGGCGTCGAAACGATGGCGATACCGAGACCATTCATGACCTTCGGTAGATCATCTTTGCCCTTGTAAACACGCAGCCCGGGCTTTGAAACACGCTCGATGCGCTCGATCACCGGTCGGCCTGCGTAATACTTCAGGGAAATATCCAACTCAGCCTTGCCCGCATTCTCACGCACGGCAAAGTCGTCAATGTACCCCTCGTCCCTCAGAACACGGGCGATCGCAACCTTGATCTTCGAGGAGGGCATGCTGACAGCAACTCTTTCCGCCATCTGCGCATTGCGAATACGCGTCAGCATATCAGCGATGGGATCGGTCATGCTCATTCATCGATCTCCTTACCAACTTGCCTTCGTCATGCCTGGCACCTCGCCACGCATGGCAATGTCGCGAAGCTTGTTGCGACACAGACCGAACTTTCGGAACACGCCTCGAGGACGACCAGTCAAAGCGCAACGATTGCGCTGACGGACCGGGGAGGCGTTGCGGGGCAACTGCTGCAGCTTGAGACGCGCCGCCATCCGGTCGTCATCAGGCAGTTTTGAATCGTTGATGATGGCGATCATTTCCGCGCGCCTGGCTGCGTACTTCGCCACCAACTTGGCGCGCTTCTCTTCGCGGTTCTTCAGTGCAAGTTTCGCCATGTTTCCCTCAATTCTTGAAGGGGAATTTGAAAGCTGCCAGAAGCGCCTTGGCTTCCGCATCGGTCTTTGCCGTGGTGGTGATGCTGATATTCATTCCACGCAAGGCATCAATCTTGTCATATTCGATCTCGGGGAAAATGATCTGCTCCTTCACCCCGATGTTGTAGTTGCCACGACCATCGAAACCTTTGCCACCAACACCACGGAAGTCGCGAATGCGCGGCATCGCCACAGTCACGAAACGATCGAGAAACTCGAACATCCGGGTACCGCGCAGCGTCACCATACAGCCGATCGGATAGCCCTCCCGGATCTTGAAGCCAGCAATAGCCTTTCTGGCCTTGGTAACGACCGGCTTCTGTCCGGCGATTTTGGTCATGTCACCAACCGCATTTTCCAAGATCTTCTTGTCGCCAACCGCCTCGCCAACCCCCATATTGAGGGTGATCTTGGTTATTCGAGGCACCTCCATGATCGACTTGTAGCCAAACCTTTCCCGCAACTGCGGAACCACAGACTCCTTGTAGTACTGCTGCAAGCGCGCCATGATCAGTCCTTATGCATCCACAACTTCGCCGTTCGACTTGAACACCCGCACCTTGCGGCCGTCATCGAGCGTCTTGAAGCCAACACGGTCGGCCTTCTGGGTCGCCGGATTGAACAGTGCCACGTTCGATACGTGGATCGGCAACTCCTTTTCGGCGATACCCCCAGGCTGCCCCTTCATGGGATTCGGTTTGGTGTGCTTCTTGACACGATTAACCCCCTCGACAAGCAGCCCCCCCTCATCGATGCAACCAAGCACCGTACCGCGCTTACCCTTATCCTTACCCGCGATGACCACAACGTCATCACCCTTGCGAATCTTGTTCATTGCCGAATCCTCACAGAACCTCGGGCGCCAGAGAGACGATCTTCATGAACTTTTCCGTACGCAACTCACGCGTAACAGGACCGAAGATCCGGGTACCAATGGGCTCCAGCTTGTTGTTGAGAAGAACCGCGGCATTGCCATCGAACTTAACAAGGGAACCGTCAGGACGACGCACGCCCTTGGCGGTGCGAACGACCACCGCGCTGTAGATCTCGCCCTTCTTGACGCGACCCCGCGGTGCAGCATCCTTGATGCTGACCTTGATGACATCGCCAATTCCGGCGTAACGGCGCTTGGAGCCACCCAGCACCTTGATACACATTACGGCGCGCGCGCCGGTATTGTCGGCAACATCCAACAACGACTGCATTTGGATCATTACGTTTCTCCAACTTAATCCACAGCCACGCTGCGGTCAGTCTTGGAACCCGTCCGGGTTGGAAAGCTGCCCTCAAGAGCAGACTGAGAGCAGCAAAGCAGGAGATATTATCGTCTCGCTGCCTACCTGTCAACAACTAGTGCTGCCATTTTCTTCCCAACCGAAATCAAACGGGCCGGGACTTCTCCAACACCTGAGTGACACGCCAAGCCTTGGTGCGCGAAATCGGTGCGCATTCCTCAATCTGCACCAAGTCACCAGTGGCGGTTTCCGTGCCCTCGACGTGAGCATGATACCTCTTGGACCGGATCATTACCTTACCTATCACCGGATGCTTAACACGGCGCTCAACCAGTACGGTTACGGTCTTAGCCATCTTATCGCTGACCACACGACCCCGAAGGGTCCGCCTGATCTTCTTCTGTTCCGTCGTCTGAGTCATTTCCTGGTCGCCCTTTCAGACTGAATGGTCTTGATGCGCGCGACGTCCTTCCGCACCTTACCCAGTTGACTGGTATCGTTAAGTTGCTGAGTCGCCAATTGCATGCGCAAGGAGAACTGTGCCTTGCGTAAATCCAGCAATTCCTTGGTCAAATCGCTCTCGCTCTTTTGCCTGAGATCACTCGGTTTCATATCGATACACTTCATCCAAGATGACGGGTGACAAACGAGGTTTCGATCGGCAGTTTGGCTGCGGCGAGGCGAAAGGCCTCACGCGCCAAGACCTCATCCACCCCATCCATTTCATAGAGAACTTTGCCTGGTTGGATTTCGGCAACCCAGTACTCGGGAGATCCCTTGCCGTTACCCATCCGAACTTCGGCAGGCTTCTTGGAGATCGGCTTATCCGGGAAGATACGAATCCAGATCCGACCACCTCGCTTGATGTGACGGGTCATGGCACGACGAGCAGCCTCAATCTGTCGGGCAGTTAGGCGCCCACGCCCGATAGCCTTGAGTCCGTACTCACCAAAGCTGACTTTGGCGCCTCGGGTGGCGATACCCGTATTACGCCCTTTTTGCTCTTTGCGATATTTTCTGCGTGCTGGTTGCAGCATGGCTTATTACTCCTTGCCTTCCGGCTTCGCAACTGTCTTACGTACCCGCTTGATCGGCGCCTTTGGTGCCGGATCAGCTGGAGCTGATTCCGGCTTGGCATCCGCCGCCCCTGGCCTGCGGGAGTTAGCTGCAACGCGGCGAGCAGCTGGCTTGCCGGAAACGTCATCACGCTGATGACCTTGAGGTTTTCGAGAACGACGTGCTGGCTCATCAGCCGATATCTCCTGAGCGGAGCCCGGCTCGGCTTTGGTCATCACCTCACCCTTGAATACCCAAACCTTGATACCGATAACACCATAGGTCGTCTTTGCCTCAGATGTGCCGTAGTCAATGTCGGCCCTGAGCGTATGAAGCGGAACGCGCCCCTCTCGATACCACTCTGTTCGTGCTATTTCAGCGCCATTGAGGCGGCCAGAACTCATGATCTTGATTCCTTGCGCACCGAGGCGCATGGCGTTTTGCATCGCTCGCTTCATGGCACGACGAAACATGATGCGCTTTTCGAGTTGTTGCGCAATCGAATCGGCAATCAACTGGGCATCCGTTTCTGGTTTGCGGATTTCTTCAATATTGACGTGCACAGGCACACCCATTCGACGCTGCAGGTCTGCCTTCAAGTGCTCAATATCTTCGCCCTTCTTACCAATAACCACACCGGGACGCGCACTATAGACAGTTACGCGCGCATTTCTTGCCGGTCGCTCAATAACCACGCGTCCAACGGAAGCATGGGCGAGTTTCTTACGAAGATAGTCGCGAACCTCAATGTCTTCCTTGAGCATCTGCGGGAATGCCTTGGATGTGGCATACCAGCGGGACGTCCAGTCCCGAGTAACCGAAAGCCGAAAGCCGGTTGGATGAATCTTCTGTCCCATAGATACCTCTTAATCGCCGACGGTCAGATAAATGTGGCAGGTGGGTTTAACAATACGATTGCCACGACCTTTGGCGCGAGCAGTAAACCTCTTGAGCACGACACCCTTTTCTACATGGATCACCTTGATCTTCAGTGTGTCGATATCGGCTCCATCGTTATGTTCGGCATTGGCTATCGCTGATTCCAATACCTTCTTAATGATTCCGGCACCCTTCTTTGGGCTGAACGTAAGAACATTAAGGGCCTGATCAACGGGCTTCCCTCTCACGAGATCAGCTACCAGCCGACCTTTCTGGGCTGACAATCGCACACCACGGAGAACTGCGTTGGTTTCCATCCTCTCAATCCTCTTACTTCTTCACTGCGGCCTTCTTGCCGCCAGTGTGTCCCTTAAATGTCCTGGTGAGAGCAAATTCCCCCAGCTTGTGACCCACCATATTCTCCGACACATACACAGGTATATGCTGCTTTCCGTTATGCACCGCAATGGTCAAACCGACGAAATCCGGCAGGACCGTCGAGCGACGCGACCAAGTTTTGATCGGCCGCTTGTCGTTGGATACATGAGCAGTGTCGACCTTCTTGATTAGATGGCTGTCGACGAAAGGACCCTTCTTTATTGAACGCGCCATGGTGACCTCTTATCGCTTATGCCGACGCTGGACAATCATGCCGTCGGTGCGTTTGTTGGTGCGGGTACGATAACCCTTGGTCGGCTGACCCCACGGGCTAACAGGAACACGACCCTCTCCAGTACGGCCCTCTCCACCGCCGTGCGGGTGATCAATCGGATTCATCGCAACACCACGAACAGTCGGCCGAATACCGCGCCAACGTTGCGCGCCAGCCTTGCCGATCTTGCGCAGATTGTTCTCTTCATTTCCTACCTCGCCGATCGTGGCTCTACATTCGACATGGATGCGACGAATTTCACCGGAACGCAGACGTACCTGAGCGTAACTACCCTCACGTGCTAACAACTGCACCGACGCACCGGCCGAGCGAGCAATCTGCGCTCCTTTACCAGGCTGCAATTCAACACAATGGATAGTAGTACCGACCGGAATATTCCGAATCGGAAGAGCATTCCCGGTTTTAATCGGCGCTACCGGACCCGACGATATCTCCTGACCGACAACCATGCCCTTGGCGGCAATGATATAGCGACGCTCCCCATCAGCGTAGAGTAGCAAGGCGATATTTGCCGACCGGTTTGGATCGTACTCGACACGCTCAACCATGGCGGCAATACCATCCTTGTTACGCTTGAAGTCGATAATCCGGTAGTGTTGCTTGTGACCTCCACCCTGATGACGCGTGGTGATGTGACCGTGATTGTTACGGCCAGCCTTGCTGCTCTTCTTCTCGAGCAGCGCCGCGAAGGGCCGCCCCTTGTGCAAATTAGGGTTGACGACCTTGACGACTGCACGACGACCGGCGGATGTCGGTTTGACTTTGATGAGTGCCATTTACGCGACTCCTCCCTCGGCGAAGTTAATCTCCTGGCCGGGCTTAAGGCACACGAACGCCTTGCGCACATTGGAACGACGCCCCATGTTGCGCCCAAAACGCTTGACCTTGCCTTTGATGTTGGCAACTTGAACGGAATCCACCTGCACCTTAAACAGCAATTCGACAGCCGCCTTGATCTCGGGCTTCGTCGCATCAGGTACGACGATGAAAATCACCTGTTCATTCTTGTCAGCGACATAGGTGGCCTTCTCTGAAACTTGCGGCGCGAGCAGAACCTGCATCAGGCGCTCTTCGCTAAACTTGGGTGTGCTCATGCCAGCATCTCCTCCATCTTCGCAATAGCACCCTTTGTCATCAATACTTGGGGAAAACGCACCAGCGAGACCGGGTCGGTCTGTTGAACATCAAGCACCAGCACGTTTGGCAGATTGCGGGATGCAAGCATCAGATTGTCATCAAGGTTGTCAGTGATCACAAGTACCGAATCAAGACCCATGCCCCTTAGCTTTTGCGCAACCAACTTCGTTTTGGGTGCCCCAACCGAGAAGCTGTCAACCACAGCCAAACGATCTTCGCGCGCAAGTTGGGAAAGAATTGAGGCGATACCTGCTCGGTACATCTTACGGTTCACCTTCTGAGAAAAATTCTCATCCGGAGAATTAGGAAAGACGCGACCACCGCCCCGCCACAGTGGCGACGCGGTCATACCGGCGCGTGCACGACCGGTACCTTTTTGACGGAAAGGCTTCTTGGTACTGTGCCGAACCTCCGCACGCGTCAACTGGGCGCGATTTCCGGAACGACCATTTGCCTGATAGGCAATCACGACCTGATGAACCAGCGTCTCATTGTAATCGCGACCGAATAGAGTATCCGATGCGGGAACCGTAGCGGCCTGCTGACCCTGATCGTTGATCAATTTCAATTCCATCGCGCCTCCTCACTTCACCCTAGTCGCAGGGCGAACAACGACATCACCACCCCGCGCCCCCGGCACTGCACCCTTGACGAGCAGCAACTGGCGGAGTTCATCGACGCGAACCACCTCGAGGTTCAACACCGTGCTGGCTGCATCACCAAGGTGACCTGACATGCGCTTCCCGGGAAACACGCGTCCCGGATCTTGCGCCATGCCGATCGAGCCCGGTGAATTGTGTGAAATCGAGTTGCCATGGGACGCACGATTCGACGAAAAGTTGTGGCGCTTGATCGACCCCGCATAGCCCTTTCCAATCGAGGTACCAGAAACATCGACTCTCTGGCCAGGCTGGAAGATGGAAACAGAGATCACGTCACCCAGCTTGAAACTGAGTGCATCATTCTGGTCGACCGGGAATTCTCTAAGGATGTAGCCAGCTTCCACGCCGGCTTTGGCAAGATGACCTGCCAGAGGTTTGCCGACGCCACTCGCATGACGTTTGCCATACGCCACCTGAATCGCGGCATAACCGTCGTTCTCAAGCGTTTTAATCTGCGTGACACGATTACTCGAAACGTCAAGAACCGTCACGGGAACGGTCGACCCATCCTCGGCAAACACACGCGTCATACCAACCTTGCGTCCAACAAGGCCCATACTCATCTTTTCTCCTAACCCCAGCTACGATTGGCTGGGCGCCGTTTATCAATACCACGAAACAATGTGCAGCGACCGAAAACGCGAGTCGTTGCAGACAAACACCTAGACTACTTATTGCAGCTTGATCTCAACGTCCACGCCAGCCGGCAGATCCAACTTCATCAGCGCATCTACCGTCTTGTCGGTCGGATCGATGATGTCCATCAAACGCAGATGCGTGCGAATTTCGAACTGATCACGAGATGTCTTGTTTACATGCGGCGAGCGCAATACATCGAAGCGCTCGATGCGGGTCGGCAACGGCACCGGACCACGCACAACAGCACCGGTACGCTTAGCCGTATCGACGATCTCAAGGGCCGATTGATCGATCAGCTTGTAGTCGAATGCCTTGAGGCGAATCCGAATTTTTTGATTCTGCATGAGAAATCCCTTAAAGAGCGGCGCGCCAACCGAATAAGCAAAGCGATGGCGCCAAGAAAACTAATAATTGTACTACTCTTTCTACCCTAATCCAAGCCTTACTCGATGACTTTTGCGACGACGCCGGCGCCGACGGTGCGGCCGCCTTCGCG
>ERZ1645187.1402-NODE-1402-length-22166-cov-20.354439_pt1 | contig 22166 bp, 16 predicted proteins | sample MGYA00575352_ERZ1645187 | MGnify/ENA primary metagenome ERZ1645187 (study PRJEB40837, sample SAMN11349314) | freshwater sediment metagenome | isolation source: river sediment | host: Sediment | place: India: Wazaribad , New Delhi | collected 2017-02-21 ... | reverse complement strand
GTGAGCCCTCGCCGGTCAAGCCGCCACACCCACACACTCAGACGTCCCCGCGCACGCGGGGGTGAGCCCGGCCCGACACGATACCCGTAGCCGGATGAAATCACGCGTCCCGGCCGAGCATGCTGACCTGCGGTCGGTGGATTGCGGAGTCGAGAAGTCCTATGTCGCGGACTGGGCCTGCGCCGAGATCCGCGACCAGCGCCAGGGCATGGTCCAGGGTGAGGTACTCGATCACTGGCAGCCGGTCTAGCAGGTCGGCGTACCGCGCCAGTATTCGGGTGGCGGACACCCTGATCTATGTACCGGCACTGTGCCCGAGGGTAGCCTCCAGGCTGGACCTGACGTGCGTACGCCACAAGACATATGCCCCCGTCGGGGCGATTGATCATTCTGAGCGAAGCGGTCGACCAGTATCCTTGTTGCATGAGCATCGTGACGGCCGAGAGTGTGTCGCTGCGTGCCGCGATCGCGGCGCATCGCGATGCCGTGGCTGTCATCCTGCGCCGTTACCGGGCGACGAACCCTCGACTGTTCGGCTCCGTGGCCCGTGGTGACGCCACTCGGGGTAGTGACATCGACGTGCTGGTGGACTTGCTGCCTGGCGGTGGGAATGACCTGCTGCGTGTCGCTGGCGTCGCTGAGGAAATGAGCCAGCTCTTGGGGTTGCGGGTTGATGTGGTGGCCGAGTCGCTGTTGCGTGATGAGGTTTCGTCCAGCGCTTTGGCCGATGCGGTGCCGCTGTGACCCGATCCGACGAAGAGCGCCTTGCGGACATCCTCCAGGCGATCCAGCGTTGTCAGGACTACGCGAGCCTACCTCCGGTCCGAAGAACTCGCGTCGATGGCCTACGACGCTGTCCTGCGTAATCTCGCCGTGATCGGTGAGGCGGTCCGCTCCCTGCCGAGCGAGACGCGAGATCGGATGCCTGATGTTCCGTGGGCTGCGATCGCGGGCCTGCGCAATATCGTCGTTCACGAGTACTTCCGCGTGAACCCGGATCTGATCCTCGACCTCGTCGATCACCAACTCACCCCGCTGGCCGAACGGCTACGCGACGTCTGACCGGGTGAAAGGGGACGCCCACTGGCGGCTCAAATGGTTGCCCGCAGACGCCCTGATCTGCGCTGCGCGCGCGATGTTGTGCGTCTCAGTGAGTGCCGATGCTGGCGTCATTGCGGGTGACGACAGCCACGCGATACTACCCAGTGACGGTCATGTGGTTGCCCGCTGGCGGTCATGAGAATTGCCCGGTGGCGGCCACGGGATTTGCCCGACACGACATCCGTTGCCTGACCGCGTCCGGGATCGGGTGTCCGGTATTCCAGCACCGAGTGCGCCCTGACGGTGTTGTAGAAAGTAATCCACTCTGAAACCTCGTGAATGGTCCCTAGCCTCGGGGTCGCAACTGTGGATATCGCTGACGCAGCAGCGGGTGCCATGGTGTGACCCATTGGCGAATCCGCGCGGGGAGGCCCTTCAGACCGTCTCCCATTGCGGCCCAGTAGACAGTGGCCTGTCGCGCGAGACCGTTCCGGAGAACCAAACCAGGAGCCGAAAATGGAAGCCGACTTCGGGCCCATTTGCACGCTCGACCGCGAGTTGGCGGTCCTCCATGGAGTCGACAACATTGATCAAGGGATCCGGCAGCCAGCCGAGCCGGGCGTCCTCCAAGTCAGTGACCAAGTAGGCCCTCCGATTGACCGGGTTTTCAACGTCTCGGCGTAGCAGCAGTTGGTCGCCAGCGCGCAATGCGCAGATCCGATCTTGCTCGGCTTTGGTGAGATAGCGGACGCCATGAGCAAGGAACGTGAAGTCCACCACTTGACCGGCGGCTGCTTCGGGAGCGGGCAGTAGTTCGATGAGGTCGCCAACCCGCTGGCCATGTGACCGAGCGAGTACTTCCATCGGTTCGGCATCGAGCGGCAGCCCGAGGGCGTCCATCGAAAGCTCGCGGTCTGGTCTACGGGAGGAGATGACTCGCTCGGCAAACAGCGGGAACAGCGTTGCCGACCGCAGAGGACCATCGGCCGCTCGCGCGAGCCCAGGCAGCGGGCGAAAGCCCTCGCGCTCGCGTTCCCGACGAAGGTAGGCGAAGGTGTACTGGTCCCCGTCGTACCTCAGGAATCCGACAGGGCGGTAAGCCTTGGTCTCGGGGTCTTGCACTGTCACGAGTAGCCGTCTGGTGGCGGTCTGCCCGCGTCCGTGCAGCTGCGGGGGAGTCGCAGTCATCCAAGCCCCCTTCGATTGATCAGCAGCAGGTCGACGATGAAGTTACGCCGCATCGCGGACATGCCGAAAGCCTGGGCCGGGCGGGCTCGCCCTCAGAACGGTTCCGCCCCGCGCGCCCACAGCCGCGTCCAGTCGCCACGCAGGCCGCTGGCCTGGATGTCACCCAGGTCCGTGCCTGTGAAGGGGTCCGACAGATACCGAACCTCGTCGAGCATGGGCCCGGCGTCGCTCACCTGCACCAGCGCCAGCCGGTACTTGGGTGCGACATTCTTGCTGGTCAGCACCTCGTTGTGGCTGATGAAGAAGTCGCCCACCCCGTCGGCACGGACCTTGACGTGGATCGGCATCGTCCCGCCGTCGGGCAGCGTCGAGATGACATCGCACAGCCGATCGCTCGACGTCTGCTCTGCTGCGACTCTTCCGAGTCGCAGCTCATGCGCCAAAACGGCCGCCACACCGCGCCGCCGCACTTCCGCTGTCCCCAGGGCATGCCGAAGCGGCTCATCAGGGGCGAGTTGGTCGACAACCTGGGGAAGTGGCAGCACCACGGCCGCGGTGGTGATGCGCGGCGGACGGGTTGCCAGCCGCTCCTGCTGCTCCAGCTTTTCGAGCCTGCGCCGCAACCGGACTTCCAGGTCTTCCGCCTTGCGGTTGAGACTGTTGGACGATTCCTTGGGCTTGTCACCCAGTCGCTCCTTATCGGCGGCGGCGATTGCCTGGCTGCGGAGGCGGTCGCGTTCAGATGTAAGCCGCTCAATGACCTGCGACCGGACTTTCGCCAACTCGGCCTGCCGGCCTGGTTGCACCTCGGCCAGGAACTCGGCCAGCCGGTCGGTAACCAGCCAGCTGACCGCCTGCTCTTCGGCACCCGGTAGCCACGGCAGCCGTCTTGCGGCGTCCGTGACTGAGCCGGCCGGAGCGGCGGCGCAGTCCAGGTAGGGCGCCGGCCCGGCGTCCATAACATCACCGGCTGCATTGACGAACGCGTAGCTGAACCTTCGGGAGATGGACGCGTCCGATCCGTCAACCACCTCGGCGACCACGCCCACCAGCAGTTGGGGCTCGGTGACTGCTGCAGAGACCAACACAGTGCCGGACTCGAGCGCGGGCTTGAGTTCGCGGCTGGTCACGTCCAGGACGGCATCGTGCAGTGGATGTCCCGGGCCCAACAGGTCTGCCCGAGCCAGACCGTCCTGCTGTGCGTGGCGCAGGTCGAAGGTCACGCGTTCATACCGCGTCGGGATCGGCAGCGCACTTCCCGCTCGGACGGCAGTCGGCACGCTGGTCAGTTCATAGCGTCCGCGTTCCCGCCTGACCATGCGACCATTCAGTCGGCCGAATGCGCCGCGGAACGCCGACTCGATGTAGTGCGGCTGCAATCGTCGGGCGCGGGCGTCGTCCATTGCCTGCCGCAGTTCGGCGAGCTCGGCCTTCGAGAGCACTTCGGACGCCAGGGCCCGCTCCTGCAGCAGTTCCTTCAGGCCGTCACCTACCTGGTGGTCGATGACTTCATGCATTCGGGCCCGCACCTCGGGCCGGTCACCGTAGCGGATGGCGTCGATCAGCAAGGTGCGCAGCGGCGTCTGCTCGAAGGCCTCGCCGAGGACGTCGAACACTTCGCCGCCGTAGGCGCGGCGTTGTTCGTCCAGCTTGTCCAACAACCTGCTGAAGACCTCGCCTTCCCGGGTGTTGGCGCTGACAAGATTCCACAGCCGGCAGACCTCGGTCTGCCCGATGCGGTGGATGCGTCCGAACCGCTGCTCGATCCGGTTCGGGTTCCAGGGCAGGTCGTAGTTGACCATCAGGTTGGCGGCCTGCAGGTTGAGGCCTTCACCAGCGGCGTCGGTCGCGATCAGTACCTGACTGCTGGGGTTCTTGGTGAACTCCGCGGTGATTCGCCGTCGGTCGGCGCGACCGATGCCGCCGTGAATTGACTGGACGGCGTCGCGGCTGCCCAGCAGGTCGCCGACGTTGCGAACCAGGTATTCGAGGGTGTCCCGATGCTCGGTGAAGATGATCAGTTTGCGGGGGCGTCCGTTGCCGTCGTGACGCAGGTCACGGTCTTGCAGGATGGTACTGAGTTCGACCCACTTGCGGTCGTGGCCGGAGTTGCGCACCCGCCGGGCCAGCACGATGAGGTCTGCCAACTCGGCGAGCTCGGTGTTCAGCTCGGCGATCGTCTGGGCCGCGGTGGCGGCGTCCACCAACTCTTCCTCGGCCTGTTCCACCTGCTCGGCCGTGAACTCGTCTTCGTAGTAGACCGATGGGTCGACTTCGAGACTCTCCTCGCGGTACGTGCCGTTCTGCACTTCGATCTTGCGCTTCTCAAGCCGCTTCGCTCGGCGCTCCAGCGAGCGCAGGATCGCCTCGGGGCTGGACGCCAGGCGCCGCTGCAGCACGGTCAGGGCGAACCCGACGGTGTTCTTCCGCTTGTCGTTGAGCCTTTCGGCCCGGTTGAAACCCTGCCGCACGTAGTCGGTGACCTGCTCATACAGCGCCTGTTCGATCGGAGTCAGCTCGTAGGGAATCGTCTCGGCGATCCGCTCCGGGAACAACGGACGACCATCGAAGGTCAGCAGCTTCTCCTTGATCATCCGGCGCATCACGTCGCTGGTGTCGACGTGATGGACGCCCTCGCGGTAGGGGCCCTCGAAGCGGTCCTTGTCGAGCAGGGTCAGGAACAGCTGGAAGTCCTTTTCGATGCCCGAGTGCGGGGTTGCCGTCATCAGCAGGAGGTGACGGGTCGTCCTGCCGAGGAGCTCGCCCAGCTCGAACCGCTTGGTCTTCTGCAGCTTGCCCGCGAAGTAGTGCGCCGCCATCCGGTGCGCTTCATCGACGACGACCAGGTCCCATTCGGTCTCGGCCAGCTTGCCCTTGAGCTGTTCGTTGCGCGAGAGCTGGTCCATGCGCGCGACCAACAAATGATGCGTGTCGAAGACGTTGATGTTCACGTTCGCGTCGAGCATCGCGGTGGTGAGGATCTCGAAGTAGAGGCCGAACTTGAACAGCAGTTCATCCTGCCACTGCTCGACCAGCCCACCCGGCGCGACGACCAGGCAGCGCTTGACGTCGTCGCGCAGGATCAGTTCCTTGATGTAGAGGCCTGCCATGATTGTCTTGCCGGCACCGGGGTCGTCGGCCAGCAAGAACCGCAACGGTCTCTTGGGCAGCAGTTCGCCGTAGACAGCGCTGATCTGATGGGGCAGTGGCTCCACCTCGCTGGTGGCTACCGCCAGCATCGGATCGAACAGGCCGGCCGATCGGATGCGCTGCGCCTCGGCGGCCAGCTTGAAGTCGGCGGCCGGTGCATCGAATGGACGCCCGGCCGCGCGCGCGATTTCGACCAGCGCTTCGTCGGCGCGGAACAGATTCCGTTGGCCGAGACCGCCGGCTGTCGTTCGATAGGTGAGCGCTACGGCGTCCCGGCCGTACCACTCGGCAGCGAGCACAGTGACCGCATCGCCGGGGATGACTCCGGCCAGCCGCTGTCCGGCGCACACGTCTTCTAGCCGCACCCTGGCACCTCTCGCTGTAGTGGCTCGTTGACCCTTGCTAGAGTCCTGATGACTTGAAACAGGCTGGGCCAACGATTCACCGGCCACGATAACGGAAGCCACTGGGTTAATGGATCGCGACGAGCGGGCGGCGTTGAAGCAGCTCCTTGCTTCAGAAAGGGTCAGGGCCACCCGGCTGGGCGCGCAACTGCAGGCACGTGGGCAAGTGCAGATCGCCGGGGACCAGGGGGAACAGACATTTCGCGCGCGAACAGCCGAGCTCACACTGGACACCGGCTCTTGTCGTGTGCTGCCGCTGCTCGAGACCGATCGCCAGCTACTCGAAGACATCCGGCGCCGCAACCTGCTTGTCCCACTTGACCCCAATGCCGCCCAGAGTTTGGCTCAGTACTCAGCCGACGTCGAAGCAGTTGCCCATGACCTGAAGGCAGAGATCGGCCTGTTGCGGCTGTTCGCATCGAGCAGCGCTCGGCAGAAAGCGGCCGGGGCTGCCGAGTGGTTGCGCGAACGGGCCACAAGGCTGGACGAGATGGGCCTTGAGACCTGGCCGCCCCTGGCAGTGCCTGAACCCAGGCAGCCTCCACCCGCGCTGCACGCGATCCTCGAGCCCGGGTTCGGGTTCGCTGATCAGGCCTATCCAGAGCGTTCGATGATCGCTGGGCCCCATTTGGGCTCCTTCGGCACGGCGTCCGCACGGGTGAACAGCGCGGCGGTGACGCTTGACCGGCTGCGACAGGCAGCAATCGACGCCGGGCACCGCGTCCGGCAGGCGGAGAGTCATCGTCGGGTGCAAGACATCCCCCTGGATCGGCTCAGGGACGTGACCCGGGATCGACTGCAACTGGGGCCACTGGAACGTGTCGGCTGGACGACGGTGGGCGACGTCCTGCGGTTCGGTGATCAACTGACCCAGATCGACGGCGTGGGTGAGCTGTCGGCCAGACGCATTTCGGGAGCGGCTCACGCCCTGCTCAACACCACGTTTGAAGAGATGCCGGTGCTGATCGACATCAAGAACCGCACTGTCGAAACGACCGGGTTGCTGAGTGCTTTGCGCCGTTACGGCTGGTACCGCTCAGAGTTCCGCACCCTGGACGAGGACCGGGCCCTCGTCGAGGAGCTGCGTCCCCTCGCGGAGGTGTTGCCCAGGGAGCCGGCCGAACTGGCGGTCGCCACCGCGTCGGGGTCGGATCCGCAGGCACTCGAGACCAAGATCGAGAGGCTGGCCGGCAACGCCATTCGGTACCAGCAGTGGCGCGAACCGACCGGCGACCTGTGGGAGCACTTCGCGTCCCACGCGGCGGAGTACTTCACCTGGCTGGCTGAGCTGGGGCTCGCCAAGGACGACGCCGAGAAGGCCCGGGGTGACCTTCCGCAAGACATCGTTGATGCGGTGCGCGCACAGGAATTGAAGACCGACTACCTGCGGGTGTCGTTGCGTGGCTACCAGGCGTTTGCCGCGCGCTTCGTCCTCGTCCAGCGCAAGGTGATCATCGGCGACGAGATGGGCCTGGGGAAGACGGTTGAGGCCCTCGCGGTGCTGGCGCACCTTCGCAGCATGGGCAAGGCGCACTTCCTGGTGCTCTGCCCGGCGTCGGTGATCACGAACTGGATGCGTGAGATCTCCAGCAAGACAGATTTGGCAGCACACCGGCTGCATGGCAATGACAGGGAATGGGGTGGACGCGAGTGGCTCCGCCGGGGCGGGGTAGCCGTCACCACCTACGAAAGCCTCGGTTGGTACCTTCCGAAGTACGGCAACATGGCGCTGGACGGCCTGATTGCGGACGAGGCCCATGCCATCAAGAACCCGAGCGCCAAACGGTCCCAACGCACCGCCCAACTGTTGGAGTCGGCGTGGCTGGCGCTGCTGATGACGGGCACCCCGCTGGAGAACCGTGTCGATGAGTTCCGCCAGTTGGTGAGCTATGTCCGTCCCGACCTGGCCGCACAGACTGAGGACCTGGCGCCGGGAGGTTTTCGCCGGGCGGTGGCACCCGCGTACTTGCGACGCAACCAGGAGGACGTCCTCACCGAACTGCCCGAGCGGATCGATGTCGAGGAGTGGGTTCCGCTCAGTGAAGCTGATCAAACGGCCTATTGGGGTGCGGTGCAGGCGGGAAACTTCATGGCGATGCGGCAAGCAGCCATGCAGAGCGGAGAGCAGTCTTCGAAGATGGAACGGCTGCTGTCGATCGTCGAAGAAGCCGAAGGCAACGGACGCAAGGTCATCGTCTACTCCTACTTCCACAGCGTGCTCGACCTGGTCAAAACGCACATTCCTGGCCGCGTGATGGGCCCACTCACCGGGGCAGTTCGGGCCGAGCAGCGGCAGGCCATCGTCGATGAGTTCTCGAAAGCCGTGGGTGGTGCGGTCCTGGTCGCCCAGATCCAAGTGGGCGGCGTTGGCTTGAACATCCAGGCTGCCTCGGTAGTGGTGATCTGCGAGCCGCAGCTCAAACCCTCGCTTGAGGACCAGGCCATCGCGCGGGCCCACCGGATGGGGCAGGTGCAGAGCGTCCAAGTGCACCGACTTCTCACCGACGAGGGGGTGGACGAGCGGATCGTCGAGCTGCTGGCCGAGAAGCGTCGCATCTTCAGCGCCTTCGCGCGGCAAAGCGAGACCGCCGCCAGCGCGCCGGAGGCCTTCGACTTGTCGGAAGCGGAGCTGGCGAGACAGGTGGTGGCGCAAGAGCGGGAGCGGTTGGCCGGCGTGGCGCAAGCCAGCTCGCCCGAACCGGCGCATGGACTTCCGTTGGTGGGGCCGAGCTGATCGTCCGCAACCGATCGCCCGATCATGGTGCGCAACTGATGCGCTGTGTATCCGGCCGACAGGCTGATGGGCTTCGCGACCGGGCAGCGGCCGCGCAAGCGGGTGGCTCCCGCCGTCCGGTGCGCCCACAGGGGATCGAACCCTGGACCCGAGGATTAAAAGTCCCCTGCTCTGCCAACTGAGCTATAGGCGCGTCGAAGCGAGTCTAGCGAATCCGACCGATCCGCCGAAGCCGACGGCGTCCAACCCCCAAATCTGCCGCCACCTCAGGTGCGCGCTGCGGTATCGGGAAAACTCCGGGCTGGTCTATGGTGATCCCGTGCGGCACGCTTCCAGGGATTACTCGCTCACCCCGCTCAACATCTACTGGGAGATGACCCAGGCGTGCGCGCTCGCCTGCCGCCACTGCCGGGCAGCCGCCATGCCCGACCCGCACCCGGGCGAACTGACCCACGCACAGGGTCTGGCGTTCATCCGGCAGATCCCCGGGTTCGGCGACCCGATGCCCACCCTGATCCTCACCGGCGGTGACCCGCTGGAACGCCGAGACCTGCTGCCCCTCATCGACGAGGCCCGCCGCCTGGGCGTCGAGGTCTCCATCACTCCGGCGGCGACGGACGCGCTCACTCGGGATGTCTTGGCAACGCTGGCCCAGCATGGGGTCACCGGCCTCGGGTTGAGCCTTGACGGGTCCACCGCGCAGCGCCACGACGCGATCCGTGGCATCGAGGGCACCTATGTGCGCACGCTGGCCGCCATCGACTGGGCCGGCGAACTGGGCCTGCCCCTCCAAGTGAACACGCTGGTCACCGCCGAGACGGCCGCTGACATCCCCGCCGTCTACGAACTGCTCAAGCCCCTTCCGCTCACCCGATGGAGCCTGTTCTTCCTGATCAGCGTCGGGCGCGGTGCGGTTCTCGAGCCGCTGTCGCCGGCAGACGGCGAGGAGTTCATGCGCTGGGTCCACGGCATCAGCTGCGTGGCCCCCTTCGTGGTGGCCACCACCGAGGCACCCTCTTACCGCCGGGTGGCCATGGAAGAGATGCGGGCCGCCGGACTCACACCCGAGCAGGCGCGTCGCACTCGCGTCGCGCGCAGCTTCGGTGTGAGGGATGGCCACGGCGTCATGTTCGTCTCCCACCTTGGTGAGATCTGCCCTGCCGGTTTCCTGCCCATCCCGCTCGGCGATGTGCGTACCGACTCCATCGTGGACGTCTACCGGGACGCCCCGCTGTTCGCAGCACTGCACGATCCACGTCAGTTGGGGGGCCGCTGCCATCACTGCCAGTACCAGCAGATCTGCGGTGGCTCCCGGGCGCGCGCCTACTCCGCCTTCGCAGATCCGCTGGCGGAAGACCCGTTCTGCCCACACCTCCCGCCGCGATACCCTGCTGACGGCGCAGCCGCTGCGTCCTTCGCCGGCGACCCGACATCGCCGACGCGCCAACCCGCGGGCGCGGCAAGGTGAGGGTCGCCATCGTCGGTGCCGGTATGGCCGGGCTGTCAGCCGCAGTCGACCTTCTCGATGCCAGCGCTGCGGTCATCCTTGTCGACGCCGCCCCAAGAGCGGGCGGCAAGGTCGTCACCGAGCGCGTGGACGGCTTCACCATCGAACACGGCCCCGACTCGTTCGTCTCCTACCGTCCCGCCGCCGCCGAACTCGCCCATCGCTTCGGGCTCGGCGAGCAGATTATCTCAGTCACCGAGCCACGCGTCGTCCACCTGCGCAGCGCCGACCAGATGGTGCCGCTACCGGAAGGCATGGGTCTGGTGCTGCCCACCCGGCTCGGCCCGTTCGTGCGCACCAGGCTGTTCACCTGGCCGCAGAAGCTGCGTGCCGGCCTCGACCTCGTGCTGCCCCGCCACCTCGGGGACGACGACATCGCCATCGGCCGATTCCTGCGTCACCGGCTCGGACCGGCTGTCATCGAACGGCTGGCCGACCCGCTGATCGGCGGCATCTACGGCACCTCCATCGAGGAACTCAGCCTCGACTCCGTGCTGCCGATGCTGCGCAGCTACGAACGTGACAGCCGCAGCCTGATTCTGGCGAGCCTGAGGTCGGGACGCGCGGCCCGCGCGGGTGGTGGTGGTTCGCCGTTCCGCACCCTGCGCGGTGGGCTGGGTGACCTGGTGGACGCGGTCACCGCGCACCTGCGCGCCCAGCCGGGCTACCAGGAACGTCTGGGTGTGGCTGCCGAGGAGGCCTCCACCGGCGGCGCCGCGTCCCACCTCAGGCTGGCCTCGGGGGAGGTCGTCGACTGCGACGCCATCATCTTCGCCACGCCGGCGCCGGTCACCGCGCGGCTGGTGGCCGGTGAACTGCCGGACGCCGCCGCGGCGCTTCGAACTATCCCACACACCTCGACCGCGGTCGTCACGCTGGGCTACCCGCCCGACGCTTTCTCCTCGCCTCCGATCGGTCACGGCTTCCTTGATGCCGGCAGCGGCAGCGCGTCCAGTGGCTGCACGATCACTTCCGGGAAGTGGGCGTCCCGGGCACCCGAGGGCAGTGTGCTGATCCGATCGTTCCTGCCCGAACGCTCGCTCGCCCTGCAGCGGCGTTCGGACGCCGAGGTCTTCGCCGTGGTCGAGCGCGACGTCTCGGAGGCGTTCGGCACCCGCAGCGAGCCCTGCGTCCGTCGCATCGCCAGGTGGGCGGACCGGATGCCCAAGTACGTCGTCGGTCACCAGGACCGCCTCGCGGCCATCGACGCCGCCATCTCGGTTCGTCCGCAGTGGCAGTTGGCCGGGGCCAGCTACCGGGGTGTCGGTCTGCCGGACGTGGTCACTTCGGGCAAGGCTGCCGCCGCCGCGGTAGTTGCTGACGCGCTGCGGTAGCGAACACCCCTGCGCGCCGAGGCTCGCCGGTGATTCGGATCGTCACAGCGTGTGCACCAGTTCGACGACTCGGGTCAAGACGTCCGGGTTCGTGGTCGGTGGTACTCCGTGGCCGAGATTGACCACGTGTGTCGGAGCTGCCGCCCCCCGCGCCACCACATCGCGGACGTGGGTCTCCAGCACCTCCCACGGTCCGCCCAGCAGGGCTGGGTCGATGTTGCCCTGCACCGGGGTGGCGCCGCCGAGCCGTCGGGAGGCCTCATCAAGGGGAATCCGGTGGTCGACACCCACCACGTCGGCGCCCGCCTCAGCCAGTGCAGTCAGGAACTCCCCGGTGCCGGTTCCGAAGTGCACCACGGGCACCTGCCCGCGCACCCAGGCCAGCGTTCGCGCGGAGTAGGGCAGGACGAAGCGCCGGTAGTCCGCGGCGGACAACGACCCCGCCCATGAATCGAAGAGCTGGACGGCCTGCGCTCCGCCCGCCACCTGGGCGGCGAGGAATGCCCCGGACTGGTCGGCCATCCACGTCATCAGCCGGTCCCAGCTCGCCGGCCGCGCATGCATCAGGGTGCGCGCGGCCAGATGGTCGCGGGAGGATCGGCCCTCAACCGCGTAGGCAGCCAGCGTGAAGGGTGCGCCGGCGAAACCGATCAACGGCACCGGGATAGCAGCTGAGGCGAGCCGCGCAGCCTCGATGATCACGTTGAGGTCGGCGGGCTCATGGGCGGTGAGCCGGGCAAGTGCCGCATCGTCGCAGACCGGATCGGCGAAGACCGGACCCACGCCGGTCTCGATCGTCACGTCCACACCGGCCAGATACAAGGGCACGACGATGTCGGAGTAGAAGATGCCGGCATCCACCCCGTAGCGGCGAACCGGCTGCGCGGTGATCTCGGCAACCAGATCGGGCGTCGTGCAGGCCTCCAGCATCCCCAGGCCGGCTCGTGCCCGGCGGTATTCCGGCAGCGAACGGCCTGCCTGCCGCATGAACCAGATCGGCAGGCGCTCGGGGCGTCGTCCACGGTAGGCCTCGACAAGCTCGGGCAGCGCCCCCGCGGTGGGGCTGGGAGGAGTCACTGTACGATTATCGCGCCCCACAAACCGGACAGGGAACCTGGTCGATCGTGCCCCTTCAACTGCTGCGTGCCACCCATCACGAGCTGGATCTCAGTGACGTCGGGGTCTTCAACTGCGCTGACGACCTGGGCTCGCAGATAGCGGGCCGCCCCGACGTCCAGGGCGTCCTCGTGCTCGCCACCTGCAACCGCTTCGAGGTCTATCTGGACGCCGCAGGCGATGACGCGGCAACCCAGGCGCTGGCCGTGGTGGCGGCGGCCACGGGGCGCAGTGTGCCGGAGATCGACGGTCTGTTGCAGTTGGTCCGGGACGGTGAAGTGGCCCACCACTTGCTTCGGGTGGCAGCCGGACTGTCCTCGGCCGTGGTCGGCGAGCAAGAGGTTCGCGGCCAGGTGCGCCGTGCGGTGGAAGTGGCGCGCGCACAGGCGACGCTCTCACCGGCCTTGGAGCGCCTGGCGATCGCAGCGCTGGAGGCCGCACGCGATGTGGGCCGACGCACGCGCTTGGGGGACGCGGGGCGGTCGTCGGTGGCTGTTGCCCTGGATCTGGCAGAGGGACTCGGGGTCTGCTGGGATCGTGCCCGCGCTGTCATCGCGGGCACCGGTTCCTATGCCGGCGCCTCCCTGGCGCAACTGCGGGGTCGAGGGTGTCACGCCATCGCGGTGCACTCGGCATCGGGTCGCGCTGACGGTTTCGCCGAACGGCACCATGTTCAGGCACTTCCGGTCGGCGGGATGGGACCCGCACTGGTGAGCGCCGATGTGGTGGTGGCCTGCCGGGGTACCGGGATCCATGCGATCACCGAAGAGGCGTTGGCCCCGGTCATGGCGCGGCGCGACGGGCGTCAACTGGTCATCATCGACCTGGCGCTGCACCGAGACGTGGAGGACGCCGTCTCCGCGCTGCCGGGCGTCGAGCTGATCACCTTGGCAGATGTCGCACGGGCCGTGCCCGCTGCCGCCGCCGACGAGATAGCCCGTGGCGAGGCCATCGTCGGAGAGCATCTGTCTGCCTATCAAGCCCAAGTCGCCTCGCGGGCCCTGGCGGCCGAGGTGGTGGCCGTCCGCCGAATGGCAGATGAGGTGCTCCAGCGAGAGATATCCCGGCTGCCCGCTGAGGGCGAAGTCACGGTCGAGCAGGCCACCAGGGCGTTGAAGCGCCTCGTGGGCTCGCTGTTGCATGTGCCCACCGAGCGAGCCCACGCCGCAGGGCGGGCGGGCCAAGAAGACGAGTTCCGGGCGGCGCTGCACGCGGTGCTGGGGGTCGAGGTTCGGTGAACTACGACGTCATCCTGCTCGCCGGCTTCGGTGGGCCACGCCAGCTCGCCGACGTGGTGCCGTTCCTGCGCAACGTGACCGCCGGAAAGGCGATCCCCGACGCCAGGCTGGAACAGGTCGGTGCGCATTACCGACTGTTCGACGGGCACTCACCCATCAACGAACAAACCGAGGCGCTGCGGGACGCGCTGGCTGCCGCGCTGCTGGCAGAGGGCATCAAGCTGCCTGTCGTCATCGGCAACCGCAACTGGCATCCGTTCACCATCGACGCCCTGCGCCAGATCGCCGATTCCGGTGGTCGCCGGGTGCTTACCTTGATCACCGCGGCGTACTCCTCGTACTCCGGCTGCCGCCAATACCGCGACGACATCGCCGCGCAGGTGTCCACCCTTGGTGTGCCACTTCAGGTTGACTACGTGCGTTCCTACTTCAACACTGCCGGATTCGTGGCTGCCAACGTGGCTGCTGTGGTCGCCGCGTTCCGGCAGTTGGCGGCGGCGGGTGCGCCCACGACGGAGCTGGTCTTCGTCACCCACTCCATCCCGACCTTGATGGAGGCAGCCTCGGGGACCGCGCGTCCGGCGACCTACTCGGCACAGCACATGGAGGTGGCGAGGCTGGTCTCCGCCGGCGTCAGCGCCGTCCTGGGGCGGGAGTTGCCGTGGCGGCTGGTCTACTGCTCCCGGTCTGGGCCGCCGCATTCGCCATGGCTCGGACCCGACGTCAACGAAGCGATTGTCGAACTGGCCCGAGCCGGACGCACAGCGGTGCTGCTCGCCCCGATCGGGTTCATCTGCGACCACATGGAGGTCATCCATGACCTCGACATCGAGGCGGCGGCCACCGCCCACAAGGTGGGGCTGGGGTTCGTCCGGGCTTCCACCGTCGGCACCCACCCTGCCTTCGTGTCCGCCCTCGTTCAGGTGGTCAACGAGAGGCTGGGGTCGGTCGGCGTCGACGTGGTCGGCGACCTGCCGGCCTGGGACCCGGCGTGCGCAGCCGGCTGCTGCCCGCCGCCCGCGACGTCCTCGCGGCCGGTGCTGGCCACCCCCGCAGCGGGGTGACCTAGCCCGGCCCTCGTCTTGCGCGACACAGCCTTCGTCCTGATCAAATCCCGTTGAGCCGGTACAGGAAAGCGGCCATCGCGTCCCGCATGACCGGTGTCACCGGACGGTAACTGCCGTCCGGCCAGCCAGTGGAGACTCCGGTAGACCGCAGCCACGCCATTTCGGTGTAGAACTGGTCGGTCGGCGCGACATCGGTGAACGGCGAGGTGGCCGGCGCGGCGTAGGCGGGGCTGCCCTTGTACCGGTACATGAATGCCGCCATCGCGTCGCGGTTCACCGGATCCCACGGCCGGAACGTGCCGTCGGCGTAGCCGGTCGCGATGCCCTGGGCGTGCATCCAGGTCATCTCTTTGTAGAACGGTGTCGCCGGAGTGACGTCGGTGAACGGTGAGGTCGCGGGCACATCGAAGGCCGGGTTGCCGGCGAGCCGGTAGAAGAACGCCGCCATCGCGTCCCGAGTGATCGGCTGCCACGGACGGTAGGTCAGCGTCCCTTCGGGTTCAACCCAACCGGTGCTGATACCGCTGTCGGCCAGCCACTCGATCTGGTCGAGGAAGAGCATCCGGGGTGGGAAGTCCACGAACCTGCTGCTGTTGAAGTTCGCGAACGACGCGTCACCGCACGTCAGGTTGTAATCGTAGGTGCCGTCGGTCCACTGCGAGAGGTAGACCGGGCCGCCGGAGAAGCTCACCGAGGTGCACTTGTCAACTGCCTCGTTCGGGTAGTCGAGTGTGCCGGACGCGGTCCACACCGGCACCCCGGTCAGCTGCCAGCCCTCGGTGATCTCATTCCAGCCGTTGAGGTACGAGTACAGGCCATAACCGTAGCCGGCCTCGTCCAGCGCACGCATCAGCCCGGTGATGACGTAGCGGTTCTCCAGCTTCTGCGCCGACGTCGAACTCGGCCACGGTTGGGCCGGACGCGGCTCGACGTCGATCCACACCACGCCCGGGTTCCAGCCCACCTTGTTCAGCGAGGCCACCGCCGCGCGTCCCTCGGCGTAGCCCACATTGCGCAGCTGGTCGGCGCGGTTGGCGCTCGGCCAAGGCCCGCTGCCGCCGTAGCTGGCGAGCTGGGCGGTGGTCGGGAAGGTCGCCATAGCGTACGCCTGCCCCGGGATTTGGTTGTCGCGGGCCCAATTGGCGTGCGTCTGCAGGCAGGGGTTCTCGGTGAAGGCCAGACCCCGGGTCAGCCCGATGATGACGAACGAGGTATCGGCCGGCGGCATCGGTTGGCCGTTCGGGCACTGGGGCCACGAGATGTCGTACCCATAGTCGGTGACCGCGTGCGCGGTCGCGGCGGGCAGCACCGAGCCGACGGCTGCCACCAGCACGACGACGAGCAGTTGCACCAACGTCCGGGCGCTACGACTGGGGGAGGTGTGGTGGCGACGAACGGACATGATGCACCTTCCTTGTGCTCATGGGATCGGGTGGCGCAATTCTCGCACCGGCGTTGCCCGGGGCCATGGCGACACGACGACAGATACCGGAGCGGTCCACTCACAACACGGTCCAGGTCTCGCGGCCGGCCACCAGCTTCTGCAGGGCGGCCTGGCGGTCGGGCGGCATCGAGACTCGCCGACGGGCCTCGTCGTCGAAGACCGCCCGCTCGACGCTGCGGAAGATTCCGATCGGCGCGGCCGGCCAGTCGGACGAGCTGGCCAGCTGCGCCAACTGGAAGGCGAGACCCGCGTCGGGGGAGTGCGCATCGTGCACGACGATGCTCGCCTCGTCGACATCGCAGCGCGACCGCACCGCGAGGCGTCCGTCGTCCCCACGCGTCACCGCCAGCCGGTCGTCGGCGAAGACGACCGGCCGACCGTGCTCGAGCGGGAGCAGCGCAGGCGAGTCGGCCTGCTTGAGGTGGTCGAACGCGCCGGCGTTGAAGATCGGGCAGTTCTGGTAGATCTCCACCAGCGACGCGCCCCGGTGCTCGACTGCCGCGCGCAGCACCGACATCAGGTGCGAGCGGTCGGAATCGATGGTGCGTGCCACGAAGGACGCCTCGGCACCCAGGGCCAGCGTCACCGGGTCGAACGGGCGATCCACCGACCCCGTCGGCGAACTCTTGGTGATCTTGCCCCGTTCCGAGGTGGGTGAGAACTGACCCTTGGTGAGGCCGTAGATGCGGTTGTTGAACAACACGATCGTGATGTTCACGTTGCGGCGCAGCGCGTGGATCAGGTGGTTGCCGCCGATGCTCAACGCGTCGCCGTCGCCGGTCATCACCCACACGGCCAGGTCGGGACGAGCCATCGCCACCCCGGTGGCGATCGCCGGCGCCCGCCCGTGGATCGAGTGCATCCCGTAGGTGTCGACGTAGTAGGGGAACCGCGACGAGCACCCGATCCCCGACACGATCACCGTGTTCTGCCTGGCGATGCCGAGTTCGGGCATCAGCGACTGGAACGCGGCCAGCACGGCGTAGTCGCCGCAGCCCGGGCACCACCGCACCTCTTGGTCGGAGACGAAGTCCTTGCGCTGGGTCGGGGTGGGTGCCAGCGGGATACCGGCCAGTCCAATGCTCATTGGGCGTCCTTCCGGTCAATCACATCATTCAGGTGCGCGGCCAACTCGGCCGCACTGATCGGCAGCCCACGCACCCGGGCGAACGACCGCACGTCGACGAGGTACTTCGCCCGCAGCAGCGCAGCCAGCTGACCCAGGTTCATCTCCGGCACGACCACGCGCCGGTACGCGCGCAGCACGTCGCCGGTATTGGCCGGCAGCGGGTTCAGATGCCGCAGGTGGGCGACGGCGACGGATCGTCCGGCCTCGCGGACGCGGCGGGCGGCGGCGCCGATCGGCCCCCAGGACGAACCCCAGCCCAAGACCAGCACCTCGGCCTCACCGGACGGATCGTCCACCACCAGATCTGGAACGTCCGCCACGATGCCGTCCACCTTGGCCTGCCGCAGCCGCACCATCAGGTCGTGGTTGTCGGGGGCATAGCTGATCTCGCCGCTGCCATCGGCCTTCTCGAGGCCTCCGATGCGGTGCTCCAGGCCGGGCGTCCCGGGCAGGGCGAGGGCCCGGGCGAGCCGCTCGTCACGGGCATACGGCCAGAAGCTGCCGTCCGGCCCGTTCGGTTCGGTCGCGAACCCGGGGTCGATCGGCTCGATCGCCGCCAGGTCGGGGATCAGCCAAGGCTCGGCCCCGTTGGCCAGGTAGCTGTCCGACAGCACGATGACCGGCGTCCGGTAGACCAGCGCGATACGGACGGCCTCGACGGCGGTCGCGAAGCAGTCGGCCGGCGACTGTGCGGCCAGCACCGGCACCGGGGCCTCACCGTGGCGTCCGTACAGCGCCTGCGACAAGTCGGCCTGCTCGGTCTTGGTGGGCATCCCCGTGGACGGCCCGGCCCTCTGGATGTCGCAAACCACCAGCGGCTGCTCAAGCATCACCGCCAGCGAGATGGTCTCCGACTTCAGGGCCAGTCCCGGCCCCGAGGTCGAGGTCACCCCGAGTGCGCCGGCGTAGGACGCCCCGAGCGCGGCACCGGCGGCGGCGATCTCGTCCTCGGCCTGGAACGTGGTCACGCCCTGGTCGGTGGCCTTGCTCAACTCGTGCAGCACGTCGGAGGCCGGGGTGATCGGGTAGGCGCCCAGGAACAGGGGTAGCCCCGCCTTCACCGCACCGGCCATCAGGCCCAGCGCCAGCGCCTTGTTGCCGCTCACCTGCCGATAGGTGCCCGCCGGCACCGGCGCGGCCCCGACCTCGTAGCGGACGGCGAACGACTCGGTGGTCTCTCCGTAGGCATGGCCGGCGAGGAAGGCGGCCTTGTTCGAGTCGCGCAGCTTGGGGGAGGCGGCGAACCGGGCGTCCAGCAGGTTGAGGGTGTGCTCGGCCGGGCGAGTGTAAAGCCAGGTCAGCAACCCGAGCGCGAACATGTTCTTGGCCCGCGAGGCCTCCTTGCGGCCCAGGTCGAACTCGGCCAGGCAAGCCATGGTGAGCCCGGTCAGGTCGACGCGGTGCACCTGGTAGTCGGTGAGCAGACCGTCGTCGAGCGGGTTCACCGCGTAGCCGACCCGGGCGAGGTTGCGCCGGGTGAATTCGGCGGTGTCGGCGATCAGCACGCCGCCACGCTTGAGGTCGTCGAAGTTCGCCTTCAGCGCAGCCGGGTTCATGGCCACCAGGACGTCGGGCCGGTCGCCCGGTGTGCGGATGTCGGAGTTCGCGAAATGCAGCTGGAAACTCGACACCCCCGCGATCGTGCCCTGCGGCGCCCGGATCTCCGCCGGAAAATTGGGCAGGGTCGCAAAATCGTTACCGACGACCGCCGAATCGGCGGTGAACCGTTCACCGGTCAGCTGCATGCCGTCGCCGGAATCACCGGCGAACCGGATCACGACGCGGTCGAGGGTTTGGACGTCTGTCACGGCCAGGATTCCGATCTGTCAGGAAAGAAGGGACAACGCTGGTTGAGCGCTGGGACGCCGGGTGCGGAGGAGCCGTCCGGCGATGGCCGCCGCCACGTCGAGGTGGTCGCCCAGCGGCTCGGCCACCCTCGCATCGAGGGCCGCGAGCCGTTTGCACCACAGCCCGGGCGCCAGCAGGTAGGGGACGATGAGCACGTCGGCCTCGCCGGTCGCGGCCAGCGCGTCGCCCACCGATGGCCCGGACTGGTAGATGGTGCCGACTCGTACCGGCACCCCCACCGCGTCGGCGAGGCGGGCGGCCACGGCGTCGACCTCGGCGCGGGCGATCGGGCTCGCCGAGCCGGCTGACGCGAGCACAACCGCCTTCCCCGGCCCGCCGGCTTCGGCGACCCGGGCCATCAGCGCCCGGTCCAGCGAACCGCCCAGGTGTGGAGTGACGCGCACCTCACCCGGCGCGGACGCCACGGCGTCCGGGATGTCGTGGCTCACGTGGTAGCCGGCGGTCAAGAAGCAGGGCACGACCGTGCAGTCGCCTGCGGTGGCCAGCGTCTGGGCCAGCAGCACCGGCTCGACGTCGACCCACGCGATCTGGGTGGTCACCCGCGGCAGGAGCCCGGCCACCCGCCGGGTGATGCGCTCGATGAGCCGTCGTCCGGCCGGGTTGCGGCTGCCGTGCCAGGCCAGTATCGCAGTGTCGGTGACGTTCACTTCGACCACTCCATCTCGGTTGTCTCATCCAGTTCGGTGGACTGGCGGGTGGACGTCTGGGCCCGTCGGGCGCGCCCATGCCGCCAGGCGGTCCAAGCGATCAGCACCACCCAGATGGCGGCGAACAAGGTGAACCCGACGACGGCCCGCGCACCGGACAGCCGGCCGGCCTCGAACAGGGTCTTCAGGTTCGTCAGGATCACCAGCCCGCCGACGGCCACCCCCATGATGCGGGCCGGGATCCGCGAGACCAGCCAGGCGGCGATCGGGGCGGCCACCAGCCCACCGACCAGCAGCGCGGCCACGACGCCCAGGTCGATACCCAACAGCCCAAGGTTGACCACGAAGCCGAGACTGGCCGCCAGCGAGACCAGGAATTCACTGGTGTCGACCGAACCGATGACCGTGCGGGGCGCGGTCTTGCCGGCGCTCAGCAGCGTCGTGGTCGCGACCGGCCCCCAACCGCCGCCGCCCGTGGCGTCCACGAAACCCCCGGCCAGCCCGAGTGGCACCAAGAACCGGGAGCCGTGCGGTGAGCGGCGGGCGTGCGCGACTGCGGGCGGCCGGAAGGCATACCGCAGCAGGATATAGGTGCCCAACGCGCCGAGGATCGCCGCCATCACCGGCTTGGCCACCGCCGTGGAGATCTGCGACAAGAACGTGGCGCCGCCGAAGGCGCCGAGCGCGCCCGGGACGCCCAGGCGTCCGACGAGCCGCCAGTCCACGTTGCCCAGCCGCCAGTGGGAGACGCCCGAGGCGACGTTCGTGCCCAGTTCGGCCAGGTGTACCGACGCGGACGCCAGGGCCGGGCTGAGCCCCGCAATGAGCAGCAGCGTCGTGGAGGTGACACCGAAGCCCATCCCCAAGGAGCCGTCGACGAGCTGCGCAGCGAAACCGACCGCCGCCAGCAGCAGGAGCCGCTGCATCAGATCACCCAGTGCAGTGTCGCGGCCGCACGGGCGGCCTCGTCGAACTCGGAAGCGGCACGCACCATGCCGGCGGCCAGCGTGCCGCCGGTCTGGGGATCGATCAGCAGGAACGACCCGGTCCGGCGCGAAACCGCGTAGTCGTCCGGCATGACGGGGGCCGCCAGCCGCAGCGTCACCCGACCGATGTCGTTCAGCTCGAGCACCTCGCTGGGCACGGGGACCAGCGTGTCGAGGTCAAGGCGTCCGCTGATCTCGCGCACCACCCCCTGGACGGTCCGGGTGCCGTGCTTGACCAGGACCCGGGCGCCCAGGTGCAGCGGCCGTTCGGCGAGCCAGGTGACCAGGCCGGTCAGATCCTGGCTGGGCTCGGGGGCCCCCGACACCGCGGCCACCAGGTCGCCGCGGGTGACGTCGATCTCGTCGGCCAACCGCAGGGTCACCGACTGCGAGGCGAACGCCTCGTCGAGCGAGCCGTCGGCGGTGTCGATGCCGGCGATCGTGGTGCGGCGCCCGGCCGGCAGCACCACCACCTCGTCGCCAAGCCGCACCACGCCGGTGGCCACCTGCCCGGCGTAGCCGCGGTAATCGCGGTGCTCGGCTGCGGCGGCCTCCTGAGGCCGGATCGCCAACTGCACCGGGAACCGGAACGGCAGCTCGGTGAGCTCGGTGCCTGTAGGGAGTTCTTCGAGTAACCCGAGCAGTGAAGGACCGTCGTACCAGGGTGTCTTCTCGGAGCGGTCGACGATGTTGGCGCCCTCGAGCGCCGAGACCGGGATCGTCCGGATGTGCGGCACGCCGAGGTCGGCGGCCAACCCCCGGACCTTGGCCGCGACTGCTTCGTACGCGGCCTGGTCGTAGCCGACAAGGTCGATCTTGTTGATCGCGACGATGATGGTCGGCACACGCAACAGGTGACCCACCGCGAGGTGGCGGCGGGTCTGCTCGAGGACGCCCTTGCGCACATCAACCAGCAGCACCAGCACGTCGGCGGTCGAACTGCCGGTCACCGTGTTGCGGGTGTACTGCACGTGCCCGGGGCAGTCGGCCAGGATGAAGGAACGGTTCGCGGTGGTGAAATAGCGGTACGCGACATCGATCGTGATGCCCTGCTCGCGTTCGGCGCGCAGGCCGTCGGTGAGCAGCGCCAAGTCGATGTGGCCCAGGCCCTTGGCCCGGGAGACGGACTCGACGGCGTCCAGTTGATCGGCCAGGACGGCCTTGCTGTCGAACAACAGGCGCCCCACCAGCGTGGACTTGCCGTCGTCGACCGACCCGGCAGTGGCCAGGCGCAGCAGTGTGCTCATCAGAAGTAGCCTTCCTTCTTGCGGTCTTCCATGGCGGCCTCGGTGAGGCGGTCGTCGGCGCGGGT
>ERZ1645187.1400-NODE-1400-length-22167-cov-94.436596_pt1 | contig 22167 bp, 24 predicted proteins | sample MGYA00575352_ERZ1645187 | MGnify/ENA primary metagenome ERZ1645187 (study PRJEB40837, sample SAMN11349314) | freshwater sediment metagenome | isolation source: river sediment | host: Sediment | place: India: Wazaribad , New Delhi | collected 2017-02-21 ... | reverse complement strand
CCTTGCGGCGCAAGATTTTAAGTCTCGTGCGTCTACCGGTTTCGCCACGTCCGCTCCGCCAGGAAGAGGGGTAACGGGGGCGGGCGGGGAGATCAAGGGGCGGTGGGCAAGACCGTCGATCGACAATGGTGCCGCCCTCGTTCGCCTGTAACGCGCAAGATCGGATGGCAGGGCTCTACCAGTCCGGGAATTTGGAGTTCTCTCGATATTTCAATGTTCGGATGCTGCCATTCGATCTTGCGCGGCGTTGCCATCCGATATTGCGCGGCGTTGCCATCCGATATTGCGCGTTACATGGAGCATCTGCCGTTCTCCGTTCGACCGGCCCATGTCCCCTCGGGCGCCCGTGCCGCGCCGCAAACGCCTTCTCCACGACAAGGGTCCCATTTCGCCCAGCTTCCGCCACGAGAGCGCCGAAGCGCGACCGCGATCGGGGGCGAGGGTCGGTGCGCTTCGGGAGTGGACGCGGGTCCGTGACCGCCCCGGGGCCTCGGCAGGGCGCGATGGCGCGGCCGAGACGCGCCGAGGGAGACGAGCGATGAACAGACTGATTCTGGTGGCGGGGATGGCGGTGGCTCTGGCGGTGGCGGCCGTCCGGCCGGGGTTCGGTGCCGAGGCGACGACGCCGGCGGCGCAGGCGACGACAGGGGCGGCGACCCAGGCGCTGCTGGCGCCGGTGGCGCGCGTCGAAGTGGCCTTCGTGCTCGACACGACCGGCTCGATGAGCGGCCTCATCGACGGCGCCAAGCGGCGGATCTGGGGCATCGCCGACGAGATCCGCAAGGCCAATCCCTCCGCCGAGATCCGCATCGGCCTCGTCGGCTACCGCGATCGCGGCGACGCCTACGTCACCGACAAGACCGACCTCAGCTCCGACATCCACGCGATCTACGGCAAGCTCCTCGACTATCGCGCCCAGGGCGGCGGCGATTGGCCGGAGTCGGTCAACGAGGCGCTGGCGGTGGCGGTGAACGGCCTCTCCTGGACCAAGACGGCGGACACCCGCCGCATCGTCTTCCTGGTCGGCGATGCCCCGCCGCACATGGACTATGCCCAGGACGTGCCCTTCACCGACACGCTGAAGCTCGCGGAGGCGCAGGGCATCGTCGTCGATGCGGTGCAGGCGGGCAACGCCGCCGATACCGAGATCGTGTGGAAGACCATCGCCCAGCTCGGGCGCGGCGAGTACCTGAAGATCCCCCAGTCGGGCGGCGTGGTGTCGATCCCGACCCCCTACGACCAGGAGATCTTCAAGCTGCAGCTCGAGCTCAACCGCACCGTGGTGCCCTACGGTTCGACGAAGCAGCAGTCGATGGTCAAGGCCAAGACCGAGATGGCGGCCAAGGCGGCGCCCTCGGGCGCGGCCGACATGGCGAGCTACAACGTCCGCGCCTCGGCGCCGTCGGAGCGCAAGGTGGTGACCGGGGAGGGCGATCTGGTCGCCGACGTGGTCGCCGGCCGCGCCGACCTCGGCAAGGTCAAGGCGGAGGATCTGCCCGAGGAGCTCAAGGGCCTGACGCGCGAGAAGCTCACCGAGGCGATCGAGGCGAAGAAGGCGGAGCGGGCGAAGCTGCAGAGCGAACTCGGCGGCCTCGTCGCCAAGCGCGACGCGGTGATCGCGGCCGAGAAGATGAAGAAGAGCGACGGCAAGGACGGCTTCGACCGGGTGGTCGAGGAGGTCGTGCGCAAGCAGATGATGTGAGGCTTCCCTCCGAAAACACCGACGGCCGGCGGAGCGATCCGCCGGCCGTTCGCGTCTTCGGGGCTCGTGCCGGTCGGCTCACTCGCCGCCTTCGCCCTCGAGCGCGGCGCGGGTCTCGGCGAGGAACTCCTCGGCGTTCTTCTTGGCGTCGCGGACGATGTCGGCGAAGTCCTTGCCGAGGCGGTCGAGCGACATGCGCAGGCCGCCGACCGAGGGCTTCTCGGTGGTCATCACATAGCCCGACATGGCAATCGACAGCGCGATCTCGATCAGGCCGAAGACGGCGACGCCCTCGTCCACTTCGTTCTCGTCGAGATAGTCGAGCACCATCTCGCGGATCGCCTCGGCATGGGCCTCCTGCTCGTCGTCCCAGCCTTCGGGTTCGCGTTCGTCGTCGCCGTTGATCATGCTCGGTGGTCCTTCGACAAGGGTTCGGCACCGGCGCGGGCGTCGATGCGGGGAGGGGCAGGGGCCGCGGCTCAGGCGCCGCCTTCGCGGATCGGCGGCTGGAACTGCCAGCCCATGTCCCAGGGGAAGTAGATCCAGGTGTCCTGCGACACCTCGGTGACGAAGGTGTCGACCAGCGGACGGCCCTGCGGCTTGGCGTAGACGGTGGCGAAATGGGCCTTGGGCATCATCTCGCGGACGACGCGGGCGGTCTTGCCGGTGTCGACGAGGTCGTCGATGATCAGGATGCCGGCGCCGTCGCCGCCGCCGAGCTCGAGCAGATGCGGCTGCACGGTCTTCATCACCCGGAGTTCTCCCTGGGTGGTGTAGTCGTGATAGGAGGCGACGCAGATCGACTCGATCAGGCGGATGTCGAGTTCGCGCGCCACGATCGCCGCCGGGACGAGGCCGCCGCGGGTGATGGCGACGATCGCCTGCCACTGACCCTGACCGGAGAGGCGCCAGGCGAGCGCCCGGGCGTCGCGGTGGAACTGATCCCAGGAAACGGGGAAGGCCTTGGGTTGGGGACCACTCATCGGGGGGACCTCACGGATTCTCGGCTCGGACACGGATGATCATCGCCTCGACCTCGGCATAGGCCGCATCGAGGACTTCGGGGTCCCGGGCGCGGACCACGATGTTGGTGGCGTAGCGGCCGTCGCGCTCATAGGGGTAGGAGCCGATGACGGTCGCCGGGTGAGCCTTCTGGATGGCGGCGAGGGGCGTGGCGACGAGGCCTTCGCCGCGCTCGGCGTCGATGGTCCGCGACAGCATCGGCCGGCCACCCTTGAGGCCGCGGCACACCACCTCCATCATCGCCTGGAGCACGGCGGGGACGCCGGCCATGACGTGGACATTGCCGATCTTGAACCCGGGCATGCCGTTCGGCGTCTCGATCAGCTCGGCGCCGAAGGGGATGCGGGCCATGCGCAGGCGCGCCTCGTTGATCACGGCACGGCCGGCGAGGCGCTCCTTCAGGATCTCGACGGCACGGGGGTGGTGGTCGATGCCGACGCCGAAGGCCGCGGCGACGGCGTCGGCGGTGATGTCGTCGTGGGTCGGGCCGATGCCGCCGGAGGTGAAGACGTGGGTCCAGCGGGCGGAGAGGGCGCGGACGGCCTCGATGATCCGGTCGGCCTCGTCGGGGACGATGCGCACTTCGCCGAGGTCGACGCCGATCTCAGTCAGACGATCGGCGAGGTGGCCGATGTTCTTGTCCTTGGTGCGGCCGGAGAGGATCTCGTCGCCGATCACCAGCATGCCGGCGGTGACGACGTCGTCGCTGCCGAGGGGGGCGGGGGAGGTCGCGTCGGCGGTCATGTCGTCCTCCCTGTCGCGCCGCGCCCGCGCGCCGCGGGCCGATCGGGCTCGTCTGCGGTCAATAGATCAATCCGCGCCCGCTCTCAAGGCGAGGCGGCGTGGTGGTCGTGGACAAGGAGAGGTTCACTCCGTCCGGTCGGGCCGCCAGCGGTAGATCCAGTCCATGCGGTCGAGGAGTTGGTGGCCGAGGCCCCACTTGAGGGCCGCGTCGCGGAAGACGGCGAGGGCGTGGGGCAGGTGATAGAGGCGGCCGTTGGCCACCGCCTGTTCGACGATGGCGCGGGTGCGCGGCTTCCTCAACGTCTCGTAGGCACGGAAGGCGGCGGGCACGTTGGGAGCGCCCTCCAACACCCGGGCGATCACCGCCGCGTCCTCGATCGCCATGCCGCCGCCCTGGGCGGCGAAGGGGAGGGTGGCGTGGGCGGCGTCGCCGAGCAGCGTCACCGCGCCGGCCGACCAGTCGAAGGCGTTGTCGAAGCCGCATAGCGCCCATTTGGTCCAGGTCTCGGGCAGATCGAGCAGGCGGCGCGCCGCCTCGGGCCAGCGCGAGCGGCCGGTCAGGCCGAAATGGGCGGCGAACTCGGCCTTGGTCGCCGGCACCGACCAGCTCTCGTCCTGCCAGCGGTCTTCGACCACGGCGACGATGTTGAACTCGGCTCCGGCGCGGATCGGGTAATGGACGAGGTGGGCACGCGGCGACAGCCACATGCCGGTGACGTCGCGCATCTCCGGCGGCACACGATGGATCGGCACGGTGGCGCGATAGGCGGTACGGCCGGTGTAGCGGGCGGGCGGGCCGGCGCGCAATGCGGTGCGCACCCGCGAACGGACGCCGTCGGCACCGATCAGGCCGTCGGCGCGGAAGTCGCGGGCCTCGCCGGCGACGGTGGCATGGACGACGATCCCCTCCGGGTCGGGACTGGCGTCGCGGAAACGGGCGTCGAGGACGAGTTCGATCCCCGGTTCGGCTGCTGCTGCGGCGGCGAGGACGGCGAGCAGATCGGCGCGGTGGATCACCCAGAACGGGGCGCCGTAGCGGGCTTCGACACTGGGGCCGACGATGGTGCGGGCGACCTCGCCACCGGCGCGGGAGGAATGGACGCGGATCTCGCGCGGCGACACGGCGACCTTCGCCAGCGGGGCGCCGAGGCCGAGGTCGACGAGGACGCGGGAGGCGTTGGGCGAGAGCTGGATGCCGGCGCCGACCTCGGCCAGCACCGGTGCCTGCTCGAGCACGGCGACGCGATGTCCGGCGCGGGCGAGGGTCAGCGCGGCGGTGAGCCCGCCGATGCCGCCGCCCGCGATGAGGAGAGAGTGGCTGGGCATGGTGCGGTCGACCGGAACGGGTCGGTCGTCGAAGAGCCGCGGGTGCGGCTCACTCGGCGGCGACGGCGGGGTGCCAAGCGGCGTCGGCCGGGACGGACTCGGCCGCCTTCAGCGATGCGTCGTAGACGTAGAGCGTGCCGCAATAGGGGCAGAGCTTCTCGTCGCCGGCGCCCATGTCGAGGAAGACGTGCGGATGATCGAGGGGCGGTTTCGCGCCGATGCACATGAATTCGCGCGCGCCGATTCGGATCTTCTCGATGCCGCGGTCGTTGGCGAAGTGGGGAACGGCAGCGTCCGCCATGGATCTTCCTCGTCCTTCTCGATCGGAGGCCGCACCATACTCATGCCGGCCGGGGATGGGTAGAGGGGAAAAGGGATGACGCCGAGGGGCGAACCTCGAGCGTCACGAACGGCTCCCGACCTTCCCTCGGGGGACGGTCGACGACCCCGGGTCGGGCTTGCTATGGAGTCGGCGATGAAGATCGTGTCGCTCTCCAACTCGCCCGCAGCCCGACGGAGCCCCATGCCGACGTTTCTCTCCGATGGTGTCGAGATCGCCTATATCGACGAGGGACCGCGCGACGGTATGCCGATCGTGCTGGTCCACGGCTTCGGCTCGAACATCCGGGTCAACTGGGTGGGGCCGGGGTGGGTCTCGACCCTGACGGCGGCCGGCTACCGGGTGGTCGCCCTCGACAATCGCGGTCACGGCGCTTCCGACGGGCCGCACGATCCGGCGCTCTACGGCACCGGCACGCACATGGCGGAGGACGTCCGTCGGCTGATGGACCATCTCGGCATCGCCCGGGCCGACGTCATGGGCTATTCGATGGGGGCGTGGATCACCGCCCATCTGGCGCTCGCCCATCCCGAGCGGCTGCGTTCGGCGATCTTCGGCGGCCTCGCCTATGCGATGGTCACCGGGCTCGGTGGCCAGGAGACGATCGCCGAGGCGCTGGAGACCGCCGATCCGTCGACCATCCCGACGCCCAAGGGCCGCGCCTATCGCGCCTTCGCCGATCAGACCGGTTCGGATCGATTCGCGCTCGCCGCCTGCATGCGCGGCTCGCGCCAGCCGGTGCCGATCGAGGGGCTTTCGCGCCTGCGTCTGCCGGTGTTGATCGCGGTCGGGACGAAGGACGACGTCGCCGGGTCGGTCGACGATCTCGCGGCGTTGATCCCGGGGGCGGAGGTGCTGACCATCCCCGACCGCGACCACATGCTGGCGGTCGGCGATCGGGTCTACAAACAGGGCGTCCTCGACTTCCTGTCGCGGCGGCCCTGAGGGCGAAAAGGCGAGCCCGGCAAATCGCTTGCGGGCGAAAGCGGAGACTTCGATCCCGCCGCGAGGCGTCGTCTGGAGCTCCGCCGTGCCCGATCACGCCCCGTGGAACCTGGCCTCGCGCTTCTCCAGGAAGGCGGACCGGCCCTCGGCGAAGTCGGCCGAGCCGAAGCAGGCGTCGGTGAGGGCGACGAGGCGATCGCGGTCGCGGGCGAGGGTGCCGGCGACGACCGAGTCGATCGCCGCCTTGGCGGCGCGGATGGTCAGCGGGGCGTTATGGGCGATGGCCAGCGCGAGATCGAAGGCCTCGTTGGCGAGCGCCTCGACCGAGTGCACGGCGGTCAAGAGGCCGATCTCCAGCGCCTCGCGGGCGTCCATGCGGCGGGCGGTGAAGAACATCTCCTTGGCGCGCTGCGGGCCGACGGCGGCGACCACGTCGGCCATGCAGTCCGGCGGATAGCCGACGCCGAGGCGGGCGGCGGGGATGCCGAAGACGGCGTCGGTGGCGGCGATGCGCAGGTCGCAGGCGACCGCCAGACCCATGCCGCCGCCGAGGCAGAAGCCGCGGATCATGGCGATGGTCGGCTTGGCGACGTGACGGACGGCGGCGAAGGCCTCGGCGTTGGAGGCCTCGTAGGCGCGGGCGGACGCCGCGTCCTTGCGCACGGTGGAGAACTCCGAGATGTCGGCGCCGGAGACGAAGGCGAGGTCGCCGTCGCCGCAGACGATGATGGCGCGGACGTCGGGATGGGCCTCGAGCGCGGCGACCGCGCCGGGGATGGCCTTCCACATGTCGAGCGATACGGCATTGCGGCGCGCCGGGTTGGCGACGACCAGCCGGCCGATCGGTCCTTCGACCTCGGCGCGGATGCGGGCGTCGGTGGTCGGCAGGACGGTGATGGGGAGGGGCGCAGCGGCGGGCTTCATCGGGAGGGCTCCGGGGGGAGGAGGGTGCGGGATCGGTCACGAGGCCGCAGGATCGGTCACGAATTGGCGAGACATTTCCCATTTCGTCAACCCGGAGGAACACGGCCGTTGGGCAGGCATGCGTTCTGGGGTATGGTTTCGTCGTCGTCGTCCCGGGCCTTGAACCCGTGGAGGAGGAGGAGAGACATGGCGCAGAACATCCAGGCGGCTCCGGCCGTCATCCCCGACATCGATCCGATCTGGAGCCGGGTCCGAGCCGAGGCCGAGGCGATGAGCGCGGCCGAGCCGGCGCTCGCCAGCTTCATCTGGGAGACCGTGCTCAATCACGACCGGTTGGAGGACGTCATCGTCCACCGGGTCGCCGAGCGGCTCGGCCACCCGACGGTCAAGGAAGCGCTGATCCGCCAGACCTACGAGGAGGCGCTGGCCGACGAGCCGCAGATCGGCGAGATCTTCCGCGTCGATCTCCAGGCGGTGTTCGATCGCGATCCGGCCTGCGAGCGGCTGATCGAGCCGATCCTCTACTTCAAGGGCTTCCACGCCATCCAGACGCACCGGCTCGCCAACTGGCTGTGGCGGCACGGGCGGCGCGACTTCGCGCTCTATCTGCAGAGCCGCATGTCGGAGGTGTTCCAGGTCGACATCCATCCTCAGGTGCCGCTCGGCCGCGGCCTGTTCTTCGACCACGCCACCGACATCGTCGTCGGTGCCACCGCGGTGATCGGCGACGACGTGTCGATCCTGCAGGGGGTGACGCTCGGCGGCACCGGCAAGGAATGCGGCGATCGCCATCCGAAGATCCGCGCCGGGGTGCTGATCGGGGCCGGTGCCAAGGTGCTCGGCAACATCGAGGTCGGGACCTGCGCCCGCATCGCCGCCGGTTCGGTGGTGCTGCATGCGGTGCCGCCGCGCACCACCGTCGCCGGAGTGCCGGCCAAGCCGGTGGGCGAGGTGACGACCTGCTCGGAGCCGTCGCGGGCGATGGATCAGATGCTCGGCGACGACTGAGGCCGCGCTCGCGGCGTTTCGACCCGTTCGAGACGTCCCGGGTCCGGTTCGAGGTCGTGGCGCCTTTTCCCTGGGGATCGCGCGAAATCGCGGAATTCCGCCTTTGACGGACGGAGGGCTTCGTGCCACAAGCGGCGCCGAGCCGATGGCCGCGCGATTTCGCGCCGGCCGAAGAGATCGCCCACCGATTGCGGAGCATACCCTTGGACAAGACCGAACTCGCCAAGCTGCAGGCCTATCTCCGGCGCAAGTTCGACCTCGACACGATCAAGGTCGTCGCCCGTCCGAAGAAGAAGGACTCGGCCGAGATGTTCATCGACGACGAGTTCGTCGCGGTGATCTATCGCGACGAGGAGGACGGCGAGATCTCCTGGAACCTGCAGATGGCCATCCTGGAGATGGACCTCGAGGACTGAGACCGTGCGTCCCGATCCGATCACCGACGCCCCGGCCGCGTGTCCCGCGACCGGGGCGTTCGTCGTTTCGGGGTCAGCGCGTCTCCACGCCCCAGCCCGCGAGGCGGGCGTCGAGGGCGGCGTCGAGTTCGCGCCAGTGGTCGAGCAGGGTGCGGGGGAAGCGGAGGGTGACCAGGACCTCGCCGTGCAGCGCGTCGCGCAGGCAGACGGTGGGCGGTTCGCCGGGGGACAGCGGGAAGCAGCGGGCGACGAAGGGGCGGACGGCGCCGGGCTCGAGATAGATCTCCTCGTCGCCGTAGCCGGACTTCGGTGCCATGCGCCGGCCCTGGAGCCCCGCGGGGCCGTCCCACGGCTCGCCGACGAAGAAGCGGGCATAGACGGCCGAGAGCCGGCTCGCGGCGTCCCAGCCGTCACGCCGCGGCTGGAGCGTCACGTAGACGACGTCGGGGGAGAGGTCGGGCGTTTCGAAGCGCGTGGCGGTCTCGATCGTGCGGCCCTCGAGTTCGGGCCAGACGAGGGCGAGGTCGAGCCGGGCCTGCGGCGCCGGCAGGCGCTGATCGGCGAAGCGCACGGCGTTGCGCGGAACGGACAGTCGCCGGACACCGAGATCGACCGCGATGGGCTCGGGCGAGGTCTCCGGGACGGAGGCGCCGCCGTCACGCAGTAGGACGAGCGCCACCGCGGCGAGGGCGGCGGCGGCCGCGAGACCGATCAGGACCGGGGCCCGGGACGGCATGCGATTCTCCCGCTGGCGATCCTCCCGAATTAACCATCGCCGCAGACTTGGCAAGCGATCGGCGCGCGAGGGGCTGCGGCGCCGGTTCCAGCGTGCTATTCGTTAAGAAAGGGTAAACGAGTTCGGGGCGACCTCATGTTGTTCGAGTTGGCCATCGCCGCCTATGCGGCCGCCTGCGGGTTCGTCGCGGCAGGAATTCTGGCGTCGCTCTACCAACTCGTCACCGATCGGCCGGCGCGGTTCGTCGTCGACCTCGAGACCATGGGCAAGGGGCTCGCGGGCATCCTGATGTGTGCCTTCGCCGGCCCCTTCATCATCATGCGCAACGCCATTCGCGGCCGGGTGATCGAACACCGCCCGGTCGGGTGGCTCGTCGCCTCCACCGCCATCGCCACCGGCTGGAGCCTGTGCTCGGGTATCGTGGTGGTGCAGTTCGCGCTCGCCATGCGCGGCGGTCTGATCTGAGACGCTGCCGGCCACAAACGTTTCGAGTGGCGGCCACCATGGGTACACCTCGAAATTGAACTCTTGTTCAACTCGTTGAGGTCGCTGCGACAATCTTTCCTGTGCCGAGTGCGGAATTCGCACGATCGAATCGATTTCGTTGACGCGAAATTAACGCTGTCCGCCCAGATCTCGTGTGTCTCTCGAGAGCCGCGAGGTCACCCATGTTCTTCTCTACCCGCGCCAAGGCGGTCGTTGCTTCGACCGAGCCGCAGGCGCCAGCCTTCGACGTGATGGCGCTCGTCGCCGCCCTGGCAGCCGTCGCCGGGCGGCGCGAACTGCCGAACAACGGACTGCCGCCGATCGTCGTGGAGAGCCTGCGCAGCCTCGACGCGGCGTTGGCGGCCCGCGATCGCACCATGTTGGAGACGGCGGTCGCCTCGTCGATGAAGGCGAGCGACGCCATGGCGGCGACCGCTCGCATCACCGGCGAGGTGAGGGAGAGCGCGACGCGCTCGGAGGCGATGGCCGCCGGGGTCGAGGAGCTCACCGCATCGATCCGCGAGATCGCGGCCAATGCCGAGGCCGCCTCCGCGGCCATGGATCTCGCGGCGCGCGCCACGGTCGAGGGGGTCGAGGCGACGCGTTCGGCGGCCGATGCGAGCCTCGCCATCGGCGCGTCCTTCGAGCGGATGAACTCCGCCTCGGACCAGCTCAAGGCGGCGGCCGACCAGATCGGCACTTTTGTCGGGACCATCGAGGGGCTGGCCCAGCAGACCAATCTCCTGGCGCTCAACGCCACCATCGAGGCGGCGCGGGCCGGTGAGGCGGGGCGCGGCTTCGCCGTCGTCGCCTCGGAGGTCAAGATGCTCTCCGGCCAGACCCAGAAGGCCACCGACGACATCCGAGCGCGGATCCAGCGGCTGGAGCACCACGTCCAGGAACTGACCGAGAGCATCGAAGAGGTGCGCGACCTCGTCCAGCTCGCGGCGGCGCGCTCGGACGGCGCCCGCGGTCGCATCGACGAGTGCCGCGGCGCGGTCGAGGAGAGCGCCGGACGGATGCGGGAGATCGCGGTGGTGCTCAACGAGCAGAGTTCGGCGGTCGGCGAACTCTCCGAGGGCGTCCATGCGATCGGCGGGCACACGGCGCAGGCGTCGCGTCTCGCCGAGGAGGTGATCACCGCCGTCGCGTCGTGCGAAGCGACGATCGAGCGCCAGCTTGCCGACGCGGAGACGCAGAACGTCCCCGATCTGGTGCTGCATCGGGCGAAGTCGGATCACTTCATGTGGAAGAAGCGGCTGGCGGAGGTGTTGGTCGGGCGCAAGACGCTGCGTCCCGAAGAGCTCTCCGACCATCGCCACTGCCGCCTGGGCAAGTGGTACGAGAACGTCGACGATCGGTCGATCCGCGAGCATCCCGCCTTCACGGCGATCCTGCCGGTGCACGAGGCGGTCCACGTCAACGGTCGGCGGGTGGCCGAGATGGTGGCGCGCGGCGACCGGGCGGGGGCACTCGCCGCCTATGCCGAGATGGAGCGCGCCTCGGGCGTGGTGGTCGAGCAGCTCGAACGGCTGATCGTGCGGCGCTGAGGGCTTCGCCTCCCGTCGGACTTGCCTGTGCCGCCGCGATCGTCATCCTCGGGCGTCGAGGATCGCGCCGCTGCGGCGCGGCAGGAGGAGAAGGACGACATGGCGATCTGGGAACTCGACGGGATCCGGCCGGAATTCCCCGAAGACGGGCCGTGGTGGGTGGCGCCGAGCGCCGAGCTGATCGGGCGGGTGCGGCTGAAGCGCGACGCCAGCGTCTGGTTCGGCGCGGTGCTGCGCGGCGACAACGAGTGGATCGAGATCGGCGAGCGCACCAACATCCAGGACATGTCGATGCTGCACACCGACATGGGCTTCCCGATGGTGATCGGTCCGGACTGCACCATCGGCCACAAGGTGACGCTGCACGGCTGCACCATCGGGTCGAACACGCTGATCGGCATGGGCGCGACCATCCTCAACGGGGCCAAGATCGGCGACAACTGTCTGGTGGGGGCGGGGGCGCTGGTCACCGAGGGCAAGACCTTCCCCGACAACTCGTTGATCGTCGGGGTGCCGGCCAAGGCGATCCGCACCCTCGACGAGGCGGCGGTGGCGCGGATCAAGGCCTCGGCGACGGGCTACGCCCGCAACGCCCGCCGCTTCGCCGAAGGCATGAAGCCGGTCTGAGTGCCGCCAGCGCGATCGAACACGCCCGAAAAGAACGAGGCCGGCGCCCGAGGCGCCGGCCTGTTCTGCGAACCCGATCCACTGGGGACGGGGAGGGTGGGGACGCGACCGGGTTCGCGAAGGGGGGTGCCATCCTGAGCTTCGAGAAGCAGGGAGGGGCCTTCGGCCTGTCGGCGGTGACAGGGGGATCCGTTTCTTTCGCCGACGAGGTGAGACTGACAGGCGCGCCTTTCGACGCGGTCAAGGAAGCCGCTCGACTTCGAGTCGAATTCGACGACAAATCGAATCGAATGCGACGGATCCGCTGTCCGTCGAAACATATTCAATAAAAACAGATGTTTACGAAGCGACGACGCGATCGTGTGCCGGCGCGGGGGGCGGTTCGGCGTCGATCGCGAAGGTTAGGGAAGTTCTGCGGCGATCTCAGAAACTCGGGCGTGAACGATGACGGCCGACCCGAAGGGCCGGCCGTGGTGTGTCCCGGTGCGACGCGCGCGGGGTCAGGAGAAGTAGGTCTGCAGCGTCTCGCTCGAGTGGACGATGGCGAATTCGATGGCGACGCCCTCGTCGAAGCGGCGGACGACGCGGCCGCGCATCATGCCGAGCGACACCGGGGTGCCGACCGCCGGCTTCGGGTCGATCTGAACGGCGGCGCCCGAGGGCGAGACGTCGAGGATGCGGCAGCGCATCTCGGTGCCGTCCGGCAGCACGAGCTTGGCGAAGGGGTTGCGCGGCACGAAGCGATCGTGGCGGCGATCCTCGGGCAGGTTGAGGATGTGACGATTGGCGAGCCAGGTCAGCTGGGCGGCGAGTTTGTCGCGCTTCCTGGCCGACATCGACATGGTCATGGCGAAGCCGCCGTCGATCTGGCGGATCAGGCGCCCTTCGATGCGGCCGATGTGGTCGATGTAGGCGACGACCCGCTCGCCGATGCGGCCGACGACCGGCACGATCATCGCGGCACCGCCGGGCGACATGTCGACGACCTGACAGGTGAACTCCCGGCGATCCTCGAGCATGCAACGGCCGAGGAGGTTCACTCGGACCCGTTGATGCATCCGCCGATCGACCGCCTTGGCAGGCGCGATGGTGATGGGCTTACGGGCGAGCGACATGAGATACCTCGGGACGAGTGCGATCCGTCCCCGAGGGTAATCGGCGTTGGTTAATCGGTCGTTGCCGGTTCCCCAACGTCATTTCGTCGGTCAGTTGCTCTTGCCACCGTCGAGGACGACGAGATGGCCGACGCGCCGGTTGGGGTGGCCGATCCAGGGCTCGAGCGGGCGCGGGCGAGCCGGGACGCCCGACCGTGGCTGGGCCTCGGCCCGCTCTGCCGGACGGCGGGTCGGTTCGGCGAGAACGGCGACGAGGTCGGGATCGTCGCCACGGCGCAGGAACGACGGGCGCTCGTCCGGCCAGATCAGCCGGAGGCTGGCGATCGACTGGGACATGATCGGGTGGATGCCGATCCAATAGGGGTCCTGCATCGGCGCGAGCGAGCCGATGATGCGGGTGAAGCCGCCGTCCTTCTGGCGGATGGGGAGCAGCAGCACCTCGCAGGGCAGGTCGCGATCGTGGGCGGAGCGGCCGGTCATGCCGAGGACCGCGGCGGCGGCGTCCTGCGAGACGGCGGCGAGAAGGGTGGCGACGGCGTCGCGGTCCTTGCCGGTCCAGAAGGAGAGGAAGTCCTTGCCCTTCAACTCGCGCCCGTAGAGGGCGCAGACCCGGGTCCCGGCGAGGCGGAAGCGATACTCGCCCTGCCCGGCGACCTCCAGGATGAAGGTGTCGCCGAGGATGCGGCGGATGTCGGCCGGCTCGATCTCGTTACGCTCCGGCGCCGGGCGCGAACCGCGCAGCCGCTGCCAGTAGTCGTAGAGTTCCCGCGTCGACGGATGCTTCATGGTCCCGAGCCCCGATTCTCTTCGTCTGCGTCGCCCCGTTTCGGCACGCCCGACCGAGACGGGACATCCCGCTCTCGGTGGTCGCTCCGATGGGTGACGGTCGATTCGGTACCGGATTCCGGGGGAGGCTCCCGAAGGAGTGTCCCGAAACGGGATCGGAGCCGATCTCGCACCTTCACACATCGTCAAGGAATGCCAGATCCGTGCCGGTCGGGATCGCGCCGAAACGAGACGTGGACAGCATCGGGCCGGGCGGGCACCCTGGAGAAGGACGCGCCGGCCGACGGGGTGGCCGAGAACCGAAGCAGGGAAGGACTCGAGGTGCAGGGACGCGAGCGTGAGCCGGACGGCGAGCCGATGTTCGATCTGCCGCCGGTGGTCACCGGAACGGTCATGGTCCTCGTCGCCATCCATCTGCTGCGCGGCTTCCTGTCGTCGAACGGCGACACGATGGTGATGGCGCTCTTCGCCTTCATTCCCGACCGGCTGATTCTCGAGGCCGGTGAACCGGCCTATCCCGGTGGCTGGGGGGCGGTGGTCTGGACTTTCGTCAGCCATGCCGGGCTGCACGGCGGCTGGATGCATCTGATGCTCAACGCGGTGATGCTGGCGGCGGTCGGGCGGCCGGTGGCCGGGCGGCTGGGGGGCGGGCGTTTCCTGGCGCTCATGGTGGCCGCCGCGGTGGGCGGGGCGGCAGTGCATCTCGCCGCCGACTGGGGGTCGGGCGTGCCGATGATCGGCGCCTCGGGCGTGGTGTTCGGAGTGATGGGCGCGGCGCTGCGATTCGTCTTCGTGGCGCCGTGGCGACCACTGCCGTCGGCGGTCGCGGTCCTCGCTCTGCCGCGGGTGCGCAGCTTCGTCGCGGCGCTGGTGCTGATGAACGTGATCCTGGTGGTGGTCGGCTCGGAACCCTTCGGCGGCGACGGCGGCGGCGTCGCCTGGGCCGCCCATGTCGGCGGCTTTCTCGTCGGCTTCTTCGGCTTCGGGTTGTTCGACCGACGGCGGTGAGCGCCGTCCCCAGCCGCTTCCGGCTCGGCAAAATGTGAGTGGCTCTGCCGAGGTGGCGCTTGCGTGACCGGCCGGGTGGAAGCATCATGATCGGGAGCCGTGCGGCAGAATGTAACAAATCCGACCCGGGAGGTCGGCGCCGTGCACATCAAATCGATTAGATCTCGTCATTCGAGTCTCGGGAGGACTTTCCAATGACCGTTGCCGCCATCCTGTCGCAGAAGGGACGCCAAGTCGTCACCATGGGTCCGAAGCAGCCGCTCCGGGAGGTCTGCGAGACCCTCGCCACTCACAAGATCGGCGCCGTCGTGCTGGTCGACGTCAACGGCCGCATCGCCGGCATCATCTCCGAGCGCGACATCGTGCGGGCGCTCGCCGGTGACGGGCCGGGGGCGCTCGACAAGGCGGCCGAGGCCTTCATGTCGTCGAAGGTCGTCACCTGCGCCGAGAAGGACACCACCGATCAGGTGCTCGGACGGATGACCGCCGGCCGCTTCCGCCACCTGCCGGTGGTGCGCGACGATCGGTTGATCGGCTTGATCTCGATCGGTGACGTCGTGGCGCGGCGCATCGAACTCGCCGAGCGCGAGGCGGCGGACATGCGCGCCTACATCGCCACCGCCTGACGGGGAATCGGCATCGCCGGTGCCCCAGGGCGAATCGCGAGCCGCAGAAACGAGAAGACGCGCGCGAGTGGGTCTCGCGCGCGTCTTCTTCTTTGCCGGCGCTCGGGCACCGGGCGGCGCTGTCCAGGGGGGCGGTCAGCGCGTGAGTTCGGCCACCAGGGTGCGGATGTCGGCGATCGACCGATCGGCGGCACTGGCGCCTATGTCGATCGCCTCGTCGGCGCGGTGGAAGTCGAAGAGGCCGATGTGGCCGAGGCGGGGGGCGATCATCACGTCGGGCGGATCGCCGGCGAGGCGCGACCGGGTGATGCGGTCCTGGATGATGTTGAAGCTCTCCATCATCACGCCGGTGAGCCCGGGGCGATCGGCGTCGCCGGGGAAGAAGCGGCGGAAGAGGCCGCGTCCGACGCGGTCGGCGAGACCTTCGCCATGCGCCGGAGCGGTCGCCTCGGCGGGCAGGCTCTGCACCACGGTGCCGTGGGCGAAGGTGTCGGTGGCGAGGTTGACGGCGATCACCAGGTCGGCCCCCTGCGCTCGGCAGACCGAGACCGGCACCGGATTGACCAGGGCGCCGTCGACCAGCACCCGACCTGCGACGCGGGCCGGCTCGAAGATGCCGGGCAGCGCATAGGAGGCGCGCAGGGCGTCGACCAGACGGCCGGAGTTCAGCCAGATCTCGTGACCGGTGGCGAGTTCGGTGGCGACGGCGGTGAAGGGGCGCTTCAAGGCCTCGATGCGGACGTCGTCGAGGCGGTCGGCGAGGAGGGCGGCGAGGCGATCGCCGTTGATCAGGCCGGAGCCGCCGAGGTGGAGGTCGAGCAGCGAGAAGACGCGGCGGGGGGTGAGTTCGAGGGCGAAGGTCTCGAGGCAGCCGAGCCGGCCGGCGAGATCGCAGGCGCCGACCACCGCGCCCATCGAGGTGCCGGCGACGACGTCGGGAACGATGCCGGCCTCGTGCAGGCGGCGGACGATGCCGATCGCCGCCCAGCCGCGGGCGGCGCCGCCGCCGAGGGCGAGGCCGATCTTCGGCCGCTTCGGGCGATCGCGGACGGCGACGTCGCCGGCGCCGATCTCGCCGTTGCCCACCAAACTCGCGCCGAACAGGCGCCGCGTCACCCCTTCGAGCATCGGATCCTCCCCGGATCTCGTGTCAGGGAGGCATCATAAATCGATTGAATCAAATGAGTGGTGAATGCCGCCGGCGGCTTCCGATCATGGTGAACGAGAGGTTGAGGGCGCGCACGTCATCGGCTCGCGGCGGAAGGCGGCGGTCGAGTGGCACGGGCCGAGAGCCGGGGTTCCTCACCCCTTCGAGTGGTCGTGGCCGCAGCCGTAGACCTTCTCGGGGTCGAAGGCGGGGTCGGTCTCGACGAAGTCGAGGCGGGTCTCGGTCGAGAGTGGGGCGCCGACCGGCACCGAGCGGTAGAAGCAGGAGTGGAAGCCGCGATGGCACGAGGCGCCGTGGCCCTCGACCCGAACCTCGAGCACCACCGCGTCCTGATCGCAGTCGACCCTGAGGCGCTCGACGATCTGGCGGTTGCCGGAGGTCTCGCCCTTGACCCAGAGGCTCTTGCGCGAGCGGCTCCAATAGGTGGCGATGCCGGTTTCGATGGTCTCGGCCAGCGCCTCGGCGTTCATGTGGGCGAGCATCACCACGTCGCGGGAGACGACGTCGACCACCACGGCGGTGATCAGGCCGTTCGCGTCGAAGCGGGGCGCGAGGATGCGGCCCATCTCCTGGGCATCGTGATCGGGCAGGGCGGCGAAGAGCGGGGCGATGTCGGTCATGGCGGGACAATGGGCGAGGGCCGTCGACGGGTCAACCGGGGGAGGGCGCCCGCCCACCCGTCGGTCGGCTCTCGGGCCTGTCGCGGCGATGCGCCAGCGGATAGACAGGGAGGAACGTCGAGGAGATCGCGGCCTGCCATGGAGCGCACCGTCCATACGTCCGAGAAGGGGATGCGGCTCGATCGCTTCCTGCGCATCCATTTCCCGCGCGCCCCGGCGGCGGCGCTCCTGTTGAGGCAGGGGCGGCTGACCGTCGACGGGCGCAAGGCACGGGGCACGGACGCGCTCCTCCCCGGGCAGGTGGTGCGGCTCGACGAACCGCAGGCACGCCCGGCAGCGGGCGGCGCGATCGCGGGGCCGAGCGAGGCGGAGCGGGCGCTCCTCGCCCGGATAACGTTCTTCGAGGACGACGATCTGATCGTCTTCGACAAGCCGTCGGGCCTCGCCGTACACAAGGGAACCCGGACGAGCGACGACCTCGACGCGATCCTGGCGAAGCTCGTCGATGCCGAGGGCGAGCGGCCGCGGCTCGTCCACCGACTCGACAAGGACACCTCGGGGCTGTTGGTGGCGGCCAGGCGCAAGCGGCTGGCCGAGGACCTCGGTCGGGCCTTTGCCACGCGGGGGGTGGCGAAGACCTATCTGGCGGTGGTCGCCGGGGTGCCCGAGCCGCGGGTCGGGCGGATCGCGACGGCGCTGAAGAAGGTCGAGACGCGCGAGGGCGGTCGGATGGTCGCGGCCGAGCCGGGCGATCCGCAGGGGCAGAGCGCGGCGACGGCCTGGGAGGTGGTAGAGGTCGCGGCCGACGGGCGCTCGAGCCTCGTCGCCTTCTTCCCCGAGACCGGGCGACAGCACCAGTTGCGGGTCCACGCCAAGCTCCTCGGCCATCCGATCCTGGGCGATCGCCTCTACGGCGATGCCCGCTCCGCGTCGCGGCTGATGCTGCATGCCCATCGGCTCAACCTGCCCGACGGGGCGGGCGGGATGCGGGAGTTCGTCGCGCCGGTTCCGGAGGGGTTCGGGCGAGGCACTCCCGCCACCCGCGCAGGAGAGGGGTGGAGAGGGGGGCGGAACCCGGATTGAGGGCGTCTCGTGGGGCGTGATCCGAGATCCGGTCGATGTTGCCCTCATGTGCGACGGCGACCCCCTCCGATCCGGCTTCGCCGGGCCCCCTCCCCCGCGAGGGGGAGGGGAAGTTCCGCGCATGCGGCCGCGTCTCGTCCATGGTTCCGGCTGACCCTCGCGGCGAACCGTGCTATCGAGCCGGCGATCCTCGGGAGGCCCGCGTGTATCTCGTACTCTTCGACGTCGACGGCACGCTGATCGACAGCCAACACATGATCGTCGCCGCCATGTCGCGGGCCTTCGTCGCCACCGGGCGCGAACCGCCGAGCCGGGGCGAGACGCTGGGCATCGTCGGATTGTCGCTCGAGGTGGCGATGTCGCGCCTCCTCGGTCGGGCCGAGATCGACGACGACGCGCGGGCTCTGGCCAATGCCTACAAGGAGGCGTTCTTCGATCTGCGCACCTCCGCCGCGCATCAGGAACCGCTCTATCCGGGAGCCCGCGAAGCGCTCGACGCGCTCGCCGCCCGCGACGACGTGCTCCTCGGGCTCGCCACCGGCAAATCGCGGCGGGGGGTGCGGGCGATCCTCGACCTCCACGACCTGCACGGCCGCTTCGTCACGGTGCAGACCGCCGACGAGAACCCGTCGAAGCCGCATCCGGCGATGATCCTCAAGGCGCTCGACGAGGCCGGGGTGGCGCCGGAGCGGGCGGTGATCATCGGTGACACCACCTACGACGTCGAGATGGCGGAGGCCGCCGGCATCGCCGCGCTCGGCGTCGCCTGGGGCTACCATGCCGAGGCGGCGCTCGTCCGCGCCGGTGCGGTGCGGGTCCTCACCCACTACGACCAACTGCTTCCCGCCCTGGGGCGGCTCTTCTCCTGGTGACGGCCGATGCGTGATCTCCTGTGGTACGACCCCTCCACCCCGCCCGATGCGGCGGTCTCGGACCCCGATCCGGTGCGCCGCGCCCAGGCGGCGATGCGGCGTGATCTGCCGCGGCGGTTCTGGAAGGAGGTGGCGATCGAAGCCGTGGGCGAACGCGGCTTCCGCGTCCTGCTCGACGGCCGGCCGGTCAAGACGCCGGTCAAGCGCGAGCTGGTGCTGCCACGCCCGGGCATCGCCGAGGGGGTGGCGGAGGAATGGCGGGCGCAGCAGACCTTCCTCGATCCGGGGACGATGCCGCTCACCCGGCTCGCCAACTCGGTGATCGACGGCGTCGCCGAGCGCTTCGGCGAAGTCGCCGACGACGCGGCAAAATATGCTGCGACCGATCTCCTGTGTTACCGCGCCGAGGGCCCGGAGCGGCTGGTCGCGCGCCAGACGGCGATCTGGGACCCGCTGCTCGACTGGATCGAGGACGTCCACGGGGCGCGGCTCCTGGTGGCGGAGGGCATCGTCCACGTCGCCCAGGAGGCGGAGGCGCTGGCGCGGCTCCGGGCCGTGCTCGACCGCCTCGATGCCTGGCGGCTCGCCGGACTGCATACGCTGACCACCCTCACGGGCTCCTTCGTCGTCGCCCTGGCGATCGCCGAGGGGCGGCTCGGGGCGGACGAGGGGTGGGCGGTGGCGCATCTCGACGAGGCGTGGAACGCCGAATTGTGGGGGCGGGACGAGGAGGCGGAGAAGCGCCTCGCCTTCCGCAGGGTCGAGTTCGATGCCGCGGTGCGACTGGCGGTGGCGTGAGGCCTCGGCATCGCGGTGGGCGGCGGGCTACGGATTGGGCAACGATCCGACGTTCGGTGCACTATCCCGGGGGGGCGGGGCGTGATAATCACCGCCCCCGATCGTATCAGCTGAACGGGGCGTTCCCATGAAGGAAATCATCGCGGAGCTCGAACGTCGTCGCAAAGAGGCTTGGCTCGGCGGCGGCGAGAAGCGTATCGACGCGCAGCACAAGCGCGGCAAGCTCACTGCCCGCGAGCGTCTCGACGTCTTCCTCGACGAGCACTCCTTCGAGGAGATCGACATCTACGTCGAGCATCGCTGCAACGAATTCGGCATGGACGAGACCAAGATCGCCGGTGACGGCGTGGTCATCGGCTCGGGCACCGTCAACGGGCGCACCGTCTACGTCTTCGCCAAGGACTTCACCGTGTTCGGCGGCTCGCTCTCCGAGACCCACGCGGCGAAGATCGTCAAGCTGCAGGAGATGGCGCTGCGCAACCGCGCTCCGATCATCGGCCTGTTCGACGCCGGCGGCGCCCGCATCCAGGAGGGCGTGGCGGCGCTCGGCGGTTACGGCGAGGTCTTCCAGCGCAACGTGCTGGCCTCCGGCGTGATCCCGCAGATCTCGGTCATCATGGGCCCCTGCGCCGGTGGTGACGTCTACTCGCCGGCGATGACCGACTTCATCTTCATGGTGCGCGACACGAGCTACATGTTCGTGACGGGACCGGACGTGGTGAAGACGGTGACCAACGAGATCGTCACCGCCGAAGAGCTCGGCGGCGCCTCGGTCCACACCACCAAGTCGTCGGTCGCCGACGGCTCGTTCGAGAACGACGTCGAGGCGCTCCTGCAGATGCGCCGCCTCGTCGACTACCTGCCGATCAACAATCAGGCGGAACTGCCGGAGGTCGACACCTCCGACGATCCGAACCGCATCGAGCCGTCGCTCGACAGCCTGATCCCGGACAATCCGAACAAGCCCTACGACATGAAGGAGCTGATCCTGAAGACGGTCGACGAGGGCGACTTCTTCGAGATCCAGCCGAACCACGCCAAGAACATCGTCGTCGGCTTCGCCCGCATCGAGGGCCGCACCGTCGGCATCGTCGCCAACCAGCCGATGGTACTGGCCGGCGTGCTCGACATCGACGCCTCGAAGAAGGCGGCGCGCTTCGTCCGCTTCTGCGACTGCTTCAACATCCCGATCGTCACCTACGTCGACGTCCCCGGCTTCCTGCCCGGCACGGCGCAGGAGTACGGCGGCCTGATCAAGCACGGCGCCAAGCTCTTGTTCGCCTATGCCGAAGCGACCGTGCCGAAGATCACCGTCATCACCCGCAAGGCCTACGGCGGCGCCTATGACGTCATGGCCTCGAAGCACCTGCGCGGCGACTTCAACTACGCTTGGCCGTCCGCCGAAATCGCGGTCATGGGCGCCAAGGGCGCGGTCGAGATCCTCTATCGCTCCGAACTCGGCGATCCGGAGAAGATCGCGGCGCGCGAGGCCGAGTACAAGCGGCGCTTCGCCAACCCGTTCGTGGCGGCCGAGCGCGGCTACATCGACGACGTGATCAAGCCGCACGCGACCCGTTCGCGCATCGCGCGGGCGCTGCGCCTGCTGCGCAACAAGCACCTCGAGAACCCCTGGAAGAAGCACGACAACATCCCGCTGTGAGGCCGGCGGCGGCCCGGACGGTGATCCGGGCCGCAGCGTCGCCCCGCGGGTCGTGCTTCCGGCTCCTGCCGGACCAGCTCGACAAAGTCTTCTCTCGTACCGAACCGGTGCCGACCAATGTTCAAGAAGATCCTCATCGCCAATCGTGGCGAGATCGCCTGCCGGGTCATCAAGACCGCGCGAAAGATGGGCATCAAGACCGTCGCGGTCTATTCCGACGCCGACCGTGACGCCGTCCACGTCGAGATGGCCGACGAGGCCGTCCATCTCGGTCCGCCGCAGGCCGCCCAGTCCTACCTGCTCGCCGACAAGATCATCGCCGCCTGCAAGGCGACCGGCGCCGAGGCCGTCCATCCGGGCTACGGCTTCCTCTCCGAGCGCGCCTCCTTCTGTCAGGCGCTGAAGGACAACGGCATCGTCTTCATCGGTCCCAACCCGCGCGCCATCGAGGCGATGGGCGACAAGATCGAGTCGAAGAAGTTCGCCAACGCCGCCAAGGTGTCGACCGTCCCGGGCTTCCTGGGCGTGATCGAGGACGCCGAGCACGCGGTCAAGATCGCCAACGAGATCGGCTATCCGGTGATGATCAAGGCCTCCGCCGGCG